>Ga0172367_10001702_pt1 | contig 31350 bp, 27 predicted proteins | sample Lak10m_FD_114542 | JGI IMG/M metagenome (GOLD analysis project Ga0172367, IMG submission 114542) | Freshwater microbial communities from Kabuno Bay, South-Kivu, Congo - kab_022012_10m | ecosystem: Environmental > Aquatic > Freshwater > Lake | place: Democratic Republic of the Congo: South-Kivu...
ATTAGATAAAGTATCTGTAGTATTTGTACCTACTAAAGTTGTTGTAGTTGTTGGTAGTGTAATGGTACCTGTATTAGTAATAGAACCAATTACAGGTGCTGTAAGCGTTTTATTTGTAAGTGTCTGAGTTGCTGTAGTAGTTACAATGGTAGCACCACCAACAGTGCTATTAGCAGCTAGACTCGCTACACCTGATGTACTCAATGTTGTAAATGCTCCGGTACTTGGAGTTGTAGCTCCTATTGTACCATTAATATTTATATTATACTTTGTTGAGCTATCTACCCAAGTACTCCCATTATATTTTTCCCATCGGAATGATGCAGAGTTCCAACGAATAGAATTTGTTGGTATATTTGTAACAGTTGTTACAGCAGGGTCTAGATTAAATGCTAGGTCGTTTAACCTAGCATTTAAATCATCAATAACTACACTATATGTACTACCTATAGTGGGTGAAGCATGATTTGCCATTTAATTTCCTTAATACCCGCGAAGGCTCCAAGATACATTAGATGTAGCTGCATTTCCCAGATGGTCAAATACATATAGCCGCATCGAATTAGGGTAAAATAATAAATTTCCAGAGGTATTTGCTGTTGTCAGTAGTATTGTAAAAGTATTTGCATTTGGTACGGTATTAACTGTGTATACTCCGCTTGGTGCACTACCTGAAGTCATTGATGCTCTTATATTCATTCCAGCATATATGTTATGACTAGTATAGCTTACAGTACATACATTACCACTTATAGAATATGTAGCTTCTCTAATGTAATCAGAAAAATCATACACTGCATATAAGGGAGTAGTACCAGATGGGGCTACTAGTAGTGAAACAACGTCAATTATCTCTTTATTAAAGTTAACAATAGTACCAGAGGTACCGACAGCAGCATTACCACTGTCTGTTACCTGTTTTGCGTCTAATCTAATAGATGATGCATTTAATTGAAGTAAGTCACCTACTACAGATTGGGTAACTTCAATACGTACTTTAATATATCTAAAGTTCGAGACAAATATCTGAGTTCCTACATAGGCAGTATAGCTTACACCATCTAGGGATGTAGATATAGTTGTTACTATACTTGGAGTACCTGAAAGCATAGTAGAGCTAAGATTTGCTGTAATCTGACTACTACCTAAAACTGATCCATAATCAAAAATTTGCTCGTAATATCCAGAAGTTATACCAGGCTGTATATATATCGGATATCCAGCAGTTACCTGTGCTTGTGGACCTGCCCAACTATGCGAAGTAAAGTGCTGAGAAAATGTCTCGGTATTATTTACTGGAAGTATTAAAGATGCGCCGTCACTAGATGTTTTTGCATTACTATTTGTACTAGTTGTATAGTCAAGAAAGTATTCTGCATTAAATATAAAGTCAGGTGGCTGTGATATTTTACTTACTAGTGGCACAGACGGCGCCGATTCCCTACCATCTGTATCTACAGATACTAACCAATACGTGTAGTCTCCGCCTTGAAGTTCACTTATAGTTGTAAATGTACCAGACTTTGCACCAATTAAATCTGCTGTATCAAAATTTGCACCCTTTTTAAGTACTATATTAGATATAGGCAAGGTAGTTGGAGCAGGTAAGTCCCAGTAAATTAATACATTATTGTCAATAACCTGTGCACGTATATTAGTTGGTGGATTTGGTAAATACTTATCAACAAGCAGTTCTGCTTGTGAAGATTTAATACCTAACATATCTACGGTTTGAACTCTAAATGGTAGAGTACCTATCCAATTAGCTGGAAGTGTAATTGAGGTAGCTTTAGTATAGATAGTATTGCCATTAAATGTAACAATATATCCGTCTAATCCAAATGTAGTAGTAACAGCGCTCCAGGATACTGTAATAGTAGCACTACCTGTATCTGTACTAAAAACCACTGGCTCTGTTATGACAGGCGCTATAGGTCTATATACAGTATATGCTACAGTAGTATATCCTGTAGAGTAAGTATTACTACTATCTATACTCTTTAAATATAAGGATATAGTTTTTGGAAATGTATCGCCATCACTTACCAAAGGTCTAAGATCTAGAGTATATTGTGAAGATGAGCCTCTCCATAAAAAGCCACTAGAACCCCATCCAGTAGTACTGGTACGGAGTTCATAACCAGTTACCGGTAGGCTTGTTATAACTGTATCCGGCCAATCTAAAAATAATCCTGTTGTATATGTGCTCGCTACAATATTTGAAGGGGTATTTGGCTTTTGTTTAGTAACAGTAAATACTAAAGGATCAGAATATGTATCTAACTCATCTACTGCTATAATAGTTACTGTTGCATCGCCTTCCCATGTAACCCCAAGTTCCCAATCAGTAGTAAGTCTATCTACTTCAATAGTATTATTATACGGAATTGTATAATTAATAGATACTTTATAGTACTTAATAGGTAACTGAAATGTATCAGGTACAGAAGAATATGCTCCTGACTCCCATGTAAGTCTAACAGTATTTCCAGTAGAGCCTCCTGCAAATATATAACCTGTTAAGAGTTTTACTGGTGTTGGTGGCTTTATAATTGTGTATGAAACATTTATAGGTGTGGAGTATCCTAAATCTGTATCAAAAGCATATAGATCGTAAGATTTATATCCACTAGTTTTTTCAAAAATAGTAGCATTTTCTACATTACCCTTCCATACACCGTTTCCAGGTAATTCACCTGTATTTGTAATCTCATACCCAGCTATATTAAGACTTGTTACGCCAGGAGCATCCCATGATATTGATATAGCATTACTAGCATAAGATGTCTGAACATTTGATGGAGGCAACGGGTTTAACTTATTTAATTGAATATTAGTTGAGGATGTGCTTGCGTTTCCTAGTATATCTACGGCTTTCACTGAAATATTAGCGATACCTTCCCAATCTACTGGAATATACACTTTGTTGGCAAATATATCTATAGAGTATATTGAACTATTTGGCTTAACTACAGTTACAGTATAGTAACTTAATTTAAAATAAATATTTATGGGCGTATCCCACTGAATGAATGCCTGCGCAGTACTACTTATTGTATCTACAAATATAGCACTCACATTAGTAGGAACAGACGATGCCTGTACAGTGTGTTGAAATGAAATAGCCGCACCGTATACATTATTAGTATCATATGCAGCAATATACCAAGTATTAACCCCTAGTACGAATGATGTTAAAATTACTTCTGTAAGGGACCCTTTCCATACTGCCCCCGCTGAGCCAAAACCACTACTTGTAGTACGAATTTCGTATCCAGCAATAGGTAATCCATTTATACTCTGAGTAACTGGTTCCCATGTTGTACGTAATGCTGTACTCGAATAGGTAACCGATACTGTACCAACTACATTAGGAATATTTCTTTGTAAAACATATGTACTACTTAAATTACTAATAATTCCAAACCGGTCTACGCTTTGAACTGAAATATCGCACGAGCCTATCCAGTCTATATTAGTTGTAATATGTTTTGTTGTACTAATCAAAGTAGTATCAGTATATCCTACTGGTTTATCTAGTGAAATAATGTAGTGATCTATATCAAATGTACCAGGAGTTGCATCCCAGGTAATATCCAACTGACTTGTACCTGCAGTACTTAAGTAAGTACCTTGTATATTAATAGGAGCTCCTGGAGCAGTTAAATTAATCTCATGAATTAAAGCTGTCTGATTGTATGTATTACTAGTATCGAAGCATTTTATATAGTAGGTTGAATTTAGTTGAATATCTGATACTAAATAGGATGTGGCTAAACCTCTCCATATAAATGAACCAGTATTTGTACCCCACCCATCATCAGAGGACCTAACCTCAAAACCGCCTATAGCTAGACTAGTAATAGCTGGGGCAATCCAAGATAGTAATACGTTAGTTTTGCTTATATCATGAGATGACAGTAATATGTCATTAGGCCTATATTTAGATATATTACCTGTAAAGTTTGTGGAACTACTACGCTCTAGTATGTCTACAGTGGTAATAGAAATATCAGCTGTGCCTAACCAATCCGCTTGAAAAAGTATTGAGCCAGTATAATTATCTACGACTATAGGAGCGAATCCAGGTTTACTAAAAGTAACTCTATAATATTTTATAAGTATATCTGTACTTACTGCTGCATCCCAAGTAAACTCAACAAAAGCACCGAAGTTAGTACTGCTAAAATTACTAGATGTTAAACTAGTAATTTTATCTGGTAGAGCTCTACTTATAGTAGTACTTACTGAATTAGTGCTATACCTTTTTCCAGTATCTATAGCACGTATATATAGTGTTTGTGATACATCTGTAGAAATTACATCAAATAAAGTATTTTTACCTTTATATAAATATCCAGTATCTGTACCCCAATCCATATCAACACTACGAATCTCATACCCAAAAGTATCTAGTTCTTTATTGCTATCCCATGACAAAGTAGCAATACCTGTAGCCGGATTTAAACTATGAGTAAAGTTATACACATCTGCTGGTGGTGTTGTTTTACCTACTATATTATGTGTAGTTGCGCTTGACCATGGGCCGAGACGACCATCTAGTCCAACATACCTACTTTTTATTGAATATGTATTTCCCTCAAGTACATCTGAAAATGTAACCGAGGATATACTTATTGGAACTGTTTTTACTGTACTATAGAAATCTTCTGTATCTGCTTCTAATTTTATAGCGCACTCAATAAATTTCACATTGTATGGTAGACCAGACTGATTAGTAAAATTTATTTGAAGATTTGTTGATAAAACTCCTGGGCCTACTAAAGTTAGTACCGATTCGTCACTAATAACTGTTGAAATTATTGGTGATAATACCGTACTCTGATCTAATATTTCCCTAGGTTTTGTAATATTAGACGCATATGGAGGTATTACAAAGTTATTGCTTATATAGTCTACAGTGTATATTTCTGGAGAATAATCGTTTAAAGTAAGTTTAGCAGAATTATTGCTAAGAGGCTCAATACTCAGTACAACTAAATCATGGTCTTGCTGTGTTGAAGTACCTATTAATACTAAATCATCATCTATAGCCTCTGTATTGGTGAAAGGAGTCTCTGTAACTATATATGTATAATAACCATCAGCTAGCAAGGCCTCACCTGTTATAGGTATGGAGGCATTATCTGCAAAAACTAGTGGAACACTAACTGTTGAGCTTGTTGTAGATAATATAACTGCTTGTGTAATTGCGCCAACTAAGTCACCACCAACAATATTAAAAGAAATATTATCGTCTATTTGGAACGGATGTTCACCAATATCTATAGTTAAAATATTATTCAATACAGATGCGCTATTTATTGTAAATATTGATTTAATATTTGAAACTTTTGATGTTCCCTGAACTGATCTTATGCGAATTATATAAGAATTGGCTTGTTCTAGTAAAATTGCATTATCAATAATAAATTTTGTATCACTTAATTTTGAGCTAATTCTTCCATATCCAGCCCCCCACATAGGTATATCGTGAGTAATTTTAACTCGATCACCTCTGTTACATACTATATATTCTATATCGGTGTTTAGTGTATATACTTCTGGACGCAATACGGCTTGCGCCATATGCCAACGCAACATTCTTTGTGCCTGAAGGGGGTCTGTTATTCCGGGCAGCGAAATAGTTTCAAAAATACTTGAGTTTGTTACATCTTTGCCACTATTATATACTATTAACTCTTCTACATCATAGTTTTTTAACTCATTATTAATATTTACCTTTAAACCATCAGGTAATTTTGTAAGTTTCTTTGTAGATTCAAATCCCCAGCTATTACTAGGTGTAAAACATTGTACAATATCTGTCCTAGGCCTATCAATATTTACTGTCCATTTACCATCTACCATTGCTGGACTAGCCATACCTGCTGCAGCTATATCTCTTAAAGTATCTAAAACGCTTGTCGAACTACTTATAACCGCATTATAGGTTAATTTATTATCTTGGCAAAAATTTGACCAATCTTCTAGTGCAGGTATATTTATTTTTTGAGCAGCATTAGTAATCCTAAATGCATTACCCGGATGTTCCAGCACATATCTAAATAGGTGCGCAGGATTATTAGTTGTTGCATATACCCAAGTTTGTGTCGCTCTACTATATGCTAAACATATTGATGATACTAACCCGTTAATACCCTCTATATTACCGTTTAACTGATTTGAGGCTTTAATTTTTATAGCGGTTCTTGCAACCTTAACATTAGGTGGTAAAGATATTGCTGGTCTAAGTGTATATCCTGTAAATGTTTGTAAAGTTACTTCATGTAAATCCTGAATACCAGACGAAGGTTCGGCTAAATCACTATTAAGTCTACGTACCCTAATTTGGTATGTACCTGTACCATTACCTGTTAAATCGGTAGGTGTACCTATATACTCAGTATGAGTAAACGCATCTTTCTTTGCTACATAGTTTACTAATCCAAGACTTATAATAGTACTGTTTTTAGAGATAGATCCTGCTGATACTACAACTTGAGTAATATATGAATCTGCCCACCCCTCTTCACCTCCAATATACCTACTAATTGTTCTGGTAGCTGTACTTAGATTCAGTCCAGTGTAGGTAAATCCTGTAGTACCATGATTTGTAGTTATATTGTATACAGTACTTACACCATATATGCATATATAACCTAATTCTATATCTCCAGGGTTTAAATTTGGAAATCTTAGGGTACCACTTACAATTAGATTAGTTGGAGCTACACTGTATGGGTCCTTACATATACCACCTGATCTAAGACTAATTATACCGGCCGTATTTATAACTACTCTATGCCACTGGTAACCATAATTAGTAGTAACATAACCACTATCCCCCCACCACTCAGATGTATAGTATACAGCAGAAGGTAAGTCTAGCCTTGCTTCTGTAAATAGTCTAGAATTAGGATCTTTCCAGTCCTCTAAAGGAGTACCACCTGCATCTAGTGACCTAACCTGTAATTCTAGTTGACATTCTTTAGCTTGGTTTGTTCCGGCAGCACTTCCCATCGTTATTATTCTTCGTAACCCTCTAGGAAAGTAAAAGTTTACTGCTAACCTAGTGATTCCTTGCTCTAATAGTGTAGACTCTGTCCAAGGATTCCCATCTGTAGGATTATTAGTTAGAGTAATGCCTATAGCATTCTGTTTAACATCATTACAATATATTGAGTTAAAATTCCGTAACCCAGCATAATCATCTAATCCAATATCATCTCCAAGAGTTTCATACTGGACAGGTGCTCCAAACTGGTTTTCGTACTGGTCAATACTCGTATCCCCTATACGTATATCAGATACACGTACCGGACCAATACCCCAGCAGAGCATCATATTGTAGTAGCTATCTCTTTCACTGGACTCTACAAAGCCACTGGCCGCTAATGGAGGAGTAATTCGTGTGGTGCCAAGTACTACTGGAATTGGTTGATATAATGCTGCTCGATTTGACCTAGCCTGCATTAAATTTAATGCCTCAGTAGCACCAGGGTCTTGCATATTATTCTGTAATGGTTTAACAGGGAATATTGCATTTAACAACATTCCACCAACTAATTGAATACCGGCAGCTAAGACCCATCCGGCGGTACCCATAGTAGCAACAGTAACGGCTGTCCCAGTTGCGTAAGACATTAGACTTGCAGCCATTTGAGGAGCATATATAGCTATTACTACAAATGCTACCATTTTAAAAGCATCTTCGCCGGGAATAACTCGATACTCAATAATATCATTTACATGAATGATGGTATTGTAATTCTTTTGAGTTATTGGTGTACTATTTAAAAGTACAGTTACTCTATTGTATAATACTTCACGATCACCAGAGAAGTATTTAGCTTTTATACTATCAATAAGTTGTCCTATTGTAGTGCCTTCCTCAATGGGTAGCGTTATTCTAGTAGTAGATAAGGCTTCTGGCAAAACGGTTAGGTATGCAAAGTTACTGGCAGAATACTTATAGTATCCTACAATTCTTGAGCGCCAGTTAATGCTATTTAAAGATTCTACGACTGTGCCGCTTTTTCTACGAGTATGTATAAACTTATCGTTGCCTATATATACTCCTATATGTGTAGGCTCTCCTACAATTCTAAATAAAATAGAGTCACCAACTTTAAGCTCAGTTACTTGCTCCCATCCTTCAATATGAGCAGAAATAGCTTCACTTACAGTTGTGGTATTATGATATTCCTCAGCAAAGCTAGGTAGATCAATATTAAATTCATTCTTATAAATAAGGCGCACTAATCCCCAGCAATCAACGCCAGCGATATCTCTACCTTTTTCTTTATAAGGAATACCAATATACTTTGAAAACATAATTTAAAACAATCCAGGAAATATAGCCGGGGTAAAATAGTAACACGGAAACGGTTCTCTAGAATAATCAATCATATCTAGTGAGAAGGTTACTGCGCTCTCATTATACGTAATACCTGTTATATAGAAGTCCGAAAAGTACGCTTCTACAATATCTGGCGTACTTTTTAAAACTAATTCTAATAGTATTTTTGGAGGGGCCCCTAAATTACGAATAAGCGGGGTAATATACCTAGTAACATCGTTCAGGACAATACTGCATCTAGGGGCGGAATTGTCCTCTTCGGATGGCAATGTTATTGACATAGGCATAAATATAAAGTCATCAGACCTGCTAGTTACACCATACAATATATCTTCACTAGTTTCACTAAGTCTTTTTGTAAAATTATCTGCAACTCGTAATGTTGGCAGACTTGTTACTGGATCATATAAAGTTATTAGTGAAATAAATGTATCGTCGCTATTAGTACTAAAAACTGCCCGTATTGCTTCCGGGCTTAAGCTTGTTAATCTACTCATATTAATACTTCAATGCTTAGTTTAACACTATAAAACCCAGGCGCAATATGCTCAATGTAATACATAGAGTTCTCTGATGGTACTAACCGTACTTCGCTAACTACCCCTGTCCGTGGATGTAAGAAGCCAAAACGAGAGCTACATTTTATTGTATCGTATACAAAGGTTTCTAATGTAGCTACTTGTTCTGTAGTCATAATAAATGTTAGCTGCAGTACATTTGGCAATTTAAACCGTAATCGCTGCTTTGCAATACCGGAATCCATTGGTGTTCTAATTACCTTACTATTACTAGCTTCGGAAAACCCCTTTTGTGGTGATTGTGGCAACGCTGGAGGCCATACATAACTATAAGACACTACTATCTCCTTCTAATTACTGGGGGTAATCCAAACGTACGTTTTATATTATTTTGTACTGGACTATTACTACGAGCAATTTCTGAAGCTACTGCTTCACCAATAATTACTTCTATTTTTCTATTTCCGCGGTCATCGCTAGTTTCTTTAGTAGACGCCTTTTCGCCGCTGAAGTTATTAACTACTACTTCGACATTCTGTTGCGTACCACTACTTTGAACCCCTAACCTGCCCTGCTCATTCCTACGTAATGGTAGTATTGCTTCAGGACCGGCTTCTCCCATTAACCCGGTACCACTAGCAAATTTGAATAATGTAGGAGAAGAAACAATACTATTTGTAAAGCTGCCACCATTTGCAAAGGCGTGTAAAGTTTCTGGATATACACCACCTAGTGCCATTGCATTAAATCTAGCTCCGGAACCTGATAGGCTATATAAAGAACTACTACCTGCAGAAGCACCTGCAGAAGCACCTGCCCAAGGCATTGATTGCAGCATAAAACTGAAAAGCTGATTAGTAGTTTGCTGTACAGCTAGCCTAGCTAGACCTGTAAGCATTGAGTCAATCATGCTTGTGAAACTTAGCTCTCCGGTTTTTGCAAAATTTACTATGGCATCTGCCATATCATCAAAACCTTGTTTAAAGACCTCTTGATATTTAAGTTGTGTATCAGTAAGTTTTTTATACATACCATCTACATCTTGTATTTTGGTCTTTTGTATCTCTAGATTTCTAGTAGCTTCGGCTACTGCTGCCACGGCTGTATTAAAGCTATCCTGCTCTGAATCAAAAGATGTACCATTCTTTATTGCATTTTGTACGGCTAAAACATAAGTTTGCTTAGCTTTTATAACTTCTAACTCTTGTTCATTTAGTTGTACTGCAATAGTTTGTAAATCTAAAGTTTTTTGCAAGCTTAAAGTCTGTGCATCATAGTCGTCTTTTATTAGTGTACCACTATCTAATCTAAGCTGTAATAACTCTTGCTGATTTTGAGTTTCTGTTCTTAGAATATCAAGAGAGGCTTTTTGTACTGTAAGCTTATTTTCAGCATATGTTAGCTCGGACTGGTATAATTTATTATTATTTTCTAAAGTAAGTTCTTCACCAGCTATTGAATCTTTAGATTTTTCATTAGCTAGAGATATTGCTGATAGTCCGCTAGAGGTATTTGCCTCATTAATGGATTTATTGAGTCCAGCTCTTGCTGCTGACGAAGTACCGTTTTTAGACAGTACTGAAGCAGATACATAACCTTGTGCACCAAAAGCTGTGAGAGCATCTTTTGTTGCTTGAAGTTCGCGTAAGTCTCCCTGTGCAGCTTGTGTTTGTTTTAAGCGATCTTCATTACTTGCAGAACGGTATGCGGCTGTATTAGGTAAATTCTCTAATTTAAGTTGGGCTTCTTTAGTAGCATTACTAAGATTCTCTAAAAGATTACTAAATTCTACTCCGATCTGTTCGGCATTGATTTTTACTTTTGCTGCAGCTGCTTCTAAGTCTAACTGCCTTAGTTTTGCCTTAAAGGTTTCACTACGCTCTTTTATGCTTGTCTCTAATTTTGCAGCACTAGGAGCTAATAGAGCCTCTTGTGAAATAGGAGCATTTTTTAGTGTAGGAGTACCTGTGGCAACTAGTTGCTTATTGGAAAATTCTAGTGCCTTTGATACGCTCGATATCTTAGAATCTCTTAACGCCTGTGTCTCATTAGAGCCTAGCGGAGAGCTTTTTAGTTGCTCTAAAGAACTAGATAACGAGAAGTTTTCTAACTGAGCAGTATTACGTTCCTGAACTTCTATTAAATCATTTAGTAGAATTAATTTTTTTCTTTTTAAATCTATAGAGGCTAGATCTAAACGTAGTTGTTCTGCTAAACTTTCTTTAGTTTTTGGTAATACGGATAGTACTGAACTGGCGTACTTAATTTGGGCTTCTTTTATTACATTATTTGCTTCGTTACGTATTAAAGCTACACCCTTTCCAATGCTGTCTCTATCTAGTGAAGCCTTAACTTTAACTACTACTTCTGATTTTTTAAGTTTTATATTTTCTGCAAGTTGGTCATTACCAGACTTTACGGCTTTAGTATAAGCCTCGTCTAATTTAGACATTTCTACAGCTGCAATACTAAGACTCTGTACCGCTTCAGGTGTTAAAAATCTTAATTGTTCCGGATTTTTTAATATATCTGCTAATACTGTAGCTGAAGTAGCACTATCATCTAATGCCTTACTAATAGCTGTTGCATTTTTTATAAGTTCTGTACCAAATTTACTTATAGTAGAGCTAGAGTTTAGCTCTTTTTCCATATTTAGATAGGCATCTTCTATGCTCTTAAAACTATCCTTAACTGGTGTAAGTGTTTTAACGGTATCTGCTGAATGAGATGTAATTTCTTCTGCAAGTTTAGCTTGTTCCTGTAGTAATTTTTCTGTATCTTTTTTACTTAAACTAGCTAAAACAGAGGCTCTGCCACTTTCAGAAGAAAAGTCCTTTACGTTCTGTTTAATTACTTTATTTGATTTTACATATGCACTAGAGTATAACTCCGTAACTGCATCAGCATATTTCTTTTTTGCTGCAGGATCTGTTATAGCTTTTAATAAAACAGATATTTGGTCACCAGCAGCTTTTTGTGCATTAGAGGCAACATCTGCATTAAAAAGGCCTTTAAAAAAGTCCCCTACGTTATCTGTAAAAGAAGAGTTATCCAATACAGCAGTATAATCCTCTGCTAGCTTTTTACTTACACTTAGACTTTCTATTAATATGTTATTTTTCGCTATTGCTGAATCAATAGAAACAGTAGAACCATATTGTGCAAAAGTCTTATTTGCAGTTCTTAGTAGGTCCTCACTAGTAGCTATAGTATTATTAAACTCACCCAGTTGTTTAGTGTTCTTTCCAAATAGCATATCTATAACAGGTAGTGCTATAGCTAATGCCGCTAGTGGGCCAGTTACAAATGAGGCAACAGCGCTCGCAACATTTAAAAAACTCTTAGCAGCAATAGTTCCTGCAGCTTTAGCAAATGTTGCAGTCTGTGCTAAACCGCTGCCTAATACACTCACCTTATTCTGTTTTACGTTCTTTCTTCCATTTTCATCTGAACCAAAGCCATACATTGAAAATAGCTGCCCAAATGCTGTAAATCCACCTTGAGTATCTGCAGTCTCACCAAGCCTACTAACAATTCTAGAAGATATGGCTGAACGTTTTGCGGCTTGGGCCTCACGTTGTAGTTGTCTTATACGAGCTGTTGTTACTGTGGAGTTTGCCTCTTGTCTGAATTTTGTGTATAAATCTTCTGTATATTTATACCCTTCTTGAGAGTCCTCAATACTTTTATAGAATTTATTAAGTAGGGCCTTATCTCTACGATTGTTTACAGTTTTAGTAAATGCTTTTAGCTCAGCTAGCTCTTTAGTATCCCATTCACGAGAAGTATCTTTATTTTCGATTGCTGCCTTAACTAATGGAGGAAAGTTTAATTTACCTTTTCTATAACGTGCAGACACTAATTCTTCAAACTGTATCTTTTCATTCTCTAAAATTTCCGCTGCTTCATCATATGGACGAATTTTTGCACTTACAGATTTATCTATAGCTACAGCCCTTGCCCTTGCTGCATATTTAGATTTTCTAGTAGCTATTCTTGACTGCCTACTAGTATCTATTTCCATCAGCGAGCGCATTTCAGTTAATGCTGGTACTGCCTGTTTTAGAACTTTAGATACTAAAAAGCCGATAGCTAATGTGAGAGCTTTAGGACTCTCTGCGAGCTTCTCTAATAACGGGTTTAGCCCTTTACTAACAACATTTAATAGTTCAAAGGTAACATCCTTTAACGATGCTGTTAATTTATCAAATCCAGAGGTTGGTGTATTAATACTACTAAATTTAGTTTCTAATTCTGCTAAAACAGCATTTTTATACGCCGTGCGTCTTTCAAAATCAGTTAACTGAGATACTGACTTGCCGGTTTCTTTAGCATAAGTGGCAGAGGCTGCCCCTACTTTTGTAAATAATCCCAATTCATCAATTAATTCTGGTTCTAACTTAGTAATAGCTCTACTTAATCTACTAACTGCATCAGACATATTTAAACCTAATGCTGATGCGGCTTGTTTAGCTCCAGCACCTAAGCGTAAAAAGTCCTTGCTGGACATTCCACTACTTACAGCCTTTACAGCTGCTGACATAGCCTCTTTTGTGCTAATTGCATCGCCTGCAGCTGTTTTAAAATCTCTAGCTAAAGATAGAATATTCTTTCCTACGGTACCGCCTAATGAGGTCAGCCCCTCGTTCATTTTTGCGGTATCCATAGCGTCGGATAAGGCTCTATATGCTGCTGTAACTGCAAACATATTTGCAGCCCATGTAGCGTATAACCGTACCACTCCGCCAAGACCTTGGGCTTGATTAGCAAAATCTCTAGCACTAGCACCGGTTCTGGCTTCTACACCGCGTGATTGCCCATAAAGTCTGATCTGTTCAGACTGTGGAGACGGTGGAGAGACGGTAGCTTTACGCGGTTTTGCTGCTTTATCAAGCTCATTATTTAGTTCTCTAGCTGTACGAACTTGCTGTAATAAAGTATTACCTTTATCACGTATATTTAAGTTTATACTAACGGTAGTTCCTGCCATATATTTCTCCTAGTACAAACGAAAAAATTTGCACACATATTTTTAACTTTCTACATTATACCACTAAGGATAAGATTTGTCAATCCAAAATTTTGGCAACAAAAAACCCACTAGTTTTTGCTAGTGGGTTCTTTTTTATTTATCAGCTCGCTTCGTATATTGTCAAATATACGAATAAGTCTTAACATAAGTATTTTATCATCTACCTCTAATATATTAAAGATCTCAGATATACTTTGTAGATTTTTTCCTAAGTACCGTCCGCCGATAGGGTCGTAATTGTCTTGTAATAGACTATATACGTCTATAGCTTGTATTACTTCAATAGGAAGATCTTCTAATTCATAAGGTATATTTTCTTCTTCAATAGGGGTATTGAGCATTTCACACATTTCAAAATACTTCTCTTTGGTCATCCCAACGTCCATATTTTGAAGCATGTTCTTATATGCTTTACTTATTTCTTCGAGCTGTTCTTCGTAAAATTTGCTAAATCTGTCACAGTTTCTGTAATAAATGTATCAAAATCTGGAGAGTTCTTCATTAGATATAGTGCGTTCTCTTTACTAAACTCTAGAAAATCTTCTGGGTCTTGGCCACTTAAATCTACGGGAGCCAATGATTCTAGATAGCTAAGCTTTAGGCCTGACCATCCTTTAATAGCACTGTCTACATATAATTGTAAAAATAAGTCTTCGTTAAAATCTTCCGATGGCTGTCTATTTTTAATAGATATCTTTGTTGATTTTTTACGAATATTTAGCTGTGTTTCTCTTGAAAGAAAAGATACCGTAACCTTAAATCCCTCAAATCCAGGATACTCTACTTCTGTATCCTTAGAAGAAACCAAAATAGATTTTAATGAAAGTTGTGTCATATTATTATATAGTAAGTTAAAAAGAGGCGTCAGTGATCAAGCTGACGCCGTGCAGTATTATGCTGCGTAATACGTAATTGTAGCCTCATTAGCTGACGCAATATCGAAATTAGCACCTGAACTACCTTGGGCAGTAAAGTTAATAGATGTTGATACGACTTGCTCAGTATTAATTGTAGGTATAGACAATACGACAGCAGGGAGTTTTATTTCCATTCTGTTCGGATTTGTAACACCACCTAGCTCTAGCTGAATATAGTACTCAGGGTCTACATCAGTAGTACTACCTGCAAGTAAGGCAGTCATAAGTGCCGCCGAATTACCTGCACCAGTTTTTAGGTATGCATTAATACTTCCACTAATAGCACGTGTGCCAGTAAAGTAAGTGATAGGTTTATTAACAACACCTAGGTTTGCTGGAGTTAAGTACGAAATATTATTGCTAATAGTTACATTACCACCAGTAATAGCGACAGTATACGCTGTACCTGTACCGTTGATGCCTTGTTTTAGAGTTAGAGTAGATAATTTATTTGCAATATATCTTGCATCTACATTCTTACCTTCGGCTGTACCAGTAATACCTGCACCAAATGTAGGAGTAGCACCTGTTGTAACAGTTACACCCTCAATTTGTCTTACCGAAGTACCCTTACCTGCCCAAGCCACTTGAGTAATAGCATCTAATGCAAAGTCAATAGATGCACTATCTAAGGCACAATTATCAATAATGTATGTAACATTATCTACAACGATGATTAGACCAAATTTCTGAAGTTGGTGAGTATTAGAGCCAGAAAATGATACGACAGAGCTCGTAGGTCCTGTAGTCCATGCACCGCCACTATCTCTAGGAGATGTGCCGGCCAGTGCATTCCATAACAGTGATTCTTCACAAGTTATTTTGTCAGGAGTACCGTTAAGAAAGAAGGGGCGAACATATGACCCAAACGAAAAGTCAACAGGGTCTAGTGCAGTATTAAAACTTCTTTGACCGCGGGCTGGTGCTGAACCCGACTCACTCAGTGTAACTGTATCTGACTGAGTATTTTGAGAAAAACTGATGCCATCTAGCACCTGGATTTCGTGTGTAGTTGTATTGTCGTGCCCTGTGATAAGTACAGTACCTACCAGATCAACATTAGTTGTAAAGAATACTCTGGCGCTACGAATTAAATTTAATGCCATAATTTATTTCCTATAAAATTATCATAAGTACTATTATAGCACTTGATATTGAATTTGTAAATTAATTTCACCAACACCGTAAGGAGCCAGCAATCCCTCATCTGTTACAATAGAGGTTATCCTTGTATCTGTTACACTATTAGTGTCATCATATGTAAAGCAATAGTTTTTATCTATACACCTTTCAAGATTTTCTAAAATGTTTTCCAAATACTCCTGTGGCTCCTCTCCCTTTACATAAACTTTTATGCTAAGAGATAAGTATGCCCACTTAAATCCTCCGGGTAGGTATTCCCTAGATTCATTACCTGTAATTACAAATACAGAAGGGAAGTCTGATACCTCATCCCAAAACTGTAACTTGGCGGATACATTATTAAAAAGATTTACTGTATAGATACCGCTACCATCTATACCTTTTATTATATTTACTAGTGCGTTAGCTATTGATTTTCGTTTGCTCATAATAGTACGGCCCTTATCTTATCAATAGAGTTTTCTAGTAGTACTTGACGTATTGACTTGGCTATTAATAGTTTGGGATCTCTACTTCTTGGTACCTGTTGCGCCCAACCTTTAGAAAAGGTTTCGTAAGGATACTTCATATATGTGTAAAAAGCCGTAATCATACCTTCTCTAGACTGAGTGAGTTTTTTTACTTCTACAGATTCGGCGAAACGTCCAGTTCTTAAATTAAGAATATCTTTACGATCACCAGAGCCCATATTATTTTTTACATACTCACTTAATACAGTATTAAGAATATAATGTAAACTATATAAGGATTTTTCAATTACAGCCTTTTTCTTTGCTGACTTTACACCAAAGGCAATATATGGGGATGTAATTTTTGGTACTGGAGTAGCCTTTCGCTTAGCTACGGGAATATGTTTCTTAGCTGTAGCTGAAGAGACGCCGTTAGTAGTACGTTTTTTACCATCTATTGCTGAGGCTACTGCTTTTTCAACATGCTTAGATATAGGGTCACTACCTGGTGTAGTTATTAACTGATCATATAGCGTAATGCTTTTTACAATCTTATCTAACTCTACCCGTAATTCTGGAGAAATTCTTTTTTGTCCACTAAGCTCTAGTTGCCTTAGTTGTACATAGTCTCGTACCTGTACTAAACTATTTAATAATTTCTGTAAATTAACGTCACTAGGGTCTGGTGATGTTAATGATCTGAGTAAGCTACCAACAGCTTTTCCTGCAGAGCTTAACATGCGGCCAACATCTTGATTAGACTCCGAAACTTGAATTTCAGCGCTGAAATTAATACCTAGTTTAGTAGTACTTAAATTCTTTAAAGCTTTCGAAACTATATTAACATCGTTATATACATTACTAGATAATAGATCAGCAGCACTAACTAAATCCAAAATATTCTGGAATATTGGCTGGGCTGTAGAATTCTTTATACCAGCTATATTCTGTATATTACCAAATTCATCTAATCCTAGGTGCAGGGATTTTATAAATCTACCTGTAAAGACACCGACAAGGTGCCCAGAGTTTAGCATTTTCTTTAGTATTGTTTTAGCTTCTTTATGATGCTCTGGAGGTACTTGCTCTAGTATATATTCTTTAAATAATTTTAATAATGTATTTAATGGTACATTTTTTAAAATTAGAGAGTCTTTACTTTTTGACTCTAATGACTTAAATGCAGTAGCATTATCTACTGTTTCTGTATAGATAAAGTTATTATCTGCTACTTTGGTATATTCTGGAGTACCTATTACATAGGCAACAAAATCATCGTACTTAAGATTACCCAAAACATCTATTAGGATTGCATTATATACTTTGTGTTTAGTCAGATAGGCTTCCATTTCTGACTTTAGCTCTGCAAGCCCGCCACGCGTAAATACATTTTCTGTATTACCATTAGTTTTTACACGCAGCGCTCCTGTTGATGTTCTTAGAATATGATTTTCAACTATTCTGCTGGTAAGGGTAGGATTCCCTCTTTGTATTGAGCGTTGTAATGCGGAAATAACTCTCTTTTGCATTAATGCACTCATTGCACCAACACTCATGCCATTTCCTTATAGTAGTCTAATACTCTGCGAATATGTGCTGGCAATGCATTAGATATTGCATACTCTAATTGTACTGAGTTAGTTCCAGGAGCCTTAGGGCTATGCACTGCAGAGTCGTTTCGTAAATAGTAAGTAATTAAATCAAAAATAGCTAACTTTAGATCTTCTGGTATTCCATCTGGGTATCCACAAATATAGGATACGCGATATCCATTCGGTATTCGTGGCCACTCTTTATATAATGTACTATAAATACTGTAGGAATCATTAAACCAATCTAAATACTCCGTAAAAGTCTTACCATAATCCTCGCTATACTCTACAGATACTATTGATAGAGGCGTCTCTTTTAGAATTAAACAATCATACCCACCATGAAAGGTTTCTACTTTTGGGTCGTCAATATGTTTAGTAAAGCTTTTTTTACAAAAATTCCTTACAAATTCAGATACTTTAGGAATTAAACTATCTATGGTAGCATCTTGATTAGTACTAGAAATTCCTGCGTACGTTTTATATTCTTGGCGGGTTACTAGCATATTATTATCCTTATTGTTTTAAAAGAGCACCAAGATAATGCTCTTTTAAAACAGGAGAGTCCCCTCTCCTGTTAAAGCTTATTAAGCTACGTAACGTAGTGCACTTACACCAGCATTGGCAATGACTTGAGTCATACCAGTGCGCATACTTGCAACAAGAACCTTACGTTGAGTTTCAACTAGAGTGTCTTGGTCGATTCTCATACCTCTTTGGTTACCTAGCAAGAAGTTATTCTTGTTAACACAAAGAGCTGCTACTGCAGTAGCTGCTTTTGCAGCAAATTCGCCAGATACTAGAACTGGAGAGCTACCGATTGCACCGATTTGTCCAGTCAGCACAGTTGCATGAGTACCAACTTTATCCATTGTCTGGAACAGAGGGTCGTCTAGCAGGTCATAGTATACTTCAGTAGATACAAAATATACTAGATCTTGAGGGTCTAGACCCCATCCACCCATGTCCTTACGTAGAGATGTAAGAGCAGCTACACTACCAGAAGTAAAGCTGGTTCCAGCAACAGTGGCCTTGTCAATGTCGATGTTGTATGTACTAACAGCATCATACAGAGCGAGACCCTTAACAGGATCAGCACCTGCACCAGCACCGATTAGTAGGGCTTTGTCAATAGACTTAGCAACTCTGCGAACCATTGCATCACGTATAACCGGCATTAGAGCAATGATAGCGTCTTCTTCTTCTTCAAGAGCTAAATACTCGCGAGTAGCAACCTTATAAGCATTTAGCGTGATAGGTGTTAAGACGTGATTAGTAGTGTTACCTGAGGAAGCACCACCTGCATCACCAAACTGAGCATTTTGAACCCAGCTTGCATATCCAGCTTCAGGATTTACTGGTAGAGTCATTACGTTTGTCGTCATATTGATAGAACGTAATGTCGGAGCAACCACTAAGCGTCTACGTACTTCGTTTTCTAGCGTAGTAGAAACTTCAAGTTCCCATGTAGCGCTTGGTACGTGTGCACCAGCTTTTTCGATTACGCGTTTACCGAAATTTGTATTTTCGATAGACTTGCCCATAATCTTAGAAAGCAGATATGCGGTTTCTTTTTCTGTATAGTCTGCGTCAGTTTTTTCAGCTGTGCTGAAAGACATACGCGATTTTTGGATTGCTTCTAGTTCAGCTGACTTTTCTTTGATAACAGCTTCTAGGCCTTCTAAGGCTTTCTTGCTATTTTCAGTTTGTTCAGCTAGACGTTTTTCAACTTCTGCAAGCAGAGTTTCTGCTCCAGTAGTACTAGCTTCAACAGCTGCTTTTACTTTATTAGTAAACTCAGCTTCAGCTTTTTCAGCGGCTAGCTTGTCAGCAGCTGCTTTTTCTTGCGCAGCTAAAACTGCAGATGTTGCCTTTTCGGCAGCTTTTTCACTGGCGGCAGCCAATAGTTTTTCAAGTTCTTTAGGATCCATATTCCATTCCTTGGTTATAGAATTGCTTGCCGCTTTAGCGGTCGCAAATTGCATTTTATAAGAAGTATACTCTTCTTGGGTTTCAAATGATTTAGAAAGATTAAATAAAGTATTTTGGTTAGCTGGAACAGATACTACAGAGATTTCGTGTAGTTCTAGTTCGGTAATTAGAAAGATATCTGTAGCTTGATCGTACCTAGCGTCTTTAACGCTAAATCCGATACTAAATGCTGTTAGTACCCCATCTTTTATAAGATTAAAAGTATCCTCGGCTGCGGCCGAAATTCTTGCTTTAACCCACAACCCATTCTGATCTACTTTATGTTCAATAACTTTGCCGATAGGTTTTTTATGGTCATGGAACGCTAGAACGATTGGATTTTTTAGGTAATTTTCTAATCCGGCTTCCCAAACATTAGCTGGAACAACATCGCCGTGTCTATCTTTGTCATTTGTACTTGCATGGCCTTCGATAGTGATTGATGTTATTTCTTCGTCTGCTGTAGGAAGCGTTTTAATTAAGGCATCTACATATAGTAGTTTTTTCATGTATTTCCTTTATCAGGGCGACCCCCTTGAGTAGGGTCAACAGCAGACCCTGCTATATTTGCTGGAACTCGTATATTATCACAGTTTTCAACTGCTTCATACCGTAATTCAGCTCGTGCTTCGTTTGGTGTAATAATACCACCATTTACTAATGTTGTATAGTATCCGGCAATATCCTTTAGGTCTGGCTGTAATGCGCTTACGTTGGAAACAACGATATCTACATCATAACCGAAAAACCTTTCTAAAGCACTTACAAACTTTCGTGCTATAGGTAAGACTGTTTCTAGATAGAATAGTCTTAAGTTCGGAGAAATGTTAGCATTATTTCCACCAGCTAAGAGAATAGGAGGTACACCCAATGCTTGCAATAGTTTTTCCGAATGCGTTTTAATAGCAGTATCGAAATCCATATCCTTAAAGTTTGTACTAGCAAGAGGATAAGGTTTCATACCACTATCTAATATTACTGGTGTCCTAGCCCCATTTTTAGGGCTATAGAACTGTCTCCAGTATTTAATAGTCTTTTCTTTTGCGACATTAGACAGCGTATTATCTGTCACAAAAATAGTACCAAATACAGCACCATTAGAGAAAAAGCCGTCCTGAAAATCTAGCATATTATACAATGCTTTTATAGAACGACTAGCCGATACTAATCTACTAGTTCCTCTATAAATGCTAGAAGAACTAAGATCTCTAAAGTGAAATACTTCTTCTGGTTTAAAAGTAGTATTTAAATATGTATAGCTTTTTATAAATGTTTTCTCATCTGCGTTAATTACAACATTAGCTGCAGGTAAGTGGTATATAAATGCACCATCAAAGTATATAAAAGCATTTCCTTCTAATATGAAGTCTGTAAAAATTGCAGTTCTGAAATCTTGTACACTTTGATAAGGATTTGGTCTATAATTTAATAATGTATGTAATGATTTTTTCCTGATAGTAACTACGCTGGAGCTTAGACTGTCTTTTATATCATAGTCTAAACTAGCAACTGCGTTTACCAGCATACTGGTGCCGCGACTTAAGACTTCTACCTTATTAACCGCGTCTGCAGCTCTAATATCGTAATTGGTAGTTTCTTCAGGATTGCGCTGAGCGATCTCTCGCTGAGCAGGATTAAACTTTTCACGTAGCCATTTTAGCATGTTTTTCTTTCTGAATATTTATCCAGCTAACCTGCTTACTACTAGTCGATAGTGGAGGAGATTTTGTATAAATACTATGAAGTTTTACATGATGCATATTACATAGAGTGAATACCTGCTCATATATTTCTACCTTATGATCGGCAATAAACTCGTCTCTAACAGCTAAAATGCCTTCATCAGTAGTTATGTCATAACCCTTCTTCTTCGCCCAAGCATTAAGTAATAGAGTAACTGAAGAGGTATGGTGCAACTCTAAATTTTCTGTGCTACCACAAATATAACAGGAGCTTTGCTTATTATAAGCCCCTTTCGCTTTATCTCGAACCCATTTGACTGGTATTCTAACGTTTTTTGCCATATAATTATACCATAGGACCAAAAATTTGTCAACTAAAAATTTAATTTAGCCTTAAGTTGTGAATGAGTATAGTGCATATCGAAGCGCATCAGCCATGTGAGAATAGTCATCATGAACCGGAGTCTCTACTCGCTTCGCATCCCACCGATATTGGTCTAAACAAGCTATTGTATGTAGACAGTGTGGAGCCACTTTCAATCGATCTTGTTCTACAAGTGTCTGTACGAAAGCAATACCACTAAGTTTGCTTTTATTTGCCTTTATAGTTGGTATATCATACATATAAGCTAAATCCCCTGCAAACTGAGCAGCTGCAGAGTCAATAAATATGTTTTCTACCTCCCACTTTTTTATTAGACTATTAAATGCAGCAGCGTGGGTAGCAGTAGTGTTTCCAGATTCCTGATATTCGTCTACAACCCAGTAGCAATCAGTACTAGGATTATACGCTATAACTACAAAAGCCGTAGGGTCCTTATACCCAGGGTCGCAACCAGCAATTATCTCATCGTCACCAGGTTCATAATCTAGTACATTAGACGCAGAGAATGTAAAGATTTGACCCACGAATTCAGTAAATGAAGCATTGTACTCTTGCTCAAACTCTGCGCGGCTCATCGATTTTCGCGCTTCAGCCACATCAGATGCATTCATTCTAACATTTTCAGTATAATCAGCTTGTAATGAACACCATTCAGGATATTCATCATCAAAACCTCTCATAAAGAACTTAGAAAACCAGTTTTGTTTACCTCTAGGAGTGCTAATAAATATTGCTTTAGCAGTACTTTTATCTAATGTTGGCCTTAGTGCGACATTAAACGCTTCTTCGCCACCAGATGATAGTGCAGCTTCGTCAAAGATTATTAAATCATAACTACGACCAACGCAGCTATCAACAGTAGTAATAGAGCCCATTCTGATAGTTGATCCATTTGATAACTCTATAATTTTATCTTTTAAATTATCTCTAGAAGTTTCTAAATCAAAATGATTTATAAATTTACGTTGTAAATCAAAACTAATAGAGGACAAGTTGTAGTTTGGAGATATAATTAGTACATTCGAATTAGGTATTAAGCTAATAAGCTGACCAATTACATTAGCAATAAATGTTTTTCCCAATCTACGAGCAAATGCTGCGCACACAAATCTATGCCTAGGGTCGTTGATAGCATTTATTAACCCTATTTGTGGACGATTTAACGTCTCATCAATTCCTAGCAGTTTTATATAACTATTTATAGGTAATTTGATAAACCTTTCGCTAGGAGGGAAGGTTTCAATATACTCTATATTTACATATTTACGGCTTGTTACTATCATTTAATAATTTGCTAATAAGTTCACCATACTTAGAACCGTCTTGTAAGCCTAGACCACTATCATTAATCTGTACATTAACTTGATTTCTAATAGAAGTGTCGGACTGACGTAGCTTTTCTAAAGCTATTGATTTGTCAAGATATTCCATGCTCATCTTATGTGATAGAGCAAGCAAATCTGCGATATCTTTTGAGGACCCTACATCTGCTTCTTCTAGTTCTTGGAGCTTTTTCTGTATAAGTGTATCCATAGCCTCGCGTATTTTGTACCGATTATTATAACCAGTATCAAAAAATACATGATCTATGTAAGCTTTTACTTCTCTACGTGCTAGAATACTTTGTACAGTATCTGAGCCGATTTCTAGTGAGTCTGCGACTGCGCGTATATCTTGTAATTGTAGGTAGCAATTAGCGACCTCTAATGCTTCTGGAGCAATTTGTATAACTTCTGCAGGTAAATTTTGCATGTAACACTGCCTTTCTTCCCGAATTATACTACTAAAGCAGCCCTAGGGTCAAGTCAAAATTTTTCATGCTATGTGCAATTTACGGTGGCTGTCGGCGGCAATTTACGGCGGCAATTTACGGCGGCTTTTGGCACCGAAAGTGTTTTCAAACACGTTTTGTTGGAAATTTACTGTGGCAACTTATTGCAGTTGTTTTGGCACCGAAAGTACTTTCGAACACGTTTTGTTGGCAATTTACTACGGCACCGAAAGTACTTTCAAAAAATTACCCATGGTTTACGTAAAGGTGGGCGCATGGGCGATGGGCGCATGGGCAGTCTAATAACCGCCCCTAGCATAAATCCGGTAAAAAATCAACAAAAATATTTTATTTTTCTTTGCGCTAAATCAAAGAATTGCTAGATCATCATGGTATAGTTTGCCCATCGGTTGAGATCACTCACCGATACTTTGTAACCTAACCTTAAAGGATTTATCATGGGTGCAACCAAAACGGAAACGACGGTTAAGGCCGTCAACTATACTGCGGAGCAAACCGCAGAACTGGTGAATGCTTATAAAGCATCACCTACATCTGAAACCGTTGATGCTATGGCCACGAAGTTTGGCAAGAATCGGCGTTCGATCATTGCCAAGCTGACCCGCGAACGGGTTTACGTCAAGGCTGAATATACCGGGAAAACCGGGCAAAAACCAGTTTTCAAGGATGCTACAGCCGACAAAATCGGGGAATTGCTCCGCATGAACGAGGGTGATATTACATCACTCACCAAGGCCAATAAATCGGCACTTGTTGCGATTTTGAACGCGTTGATTGCCTGTACTGTAAACGGTGCGGGTGAGACCGTGGCGCTTTCGGAAAGCATGGCGTAAAGCAAAAACCGGACAAGGTTTCTACCCTTGTCCGGTATCGTATGCAAAAAGCACACGTAACGCTTAATCGGTTTTGGGATATTGCATTGCAAACCCAAAACCCGAAATATATGCAAAACCTTATTATTCCTGCACTCGCATGGAATAATAGGGTTCGCTCCGTTTTGGCGTATGCTGAGGCCGGGAAAAACCTAATCACTATTGGCACTTATAGCTATAGGATTAATCCTGATATTTATCACTCTGATATTATTGGGCATGAATTGGCGCATATTCTAGACTATCATTTATATGGTGAGCATTATCACCACCATAATAAAAATTGGGCAAAGATTATGCGTGATTTTGGACTAACCCCTAATAGGTGTTATGATGTTCATTGAGAAAATTGGCGTATCTGCGGGCATTGCTGGCGCGGTATTGATGGCGCTTAAACTGGCGCTATTGGGTTACGTGGGGTTTTTTGTTTCCTCTGCGCTACTGTCATTTACAGCATATCGCAATGGGCAAACCAATTTGCTTAAATTGCAGATTGTGTTTTTCTGGGTTAACCTTTTTGGGCTTTTCAATTATGCCAATTAAGCGCGTTCATATTTATGATCTTGACGGAACTATTATCGATAGTTCCCACAGATACCGCGCTATCAATGGCAGAATTGATTTACAATTCTGGCGCGATAATGAGCATTTAGCATATTCGGACAGTTTGCTACCATTAGCTAATCAGTATTGGCGAGATATTGCCGATACTGAATGCTTTACCATTATCGCAACTGCGCGGGTATTGTCAGAACCAGATAATCGGTTTATTCGGGATTTTCTCGGGATACCTAATCGGATTATCTCACGCAAAATTGATGATAATCAATCTGGCGCAATGCTGAAAATTAAGGGTATTATTGGCCTTTTCAATTTGCACGTTTTCAAACGCGCAGAGATTAAGGTATTCGAAGATAATATCCAATACCTAAAATCAATATGCGATGCACTAATGGCATATAATGTGCATGGCGTATATGTACCATCAATTCAAGGCCATTAAAATGAATACTCGCCCAATTTTGATTGATTATATTTTCGCTGCAATTATTGGCATAACCCTTGCTGCGGTTTTCATTTTCTTTTTCTAAGCAACATCATGGCCAAAAAACAATATTTTATGATTGTTGATACGGAATCGACAATTAATAACCTTGTTGCCGATTTTGCTGCAATTATTGTAGATTCTAAGGGTATCATTCATAATGAATGCGCGATATTGGTTAAAGGTATCTTTGACCAATATGATCTATTTCATAATACCGATTTAGAAGGTATCTGGACTAGGCGCAATCTAGAATCAAGGGTTACAGCATACACCGAAAAGCTGAAAACTGGAAAACGGTTATTTACTACTGTGGACAAAATCAACGCATGGCTTGAAAAAGCCAATACAAAATATGCGCCTACATTGACCGCATATAATCTGGCGTATGATGCTAATTTATGCGATGGCAGTAAAATCAATCTGGCGCAGTTTTCGGAAAGATTTTGTTTATGGCATGCAGCAACTGGTAATATCTGCAATACTCGCAAATACCATCAATTTGCATTGGAAAACCATTATTTCACTAAACCGACAAAATTGGGCAATATGTCGATTTTGACCAATGCTGAATGTGTGGCGCATTTTGTACGCGGTAAAAAAGATATTGAACCGCATACCGCGCGAGAGGATTTAGATTTTGAACTAGATATTTTCAAACACTTAATTAAAAAGCGAAAATATAAACAAGGAATAACCCCTTATAATTGGCGAGATCATCAGGTGAAAGCCCATTATAAAGCAAAATAATTAAAACAAAATAAACCCTAGGATTAAACCCCTAGGGTTTTTTATTGCCTGAAAATATATTATTTACCGGATAATATATTATCCCGAATAATATATTTGCGCCAAACTATTATATAAGACACATTATATAATACTTACCGCGAGTATGTCCTACATAATATCATTATTATATAGGACCCATTATATAATACCATGCAACTATTATATAAGACCCATTATATAATACCATGCAACTATTATATAATAGTATCTCGCAGCGCTCCGCGCTGCGCCAGTGCGAAATCTCAAGTGGAAAAATTTAATCGTAGTACGTGCGCCAGTGCGAAATATCAAGTGCAAAAACTTAGTCGTCGGTATGCGCCAATATTATACCTTAGCCAAATACTTTTTGTCAAGAGCATGTTTCTGACCCTAAAATGCAGCAAGCGGAGCGAGTCTGGAAAAATGTGGCAATTATATGAAGCCCTAGGGTCAGAGCAATTTAACAATCCAGAGCAATTTAACAATTCGGTGCAATTTAACAATTCGGAGCAACTCCAGTGCAATTTCTACCCCAAATTGCTACAGCCATAGGGTCAAATAAAAAAGCCGCCTTGATATTGTAATCAAGGCGGCCTATAATAGACGTTATCAAAGGAGAAAAGCTATGGAAACTAATGTACTAGACCTGGTTCGTATTTTTGGTGTTGTTCATTTCTATGATCTGGCAACCACTGAACAAGTGCGGGAATTTGAACGCCTGGTATTGTACAGTGAAAATGCTAAGAAGCTGGATGAACTCCAAGAAATCCAGACTTGCGAAGAATATCAGTAAGCTATATAATTTAATCTTTAACAAGGAAACAAACTATGTCGAAGCTCTATACCCCCGAACTGACTGCGAAAATTGTTGGTGAATACGTTTCTGGTAAATCCGTGGATGCTCTCGCTGCTGAAAACGCACTCAGTGTGCGCTCGGTGCGCGCAAAGCTGGTGCGTGAAAAGGTTTACCAGTCGTCCACAGCGAAAGTGGCAACTCAGCGTACTACTAAGCGTGAAAACCTCAGCAAAATTGAGTCGCTCACCAATTTGCCCAGCAAGTCTCTTGACTCGCTGGTCTCCGCAAACAGCAGTGCAATTAGTCTGCTGCTGACTTGGATTCAAGCGCGGCAACAATCGTAATAAGAATGCGTTTGTTGACTTTTTCTAGAGAATCTAGGTTTTCTAGACTTATATTGAGTAATTCTGACAATTTTTCAATATAAGAGGACTTTTTTACAGAAGGCTCTCCTAACTTTGTTAGGTAGGGCCTTTTTTTATACAAATTTAAAGAAGCCAGTTTTGCAATTACTGACTTCTGCGGCACGTTCAAATTCTCTGCGATTTGCTCAACAGGGATTCCTGCGGTGTAGTCTTCAATTAGTTTGAGTGTAAGTTCTTTACTGTAACGCATATATGTTAATTAGTGGATCTGGTGTATTATCCCAGTTACTAGGGTCAAGAATCATATAAGAAGTGCGCAAGCTCGGGTGTGCCACCCAGATTTGCGCGAGCATTGTTTGAGCTAGAACAGGAAGACCGCCTAGTGCGGTTTCTTTTATTCCTGAAAGTCTCCAAGTTGTAGTAGCATTCTGAACCTGCCCCATTTTAGGGCCAGTTTTGATAGTTAATCCAATTTCGCGAGCTTCCAGAATATCTTCTCGTGTAATTCCAGAAATGTCACAAGTCATAGCATCGTACAAATTTTTGGGTACGAGCATATTTAAGCCCTCTGTAGACCATTTTGAGTATGGCACATTCTGGTACTGCTTTATACCAGCTAGAATTAATGGTACTAGAGCGCTATATTGTGGCAAAACTGATTGCTGTTTAATTAAATCTCCACGATTTCTATTTACAGCTAAATCCCATAAGTGGCGATTTTCCTCTGAAATATTGTATTTTGCTGTAGCCCTAGGGTCAATTAAGCCGTTATCCCGATATTTGAGTTTGAAAGTTCCGAAGGCCGCACAAAGCTGGGCTGGGAGCCAGGATTGGTGTGGCCATAAAGGAACGCTGAAATCTTTTATTGCTGAAAGTTGTTTTAACATATCTGATATTATACACTAGGGCAGTTATATAATCAAGACAAAAAATTCTGACCCTAGGGCTGTAGCAAGTTGGAGCAATTTATCTAAGTGGGGGCTAATTTGTGCAGTGCAGCAATTTAAGCTAATTTGTGCAGTGCAGCAAATTTGTGCAGTGCAGCAAATCTACGCAGCCCTAGGGTCAAAAAATTTTTGGCAAAATTAAAAATTTATTACTCAACCTGCCTTCGAAATTGTTAGTCTAAAACCTAGATTTATTACTAGAAATGGAATGCAAAATAACATGAAATTGCTATACCGAAAAAATTCAAGGTATGGTAGTAGCTTGAAAAATTTTTAAATAAATTTAGCACCCAAAGTGCTGTAGAAAAATTTTTAGGGTCAATTTTTAGGCTTTTTATAATAGGCAGATGGTAGTAATAAATACAATGTATTATACAGGTTATAGCCCTCTAAAAATTCTTTTGGCACCCAAAGTGCTGTAGAAAAATTTTTAGGGTCAATTTTTAGGCTTTTTATAATAGGCAGATGGTAGTAATAAATACAATGCTCTGACCCTAGGGCCATAGTAGATATAGTAGATATAGTAGATATAGTAGATATAGTAATTTACCTAGAGTATATTGACCCTAGGGCTATAGCAATCTCAGCAATCATAATAACTATAGCAATAATCCTAGAGTATATTGACCCTAGGGATATAGTAATCCTAGAATCAACCTAGGAAACAGATCGTGCAAAGTCCATACTTGGCAGATCGATACAATTTACCCAAGTCTTACAAGGTTAAACTCCTTGAATTAACTCCAAATCATCGATTTCCTTTAGAAATTCAAAAAATCAACAAACATAGGTATCCTGTATTATGCATTGCTATCTACCCGGCAGATTTGTATAATCTCACCCAATCACCTGGTCTTGCTGCGGGCTGAGCCTCGCGTCCAGGTTTGTGAATGATTCTACAATCTGCCGGTTTAGTATTCGGTAGAATATAACCTATATTATAGCACACTTTTTAGCGATATTCAAGCCAATTTTTTGCTAGGGTTAATGAAATCTTGCGAATTTTGAGGGCTGAGTAAAATTTTTATTTTTTATTGGCTGGTTATGGCTGACCCTAGGGCTGTAGCAGACTATAGTTGACTGTAATTGACCCTAGGGCTGTAGCAGACTATAGTTGACTGTAATTGACCCTAGGGCTGTAACAGACTATAGTTGACTGTAATTGACCCTAGGGCTGTAACAATCACAGCAGGCTTAAGTCTCTAGTAGTTTTCTATACTGCACCCAGCCTTGCAGATTGCCAGACCATTTATTATTATTCATATCTACATGAGATACACCGTAAAAACCCTCAATAGGTGTTGCTTGATGTTCTAGAGGACTGGCATGCATAGGGTCAGAATACACTAATCTCTTAATAATATCTCTAGCCTTCTCAATACTAGGGTCATTCTTTCTATATGACACCTGAGCACAACAGGAGACCGATATATCTCTAGCCTCTTCTAGCGAATACTCTACTCCACTAGAATAATACTTGCCATCTATAAAATCAATGTAAGGTAAATGCCACTGACCTGGTAGCAGCTTAGTAGGTATTGAATTATTTAGTGCATCTCTAATACCTTCAGCTAATACCCTAAACTCTGGCTGAGCATCTTTATGAGTTCTTAAATACAGAAAGTTGCTCCACTCTGTTCCAGATATAACTGTTTTCATTAGCATCCAAGGTTCAGTAATGCGGTTCAATATCTGTTTATGAACTCCTAGCTCTGCTAACTCATCTCTGAATTTAATTGCTGAGTCTCTTGCCTTAAACCAGATATCTCTAGCACTATCTTTATCTTCAATCTCTTCTTTAGCTTGCATACCTGGCTGGTTTTTGCCCCACTCTGATGGCTCCGCCGTCAAGACCGTGGCATTTTTAGGTATTGCTCTGCTTGAAGAGCTGTTTTTTGATAACATTCTGTGAGTATTTACCTCCGCCAGAATAAATCTTGGATACTCTATCTCTAGAGTAACCATTCTGTTTCCTGACGTATTAACACTATCTGCTAGAACTTTAATCATAAAATAAATGGTTTCCTATTTGAACAATAAACCGTCGCTGTTTGGCCCACTTCGGGGCAACATTGACGGAATGAAAATGAGTTGCTTTAAAATAGTTTTTAGTGTTTAGTGCTTCTTTTGCAACTCGCATAGCAGCTAACCACTCTTCTTTTACTACATTAGTTGAATAGTTAAGAGTCCAAGAGAACTGATACTTTTCAAATACAGCATCGCATACTGATCTATTTTTACTACGATTTAGGGTGACAAAAGCAACTGCTAACTGCCCTGCTTTAGGCTCACCTTTAGCTTCATAGTATATGTTTTGGGTTAAACAATGTAAATCATTAGCTCTAGCATGAAAACTAAGTAACATAAGGATGATAAGGAATAATAGTCTCATTACATGATTATACTATAAATGGGGAGAGAAATCAAGCCAAAATTTGTTTTGGTAGTTATGAAATTTTGAGCTTGCTTATCTATAGCTATAGTGCTATAATAGATAATTTAAAGCGGCAAATATAAATTCTTAAATGTCTATTACTTTCGAAAATGGGTATAATGCTGCAGGACGCACTACAGTTACTGACGGTGAGAAGCAAGAGTGGTGGTCGACTGAGTGTACTAATGGCCCTGCGATCATTGACGGTGGCTGGCGTCTAAACGGAAACCTATGCACTAATGTTCCCGCAATTATCAGCGGTGAAAAGCAAGAGTGG
>Ga0172367_10001708_pt1 | contig 31231 bp, 46 predicted proteins | sample Lak10m_FD_114542 | JGI IMG/M metagenome (GOLD analysis project Ga0172367, IMG submission 114542) | Freshwater microbial communities from Kabuno Bay, South-Kivu, Congo - kab_022012_10m | ecosystem: Environmental > Aquatic > Freshwater > Lake | place: Democratic Republic of the Congo: South-Kivu...
AAGGGAGCCATCTCACTCGTGCTGGTCATTTACCCACACGGGATGGCCTAAAACCCGTAGAACCGGGAACGATATACGGAGCCAAGGGAGCCATCTCACTCGTGCTGGTCATTTACCCATACGAATGAGGTGACATGTAGGATCGATCTCTTGTTTTCAGCTCCTTCTCCTGTCCCTAGAAACGTATGGTGTTTCGACGAAATCGTCAACGATTCCGACGTGCCCGGCCCCAACGACCCAATCTTACGCTCCGCTCTTGTATATAACGCATAATCTCCTGTCCAAATTTCCGGTTCCGCTCCGAAGTCAGCCAGACCCCATGCGACCCCGGCAGAAGCCGGCAAGCACTTCGGCGCATAAGATGGCCGCCGCTCGGCATGCTCGGCATGCTCGGGGTCCCATGTATCTGTAGGGCGTGGCTGGACCGACATTACAAGAGTGAACTTGCATTGTCGTTACCGCACCTCCCTGATGGCCTTGTCTGTAATTGTCCTGTTACTTGTATTATTGTTTTGGACCTAGCGAACATAGGGAGGACCCCGGCAACCCGGCAAACGAGGCTGCTGGCCGCTGGGATCGACTTCTTCCTGTAGAACCACTACAAAAGCACCCCGGCACGAGGCTGGCACAAGGGGAGACGGCCGCATGGCTTCTAGAGCCTCACGCGAAGTTGACCCAAAAGCGCCCTCAAAAAAAAATCCTATGGGCACAAGCGCCATCACTCACGATGGAGCATGCACCACTGGTCATAGTGGGTGATGAAACCACACGAGGCCCCGAGAACAGAAACAACAACTAACGCAAGGCTATGGGGGGTGCGAAAACACACCCTAACTCAACCTTTCAATCACTATGCCCCCATAGTCTTGTGGACCGGATGGACCTTATGACTAAAACTCAGCCATCAACCACACGTCCAGACCACACGTTCAGACCATGTGGACCATAGGTATCACAACCAACGCAACACGCACCACAGCCTATTTGCCCTATACCCCACTCCACAAGAACGCCACCCCATAGCATTGGATCGAAACCCGTTCAGGAGCTATATCGACAGTACATGTAGTTTACACGGTACCAATCGACCCCTATCTTTATAGGAAATCTTCAGCGATTCCACAATCTGTCGTGGTCAGAAATCGTGATCGAATCACATCCTGCATAAGAACCCCCCTTGTATTGACATCACCGCCCCCCAGCGCTACCTTCCGCTCCTCGGCCCTTTGGACCCGGCCCAGGACCCACCTCATGCCACGCCCCGCCCGCCTCGCCGCAGTCTCCTCCACCGCCTCCGTCTCCTCCCCAGTCCCCGCGCCACGCCGCACCCCCTCGCGCGTCTCCTCCTTGCTGGCCGTCTCCCAGGCCGAACTCGCCGGCGTCCACATCCCCAGCGCCGGCGCCAGCACCAAGGCCCTCGACGACATCTTGGACGCCGCTCCCGCCGCTCCCGCCGCTCCCGCCGCTCTTCCTGTTGGCCGCCCCTACACCGCGAACACGCACACGACCTCGGCCATCGACCGGGCGCGCCGCCTCGTGTCGACCCGAGCTGATCAACTCCCTGTTGGCCGCGCGCTCCTCGGCTACATCGCCAACCACACCTCCGCGCGCCCAACCTCAACGCCCCCGTCCCAGTCCCATGCCCCGACCACAGCTCCAGCTCCCGCGTTCCGGGGCCCGCTCCTCGCCCTCCTTACCATCGTCGAGGACTACGACGACGCCGAGCGCCTCTCGTGGGAGCGCCAGTGGCCTCAGTCCACATCCTCCCTGCGATCAGATATCGAGACCATTATGGTCGACCTTGAGGCCCGGGGCATCAGGATCGAGTTCCATCAGGAACCGTCCCCGTACGCACCCTCGTCCCGCATCACCATCGCGACCATCACGACAGCACCCGAGCCCGACACATCGGTCAAGCTCGATCCCGTCGACCCTCGCAACAAGAACCTGTCGGCGCTGTACGTGGCTGCCCGGGCCTACGAGTTCACTAAGCAGCGCCATCGCCCAGCCCCGTCCGTGTCCACATCAACGACCGCTGAGTGAGGCCCCGCATGTCGACCCCATCCGGCAATACCCAGTCGGACGCCGCCCCCCTCGGCGCCACGGTCAGCGTCCTCATGCACGCCCGGGTCTCAGGCCTAGGCGTCAACACCGACCACAGAACGCTCACCATGGGCCGCGTGATGCCGCTTATCGAGGCGCTTACCGCCGAGCATCACACCGACGCCCACATCCAACTCATAGTAGCCGTCCCTATCGCCGACCCGCCGCGCCAACCCCGTCTCAAGAAGGAATCCATTTCCCTGTTGGCCGCCCAAGGCTACAGCGTCCTCGTCACCACCTTGTTCGCGGACTTCGACGGCCCCGACCACAAAGCCACGGACGAGTGGCGCGCTTCCTTCGACGCGACGGTCTCCGTGCTCCCTGTTGGCCTCAACGACCCCATCTCGTACCACACGCGCGGCGGCGCCCGACTCGTCTACCCGCTCTCACGCCCGATCACCCCAGAGCAGTACGAACGCCTCGTGCCCCAAGTCCTCGCAGACCTTACCCTCGCTGGCCTCGAGCCTGACCCCGCGTGTAAGGACTACACGCGCCTGTTCCGCCTTCCCTTCGTAAACAGAGACAACACGGGCATCGAGAGGCGTCCGCTCTACATCGGTGACGGAGTCCTCGATGTCGACCGCTACGATCTAACGACCCCACTCGCCCTCAACATCCCGACCCGGGTGAGCCCCCTCTTCGACGACCCAACCCACAGCCCCCGCACAACACAGCGCACGTCCCCCAGCACCAAGAACCGCCCTGGCGCCTTCGCCCGGGCCGAGATTTGGATGCGCTCACGCACCCCAGCCCAAGTGGGCCAGCGCAATGTCACAACGCACCAAACAGCCTTCGCCCTGTTCGGCAAGTTCGACCTGACCTTCGCGGAGGTGTGTTCGCTCATCGAGGACTTCATCACAACGTACCCACAGACTGCGTCCGACCCCTTCACCCTCCTCGAGGCCCGGGCGTGTGTCGAGTCGGCCTATCAAGGGTCACGCAATGTCCCCCGCGGCACCTACCTCGACCAGGACAGTCCGACCTTCAACCCACAACCACTCTCACAATACCAAGCAACATCAACAACATCCACAGACCTATCGGATTCTCCGATACTTCCACGGCCCCCGGGCGCTCGCCTTTTACCGGCCGCCCGTCCAGTCGCAGCGGCCTCCGTGCCGGCCTCGAGCATCATCGCCTCGGGCCAGTCCCTCCCGGCCCACCGCCACATCCAGACCCAGGCATCGACCCCCGCGCTCCAGATCCCGATCCACATTGCCACAGCCCCCATCAACCCGCTCCCATCCATGCCTTCGCGCTCGGGCCCGGCGTCGCTCCCTACGGCGCGCCCGGCAGCGACCTCGGCACCGCGCCCCGCGCACTCCCCCGTCCATGGTGGCCTCTCCGGGGCGGGTGTCCTCGCCGGGTCACAGCCGGTTCCGTCGACCGACCCGCGTACACTCGAAGACCTCGAGGTCCCGGGCGAACCCATCCCGTCCAACGTCCGGGAGCTCCGTCCCGGAGACTTGCGCGGCGTGGCGCTCGGTGGGTCATCGGCTCTACCGACGGAGTCGATATCGAAGCAGATAGCCGACGCCATGCTCGCGGAGGCGCGGTGGTTCGGGCTCGACACCGAGACCGGGATCCCGTACGCGGGCCGTGCGCGTGGCGATGCCGTGGTGCCAGTCAATCTCAATGGCGCCGAAGCCATGGAATGGGGGCTTGATGTCGCGATGGGCTTGAACCTCGCGCTCTCGAAGGAGGCGCGTGTCGTCGCGATGGAGATCATGCGGATGCGGGCCAAGGACGCTCCGGTCACCCTGAACATGCGTTTTGCTCGGGACGAGGACGGCGGCATCCTCATTGACTCGGGTGACATGCACTGGACGACGTACAAGTGCTCGCCCGACGGAACATGGTCGACTGTCGTGCTGGAGAAGCCCACCTTCCGTCGTACGGTATGCACCCAGGCGCTCGCAGTTCCAGACCAGGACGTCGAGCCCCGCGACCTCCTCGTTGGCCTCAAGAGCCTGCTCGGGTACGACGACGCCCTGACGCTGCAGCTTGCGTGTTGGACAGTCGCCGCAATGGCGCCGGGGACCGCTCGGTATGGCCTGTTCCTTCGCGGCCGGTCCGAGTCCGGTAAGTCGACCTGTGCCAAGGTCTTGCGCCTACTCATCGACCCGACGTCGCCGGACTTCTGTGCACCGCCCTACAAGCTTGCGGATCCTCGCGACGAGGTGCACATCCACTCGATGGCCTCGGCGCTTGTGTGCTACGACAACGTCTCGAGCTTTTCTTCAGAGCTTTCGAACCTCTTCTGCCGCATGATTACGGGTGAGGGCCACATCCGCCGGGCCCTTCGGACCGACAACGACATCGTGCGCACGCGGATGTCTAACGCCCTGATGCTCACGACCATCTCGGTCTCTGGCGCCGCGACCGATCTTCAATCCCGTGTGCTGCAGGTCGACATGCCGCCCCGGTCGAAGTTCGCATCCACAACAAACCTGGAGGCGCGGCGCGACGCGATGCTCCCAAAGCTCGTGGGCGCCACGCTCGCGACGCTTGCCAAGGCCCTACAGTGCTATGACGAGATCGAGCGCGAGTGCGACGACGAACTCTCACGACTCCGCATGAGGGACTCAGCAACCTACTACGCGGCTGCGGCTCGGGCGCTCGGCGCCGACCCGCACGTAGCGCTCCAGGCACTTCTCAAGGCACGCAGTGACGTCTCGGTTGGCAACGCCGCGCTCGACGTCGTGGGTGCTCCCATCCTGGCGCTCGTGCAGAACAACGCTGGAAAGACCGTGTACTTCGACGGGGCGCTGGGCGATCTTGACTCAAAACTCATCGGCGGGGCGGGCATGCGCCCGCCGGACATGTGGCCTCGGTCCTTGCGCGCGCTGCGCTCGGCCATCGACCGACTCGCCCCCGACTTGGCGGCATCGGGTGTCAAGGTGGAGTTCTACACGAGCCAGGGCCACACGCCGCGCGCGTGCGTCCGGGTCGTACGTGTCGGTGCCGACATCGCGTCACCGACCCCACCCGTGCTGGCCGCGTCGAAGGGCCGGATGTCCGAGAGCGACCGTGCGCGAGCCGATTCGGCCATGCGCCGGTGGGTCGACCAGTTCGGGGCTGTGTCCATTTCGTTCCTCCACTACATCGCGCAGGGCCGCGTGGAGTGGGGCGACAACGAACACGAGGCGCTTGAGTGGATGCTCGAGGCCAAGCACCTCATGTCAGCCTCGCCCGACGAGCGCGCCGAGATCATCGACGCTATCCCAGGGGAGTACATCACGACGAGCGCCCCCATCCCAGGGCAACTCGCGTGGCGGTGGAAGCAGAACCTGGACGGGGCCGCTGAGAGGATCTGCGACCACGTCCGAACAATCGGTACAACGGCACTTGACAACGCTAACGGGACGGACTAGGTTCTGTTCACCGGCGCGTCGTGTCGGGTGGGGTCGAGATGAGGAAGACGGAGCTACACGGAAGGATCGCGAAGGCAATCGGCCTGATGCGTGGCGCAAGGCTCGAGGCGGACAAAGATGGGGCAGAGACGTTGACGGACGCCGACATCGTGCTCGACGCCTTGATTGAGGCCGATGCCGCGATCCCGTGCGCGCCATTTCAGGCGGGGGACACATTCGTGTCCGACAACGGAACCGGCGTTCGGCTGATCGAAATCTACACAGAGGGCGACCTCTTCGACGTCGAAGTCGGAGCCGAAGGCGCCAAGCCGGCGTCCCTGAGTCTGTCCGAGGTTGAGTTGACGGATCTCGTGTCGGCGCTCGGCGCGCACTACAAGGGGATCAAGTAATGCCTCCTGTTGTCGACATGGAGACCCGTACGACCGCGACCCGGACCTTCCGTGAGTGCGCGACCAAGTGGTATTTCGAGCATGTGCTCCACGTTCCACAGCCCCGTGGCACTGCCCGCGCAGAAGGCACGCTCGCGCACCTGGGGCGGGAGGCCCTCCTTCGAGACGGGGTCGACACCGGCAACAAGCTAAGTCGTGCGGGGCTTCATCATGTGGCCACGCCAGAGCGCGTGGCCACAGGTGAAGTCCTCATTGAATGGCCGTGGCTCTTCGACGTCCCCGCACCCGAGGGTGATGGCGTCATCAGGATGACCGGGCAGGTCGACGTCCTGGATCTCACCAACCTCGAGATCGGTGACCACAAGAAGACCGCGAGCCTGAACGACTTCGCGCTAGAGCCCGACGAGTTGTCGCGCGACTGGCAGTTGCTCACGTACGCCCTGATGGCCTCTGAACTTCGCCCGGAGTTCAAGGGCGCAACCGAGGTCTCGCTCGCGCACCACTACATGGAATCGCGCCTACAGCCCGGCGCTGCGAAGGACGCGCCCCCACGGACCCGCACTGTGCGCGCGGCCGTGTCGCGAGAGGTGCTTGAGCGCCACGCTGAGGACCTCATCGGGACGCTGTACGAGATGTACTACGTCAAAGACGCTCCGATCGAGAAGATGAGCGGCAACCTCGACCTGTGCAACAAGTACGGCAAGTGCCCGTACCAAGCGCGCTGTCAACACTACGCCTCGACGCAGGCCGTAACTGCCCGGGAGAAGTCCATGTCCGAAGAGATCGCGAATGCCCTACCGCGCCCATCAGCGCGCCTTCCCCTCCCTCGACGCACGCCCGTGCCGGCCTTCGCGCCAGCACCGGTCCCGGAACCCGTCGTTGGGCCCCAGGTTGAGCCCCAGCCCGAGGACACGACGTCCTTCGACATCGAAGCGTTCACCGCGCCCGCACAAGTCGAGGTTGTCACCGATGAGACCTTGACCGCGGACGAGAAGGCTGGCGCGGCCGAAGCTATCAGGGCGCTCGTGTCGAGCGACCCGGCGCCTACGCCCACGCCGACCCAGGTGCGCAAGTCCGCGCTTCCACTCCCGCGCAAGACCTCGGCATCGTCACAGCCCCTCGTCGCGGCACCCGCGTCAGCGCCTGCGCCCGTGACCGCGCAGCAGCCCATCAGCATCGCCTGCGCTGAGTGCGGAGAGATGCCGGACACGTACACGCCGGCCGAGATCGCGGAGCTTCCCGACGCGATCGCGCGGTGCCCGAAGTGCGGCATCCCGGACGGCATCGCGGTCTCCGAGTGGCGGTGGGAGCAGGCGTGCAACGCAGCCCCTGTGCAGCGGTCTGAGGCGCCTGTCACGGCACCATCGCCGGTGACCGACGATAGGGACAAGGACAAGCTTGACGCGATGATCGCGAACGCGGACCAGTACAACCGACCCGAGCACGGTGGCCCCGTCCGCAACGCTGGTGCGAATTACGTCGCGCCGGACGTGGAGCACCACCAGTCGTCCGCAACAGTCGACCACGCACCCATGCCCGAACTGCCCACCGGCAAGGTGGACATCGCCGGCTCGCGCACGAAGGCGTGTCGGGACTGGATGTTGACCCAACCTTTCAACCCGTCGGACGAGGCGCTTGGTGTGGTCTTGCATGCGCTTGTGAACCACTTCGGAGCGACTCCGAACCTGACGCTCAAGATCGCGAACGAGTACCTCGCGCGCTCGCCGACGACGCCCAGGGTCATCGACCAGTCTGTCGTGGACCGGTGGGGCGGAGCGAATCCGAATCAGAACGTCATCTTGGCGATCAGGACACCGATCCCCCCTGAGCTTCAAGCGAGCCTCAAGGCTGAAGTTGACGAGATGAAGGCAAACGCGTCAGAGCCGCACCCATTCATCGACCTTCGTACTGATGCTCACCTCACGCTCTACATCAACTGTATGCCTGTGCGCGGCGACGCGAAGGTCTACCATCTCTCGGACCTCATCGCCCCGCTCCAAGTCGAAGCGGCCAACCACCTCAACGTCGACCACTACGCGCTCGGCGACGGAGGCGTCTCCCGTGGCGCAGCACTCGTCGCCTCCCTGCTGGCCGCAAACCTTCCTGAGGACGATGACTACGGCGTCATCGTCGAGTCGTTCGCGCCCTGCGCACAGGCGTGCCTCGAGGTTCTGCGTCCACTCGCTCAGACCATCATCACCGGGACCAAGTGAGATGACGAAGGACAAGCGAAAGAGGTCAAAGCCCATCGGTGTGCAACCCATGCTGTTCATCGTGGAGGCGGCAGGGATACCTCGCATCCCCGACGTGAAGCCCGAAAATGGAGAGGCCGTCGTGTGCGCGGTCTGTCAAGCGGAGGGCTATATCAAGGGCGTCAAGCACCCGGCGCACGCGACATGCAACAACAAGGGCGTCATCCGGTGCAAGGACTGCCGGCACGAGAAGTCGGCATCGGCCCGAATGAACTGCGCGGGCTGCAGAGGGTCTCGGTGGGTGCCGTGTCCAATCTGTCGCTGCACCACCTGTCTTGGCAAAGGCACGCACCACTAGGAGAAGACCGTGAACGTATCGACGAAGCTCTGGGACGAGATCAAGGACGTGCTCGAGGACTCGCGGTTGCGGTTCCTCGAGATCGAGAAGTGCGGCGACAAACTCGCCGGGACGTACTTCAACGAGGATGACGTGGACATTGACGAGTTCGAGTGCGACGCAGACGCTCGCAAGATTGTCGAGATCCTCGAGCGCATGTCTGGCGCCGAACGCAGGCCGGGAGGTGTCGCATGACGAAGCCCTTCATCAAGTGGGCCGGTGGGAAGACCCAACTCCTCCCGCAACTTCTCAAAGCCGCACGGGCCGCGGGCGAGTTCAACTCGTACCATGAGCCGTTCCTTGGTGGCGGCGCGATGTTCTTCGGCATGTACGACGAGGGGCTGTTGAAGCATCGGCGCGCGTACTTATCTGACTCCAACTACGATTTGATCCGGGCGTGGTGCGAAATGGCCAATAACACCGAGGCTGTGGTCTTCCACCTCCTTTGCCACTCGGGCCGTGACTGCGAGAAGCATTTTCTCGACGAGCGTGGATGTGTACACCGAAACTCGGCCGAAGAGGCCGCGCGCTTCATCTACATCAACAAGACCTGCTTCAACGGCCTGTACCGCGTCAATAGCAAGGGCAAGTTCAACGTCCCGTATGGGCATCGCAAGCCACGCTATTCCCCTGACGAAGAAATTAAGGAAGTGGGTTCGGTCATCAAATCGAACTCTGTTGTGCAGTGCCTCGGCTTCCAGCAGGCCTTGTCCGGCCTTGGTGAGGGCAGTCTCATCTACCTGGACCCGCCCTACATCCCGACGACCAAGACCTCGTTCACGAAGTACACTGTGAACGACTTCAAAGCCGAAGACCATCGTGAACTTGCTGGCCTCGTGCGCGAGTGTTCCGAGCGTGGCGCCAAGATCATCTTGTCGAACGCGTGGACGTCGTACACGGCCGAGTTGTACGAGGGATTCCACGCGTCCATCGTAAAGGCCCGCCGCAACATCAACCGCGACGGGGCCAAGCGCGGAGCGGTCGACGAAGTCATCATCACCAACTTCCCCGTGCCGGCGCTCGGGTCGTTCGTCATTAACCCCAGGTCCCTGACTGTCGACGCTTCATGCGAGGCTTTGCGCAAAGCACTGAGAACCAAGCTCGTTGGCTTAGTGACCGTGGACAATGTGAACACAGTCGTCCACAACTATCTCCGATCGATAACCCTCGGCGATCCGTTCGACGACATTTGCGTCGAGGTCACAGAACCAACGCCCGGAACGTTCGAGATCACGGCATCCATTAAGCTGGGGCAACCATGACAACGATCCATTACCACGACTGTAAGCGCGAAGGCTGCCGCTGCTCTGATCAGCGGGTGCTGTTTTCCGCGACCGTTCCAGAGCACATCGTCCACGGCAGCGTGGACCTTTACGCAGGGACCATCCGGCTGACGGCATCCGACCTGTCAGCGCAGATGATCCTCACGCTCCTTGATCGATCGTGCGCGTCCTTCACTGACGAGGTCACCCTCAACGGCAACCCAAACATCTTCCCAATCCTTCTCGACCGAGCGCGGCACTTTCATGTGGCCGCCCAGAACTTGGCGAAACTCCCTGGCGCCGAAGACATGGACCGCGACGAATTCTGGGCGCGAACCTTCGGCGAAGCGCGGATCAAGCTCGTCCAAACGAAGCCTATCCAAACACACGTCGTCCAACCCATGTGCGCCGAGAAGCAGTCCGCGCCGAACGACAGTTACGGGCCAACGTTCTCTGTCTGTCTGCTCGCGCCCCAGACGTCCTCAGAGGAGGAGAATACGCGTCGCGTGGCCCAGCTTGTGGGTAAGGCGATGGCCGCGCACATCGACAGTCATCTCCGTTGCGTGTTCGGTGAACGCCTCTATGCGCCATGGGATGACACCCTTCCGTCCGAACTGTGGTGCTTGATGCGTCAAGCGGTTGTTGAGTACCGATCTGACAGACCAGATCGCGCTACTATCTACATAGGCAAAGAGCGATGGGTCTTCGGCCCAGACGGTTTTATTAGCGGAGGCATCTCCGTTGGAGGTGGACGCGAAGAAGCACTGCAGCGCGCGTATCGCGAACGGGCCAAGAGGCTCTGATGATTGAGTGCCCATCCTGCAACGGTGACGGATACGTCCCGTGCTTCGCTCCAGAGCATGCAGCCTACGCACGCCACCCCGATCGGTGCCCGTGTTGCCACGGCTCTCCCGTGCCTTGCGAGTGGTGCTCGACCACTGGAGAGGTCAGGGGGTCCTTCAAGGGCGACGCGTACTCCGACAGACCGCTCACTGGGCGTGGGTCCATGAAGCGCAACGTCGAGCCGCGGCCACCTGGATCGCAGCGCTTCTTCAAGCCTGTCGCTGATGTTTATGCGGAGGTGAACGACTCGATATGGGAAGAGGCTGAGGCCTCGATATCATCGGTCGCGGTTCCACTTCAGTCAGAGGACACGCTTGGTATCGGAATCGCGATCAGCGACACGATCCGGGATATTCAATGCAAGAGGAGTACTGACGGCTACCTCAGAAAATCTGAGGCGGCACGCATTTACGGTATCTCGCTCAAGCGCATCTGCGAGTTGGCCAACAGAGCCTCAACTCTCAAAATCAACGGCAAGAGCGCCGTAAAAACACGCGGGAACAAGGAGCTTGTTCTCAGGGAGTATCTCGACTCATGTGTACGAAATCACAGGCAGAGTGCATGAAAACTTACCTTGCATCACTGTCCAACCACGAAGTTCCGAGCGGGTGCTGCTGTCAGCGCAACATGGTCCTGTGTGGAAGTGACCGATCGTGCCAACCCGTCATAGAGACAGCGCCTGAAGACGTAACCAGCCACGAGGAGCCGCTCGACAACGTCACGGAATCAGGTAGTGAACCCGGTAAAACTTACCTTGCACCGGCCCCGCATATGTCACGCTGCGGAAGACCGGACTGCTACGCCGGTTTCGTATTCCATCCGGCAACGGACCATGAGACCTATCACATCTCCGAGCCCTGCGAGTGCATGCGCGACGTCTACTCAGAGCCCGTGATTGAACAGGAGGCATCAGCGTGAGCAGCATCTTCGAGGCCATCCTTCGCAACTCCGAGCGCCTCAAGGAAGAGGCCAGGGAACGCCACGCAGTCACGACGAGCGGCAAGGGCCTCTCCGGCCTCACAGCGCTCCGCAAGACATCGCAAGTGGCGCCGGGGCCCTCTGAGGTTCCGGCGGCGCGCACGGGCCTTGCGGCTATCGCTGGGACGAAGCGCGAGGAGGAGACGGAGACGAAGGCTCGGCTGCTTCCTCCGTCCGAGTCCGCCGACATCCTGCGCGTCCTGGCGCTCGCGAAGGTGGACCCGTTCGACGTGCCGGACCTGACCGCGGAGCTAAAGACCGCCATCGGGACGATGCGACTCGACGCGCTCTCAAGGGACGGGTCACGAGTCCAGAGCGCGTGTCTACAGGCCGCGCGGAATATGGGCGGGTTGCTTGCGCCGGTCGGCGTGGGCTTTGGGAAGTCCATAATAAGTTACCTACTTCCAACGGTTCTTAGCGCGACAGCTCCGTTACTTGTAGTACCAGCGCACCTTGTCATCAAGACCCGTCGCGAGATCCGGCAACTGTCCCAGCACTGGAAGATCAACCCGAACTTGATGGTCATTTCGTACCACGCGATCCAGAACCCGAAGACGCCGACCTTGCTCGAGGACGTGGGGCCCGACCTCATCGTTCTCGACGAGGGTCATCACATGCGCAACCGCGACTCCACTCGTGTTGGCCGTTTCCTCCGATTCTGCAAGGCGCACCCCGAGGTCAAGGTCTGCGTGCTCTCGGGCACGTTGACGTTACGGTCACTGCTCGACTACTTCCACCTCGCCCGTCTCGCCCTTCGCAACGCGAGTCCACTTCCGCTCACAGCCACGGCGACGCGCCAGTGGGATGAGGTCTTCGGGTCGGTCAAGGAGCGCAAGCAAGCGCACATCCTCGCGAGTCTCGACAAGGGACCGAAGCCCCTGACCGTCCAGGAGCGCCGACACATCGTCTCGAAGTTCGAGCGGTGGGCCGGGCGCCTGTACGACAATCCTCGCGACGCGTTCAGGGACCGACTCGTGTCGGCGCCGGGCGTCGTGGCTACGTCCAGTTCCGCAGCGAACGCGTCGCTGACCGTCATGCGCGTGTTGGCCGACATCCCCGAAGTGGTCCAAACCGCGATCGACAAGCTTAGCAACAAGGGCCCGGACGGATGGACTCGGCCGGATGGAGAGGAGCTAACGACAGCGCTCGAGAAGGCCGCGTGCGAGCGCCAGATCTTGTCCGGGTTCTACTACCGGTGGGCGTGGCCCGGAGGCGTGGTCGACAAGGAGTGGATGGGCGCGCGCTCGATGTGGCACAAGGAACTGCGCAAGTGGCTTCTGGAGCATGCACGCGACATGCTCGACAGCCCGCTCCTTGTGTCGCATGCGTGCATCAAGCGCAACTCCAAGGTCGCTGAGTTGTGGGACGCGTGGGACGGGTGGGCAAAGGTCAAGCATCGCCCGGCGCCCCCTGTTGAGACCGTGTGGCTTGACACGTACCTCGTCGACGATGCGGTCAAGAGGGCGGCTAAGGATCCGATGATCATCTGGTACTCGACCAGGGCCGTCGGCGAGGAGCTTGGTAAGCGCGGTATCCCCGTGTACGAGGCCGGCGACCGGGCGAGCAAGGCGCTCATCGACTTCGCAGACGCGGTCTACGACGGCCGCAAGAAGGCGACGTCGATCGCGTGCAGCATCCAGAGCCACGGGACTGGAAAGAATCTTCAGGGCTGGAACGAGGCGCTCATGTTCGAGGTCCCATCGACCGGCACCACCTGGGAGCAAACCGTTGGCCGTCTGCACCGCGCGGGACAGATGGCAGACGAGGTCACCTACCGATGGTACGGGCACCACGACTGCAACGTCGCGGCCATGCGTGGAGCTCAGGCCGACGCCAGGTACCAAGCCGAGACGACTGGCGAGACCCGAACGCTCGTCTTCGCGCAATATATCGACGAATCCGACTGCAAGGGCAGTTGACAAGCGCGACAGGAAGAACTACCTTCCTGTCAACGCTCCCGTGAACATAGTGAACGGGAGCGGTAACACGACACATCGTACCAGCAACGCAGGTACACAGGAGCAACCGACATGCCTCTTCCAACCCCACGTCTCAACACTGGCTCCGCGGCCCCGGTCCCGATGTCCATTCCGCAGCAGAACCGCTCCGACGATCGCGACATCATTCGCGTGTCGTCGAAGTTCGATGTGGTCGATCCTGGCTTCGATACGGCGTACATCGAGAGCGGTGAGCACCTGCTCGAACTAGCGCAATGCAAGCTCAACGCGAACAAGGACGGCGACGAGGTTTTCGTGGCTGAGTTCATCGTGCTCGAGTCCGTCGGCCCGGACGGCAAACCGTCCGACCATGCACCCGGAGACGAGGTTGTACTCGTGTGCAACCTGCGCTCGTCGTTCGACATGGGCATCAAGGAATGCAAGAAGTTCCTCGGCAAGACGCTCGCGTGCAACCCGAAGGACATCGACCGCTCGACGCTCGAGCAGGTCTGTGGGTACGTCCCCGTGGCCGATTCGGACGGCAACCCGATCCCCGGTCGTTTTACGGTTGATGAGAATTCGCAGCCCCTCAAGGGCACGCAGATGCGGTGCCGCGTGGACGCGGACCCTGTGACAAAGAAGGACGGGACGCTCGGCAAGTACAAGCCCCGGCACTGGACGCTCATCAAGATGGCGCCCGAGATCGAGGCGGCGGCCAAGGCCGCGGCCGGCGCGTAGTCAACCAGTTCCCAGGCCCACACCTGGGCGCGACCCGTGGCGCTGGGCAACAGTGCTCAGCCCCGGGTCGCGGCGACGGAGACGCAGCTAGCTCTTGACAACATACCCAAGAAGCAGTAAACGATTCGTCATGAACATGTTTTCCGTCGGAAAAGCAGCACAGTATCTCGGGCGCAGCCGCAGCACGCTCCAGCGGTGGGACCGTACCGGGTTGCTGCGCGCCGAACGACTGCCGTCGGGTCGTCGCGTCTACGCGCAGACCGTGCTCGACGCCCACATCAATCGCCCCGTCGGTCAACCGACTCCACGGAGCAGAGTGGCTTACTGCCGCGTGTCGTCGCAGGCGCAGAAGCCGGATCTGATGAACCAGCGCAGGGTGCTCGAGGAGTTTTGCATCGCGCGCGGTCTGGCGGCCGTCGAGTTCGTCGAAGAAGTCGGCGGCGGGATGAACCTACACCGCAAGCGGTTCGTGGAACTGATGGACGCCATCGGGGCGGGGCGCGTCGAGACGTTGATCATCGCCCACAAGGATCGGCTGTGCCGCTTCGGTTTCGAGTGGTTCGAGCACTTCTGCCAGTTGCACGACTGCGCACTGTTGGTGCTCAACCAGGAGCGGCTCTCGCCCGAGCAGGAGATGGTGCAGGACCTGATGACCGTCGTGCACTGCTTCTCGTCGCGCCTGTACGGGCTGCGCAACTACAGGAAGACGCTCAAGGAGGCGTTGGCGTCGTGATCCTGGCCCACCGCATCCGGATGAACCCGACCGCTGAACAGACGGCGTTCTTCCGCCGTGCTTGCGGGACGACCCGGTTCACGTTCAACTGGGCACTCGCCGAGTGGAAACGTCAGTATGCTGCGGGTGAGAAACCTTCAGCGCCCAAGCTCAAGAAGCAGTTCAACGCTACCTATCCCGTCGAGTTCCCGTGGGTCGGCGAGGTCCACCGGGACGCCCACAGCCAGCCCTTCGTACAAGTGGACAAGGCGTTCAAGGCGTTCTTCAAGAAGAAGGCCAAGTATCCGAAGTTCAAGAAGAAGGGTCGATGCAAGGACTCCTTCTACCTCGCCAACGACAAATTCCGCGTCGAGGGCGAGGTCGCCGTGCTGCCCAAGATCGGCAAGGTCGAGTTGACGGAGGCCTTGCGCTTCGACGGCAAGATCGTGTCCGGCACCGTCAGCCGGGACGCGGATCGCTGGTTCCTCTCCGTGCAGGTGGAACTTCCCGCGGGATACCGACACAAGCACGCATCGAAACCGAAGGTCCGCCCCGTCTGCGGGGTCGATCTCGGCGTGACGACGCTGGCGACCCTCTCCACGGGCGAGAAGGTCGAGGGACCGAAGGCACTAAAGAAGTCCTTGGGCCGTCTTCGGCTTCTTTCGCGGCAGGTGAGCCGCAAGGTCAAAGGAAGTAGGAACAGAGGCAAGGCGGTTGTCCGCCTTGCTCGGCAGCACCGGAAGGTCCGGTGTTTGCGTCATGACTTCACGCACAAGTTGACCTCGAAGCTCTGCCGCGAGAACCAAGCGGTGGTCGTTGAGGACTTGAACGTGAAAGGAATGACCAGGAACCGTTGTCTTTCTCGTGCCTTGGGCGATCAGGGCTTCGGGGAGATCCGGCGGCAACTGGCCTACAAGGTGGAACTGTTCGGCTGCGATCTCGTGGTCGCGGATCGGTGGTTCCCGTCGAGCAAGACGTGCAGCGACTGCGGGGCGAAGGTCACGCAACTCCCGCTGCACGTCCGCGAGTGGACGTGTTCGGGTTGTGGCGTGATCCACGACCGCGACGTGAACGCGGCCGTCAACCTCGCGAAACTGGTCACTACCCCGGGTTACGGGGGAAGTAACGCCTGTGGACAGGAAGGCTCTGGTCGCGGACTGCTGCGCAAGCAGCGGACCGCGACGAAACCGGCCTGGGTGAAGCAGGAACCGATACGTGGGCACGTTTGCACACGTGAAGGATAGCAGACCATGTCACCAGAGCGCCTTGTGACCATCGATCCCGGCACTAAAGGATGTGGTGTCGCGGTCTTTGAGCACGGGCTTCTCGTGTGGGCAGAGTACGTCACGCCAGAGATTGTTGCCGACGACGAGTTCGGCAAAGCTCTACACATGGCGCACGCCGTGTACTCACGGCTCGCCGACAACTTCTACGGTAAGGCGTTCGACGAACTCGTGCTCGAGCGGCCGAAGGTTCACACGACCGCGACGTCCAAGGGTGACCCCGACGATCTCATCAGGCTCGCGCTGACCGTCGGGGCCATTGGCGCCTGGGTCTACGCGACACACCGACGAACGATCCTTCCGCGCGAATGGAAGGGGCAGGTCCCAAAGAACAACAACCCCGAACTCGACATCATGATTTCGCGCATTAAGAAGCGCCTCAATTTTCCGCTTGAAGACAGGGTGGTCGTGAGACCGAAGCGCGTAACGTCGGGTCCTGGCGTTCCGTACAGGCTGCAGCACAACGTCTGGGACGCGGTCGGAATCGGCCTATGGGCCCTTGGGAGGTATCCGTGAGTTATCGGTACATTACCGCATCTGAGTTCATGACGCCGGATCTCTTGGAGGAGGTGCGTCGAAGTGTTCCCCGTTCACTCATCACGCTTCGAGCGCAAGGGAGCGGTCCGAATAAGGGAGAGATGAAGGTTCCCCCCGAAATTCTTGACCGACTTCGCAAGCAGGCGGACCCGCATCGTCATGCACCCGGGGAGTCCGTGCTTATCTACGTGGACGGTCCCGCCAGGGAAGGCGTGGCCAAACTCGCACGTCGGCTGCTCCCAAAGCACGGAGCGCGGGCGGTGTCTGACGCGCTCGGCATCTCGTACGAGCGCGCTCGCTCGCTCGCGGAGGAAGACGGCATTCCGCGGTCTCGACGACGATACGATCCCGATGGTGAGGATCCGAGCGCCGGCCTTGTACTGATGCTTCGCCGGTACAAGCTTGGGTTCCTCACGAAACGCCTAGGAGTCACGGAAGACAGGGTTGTTGCTATCCGAGACACGAAGAACCCATCGGTCGCTGAGGCGAATAGGATCGTTGCGCTCCTCTCCGAGTTGCTCGGCGTGACACCTGAGACCGTGCTTCGCAGGGCCCGTGGTGCGAGTGCTGCATGGGTTGAGTCCGTCAAGATCGCCAACGGCACTGACGGCGACGCATGAGAATTCCGCAGATGGGGCGCCGGGCTACTGCCCCCGATCCGGGCGTGGATGCTGCGGTGGACGCTGTACTAGATGCGCCCACCCCGACAGAGACAGATGTCAGGATCGACGTCATGACGCTATGCGCAGCGGCGCACGATGTGGTTCCAGAGTTCGACCTCGACCAACTGGACTTCAACAACGCACCGATGACCGAGCTTGATTGGGCCGTCGAGTGCATCAACAACGCTCTTCGGAGCAAGGTGTAACCATGTGGATCTCGTACGTGAGTGGCGAAGGAATCAAGGGCCGGTCGTTCGCGATGCAACTGCAACCCGTGACATGCTTCGTTGGCCCGAACGGGTCCGGAAAGTCGTCCCACCTGTTGGCCGTCGACCTTGCGCTCCGGGGCCCCAAGACGAAGGACCGGCGCTTCGGGTCGAAGGAGAAGAAGTCCACGGCCTCGGTTCAAATCTCTGGCGTCAAGGGCGTCGGTGCGTCCGACACGCTCTCGGTGCAGCGCACGTTGACACCCAAGCATGCGGCGTCCACCACGCCAGCAGCCTTCGCCGGGCTCGCCGAAATCGACTCAGGTATCAGCGGGTTGCTCAAGTTCTCGGAGGCGACGTTTGACATCGAGTCCTTCCTCGGCAAGAGCGACAAGGACCAACTCTCAATGCTCCTCAAACTCGCGGGCCATGTCGATATCGCTTCGTACGCGAGCATCGCTCCAGACGTCACTCCGTTCCCGAATGAGTCCGCGTCGTCGTGGATCGACCGGGCCATCGCGGCAAAGAGGATTGAGCGCAACGCGCTCAACGCGGAGAAGAACACGGCACAGAAGGCCGCCATCGGCGTCCATGAGGTCGCTGAGCGGTTCGACGACTCCAAGGTGCCCGGGCTCCGTGAGCGTCTCCAGGAGCTCAAGGACGGCGTATCGATGGTGTGCGATATCGTGCGCCTTCAGGAGGAGCTGACCGTCGCCCAGGAGCGTGTTACCGCGGTCGACGCCAAGATCGCGGAGACCCGCCAGAAGGAGTCACCCAAGGCCGCGCAGCAGGAGAGCGAGTCTGTTCTCCAGGAGCAACTCGCGAAAGCGAGGCAGGTGTTCCTTGCTGCCGAGGCGCAGTTCAACGGGATCCCTGGCCTCGAGAAGAAGTGCGACAGCCTCACACAGCAGATCACTAACGTCTCCATGGTACGGTCGCTCATCGAAGGGCTTCTCGTACGCATCGAGACGCTGGCTGCGAGCGGGAAGACTGATGAAGTGATTAGTGCGGCGCGCACGGTCAAGAAGGAGTTGGCCGAGCGTGGGTATCCGGACGTGCGTGATCTCCAGACCGCTTTGCGGCCGATCTCGTCCGCTCTCAAGGAGGCAAAAGGGGTTGACCTCGAGGCCATCGCCACCGCTGGCAAGCGCATCAAGGCCGATCTTGAAGCGCTTCAGACTCGCAATATCGCGGCGTCCAAGGCTGAGGCGGAGCATCGTGCGTGGGTCTCAGTCCTAGAGACTCAAGAGAAGGTCCGCGCGACGCAGCAGGCGCGCGTGACTGAGGTCGAAGGGCAGATCGCAGCCTTTGGGGACACGTCGGACGTTGATCTCAGGGAGACGCTCAAACTCTACAACGAGGAGGAGGCCGAGATCCTGGTGGAACTTCAGAAGTTCGAGCGTATTACGGGGGCGCGTGATGTCCAGAACAGGACCTTGCTCTTGGCGAAGGAGATCTCCGACAAGCTCGAGATGGTCAAGGCCGTCGAGAAGCGCCTCGAAGAGGCCCGGATCGAGTGCTTGCAGAAGACGCTCGGCCCGATCAGGGGAACAATGCAACCGTTCTGCGACATCATCAACGGCAAGTGGGACCTCGGGAAGGACAGCCCGCTCGGCATTAGTCGCGATGGCGAGTGGATTGACATCGAGGCTCTTTCGTCGGCTGAGCGGGCGGTCTTCGGCGCGGGCCTCGCCCTCTCCCTGACGGCCGCGCGGCCTGGGGGGGTGCGCCTCGTAATGCTCGACAACTTAGGGTGGTGTACGGCGTCGTGGGCCTCGAAGGTTCTCGACCTGTGCCAGTCGCTCGTGGACCAAGGCAAGCTTGACCAAGTACTTGCGACATTCCACGCGGATGCGCGAGAGCAGGGGCCGTCGGTTCGTTCGGACAAAATCAGCATCCAGATGGTACAAGGGTAGTTGACAACGCAAGTCGGTTGGACTACCTTGTTCTCGTTGCCCTGGTTGTGGGCGGTGCGGGGGTTGAATGGATGAAATGACACTGGCGAGGGTTCTGGAAGAGCACGCGAAGTGGTTGTGTGGCGATGGTGGGGCGCGCGCCGACCTCACTAGCGCCGACCTTAGTGGCGCCGACCTCCGTCGCGCCGACCTCAGTGGCGCCGACCTCCGTCGCGCCGACCTCCGTAACGCCGACCTCAGTAGCGCCGACCTCCGTCGCGCCGACCTCCGTAACGCCGACCTCAGTAGCGCCGACCTCCGTCGCGCCGACCTCCGTAACGCCGACCTCAGTAGCGCCGACCTCAGTGGCGCCGACCTCCGTCGCGCCGACCTCAGTGGCGCCGACCTAAGTGGCGCCAACCTAAGTGGCGCCAACCTCTGTGGTTCCGACCTCAGTCGCGCCGACCTAAGTGGCGCCAACAACCTCTCGGCCCTTGCCGTCGCGCAAACGCGCATTTGTCCAGACGGCCAGTTTGACGCCTGGAAATCGCTGCGTACCGCCAACGGCGCAAAGATCGTCGCCCGCATCCGCCTCCCAGCCGAGGCCCGACGCAGTAACGCGACGGGACGCAAGTGCCGCGCGGAGTACGTTGACGTGCTGGAGATCATTGGCGCTGAAGTCGGGTACTCGACGCCAGTCGCGAAACAGCGGCTGGTGTATCGCGCGGGCGAGCGCGTGACTTGCCACAAGTGGTGCGACGACCGCTGGCAGGAGTGTGCGGGCGGAATCCATTTCTTCCTGACGCGGGAAGAGGCGGAGACGTACTGATGGAGGATCCGATTACGATGTGGACATCAGCGTGTACGACCACAGATTTTGCGGCCTCCCTGTGGGGGAAGCCGCGGGCCGAGATCGCGGCCGCTTTCCAGGCGATCGAGGCGGGGGGGGGTCGCCAGAGCGGCGGATCTTCACCGTATTTCGCTCGCGCTACAAAAGGCGGGCGGAACGTACCTCCCGATCGGCCTAGTCGCCGATCGGGCGGGACTTGGCGGCGTGGTCGATCGGCCGATCGCGCAGCTTTCAGAAGCGGTCGCTGAGGCGATCGCGCTACTCGACGCGCGCGAGGAGGACGCGCGCTTGGCCCGCGAGGCCAAGGAAGCCGAATGGGCGGCCCTGAGGGCGGCGAACGCCCTCGCGGACGCTCGCCTCACTGGAGGCCGCTGCGACCAACCTCCAGCGCACCGCCGGATACGGCGCTGCGCCGTTTCCCGTCGTGAGGCGAGCGCGAAACATAGTGGACGAGTGGGCTCGTCCACTGCGGAGGTTCCTGTGATGTTCAGCCCTGAGACTTACCCGCACACGCACAGCGACCGATTGGCGCTGTGCTGCATGCTGCTTCTCGGTTGCGCCGCTGCGGTGGCGCGGTTCTGGTGCTGAGATGGACGCGAACCTCGACAAGATCGCCCGCTGCGAGACGTGCCCAGGCTGCGGGCGCCCGGTCGACGGTGGTGAGGCGTGCGTGTCGGTCGGGACGCAGACGGCCGGGATGACGCAAGCGTGGCACCCGGAGTGTTTCCGGGTGGCGCCGAAGATGCTCACGAGGCCGTGGCACCTGGACGGGTGCGACGGCGAGCCTGCGTGCGACGGCGATTGCACGCGAGAGAAGGGAGGCTGATCATGAACATTGAACGCACCACAGGACAAGAGACCCCCCACGCCTCCTCAGCGTACCTGACGCGGCTGCGCGATCGGGCGGCAGTGGACGTGTTCGCGTCCGAAAGTGGCGAGATGTCGATTGATGAAGCGATCGGATTCGCCAACGCCCTCGTCGCAGCACTCGTCGCGGCGGGTCCGGTCGAGGTGCCTGATGGCGACCTCTGCGACGCTTGCCGGCTGGCGCCGAAGAGGCCCGGGTGCAACGACCGACCTTTGGGTCTGACCGTGCGCGAGGCTTGCCGCCGCCGCATGCCGCTCGGCGGCGCAGACGCGCAGGCGCTCGAACACGCCCTCGCGATTACGGAGCGGGAGCGGGATGAGGCCATCGCGGCGTTCAAGGATGCGTCGCGGCTGCGATCCGAGATCCAGCAGGCACGGATGAAGGCCGAAGACGAACGTGACGCACTCATCGTCTGCAAGCGGGCGGTGGAGGCCACGCAGGCGTTCATCAAGTGTGGTCAACAGCCAACGCTGGACCCTGGCGGCAGCGGCGAATATCAGCGGAAGCGCCGTGACATGGAAAAGGCCCACGCTGCGGCCGTGGCCGCGATCAACGTGCCGGTGGAGGTGAGACCATGAGGTGTAGCAAAATACGTCTGATCGGATGGCGCATCCACCAGGAGGAGCAATGGGGTCACATCAATGCACGATCCCATCCTGAGATGGGCTATGATGTGATCTATCCCTCTGTCGATGCGGCGAAGGGTGCCGTCGAGAGGGTAATCGAGCGCGAACGCGAGGCATTTGTCACATCCCTGGCAGCCGAACAGCCGAGCCCCGCAGCGATCAAGCGGGCATGGGAGGATAAGACCTGCGCCTGCGCTCTCATAGAGGAGCGCGTGCAGCACTGGGACGTGACGTGGGCGCAGAGTGAGTACCCGAGCAGCGCTGCGAGCGAGGCACGCGTAGAAGTCACGACCGAGATCCGAATCGCGTGGCGTGAGGTGACGCGCCGCGTGATCTCGACTGACGATGGACTCGTCGAGGAGTACACGCTCGGTGAACCCGGAGCATGGTCGGAGTGGCACCGCCCCATCGGGGGCGTGCATCACAGTCTGCCAGCGATCCATCTGAGCGTGTGCCCCGACACACGGACGCTCATCGTCGAGGACGAGAGCGAAGCTCGCGTATGGCTCAACGGCCAGGTCGCCACCTCGCGTAAGGTGAAACCATGAAGAGCAAGATCAAGCGCCTGCGCACAGCAGGCTGGATGCTCCCCGAGACGACCCTCGACTGGTGGGTCGCAGGGCTGCTGATCGGGATCGGAGTCGGTGCGCTCGCAGTCCGCATCGCTCTTGGAGGTGCACTATGAACGCCTCCTCGGCGTACTTGACGCGGCTGCGCGATCAGATTGTCGCCGCCCTCATCGCGGCAGGTCCGGTCGAGGCGCCGACGCGAGAGGTGACGCCGTGACGCTGCGCACATGTCCGACATGCAAATCGCTCTACAACGACGGCTACGACGAACCCGGCGACTGGCAGTGCCCCGAGTGCGACGCGCGAGAGAGAGGGGAGCCGTGGTGCCGCGCGTGCCACAATAGCGGCGTGCGCGGTGACGGCGAGGACTGCCTAGAGTGCCCGATGGATGACCTGAGGGAGCCATGACCCTGACCGCCGCCTGCCTCGCCCAACCGTGGACGCTGTCGAACCGCGCTGACAAGCATGCACTACCGCTCGCCGATCGGCACTATACTCGCCAAAAGATCGGAAGTCCGCAATTCGTGCCACCTGGGCGGTGTCTCGTTCTGATCACAGACGCGCACGACGCGCTCTGGGTAACGTCGTGGCCCTTCGCCGCGTACGTTCGGCATTCATGGGCCGGTGCGTGGATATGCTCACTATTCCGCAACGAAAGCGATGCGTTGTCTAGTACGTTGATCACCGCGGCCGTCGCTGCGACCGTGGCGAAATGGCCCGAGATTCCGGCGCTTGGGATGGTGACATTCGTCGATGCGAAGAAGACGCGACATAAACGCGACCCCGGACGTTGCTACCGTCGCGCTGGGTTTGAGCACGTCGGCTACACGAAGGGTGGTTTGGTCGTATTGCAGTTGACGCCTGACAGGATGCCAGATCCTGTCGCAGCGAGGAGGCCTGAATGTCTCTTGTAGTAGCCTGCCTCGCCCTGTCAGCCGCCTGCGCGCCGGCGACGGTCGCGCACGTCGAAGCGGAGGCGCGCCGGCAGGGCGTCTCGCCAACGGTCGCCGTCGCGGTGTGCGTCATCGAGTCCGGCTGCCGAGGTGCGAACCCGCTGGGTGTCGTGTCGCGCCCCCGCACGGTCGCTCGCGGCGTCGCCATCCTCGCCCGCGTGCAGCGCCTCGGGTGGCGACGCGGGTTGTGTGTGTACCAGGGTGGGCCTCGCTGCGGTGCGGCGGGGCGCGAGTACGCGCGGCGGGTGCTGCGCGTCGTGAGGATGATCGAGCGCCTGCGGGCGCGGGAGGTGTGAGGTGAAGCGAATTTTGGTACGGGACAATCGGGCTGGCATCTATGTAGGCGAGGTGCCGGACAACCAGGACATGCAGGTGAGCGTGATTACGCTCTACAATGTCCGGCACATCTGGTACTGGCAGCGCGCGGCAGCCACGACGGGGATTGCGACCCGGGGACTGAGCCGCGACTCGAAGATCGGGCCGGTCCAGGAATGGATCGTGCTACGCGACATCGTGTCGATCTCGCCCGTCACGGCCGAGGCCGACGCCAAGATCGCGGAGGTGCCAGAATGGACCCCGTAGTTGAGTGGCTTTCAGGCCAGAGAGATCATCTCGGCTACGGCTACGGCTACGGCGACGGCGACGGATCCGGCTACGGCGACGGATCCGGCTACGGCGACGGATCCGGCGACGGATCCGGCGACGGATCCGGATCCGGCGACGGATCCGGCTACGGCTACGGCGACGGATCCGGATCCGTCACCGGATCCGGCTACGGATCCGGCTACAGCGACGGCGACGGGTCCAACGACGGATCCGGCAACGGTGACGGATCCGGCTACGGATCCGGATCCGGCGACGGATCCGGATCCGGCGACGGCGAGGGCGACGGCTAGACATGCGCCCTCCTTTGGTCTCGGCTGGGGGAGGGCTGAAGCGCCTTCTAGCGCGGGAGAAGGGACGTGATCGAAACGATGACCACAGAACAGACAGCGCAAGTCGCGGCGATTCGCGATCGGTTCTTCGTGATGGCAACGAGCACGGAGCCGGCCGACCGCCCACGCGCTGAGGCTGCCGCTCGGCGCATGGCAGAGATCGAGGGCGTCAAGGTCGGGCGTGTGGTGTGGGTCGCGTCGCCGCAGGATGGAGGGGTGGCGTGGCGTGAGCAGTGGAAATCGCTCAGGGCCTCACTCTGGGAATCTCTCTGGAAATCTCTCGAGGCCTCTCTCGAGGCCTCTCTCTGGGAATTTCTCGAGGCTTCGATTTGGACCTCTCTCGGGGACTCTCTCTGGAGATCCCCCCCTGACTCACTCAGGGCCTTGCTCGCGATCTCGGTTAGTGCCTCGCTGAGGGACTCGGCGTGGACGGCCTTCTACGCGGCGGGGAGCGAAGTCTTCGGCGTCGAGTACGCGCCCGACGCAGCTGAAAAGTTGGCACTGCACGTCGAGATCACGTCGGCGTGCTTCGCACTGTGGCTCGTGCCCGGCACCGTGATCCTGTGCGAGCGGCCCGCGACGGTCGAGATCGTGGATGGACGCCTCGTCGGGTTGACGTGGCGCGAGATGGCCTAGAGCGCCTGCGGGCGCGGGGAGAAGGGACATGAACCGAGCACCATACGGCTTGTCATCGCCACCGGACGAGCGCAAGACGCTGCGCTCCGTCCTGCGCGAGACGGGGTACGTCTACCGCATCGACCCGGCGTTCATCCTGCTCGGGCGATCGTCGGCGGTCATGGGCGCGCGCAAGGCCGTCTACGCAGCGCTGCGGCAGCTCGGCTGGAGCTACCCGGCGATCGGAAGGGCGGTCGGGCGGGATCACTCGACAGTGATCCAGGTGCTCCAGGGCAGCAAAAGGACGCGCAAGGCGCGCCGTGAGGAGGTGTGACGTGGGCGTCAACTGGGACCGAGAGCGTTGGCTCGACCCGCCCGACGATCCGCCAGAATACGAGTACCGCGTGACCGTGAGGCGCACACGCACGGTGGAGGAGGTCGTGACGATCACGGTCGAGGCCGAGGATGAGAAGCAAGCGCAGGATGACGCGATCACGCACGCGAAGGACGCCAGCCTGTGTTGGGTCGAGGACTCTGAAGACACCGAGTACACGATCGTCGAGTGCGACGGTCCGCCGACGGGGGAGCCATGAACGATTGCTCACTCCGCTTCACGCCCGGTCTCGCCCAAGCGATCGCCGAGGGTCGCAAGACCGTCACGCGACGGCATGTCGTCGGCTCGCGCAACCGTCCGTCGTTTGGTCCCGGCGATCGGCTGTGGGTGCGGGAGAAGTGGTGCCTCGCCATTGATCCCATCACGAGCCAGTCCTTTGAACCGCGGCGGGCGCTCTACTGCGGCGTCGCGACCGAGCAGGTGCTGCTCGACGACGGCGAGGGGGTACGACTGTGAGCAACTTCCTGGATGCACGCGACGCCATGACCTGGGGAGGACGTCATGACTGAGGCTCAGACGAAACTCGCGCGGCTGCTGATCACGCAGCCGTGGTGGACGTGGACCGATCCCCTCCTCGACGGAGCGCAGCCGGAGGAAGGTGGCGAGGAGTTGCCCCCTCGAAATGGGGGTTGCGAGGCGGAAACCGGCCTGTTGTACGTCGCGCCACCTCACGCGATTCCATTGCTCACCGACGCCGCGACGCAGGGGTGTTTGCTGGCGCTGCTGCATGAGAAGCGAGGATCCATCCGGATCGGCACGAACGAATCCGAGGACCTCGGCAGCGCCCTCGCGACCGCGCTCCTGCGGGCGCATGGGGTCGAGGTGACGGGATGAACCGCGAAGCCTATTGGCACCTTGAACAGAACGACTCTGCCGCATGCAAGGCTGCGGCATACTCCCACACTCCGAACCTCGGACACGTCACCTGCCCGAAGTGCGCGCAGACATCCTGGTATCACACCTTGATCGCGCGCCAGGAGGCCGATGCGCAGACGGTGGCGCGCTATCTCGGTCGCGAGGCGGCCTATCCCACGTTGGAGAACGTAGGGCTGCGCTCGGCCGACAACACGCTCTACATGGAGTGGCCAGTGGTCGAGATGTTTGCTCGGGCGATCCGGGCGAAGGGGGACGCATGAAGCGCTGCCCTCCCACTGGATGCGAAGCAGCCGGAGGTGGCCAAGTGACCTTCCGCCAACAACTGAAAGCGCTTGGCGCCTGCCCCGAGGCCCTCGCTTGGGTCGGGCGCAAGGGCCTACGCCGTGCGTGGACGACGTGCGAGCGCAGTGACTGGCTGTGCTGGCTCGTCGACAGGCTCGGCCTGTGGACGGCGCCCGCTCGGGCCGAGCGCCAGCGCGTCACGGCGGACGCGTGGGCCGAGTACCAGCGCGTCACGGCGGACGCGTGGGCCGAGTACCAGCGCATCACGGCGGACGCGTGGGCCGAGTACCAGCGCATCACGGCGCCCGCTCGGGCCGAGTACCAGCGCGTCACGGCGCCCGATCGGGCCGAGTACCAGCGCGTCACGGCGGACGCGTGGGCCGAGTACGAGCGCGTCGGGGCGCCCGCTCGGGCCGAGTACCAGCGCGTCACGGCGGCCGCTCGGGCCGAGTACGAGCGCGTCAGGGCGCCCGATCGGGCCGAGTACCAGCGCGTCACGGCGGCCGCCATCCGCGCCCTCATCCCCGCCGAGGGGGTTGAGCGCAAGCTCAAGGAGGTGACGATATGAACCGCGCTGCCCCCACGCTCACCAGCCTGTCCAACGAGTGGCGCACGCCGCAGCTCGTCGTCGATCTCGTGCGTCAGGTCGGGCTGATCGCGATCGACCCGTGCTCCGGGCCTGGGTCGGTGGTCTATGCGACTGTCGAGTGGGACGAGGAACGGGACGGCCTGAAGGAGCGGTGGGCGCCCTACGCGTGCGTCCGCGACAGCCTCGTCTACGTTAACCCTCCCTACGGCCGCGCCCTGCCGCGCTGGATCGGGCGGTGCGCCGACGAGGCGCAGGACTGCACCGTGCTCGCCCTCGTACCGGCACGCACCGACACGCGCTGGTGGCACGAGTTCGTCGTCGCGCAGGCGCAGGCTGTGTGCTTCTGGAGGGGGCGGCTGAAGTTCGGCCTGCCTCCCGGTTACGAAGGTCCGCAGAACGGCGCCACGTTCCCGTCTGCGCTCGTGCTGTGGTCGCCCTTACGCCGGATGGCCGACCGATTCGCCGCTGTGCTCGCGCCCCACGGGGCGATTTGGAGGTTGCCGTGAGCGACAACAGCGGCATCGAGTGGACGGACGCAACGTGGAACCCGACCATGGGCTGCACGAAGGTCAGCCCCGGCTGCAAGCACTGCTATGCCGAGGTCATGCACCGGCGCCTGACCGAGATAGGCATGGCGAAGTACGCCGAGCCCTTCAAGGTCGTGCAGCCGTGGGAGCCCCACCTGGAGGAGCCCCTGCGGTGGAAGCAGCCCCGGCTCATCTTCGTGAACTCCATGAGCGACATCTTCCACGAGGACATCCCCTTCGACTACCTGCTGCGGGTGTTCCAGGTGATGCAGCGGGCGCAGCACCATCGGTTCCAGGTTCTGACCAAGCGGAGCGAGCGGCTCCGGGAACTGGCGCCGCTCCTGCCGTGGTCACCGAACGTGTGGATGGGCGTCAGCGTCGAGTCCGCGAAGTACGCCCACCGCGTTCATGACCTCATGTCGGTTCCCGCCGCAGTCCGGTTCCTAAGCGTGGAGCCCCTGCTCGGACCGATCCCCGACTTGCCCCTCGACGACATACACTGGGTCATCGTGGGCGGCGAGTCCGGCTTCGGAGCCCGCCCGATGTCGCTCGACTGGGCACGGCAGATCAAGGAGCAGTGCGACCGGGCGGGCGTGCCGTTTTTCGTGAAGCAGATCTGCGACTCGCACGGGCGATCGATTCCGATGGCCGAGTGGCCGGAGGATCTGCGCGTGCGGCAGTGGCCGAGAGAGGATCTGAGATGACCCGCATAGCCGACCTCCGCCGCGCCGCCGGCTTCTGCGAGTGCGGCCGCCACCCGAGCCCCGGCCGCAAGACGTGCGCCTCGTGCCGCGAGCGCAAGCGCGGGCCGGCGACGGTGCCTGTGGACGTGCGCGCTGTCATCGTAGACGTCGTCGCACGCGTGGTCGACCTCGGTTGCCCGCCGCCGGGTGCCTCCGTGCGACCACGGCAGACGCTCGGCTGCGGCCGCCCCGGCTGCGTCGCCGGGTTCAGGCGCGCGGAGAGCGCGACGGGTGGGTGGTATTGGCCCGAGTGCGATTGCAGGACAGCCCCGCGCGAGGCATCATCGGTGACGGCGCAGGGAGGCGCCTCGAGATGACCGATATCTTGCCCGCCGTGATCGCTGCAACGCTGTCGGGGGGCGTTGTTGTGGCGCTCCAAGCCATCGTGGGGCGCACCCGCGCGGAGAACGCGGAGAAGCGCATCGACCGCCTCGAAACCACCGTCAGAGAGGACCTGCGCGATCTGCGCGAGGACATGCGCGAAGGCTTCGCAAAGGTGGCTTCCGAACAGAAGGAACGCGACGACGACGACAAGGAGCGGCGCCGCGAGGCAGAGGATGAGATGCGCGAAATTCGCGAATCCGTGCGCGTCCTTAGCGCCGCAGCCACAGGGCTCCAGGCTGTGTGCCGGGCCCGTTATGGAGGTGCGCAGTGAAACCACTCTACCGCTCTCGACGCGTCTGGACGCTGCTCGGCGTCGTGATCGCAGCGGCCACGCCTGAGGTCGTCGCGCAGGCGCAAGTGCTATTGACCTCGGTGCAGCACGACGAGTCGCCCTGGCTGGTCGCGCTGTGCAGGATCGCGAGCTTCGCGCTCGGCGTGGCAGGAATCCTGCATGCGGCGGTGGACAAGCGCGCGCACGACGCGCAGGCGAAGGAAGGTCGCAAGTGATCTGGTCGTGGACCCCAATCGCGCTTGCATACCCGACGATCGGACTAACCGTACTGGCCGTTCGACCGCAGGTCGATCCGCGCGTCGTCACCGTGAAGAACGTCACTGCATCCGGCACGATCGAGTGGATCGGTTGGTCTGATCGCAGGAAGCCGCCGACGCACTGGATGCCGATCCCCCCGCCGCCGGAGTGGACTTGATCACGCACCCCTACTACTTCGTCCTGTCGCTGATCTCGCTCGCGCAGGTGCCGCTCTGGCTCCATGACGCGCGCACCATGCGGCCACGCGGACCAGTGTGCGGATGGATCATCCTGAACCTGATCGGATTCTACTACTTCCTCTACCTCGCGATGGGGACTCCATGAACGGCGACATCGACCTGATCGACTGGCGCGAGATGGACGCCAACGTGTTCGCGATGGCGCTGCTCATGCCCGAGAAGTGGCTGCGCCGCGACGTCGCAGCGCTCCTCGAACCGCGCGCGGTCAAGGCGCTCACCGACGACGACTTGATCGGGCTCGCGAAGCGGTATCAGATCGAGCCGCACCGGATGGCCTTGCGCTTGGTCGATCTCAAACTCGCTGGGAGAAAACGATGAGCAGTCGGATCCGTGCTATGCTGGCCGCCCTCCGCTGGCTCCGTCGCAACCTCTGGCTCCCCGCCCTTGCGGCGCTCGCGATCGCGTACCTGTACCTGCGCGACTGGCTCGCCGACCGAGACCGCGCGGCGGAGTTGCGGCGCGTCCGTCAGACCGTCGACGACGCGCACGCAGCGGCCCTCCGGGACGCGAAGAAGCGCGCGGACGACACGCAGACCATTATGGAGCAGCGCGCGGCCGTAGAGGTTAAGCTCGACGCTGAGGAGCGGCGAATCGACCGGCTCGAAGTGGACGATGTGGCCAAGGAACTGAACGCAGAATTCAGCGGGCTCGACGAGATCGCGCGACGGGAGGGACAGCGATGAGTTGCACAACAATCTCGCACGGCATCGTCTGCACGGACATCGGCGGCTACGAGTCGTCGGCGCTCAATGCAGCGCGCGAAGTCGTAGCGAAATACCCTGAGGCGCGAGCGACAGCTGAGGACTTCTGGCGGATGCATGGCGCTCTCGGGAACCTCGGCGGCCAACGCGTTTCGGGGACGAAGATCAAGACCATCCTGCGCCGCGCGGAGGCGGACTTGATCAGCGCCTTCGACTGCGCTGCGATCGTGCAGACGGTTGGTGAACGACTCGACAGGCAGGCCCAGCGATGACCCCCCACATTCCACCCCTACGCCCCTGGGCGCTCGCCGCCATCCTGCTCGCCGGCTGTGCGTTCGCCTGGGGCCGCGCGCATGCCGAGACGCTGTCATCCCCCTGCCAGCAAGCGCAGGGATTGGCCGCCGGGACGCTCGCCCCATGCACGGGCATCCTGATTCCGGTCGAGCACGGCCGCGAGTGCTTGCGATGCGTCAAGGTCGACCTACCCCGTGCACGAGCTGACGCGGATACGCGAGAAGCCCTATGCGATGCGGCACGACAAGAGCAGGAGTCGTGCTGCCTGCGCGAGACGACGCGCGCACAGCAGCGCACGCGAGAACTTGAGCGGTGCTTGGAGCGCCCAACGCCGCGCTGGTACGAGAGCCCCTGGATCACGGTGCCGGTGTCGGTTGTGATCGGCGGACTCGCAGGATGGGGCGCGAGGGCGCTTCTGGGAGGTGGCAGGTGAGCGACTACAACGTAATCCATGGCCCGCTTACGGGCCTCACGCCGCTCGGCATCACAGACGGCATGCCCGCGCTCTTGGTCGATGACGCGGTGCGCGTGTTCCAGGTGGCGCAGGGCCTCACTGCTGACGGGCTCTGTGGAGTCAAGACGGTGCGGAGGGCACTGGAGATCATGACCTCGACGCTGATCCCAAAGGCTCCGTGTGCTGTGCCCAACGGCTACGACGGGATCATCGCGCAGTTCGGCGATCCGTGCCTGCGTGACGACGCTACCGACCCGCGTCGGCTGCACGTCAC
>Ga0172367_10001712_pt1 | contig 31196 bp, 22 predicted proteins | sample Lak10m_FD_114542 | JGI IMG/M metagenome (GOLD analysis project Ga0172367, IMG submission 114542) | Freshwater microbial communities from Kabuno Bay, South-Kivu, Congo - kab_022012_10m | ecosystem: Environmental > Aquatic > Freshwater > Lake | place: Democratic Republic of the Congo: South-Kivu...
AAATCACGGGAAGATCGATGAAAGTTGTGAGAGAATATATTAAATTATACAATGATCTAAATCCAGAAACAAAACTAAATAAGTAAAAATTACCAGGCGACAAATGTCGTAATAGTAAGTAAAATTGTAGCGCACGAATCCTCTCGTACGACTGTTTTGAGAACTCAAGTGCAGGAAAGGATTCCTGCACTACATTAATTAAAAAAGGCACGAACAATCGTGCCTTTTTTAATTTTGTTAATGACAAAATTAAATTATTTTTTAAATACGATAGGAATAGTAACCTGTGTTTTTACTGTTTTGCCTCTTTGTTTCCCTGGTGTAAACTTGCTATTACGCACGGCATCCAAAGCAACCTCATCACATCCTGATCCAATCCCTTTAATTGTATTTACAGATACTACTTTTCCTGTTTCATCCACAATTGCCTGTACAATAACTTTACCTTCAACGCCGACTCTTCTGGCGATTTCCGGATAAACAATTTTGCTCTGTAGTCCTTTAATTCCGCCAATCAATTCTGGCATTTCTTCAACAGCTACAAAGAAAGCAGGTTCTTCTTCTACTACTTTATTTTCTTTAGGAGGAGTAATCTTCTCGGTTTTTGCAGCGGCTATTTGAATTACTTCTTTATCGTCATTACTCATTAAATCATTATTTACATTTGAAACAAACAAAGTGCTTTCTTCTTTTGTTGTAATTTCCTGTAACGGTGGTGCTACCATTTTCTGTTTAGTTAATGGCTGCTCTGTTAAAACGCTTTCATTCTTTTCGCCAGGGTTTTCAGTTTCCGGCTTATATTCATTATTAAGAACAAGATTTGTCTGTGCAGCCAAATTTACTTTTTCAGTATTGTTCCCTTTATCAACAACCTTTACTGGTGAATTTTGAAAGCTTAGATAGACGAATACTGAAGACGCCGCAAGAATTACAAATACAGCAGCAGAAACTAAAATATTTCTTTTAAGTTTCTTGCGCAGTTTAATAATTTCTTTTTCGTATGATTCGGTTTCACTTAATACTGGCGGTGCTGGTTTTTCATCTTCAATTTTGGATAATATTTCATCAATATTAATGTCTTCGTTTAACTTGCTTGCTGTTTTAACTTTTTCTATTACTTGTTTGGGTGCAGTAATCGGTGTGTTTACTTCTTTATTACTAATATCTGATTTCTTTTCACTTTCCGCAAAAACTGTTTCTCTAATTTTAAGATTTGATTTATCAACAGCAGGTCTAATGTGCTGGAATAATTTTTCATTCTTCTTAATTTCAGATTCTGCTTTCTCTTCTTTATTTATCTGCTCTTTAACTGCTGAATTAGCATCATCCCTTTTTACGGTTTGTGGTGATATAATTTCAACTGGCTTTTCTGTTTTTGCTGCTGCATTATTTATTTTCTGAGTTTCTTTAACGGACTCATCTTTCTTTGCTTGTGGTTCTGATTTGTGAACGATAGGCTCAATTGGTTTATCTGGAATTGATTTCTGATATTTATCGACAAATACATTACGTCTTTCAAATCCTTTAGCAGGTTCATTTGATTTTGTTTTTATTTCGGATTTCTCAACAACAGGTGTGGTTGGCTTTTCTTCAGTTTTCTTTTCTTCTTTTGCAGCAACTGTATTGGGTTTTTGAATTTCCTTACTCGGTTCATTTGTTTTACTTTCTACATCTTGCTTATCTGCAACTGGCTGAACCAATTTTACTTCAACTTTCTTTTCTTCCTTTATATTAGCAATTGCACCTTCTTTGCTAATAACTTTTCTTTCTTCATTCTTTAAAAGCTCTCTTAAGTTAATACTGCTGTTGGGTATTAATCTGTTTTTAACAACAACTTCCTCTTTAATAGATGTCTGCTTAGGTTTATCAATAATTATTGAAGGATCATCATTTTTAATTTCAAGCTCTGTTTTATTTGTATCGATAGATGGTGCAGGAGCTTTTATATTTTCCGTTTTTGCCAAAATTGGATCAGGTTTTTTATTTATTGATAAATCTTCTTTCTTGTCAACAATAATACCTGGCTTTTTTTCTGTTGCATTATAACTCTTCAGTTTGATATCACTATTTTCTTTTGCGTATGCAGTTGCTGTTTTCTTGATTGGTTCGTTTTTTTCAAGACTTCTCAATACACTCAACTCATGAGGATCACGCTCTCTAAATTTTAATTCAAACTCAGGCTTTTTCTTTTCTTTTATTTCCGGCGGCTTATTGATTACAGGGATAGGACTCTGAATTTTTTGTTGAATTGTTTCGGGAACTGGCACCGGTATAGGATTCTCAATTTTTTGGTGGATCACTTCTGGAGCTGGACTCTGAATTTTAGACTGAACTGGTTCAGTAACGGCTTCTGCAACAGGATTCTGAATCTTCTGTTGAATTGTTTCCTTAACCGGTTCCTGAATTTTATTTATTACCGAAGGCTCATACGACATAATTTTATGATCAACTTCGTCGCCGCCGGAAATTTTTATAAAGATATCTTTAATTTCTGAGTTAAGTTCATGTGCTGGATTTTCAATTGATATAGTAGTTGCCAGGAGCGCTGTCAAATTCTGATATTCACCTAACTCCTGCCATAAAAAATCAGGATCATTTTTTCTTAACTCATTTAGTAATTTTCTTTCTTCTGAGGACAAACATCCTAATGCTTCTAGCTTAATAAGAGGAGAAACTTTCTTATTGCCATCTTCGGATTTTCCTGTGTACTTATGATGAAGACTTTCCATTATACTTATTGTTTTTTGTCTAACAGTTACAACAGGAACACTTAATCTTTTTGCAATTTCTTCTTCGTTCAATCCTTCAAAGTAAACAAGCGATAAAACCAGGTTCTGCACTTCAGTCAGATTACTTTTATAGGATTTGATTTTTTCTCCAAGTTCCGTTCTTTGATCAAGATCAATTGGAGTAATCACTTCTGAAAGATTTGGGAGAATATATTCAACTTCATATTCATCAGAATAGTTCGGAATATCCTCAACAAATTTCATTCTTTTAAGTGTATCAAGAGATATATTTCTTGCAAGCAATGTAAGCCACGTAAAAATATCATTACTCGTTGTGCTGTAATAGTCGATACGTTTTAAGAAGACGGAAAAAACGTTTAACAGGATTTTTTCAGCTAATTTTTGATTTGTTACTATTTCCTTTATCAAAGAGTAAATAGTTGCTGAGTAGCGATTATACAACTGTTCAAATGCCTCTGAGTTGTACCCAACTATTTGAAGCAGTAGTTCACTATCGGTTGTTTTTTTGTTTTCTGACATTGTGGCAATCATTATTTGTTTACAAGGATAGTTGTTTATGCAATTTTTCTGCCAAAATTTTCATTCAGAAAACCTTTATAATACTCCAATATCACAGTTCCCGCTTAAGTGTTAATTTGTTATTTTTACCTTCAAAATTATTCTAAAGGTAAATATGACTTCACGACAAATTCGTCAGCAATTTTTAGATTTTTTTAAGAATAAAGAACATCGCATAGTTTCATCATCTCCCGTAGTACCATTTGATGATTCAACCTTACTTTTTACTAATGCTGGAATGAACCAGTTTAAAGATGTTTTTCTTGGAACCGGCACCAGAGAATATAAACGCGCCGCAGATACGCAAAAATGTATTCGTGTTTCCGGCAAGCATAACGATTTGGAAGAAGTTGGTCACGATACTTATCATCACACCTTGTTTGAGATGCTTGGCAACTGGTCATTTGGTGATTACTATAAGAAGGAAGCAATCGGATGGGCATGGGAATTATTGACCGAAGTCTGGAAACTTCCCAAAGAAAGATTGTGGGCAACAGTTTATAAAGATGATAATGAAGCGCTTGAACTTTGGAAATCAGAAACAGATATAAATCCAAATCACATTTTAAAGTTTGCGGAGAAAGATAATTTCTGGGAAATGGGTGAAACAGGTCCCTGCGGTCCTTGTTCAGAAATCCACGTAAACATAAGTGATGATCTTGAAAACGCTGAACTAGTTAATGCTGGTTCACCTGAATGTATTGAAATATGGAATTTAGTTTTTATTCAATACAATCGAGATGAAACTGGAAAACTACACGAACTACCTGCAAAACATGTTGATACTGGAATGGGGTTTGAACGAGTTTGTGCAGTTCTGCAAAACAAAAAATCAAATTACGATACTGATGTTTTTACTCCTATTATTGATGCAGTTGTAAAGCTTTCAAAAGTTAAGTACGAAAAAGAAGAAGATAGAATTCCAATGCGTGTTATTGCTGATCATATACGTGCATTAACTTTTGCAATCGCGGATGGGGCTGTTCCCGGTAATGATGGTCGCGGCTATGTTCTAAGAAGAATTTTAAGACGTGCTGCTCGATACGGAAGGAAGATAAATTTAAATGAACCATTCCTTTATAAACTTGTTGATATTCTTGCCGAAACAATGGGTGATGTTTTTCCCGAAGTAGTAGAGAAAAAAGATTATGTAAAAAAGATCCTCAAAGCTGAAGAGGATAGTTTTAATGCTACTCTTGATCGTGGAATTGATTTATTTAATCAAATAGTAAACAAACTTAACAAGCAAAAAATAAAAGTGATTCCAGGAGAAGATGTTTTTAAGCTTTACGATACTTTTGGTTTTCCTGTAGATCTTACCAATGTGATGGCACGAGAAATTAATTTTGGTATTGATGAAGATGGCTTTAACAACCTTATGAATCAGCAAAAAGAGCGCGGACGCGAAGCATCAAAAGATAAGTTTGCATCTGTTAGTGTCACACAAAATGATTTATCAGATTTTAATTTAGTTAATTCAAATCCAACAATCTTTACTGGCTATGATGAACTAAAAACGAAAGCAAAGATTAATGGAATCAAAACTGATGGCGAAAACACTTTGGTGATACTTGATAAATCTCCATTCTATGTTGAGTCAGGCGGACAAGTTGATGATTTGGGAAAACTTGTTATAAGTGAAAATATTTTTGATGTCGTTGATGTTGCTAAGGTTGAAAATCAAGTTATTCATGTTATTAATTCCAATAATTCAAGTAGCCTAAAAATTGGAACTGATGTTATCGCTGAAGTTGATGAAATTCGTCGTTGGGATATAATGCGCAATCACTCAGTTACACACTTTTTACACAAAGCTTTAAGAACAGTTTTGGGAACTCACGTACAGCAAGCTGGTTCGTATGTTGGCCCGGATAGATTAAGATTTGATTTTACACACTTTGCAAAATTAACTGCTGATGAACTACATCAAATAGAATCGATGGTTAATGAACAACTTAGAAAAAACTTACCATTATCACATCATCGCAATACCCCTTTTGATGAAGCAAAAAAAATGGGCGCACTAATGTTCTTTGGTGATAAGTACGGCGATAAAGTTAATGTGGTACAGTTTGGTGATTATACTATGGAATTTTGCGGCGGAACACATGTACTTAATTCTTCAGAAATAGGATTATTAAAAATTTTAAGTGAGTCATCAATTGCAAGCGGAGTTAGAAGAATAGAGGCTGTAACAGGAGCTGGCATTGAGAAGTATATTCAATTACAACATGAGCAGATAAAATTTGCTGAGCAAAAAATTGAAGAATTACTTGATGTTAAAAAGAAACTCGAGAAAGAAATTGCTGATCTTAAGGTAAAAGAAAATCTAGAACAGCTTGATCATATACTTTCATTGTCTTCAGAAGAAAAAAACATAACTATTTACAAAGGGAAAGTCCATGCACGTAATATGGATGAATTAAAATCATTTGGTGATGAAATGCGCAACAGAATAAAAAGTGGTGTCGGCGTTTTAATTTCTCAGATAGATGATAAAGTTGGTATTGTTGCTGTTGTCAGTGATGATTTAATTAAAGATAAAAAACTTAGTGCGGGAAAAATTGTCGGGGAGCTTGCTAAATTAGTTGGCGGCGGCGGCGGTGGTCGTCCCCATCTGGCAACTGCCGGTGGAAAAGATGTTGGGCAAATTATTACTGCTTTAGCTAAAGTTGAAAAAATTGTTGGTAGTTTTGTTTAAGTCAGCTTAACCACTAAGATACTTAGAACACTAAGAAACACTTAGAAAATGCAAATAACAAAACGACATATAAATAGTTTATCTTATAAAATTGTTGGTTGCGCCATTGAGGTTCATAAACAGCTTGGACCAGGGTTGTTAGAATCTGTCTATGAAACTTGTTTTGTTGAAGAGTTAAAAATGCAGGGATTAAAAGTTGAAAGACAAATACCAGTTCCTATCATCTACAAAGAAAAAGATCTGGGAATAAATTTAGTTTTGGATTTAGTTGTTAATGATTTAGTGATTGTTGAAATAAAAGCTGTTGAGGTTATGATCCCAGTCTTTAAAGCTCAATTGTTATCTTACTTAAAATTAACCGGCAAACCAAATGGCTTATTAATTAATTTCCATTGTGAAAATATAAAAGATCACTTAGTTCCATTAGTTACCGATGTATTTGCTAAGCTGCCTGAAGCTTAGTGAATCTAAGTGTTCTTAGTGTCTAAGTGGTGAAAAAGATTGCTTATGTCTAAAACAAAAATAAAATACATTTGTTCAAACTGTGGATATGAATCTTTACGCTGGATAGGAAAATGTCCCGAGTGTGAGAGCTGGAATTCGTTTACTGAAGAGATTGTTGAAACCTCACCGCGTAAAGCAAACATTTCAAAATCAAAATTTAGCTACAGCAAAATTTTAGATATTTCAGCAAATGAAGATGACAGAATAAAAACAGGTATTATAGAATTTGATCGTGTACTTGGTGGTGGAATCATGCCCGGTTCTGTTGTTCTCTTAGGTGGTGATCCCGGAATTGGAAAATCTACTATTGCAATGCAGGCTGCTTCAAGTATAAAAGAAAAAGTTTTATATGTAACAGGTGAAGAATCCGAAAAACAAATTAAACTTCGTTCGGGCAGATTAAAAGTAAAATCACATTCGTTTTTTGTTCAGGCTGAAACTGAATTATCAAACATTCTTGGAGCAATAAAAGAAATTGCTCCTTCTGTTGTCATTATAGATTCCATCCAAACTACTTACAGAAGCGAATTAGAAAACTCACCTGGTACAATTACGCAGATTCGTGAATGTGCCGCGATGTTGATGGAAGAAGCAAAGAAAAATCATTACTCTGTAATAATTATTGGACACGTTACTAAAGAAGGAATGATTGCCGGACCAAAGATTCTTGAACACATGGTTGATACCGTTTTACAGTTTGAAGGCGAATCAAATCATTCATTTAGAATTTTACGCGCACAGAAAAACAGATTCGGAAGCACAAATGAAATTGGTGTTTTTGAAATGCGTGAAGATGGATTACGAGAAGTTACAAATCCAAGTGAATTATTTCTGAGTGAAAGAGAAAAACAAACTCCCGGTTCTGTTGTTACATCCAGTGTTGAAGGCAGCAGACCAATTCTTTTAGAAGTCCAGGCATTAGTAACTCCATCAAACTTTGGATATCCGCAACGAGTTTCAAACGGATTTGATCAAAAAAGATTATCAATTCTTTTAGCAGTTTTAGAAAAGCGGGCAAATGTTCGTGCGTCTGTACACAATGTTTTTGTAAATGTTGCTGGAGGAATCCGTGTAATAGAACCAGCGGTTGATCTTGCAGTTTGTGTAAGTATTGCATCAAGTTTAATTGATAAGGTTGTAGATAATCAAACAATAATTATTGGCGAAGTTGGTTTAGGCGGAGAGATAAGAAGCGTTGGGCATATCGAAAAAAGAATACAGGAAGCACAAAAACTTGGATTTAAATCTGCAATAATTCCTTCAGGAAATTTAAAGGGAATTAAAAAGTCTGAAGAAATAAAAGTGATTGCTGTTGATAATGTGAAAGAAGCAATTACAAAATTATTGTGATTTGGGGAAGTAGCCCCACCCACCTGGATATTTTTTAATCATCATTAATGTTAGTAAAATTGGGCTTAAAAATTAGCTAAATAGCATCAAGATGAGACAGAAAGCCCTGTTTAAGGCTTAAAACAAAGGATTAATTTTATTTTTTCTTTGTTTCTTTAAATAATAATATTATTTTATTCCCGCGTCGATCGACGTTTTTTTGTTCAATTAATTAAAGGTTCGTTTCGTGAGTACAAAATTGTTTGTAGGGAGTCTCCCCTGGTCAGCTAGTGACGAAGATTTGCAGACTGCATTTGCCGCACATGGCAACGTACTTTCAGCAAAAGTTGTTACTGATAAAGAGACCCGCAGATCACGAGGTTTTGGTTTCGTTGAGTTCGAAACTGAAGCTGAAGCAAATGCGGCAATTCAGGCACTAAATGGTTCTGAACTCAAGGGTCGTAATATCATCGTAAGTGAAGCAAAACCCAAGAAATAAGTTCTGTTTATTTCCTTTTGAGCGCTCTTTTCAGAGCGCTTTTTTATTTTAAAGCAATCAATGTTTTATTTCAATTGAATTTATTTGGCAAAGTTAAAGTTGACTTTAATTATTTTCTCTATCTTTTCTCTCACCTAAATTTTTTACAATGAGTAGTTTTTATTTCTTTGCCTATTTCTTTTTTACCTGCCGTGATAAAAAATATTTAGAAAACAAAAGAATACTTTTGGATTAATACTTGCTGTGGTTAATTCAACACATAAACAAAAATTATTAACTTAAACATTTTCTATCATATTGAATTAAATTAATTCTTTGTTTACGTTTGACTTAACAAAAATCTGTTTTAAAAAATTAATCGGGTTACTTTTTGAAAGCCAATAATAAAAATTCTGGCACGATTATTAACTCTCTCTCTCTCTCTCTGCAATTACGAGGGGAGATAAAGTTTCATCTCTTATGTTTTTTCCCTCAACAAAAAAAATATTTAATTAGAAACAACTTTTACAAAATTAAATCTAAGGTATAGCCGGGGTAATCCTATGAAAAAAAATATTTTAACTTTATATTTTTTAATCATCTTAATCACTTTTTACAACTTTTCTTGTAACACAACAGAACCACCCATCATTGATAATATTCCACCTGGCAAAAGAGATTATGTTTGGTCAATTGATAGTATAGATTATGGAAATCTTCCAAGTCTTATTCAGCTTGAATCCATTTCGGGAAGTTCACCAACGGATGTTTGGGGTGCTAACGGTGATGCAGCGGACGTAAGAGATTGCCTCTGGCATTACGATGGCGTGAAGTGGTCAAGAGCAACTGACGGTACACCAATCACTTCAGGTAATGGTAATAAAGTTGTTTATTCAGTATGGGGAACAGCACAAAACAATGTTTGGGCATTTGGCAGAAAAATAAACCAGGGTACACTAAGTGCATTTATAATGTATTATGATGGTAGCCAATGGATTGATGCAACACCGCCAAATGTAGCTGCATTAAATATAAATCTGTATTGTGTTTATGGCAAAGCAGCAAATAATATTTGGGTTGGCGGTTATGAATATGCCTTACATTACGATGGCAGTGTATGGAATACTCATAAAGTTGCAGACAGCATTATCGTTGGCTCAATCTCTGGAAACGATAGATATTTATATTTAACTACTTACAGCCCATGGAATGAAAACGCGCCTTATAAGTTACAATTGTTTAAAGTAGGTGCTTTTTTAACTATTGACCAATCTCCTGTATATCCAATTAAATTTGGATTGGGATTGTGGGTAAGAGAAAATGATATTAAAACTTTTGCTGATGGAGTCATTTCTACCTCGATAAAAGAAGATGGTACGATTAGTAGCGACGGATGGAACAGAGAATTCACAACAGCAACTTTTTTAGGAGGAACCGGAGCCTATATAATCCAAACCATAAAAAACGTATTCGCTGTTGGTCAATTAAATTTGATTTATCACTTTAACGGAACTGATTGGGCAAGGATTAACATTAATGTTCCTAATCATACAGTCGATCCTTTAGCTCTTTTTTGGGGAGTATGGACAGATGGGAAGGAAGTTTTTATCTCTGATACGGAAAATGGAATTATTTATCATGGTCGATAGTGAAACTAATACTTAATTAAACCTCTATATTCTAATAGAGGGGTACCTTCAAACATTTTCAGGGAGAGACTGATGAAAAAAGTAAAATTGTTTTTTAGCATTTTGCTGGTACTATCAATTCTAACTTCAGCAAATATATTTGCTCAATCCGAATCATCAGATGTTATAGGTATTTCACCCGGTGATACCCAAGTTACTGAACCAATGATAGCTGTAAATCCAATTGATCCTAACAATTTTATTACAGTATATTCAAAATGGGTTGATGAACTTCGTCGCCCTGCGTCATCAAGCACAACAGATGGGGGCATTACATGGTCATCTACTGAAGTACCTGAGAATCTATACAGATACCCGGTTCCGTTATCCGAACGACCTGATCCAACTGTTGCTTTTGACGCAGATGGGTATGCTCATTTTTGTTATATGGATGAACAGAGACAAACACCATATCTGGGATTTAGACGAGATTTAGTCGTAGCGCATTCAACAAATAAAGGTGCTACTTGGCACGATACAAGTGTTGTATATGATTATTTGAGATATACAACCCAATATAGGGTTGATAAACCATGGATTACTGCGGATTGCAACTCCTATTCTACTTATAAAAATAGTCAATATATTGCATTTACCTCGATTTATAATTGGGGAAGTGGTAACGAGCAATATTCAATACAATTTTCCTATAAAAGACCAGGAGAATATTATTGTAAACCTTTTAAAATTAGTCCGGTTGTAGGGGGTTCACAAAAGGTGTTTGGAGCTTTTCCTGTTGTTGGACTTGATGGGACGATATATGTTTTTTGGGGTCTTCAAACTTATAGCCAAGAGAGTCAAACTACTTCCAGTTCTATTCAAATGGTTAAATTAACAAATGGCGGTCAAAACTTTTCATCACCAGTTACAATTAAAACCGGTATAGCTGAATCTGAATTTCAAATTTCATTTCAGAAAGCACATAGCTGGCCTTATGTTGTAGTTAATCCTTTAGATGGATCCTTGAATATGGTTTACGGTAACGGAACGAAACTTTACTTTTCTTTTTCTACCAACAAGGGGGTAACATGGTCAACCTCTTCAAATAAAGGCATGAGTACCTCAACTTCTGCATGGAACCCTAATATAACTTGTAACAGTAAAGGTAAGCTGGCAGTAGTTTATTATACAAGTGGATATAAAGTGATTGTTGCTACAGGTTATGCAACTGATGAATCGTTTGAAATCTTTGATCAAGGTTCATCTAATTTTTCAAATCCTTATAAATTTACTGATTACATTGGAATTGCTTGCAACGATTATACCTACTGGGGTGTATGGCCAGCTCCTTATCAACCTACCTCAAAATCAAAAATATTTGGAAGGCACAGAACTATTGGTGCTTTAGTAGAAAATTTGAATCAAGATCATCTACAGTTTGATAATTCAAAACTTTACTTTGATGGTGGTACAGCAAAGACTTCACCATATTCGACAGCCACAAATCTTTTCCCTGGTAAAACACACACACTCAAAATATATTCACCCACCATAATAAAAAATGGCTCTACATATAATTTTTATCAGTGGGAAGATGAAAATGGTTTACTGTTAAGCACTAATGCTGAAATATCTGTACCTATCGATAATCATAAATATCGTGCAATGTTTAACTATCAGGCACCTCCACCACCTCAAAGCGTGACTGTATATATTAAAAACGAATTCAAAGACCCCGACAATACAATTCGAAACGGGGGAACTGTTAATGTTGATGAGGAAGATGTTTTAAATACCGAAGACCTTCCCGGTCAACAGGTAACAAAGACTTACTTACAGGGCGATCACCATAGATTTGAAGCAAAAGAACAAATTTATCCTGCAGAATCTTTTTACCGTGGTTTCAATATATACTCTCAATATGATGGTGGCTGGGTATTTCCTAATCAAACTACGAGAGTTTACCAAAATGTGATTAATCCACTAATTACTACAACCGGATATTATACTGCAAAATACAGAAACCAATATAATGTACAGGTCAATGGCAATGCACCAGAAAGCAATAGTTTTATCTCAAATATTTCGCCAACAAAGCAAATTTGGCAATACGAAAGTGAATACATTTTTGCCCCGCTGACTCAACCTTTTTCATCTGGACTAACTGGAACTTTTACGTATTGGTCTGATGGTGAAAATTTAAATCCAAGGCAAATCAGTCTTAATAATAATTTAACATATAATGCGATTTATAAATATTCCAACCGATCAAATTTAGAAAATGCATATTCAAACAACAGCCAGAGAAAATTTTTGAGAACAACTTATGAAACAGCACAATTAAATTCAGTTTATGAAAGCCTGAATCGAGTTTGGTACGAAGCAAGCACAGATGGAGGTTCGACTTGGAGTATAAAAAATAACGGTACCCCGCTTAGCCCGGTATATTCAACATCACCATCTATTAGTACTGTTGTTTGGCCAGATAATGCCTGGGTATTAATTTCATTTGCTGAATCATATGATAACAGCACATTAACTTCTGACATTCGAGTAATGAGAATAATCCCTTCAACCAGTCAATTAGTTCAACAACTTACAATTACTGATGGATATAGTGATGGATTATTTAAAAATCCGGTAATAGCATCTAATGCAAGCCAGTCAACAAATACACACTTTGTTCTTGTTTACGAATTAAAAACCTATGATAATTTTAATGACTGGGCACCTGGAATTTATTATTTGGTTGGTTATGTACCTGTTAATGGATTTTACTTTGAATGGCTTGGCAGCCCGACTTTAATCCCTGGAACAAATGCATCCTCATTTACTCCTGCTATCTCTACAAATTATAATCATTATACAAATACTTGTGAATATACGATTGTCTGGGAACAAAGAACTTCCAGCAATTCATCAAAAATCCAATCACGTACTCTTTCAGTTAGTAATTTAAATTCTTGGAGTACAACTTTATCACCAACAACAATTAATATTTCAGATGATTGCGGATTCGTAAAAAATTATGCGCCTTCACTGATTACAATGAATAACAATGTTGTAAAAGCAGTATGGCAAGGAGCGCGTCAAGTTACCGCTGATGAAAGCCCTACCGGTCCGCAAGGCATAAATGCTCTTACTAATTGGGAATACAAAACAGTTTATAAGGATTTAACAACTGGATCTAAAAAGATTTATGGTACAAAAACAAATCTTCCTACAATCAATAAACTTGATAATAATTCTGAGTTTTTTTTCGCTTATTCTGAACAAAATGATCTCGCCGGGAAAGTAGTTCTGGGCAGCGATTTAAGAACAATTAATCAGTTGGATGCATTTGGTAAAGACGTTCAAATTAGCAATGGAAGTAATTTAAATAATGTTAGGGCTAATCTTTTCAAATCAACAAGTTTGCCATTTTATTTTAGTCTTTCTACAAATTTGGAGCACGTAACACCCAAGAAGAATAATTTGACTATACTAAGTGGCAGAGAGGGTGTTGTATTTAAAGATTCAGCTCAATTTTATTTTGCTGTTGGTGATGTACTTGTTGATAATCAACCAGTAGAATTTAAGGCTTTATCAGATACAATACAGATAAATACCAAAGAATTAGTAAACAGCTACTTAGAAACAGAAACATTTACTCTTTCGGATAATTCTGTTTTTTACTATAGCGTACAATATGGTGTAACTGATTCCCTTGTGGCATCTCAAGTTTTAACTGATAGTCGAAATATCAATTTTAAAGTTGAACTGCTGGAAGCTTCATCTGGCGCAATTATAGGTTCCTTTGACAATGTTTTTTACTCTCAGGATAGTATATATCTCTACAATAATATTGCATATCAAGTTAACACAGCAGGTATTGGTAATACACAAGTAAAATTAAGATTGGTAATAAATTCTTCCGGCGATTTTGATTATTCACTAAGTGAAAGATTTGCCGAAGGATCTGTATTAGGGAAGATGGCATTCAAACAAATTAACATTGATGGGAGCGGGCTTATAAAAGAATATGATCTTGCACAAAACTATCCAAATCCATTCAACCCAAGCACAACAATACGTTACCAAATACCACAAGATGGAATTGTAACACTAAAGATTTACGATATACTTGGTTCAGAAGTTGCAACTCTTGTTAATGAACAAAAAGTTGCAGGCAGATATGAAGTAAACTTTAACGCAAGCTCACTTGCAAGTGGAGTTTATATCTACAAAATTCAGGCTGGCACTTTCATAAATTCTAAGAAGATGATCCTTCTTAAGTAATGATAAATTGTTAATTATAAATGCTCAATGCATATAATTTTATTTCTAAATTGAACATTGAGCATTTAACATTCATCATTTACAAGGCGGTCTTTGGATCGCCCTTTAATTTTATTATAACAACGGTAAATTCAATCCAATTCTAAAATTATTTCCATCTCTATAGTTTAGCTTCCACATAAATTCAAGTTTAAATGGAAGTAATCCTTGTCCTAAACCAAAACCAATTTCATAAAAAGGATGTTTAAAAGATTTAACCGGATTTGTTAAAATTGCAGTCGTCTCTGTTGTAATATCTGCCAAAGCAGCATTAAAAATTAAGGAGAACATTATCTCCCAGTTTTTTAACCCTGGAATATTCATTGCTCTAAAAAGTTCATCTCTAAAATCGTGATTGAAGTTTAGTGTAACAATTTTATCACCAACAATTTCATTTACTTTAAGAGTTCTGAAAGTCTGTGAGTTAAAAACTACATCAATATTTCCGGGCAATGCATAAAGATCCTGGTAGGGTGTTGCACCATCAGTTAATCTTCCATAAAGATTGATATTCATATAAGCAGATTTAAATGTTCTTATAAAAGTGAATGCTGATAATTCATATTTTGTAAAATTAAGATTGCTGCTTAGAAAATCGGGATTTGAATATGTGATATCACCCGAAAGTAGAACATACGATCTTCCTAACGATGTTCTTCTTCTAAAAAATCCGTCCTCGATATAATCCCTGAAGTCAAGATCAAACCCAAGATTTAAAGAGTTGATCCTTGTTTCAAAAATCGGAGGATTTTCTCTGTATGTTTTTTCTTTATTAAAAAATGAGAAATCGGTGTTAACAAAGGCACTGTTGTCCGTTTTATTTTTATAGTTCAACCGCATTTTTAAAACAGGCAATACCTCGCCTTCCAATCCTATCTCAATTCCCTTTGAATAGTAGTAATCCCTAAACTCATTTTTAGCAATTAATGTAACCAATGTAGATAACAACTCTCCGTAATTATCAGACTCTTCAAATAAAACATTAAGTTTATTAAAAGCTCTTAATTTAACTTCCCATGTTCTATAATCACCAAGTAAATATCCAGCGTTAAAATCCTGTTTAAATTTCTTATCAGAAAATCCGTAAGATATTTTTAATGATGAATTAAATCTTCTGTTTAAAGCATCATCAAGAAAAATTCCAAAATCTAGTGCGTGCCCTTCAACGCGGGAAAAATGATACATTGCAATAGGAGCGCTTATGGAAAGGTTATTTGACAAACTAATCCGTGTATCTAGCAGTGAGTAATCTTCCCAAAAAGTTTTGGGAGCACTTTCAACGCTGTCTATTCTTTGGTAAGCAATTGTTTCTTCCAGTGTATTTGGAATGGTCTGTGTGTTCTGCCAATATGAGGAATCAATATTATCAGCATCCGGAACGATAGTGACAAGAGCTTTATCGAAAATATTTTCGGAAATATTATTATTGATTGTATAATTAAACATTATAGTATTCAACTCAAATCCAAATCTCACAAGTCCTAAAACATTCGCTTTAACAAACAAACGATAATCAACCGGCATTACAATCCCATTATACTCATCAAACTGCTGATAGATGTTTACAGTATCAAACAAATTTCCTGTGTTAGCCGCGCGGTTAAGAATCAGATCAACTTTCACTAAATTAAACGTGCTGTCAGTTATAAATATTTTCCCTGAAAAACCGGGATCCGCTGAGTTATCGGGCTCAATATAGATTTGATAAATCTTTTGATCATTTTGAGCAGTAACATTTTCAATCCTGAAATAGTAATAATCCAGTGCGTTATCAGAAATAGGCCCCGGTAAATCTCTTCCCAGGAAGTTCACATCATTCTCATAAAAATCCTGAATAAGCCTGCCGCCCGTTAGAGTATTTATTGATGGGGGAAAATTTGCACTTTGTTTTCTGGCAAGTATAACAGATTTGAATTTATCCGGCTGCTGAAAATAATTACGACTGTGATTCTCAAGTATACCGGCAATAATTAATTCTGTTGTATCACTACCTCCAAGTCCAACTCCAATGCTGTTGTTACCAGCAGAAATCTCTTCCGTGGTTCTTACAAGTCCTTTTGTATATGCTTCAACTTCATAGTCTTTTAGTTTATTATTTCTGATATTTTTTTTTTCAATTGCTTTTCTAATAATTTCAAGGGCAGGATTTACTCCGGGTTTTACAAGAACTTCCGATAAAATTATTTCTGATTGTCTTAATGAAAAATTTACTTCATTCAAATTTTCATAAACTTCAACATTTATGGTATCTGAATAATATCCAATGAATGATGCAATAAGTTTATAAGTACCCTGTCTAAGTTTCAGTTCAAACTCACCATTTACATTTGAAGACGTTCCAAGAGTTGTTTCTGCAACGCGAATATTTGCAAAGCTTAGTGGGAATTTTGAATCCGCATCAACAATTTTTCCCCTAATTGTAAATTGTTGGGCACTTATTATTGAGGTTAAAAATATGAGGTGTAATAATGTCTTAATAAGCATTTTGAATTTTTTATCTTAATTATCGTTACAAAACTAAGGATTGATGCAATTAGAAACTTTTTATTCAAATATAAGGTTTTAATAAATGATTAACGGTAATATTTTTTAATGCTAATACAATTCTTATTACTATTTTTATGCACAATTTTCACTCAATTATTTATAAGGAATAAAAAATGAAACTCTTAAGAATTAGTTTATCGTTAGTAATCTTCTTAATTACTTCGTTGCAGCTTAATCTTTTTGCCCAGGAATTTGATAGTTTAAAAACAGTTGACCCAAAAATTGTTTTGGAAAAATATCTTGACGCTATAGGCGGTAGAGATGCTTTATCTAAAGTTGAAGATAGAACTACAATTATGCGCGGCACGGCAATGGGGCAAAGTCTTACAATAATTGTTAAACAAAAAGCCCCGAACAAAATGCGCCAGGAAGTTAAAGCCGGCGGTATGGACCAGACAATTATCTTTGACGGCGAAAAAGGGGTCATGAAAGCTGCCACACAAAATGTAGATGTTACCGGAAAAGAACTTGAGCAATTAAAAACAGAGGCTTCTATGGAGTTGATGCTGGATCCGGAAAGTTTTGGAATTAAACTTTCTTACGAAGGTTCTGAAAAAATTAACGGTAAAGATGCTCATAAAATTAAAATGACGTTACCTTCGGGTATCAGATGGTTTACCTACTTTGATGCTGAATCGGGTTTAAAGATTAAAGAGCAAAAAGAAATGCAAACTCAAATGGGATTGATTGAACAAGTTGTAGTTTATGATAACTATACAGAAGTAGATGGAATAAAATATCCATTCAAACTTATACAATCCTTTGGACCTCAATCTGTTGAAATGACTGTTAGCAGCGTAAAAGTAAATAAAGGACTTGCAGACGATATTTTTGTCATTGCTGAATGAATAAAAGAAAATATTCCGTCATAGTCTTTGATCTTGGACAGGTTTTGCTTCGGTTTGATTACAAATACTTTGTTGAAAAAGTAAATAAACATAAACCCGGTATAGGTGAGAAATTTCTTCAACTCTATAAAGATAATTACTCAACTCACCGTGATTTTGAAAAGGGATTGCTTACTGAGGATAAATTTATAAATATAATGCTTGGCTATCTTGATAACTGCATCGATGGAGAAACTTTCTGCAAATATTGGTCTGATATATTTACCCCTGATGAACGGGTAATTTCACTTCTGCCTTTATTAAAAGAAAATTATCAGCTTTATTTAATATCAAACACGAATTCAATCCATAAAGAATATGGCTTTGGTAATTATGAGTTCCTAAAACTATTTGACAAGCTAATTCTTTCACATGAAGTTAAATTTATTAAACCGGAAGAGGAAATTTATCTTGAGGTTGAAAAGGTTTCCGGCTTTTCTCCAGAAGAGCATATTTTTATAGATGATATTTTAGAATATGTTGATGCGGCAAAAAAACTTGGCTGGGATGGAATTCAGTTTGTTGGATATGATGATTTGGTAGCGAATTTGAAAATGAGAAAACTTTTATGAATAAGGTTATAAACGATTTACAAGGCAGCAGATTTGTATTGGATGTTGAGGGTAATGAAGTATATGTTATTTATGCTGAGGATAATGAAGTGATTGATTTGTATTCCACCTATACTCCACCAAAATTACGCGGGCAAGGTTTAGCAGAAAAAGTTGTACTTGCCGCTTTTGAGTATGCAAGAGAAAAGAATTTAAAAGTTATTCCAAGTTGCTGGTATGTTAGGAGTTTTATAAGCAAACACACTGAATATCAGCGATTTGTTGAGTAACATTAATTTTACTTGTCCTTCAATTATATTTACATCAACATTAACAATTCAGAATTAAAATAATGCAGAAAAAAAATATTTCTAAACACTGGCTAACACATTTTGAAAAATCAAATCAGCTTGAATCCCCGGATTATGAAAACACGTTAAGGTATTTTCAGAAGTTCGTGGATAGCACTCCTTGTGTTAAAATCAAAACCATTGGCATTACTCCGCAAGGAAGAGAATTAAAAGTAATAATCGTATCCAAGGATAAAGCCTTTAGTGCTGGGCAGGCAAGGAAAACAGGAAAAGCAATTGTGTTAATTCAAAATGGAATTCATCCGGGAGAAGTTGAAGGTAAAGATGCATGCATGCTTTTGCTTCGCGAAATTCTTATCACAAAAGAAAAGCATTATCTTTTAGATAATACAATATTATTAATTATTCCAGTTCTTAATGTTGATGGACATGAAAGAGTAAGCCCGTTTAACAGACCAAATCAAAACGGACCAAAGAAAATGGGCTGGAGAACAAACGCCTTGAACTTGAACTTGAACCGTGATTATGCAAAAGCTGATACTCCTGAGATAAAATCTTTTTTAAAACTTTTTAACGAATGGCTGCCCGATTTTATGATTGATAATCACACTACTAACGGGGCTGATTATCAATATCATGTAACTTATGGAATAGAAACTCATCAAAATATTGATCGTGATTTGGTGAACTTGATTGAAAAAAAATATCTGCCAAATCTTATAACTAAAGTTGAGCAGGATGGATTTATTGTTGGCCCTTATATGGAATTTAAATCCGGCACAATTGAAAGCGGAATTTTGGATTTACCCGCACCTCCAAGATTATCTCATGGTTATTGTGCGACACAAAACAGAGTTTGTTTGCTTGTAGAAACCCACAGCTTAAAACCATTTTCTAATCGGGTTTACTCAACAAAATCTATGATGGAGCATACTATAAGTTTTGTAAATGATAATCACAGAGAAATTTTGTTATTAAATCGTTCTGCAGAAAGACAAACAATCAAGAACTATCTTGTAAATAAAAAGAAGTTTCCTCTTGTGTTAGCAGGCAACGGAAAGTTTGATAAATTTTTATTCAAAGGATTTGAGTGTTATGATGAATACAGCAAAATAAGCGGCTCAACCGTTCGCAAGTACACAGACAATCCGATGGAAGTTGAAATACCGATTTTTAATAAAGCAAACTCACTTAAAAAAATTATGGTACCTGCTGCTTACTTAATTCCTCCTCAGTTTTCTGATGTGATAAATGTAGTTAAGTCTCATTGCATAAATTTTAATATTTTAAATACAAATAAAAAACTAAAAGTTGAAAAGTACCTGTTTACTAATGTTAAGTTTGCAGCTAGACCATACGAAGGAAGACTACTTCCGTCTTTTCAATGCAATAGTTTTTCCGAGTGGATAGAGATTGAAGCCGGAACATTAATCGTTTATACAAACCAAAGACAGCTTAGGGTGATTATAAACCTGTTAGAACCAGAAGCCCCGGATTCACTTGTTAACTGGGGATTCTTTAATGCTTTCTTTGAACGAAAAGAATATGCCGAGGCTTATGTTATGGAACCCTACGCAAAACAAATGATGAAAGATAATCCATTACTCCATAGTGATTTTTATAAAAGACTTAATGAGGACGAAAATTTTAGAAACAATTCAGGCGAAAGATTAGATTTCTTTTACAAACGCTCTCCTTTTTATGATAAAGGAGAAAATGTTTATCCAATAATGAGGGTTCTGAATAAAACTAATATTTGATTTTGATAAAATTAAGTTTAAACTTTCTATTGTAATTAACTAAGTGAAGCTTAGTGCTCTTAGGGCACGTAGAAACACTAAGGAGAAAAATCATGCTAACAATTCTTTGTATTTCCAGCTATGAAAAAGGCTTTGACTTTATGCGCGAAGCAAAAGTTCAGGGCTGTCGCGTAATTCTGCTTACATCAAAAAGTTTAGAGGGCGCAGATTGGCCAAGAGAAAGTCTAGACGAGATTTTTTACATCCCCGATAAAAATAAGGATTGGAATATGCAGGATGTAATTTACGGAGTAAGTTATCTTGCACGTACTGAGAATATTGATAGAATTGTTGCACTTGATGATTTTGATGTTGAGCGTGCAGCTTCTTTAAGGGAGCATTTAAGAATCGGTGGAATGGGAGATACAACCGCAAGACATTTTCGCGATAAACTTGCAATGCGAATGGTTGCAAAAGAAAATGGAATTCCTGTCCCGGAATTTTTGCACGTCCTTAATCATAAAAAGATAAACGAGTTTGCTGATCGTGTTGCTTTCCCCTATATGATTAAAGCTCGCATGCTAGCCGGATCATATGGATTAAAAAAAGTTCACAACAAACAGGAAATGTGGGATAGAATTAATTATCTCGCCGATGAGCAATCATTTTTTTTAATGGAAAGATTTGTTCCAGGGAGTATTTACCATGTTGATACAATTATAAATGAGAGAGAGGTTGTATTTGGATTGGCAAGCAAGTACGGTACTCCACCTTTTGAAGTTGCACATCTGGGAAGGGTTTTTACAAGTCAAACCCTTGATAGCAAATCTGAGGAAGCAAAAGAAGTATTAGAACTTAATAAAAAAACACTTAAAGCCTTAGGTTTATTGCGTGGAGTTTCTCACTCTGAATTTATTCGCGCAGAAGATGGGAAATTATATTTCTTAGAAACATCTGCACGAGTGGGCGGAGCTAATCTTTCTTCTCTTGTTGAAGCCGCAACAGGAATTAATCTCTGGAGAGAATGGGCAAAGATTGAAATCCTTAATGGTGAAAAACCTTACATACTTCCAAAAGTTAAGAATGATTTTGCGGCAATACTCACTTCCCTATCGAAACAAGAATGGCCTGATCTTGATGCTTATAATGATCCCGAAGTTTGCTGGCGATTAAAGAAAGAATATCACGCAGGACTAATCGTAAAATCATCCGACAAAAAAAGAGCAAATCAATTACACGATGAGTATCAAAAGCGATTTTATAACGATTTCTTCACTACTGCAAAAATGGGGGAAAGACCTAGCGACTAAAATTTAAGAGGTTGATTTCATAATACTAAAATTATTATATGTCACTTCGATCCCGATTTCTGATCGAGAGAGAAATCTGTTTATTCATTATAACAGATTTCTCAGCCAGGTTAGCCGCGGCGAATCCTTCGAAATGACTTAACTTGCGTTTGTCAACACACACAAGCTTTATAGTGGAAACTCTATTCATTTGTAAATAAAATGTAAAACCTTTCTTATTCTTTTTACTTGTCTTTTAATTGAATTATTCGACGCATATTATTGTTATTATTATACGATCAATCATTAAGAATAAAGAAACAATGGAAATTCTAGTTAAAGAAAACAACTCGGCACAAAACGAAATAAAAGCTAAAACCGAAGTCCTGAATCAACTTGAAGGTAAAGTAAAAGAATGGATGGAAGATCATGTTGATAAGAGAAAATTATGGTTTTCCTCTGACTTTCTTCCAGCAGATGAAAAAATAAGTGATGATCAGGAAACTAATCTTAAAAAACTTCGCGAGCGTGTAAGAGGAGTAAAAGATGAGGTTCGTGTTGCTGTTGCTTTAAATCTATTAACAGAAGAGGGTTTGCCGCACTTTCACAGATTAATAGCACAGCACCTTGGTGATAGAAGTTTTTGGTCCAAGTGGAATAATATGTGGACAGCGGAAGAAGATAGACATGGTGCGGTTATAAGAGATTATGTTCGCGATGCACGATTGTTCAGCTTTCGAGAAGTTGAGTTAATGCAATTTCATTATATAGAAAGTGGTTTTAATCCGGATTGGGATAAAGATCCATATAAAGTTTTTGTTTACACAACATTGCAGGAAAGAGCAACACAAGTTTCGCATAAGAATACCGGCAAACTTGCTGGACAAGATGAACCTTTATTAAACGGGATTTTAAGCAACATCGCTGCAGACGAAGCAAAGCATTTTACTTTCTATAGAAATGTCTTTAAAGAAGTTCTAAAACTTGATCCAAATAGAGCGATTCTTTCTGCTGCTGATATTATGCCCGCAATTGATATGCCCGGGATCTCAATGCCAAACTTTCGTGATATGGCTGATGTTGTAAGACGAATAGGAATATACGGTCCGCGTGATTATAAAAAGATTGTTGAAGAAGCAATAAAGTTTTGGGAAATTGAATTGATAACCGGACTGAATGATATTGCACAAAAAGCACAGGAAAAAATTCTATCGATTCCAAAGAGATTAGAAAAAGTTGCTGAGTATATTGAGAAAAGAACAGAATCAAAAACTTTTAGTTTTGATTTTATTTACAACAGAATTTTGGTGTTTGATTAAGAAGCCCCACCAACCTCCCCTAAGGGAAGGCTTTAGGAAAAATAATCAGTTTTAACTCACACAATCTGCGTTTAATTGCTATTAGACGGTTCTAGAATACTTCGCATTATCCTCTTTTCGTTCTATGTAGCCATCAAAGTTTATAGCAATATTTCTGATAAGCATTCTCCCCATATTCTTTACTTTGATGTTGTTATCAGTAATTTCAACAAGATCATCTGCCTGCATCTCTTTTAAGTTGTTTAATCCCCACGCAAAGTATTCTTTAAAATTAATCTTAAACTGTTCTTCAATCTTTTTAAAGTCTAATTCAAAATCGCACATCAAACGCATAATTACTTCTCTTCGCAAATGATCATCATCGGTTAGTTTATAACCTTTTGCGGTTGGAAGTTTTTCATTATCAAGAGCTGAATAATATTCTTTTTCAGTTTTAAAATTCTGTGCATAAACATTTTTAAGTTGAGAGATTGATGTTATTCCCATCGCATAAAGATCGGCACCGGCATTTGTGCTGTAACCCTGAAAATTTCTGTAAAGTTTTTTTTCCCTCATTGCAATAGCAAGTTCGTCATTAGGTTTGGCAAAGTGATCCATACCTATAAATTCATATCCTGCATTAACAAGTTTTTCAATCGTCATCTTCAGGATTTCAAGTTTTATTTCTGGTGCCGGAATATCTTCAGGATGAATAAGCGCCATATGTTTTTTCATCCACGGAACGTGAGCGTAGTTAAACACAGCTATTCTATCCGGATTTATATCAATTATCTTGTCAACAGATTTTGCAAATCCTTCTACTGTTTGGAAAGGTAAACCATAAATTAAATCTAGATTGATGCTGTGATAACCGAGTTCTCTCACCCATTGTACTGCTTGTCGCGTTATATCTTCCGGCTGGATTCTGTTAACTGCTTTCTGAACCTTTTGATCAAAATCCTGAACACCCATACTGATTCTGTTAAAACCATTATTGCGCAGTGCCTCCAGATGCGGGCGTGTTAGTTCGCGTGGGTCAATTTCGCAGCTTACTTCTGCGTTGTCTTTAAAGTTAAATGACTGTTTGATGTAAGAAGCAAGTTCATTTATCTCATCTGGATTTAAGTGCGTTGGCGTACCTCCTCCCCAATGATGCTGAGCAACTTTTCTGTCCGTTAATAAATATGTTCTTGTGAGATCAATTTCTTTCTTAAGATACTTTATATATTCTTTTATTCTATCTCTGTTACGAGTTATTATCATATTGCATCCGCAGAAGTAGCAGAGTGTATCGCAATATGGAAGATGAAAATAGAGTGAAAGATCAGGTAGATTATCGCCGTAATTTGTCTTTACAATCTCGTCGAGATAATCCTTATGAGTAAAGTTTTCATTAAACTGCGGAGCTGTTGGATAGCTTGTGTATCGAGGTCCCGGTTTATCGTACTTTTTAAATTTTGTTAAATCTATTTCAAACATATTATTTCCTTTTTTACCGCAGAGTCGCTGAGACGCAGAGTTAAAAATTATTTACTATTCTACTAAATCCATCTACTAATTTGGGAACGTTAAAATTAATTAAGTATCCGAGTTTCTTTTCTGATAATCTTAGATATGTTAAAAGTTGAGCTTTATGAACAGGTAGTAAAATTTCAACAGCTTTCAATTCGATGACAATTTCATTTTCTACAAGTATATCTATTTTAAATTCAGCATTTAAATCTTCACCTTTATATAAAACTGGAATCGAGACTTGCTTCTTTACGTTTAGATTTCTTACAGAGAGTTCTTTAAATAGGGATAACTCATAAACACTTTCAAGTAATCCGGGACCAAGTTGTTTGTGTACTTCTATTGAAGAATCTAATATTATTGATCCGAGTTTATTTAATTGATCACTATTCATTTTCTCTGCGTCTCTGCGTCTCTGCGGTGAAAAATTACACTATCTTCTTTTACAAACCTCACAAGTGCTTTTGCATTTTCAGGATCAACATCTGGTAGTATTCCGTGACCAAGGTTGAAAATGTGTCCATTGCTTTTCCCAAATGAAGTAAGAACATTTTTTACTTCTGATTTTATATGATTAGTGTTTGCGTAAAGAACAGTTGGATCTAAATTGCCTTGGAGTGCAACTTTATCTCCGACTTTCCTTCTGACTTCGCCTAAATCCATTGTCCAATCAAGTCCTAAAACATTGGCTCCGATGTTTGCCATTTTATCAAGAGCAAAATGAACTCCCTTGGCAAAGAAAATTACGGGTTCATCATTTCTTTTGATTTGAGAAATTATCTTTTCAACATACCGCAATGAAAACTCTTCAAAATCTTTTTGTGATAAAATTCCGCCCCAAGTATCAAATATCTGAACTGCATTACAACCCGCTTCAATCTTTGCGGAAAGATAATCAGCAACAGTATTTGCCAGCTTATCAAGAATAGAATGAGCAAGCTCTGGATTATTATAAATAAGTTTTTTTACTTCGGCAAAATTCTTTGAGCCTTTCCCCTCAACCATATAAGTAAGGAGCGTCCAGGGTGAACCGCTGAATCCAATTAAAGGAACACGATTGTCTAAATTCTTTTTTGTAAGGCTAACTGCATCAATTACATATTTAAGTTCTTTAGCTGGATCAATCTCTTTTAAATTTTTTGCATGACCAAAAGTACGAATTGGATTGGGAAACACAGGACCTTTGCCTTCATTCATTTCAAGATGCATTCCCATTGCTTCTGGAATTACAAGAATATCCGAAAACAAAATTGCTGCATCAACTCCAATTTTATCTACAGGTTGAATTGTAACTTCAGCAGCAAGTTCCGGTGTTTTGCACATTGTTAGAAAATCAGATTTTGCACGCACAGCTCTATATTCCGGCAAATATCTTCCTGCCTGCCGCATAATCCAGATTGGTGTTCGTTCAACATCTTGTCTTCTACATGCTCTAAGAAATAAATCATTTTTAAGTTCACTCAAAATCTACTCCGTTATTTATCTGTGTTATTATAAAACTCTGTCATCTTGTTAGCCAGACCTTTAATCGTAAACTCATCAGGCATAATGCTTACTTTTACTTTGTTGTTTTCAATTGCAGACTTTGTTGTGGGTCCAATTGCAGCAACATCAAAATTCTTAAAGTATGATACGGGATTATTAATATTCATAATTAGCAAAAAGTTTTCAAAAGTAGATGGACTTGTAAAAATAAAAACATCCGGTTTTCTTGAACTAAGCTGTTCAATATTTTTTTGCACAGATTCTTTTGATGGAAGTGATACGTTATAAACAGGAACGGTTATAATTTTTGCACCAAGTTCTTCCAATCCTTTTGGCAAGTCTTCCCTTCCAATAGCAGAACGCGGAATGAAAACGAGTTTATCTTTCAGATCAGATTTGGATAATTCTTCAACAACGCCTTCACCGGAAAATTTCTTTGGTACAATATCAACTTTGATATTGTTTTCTTCGCATATAGACTTTGTTTTATTACCAACTGCCACAACGTTTAGTTTTTTAAAATCAACCAGCTTGTCTAAATCATTACATCTTTTTAAAAACATAGTAACTGCATGTGCTGAAGTAAAAACGATAAAATCAATTCTTTGTGATGATAAAATTAATTCATCAAACTTATCCCAATTGTTTGGAGGAACAATTTCTAAAGTTGGAAAAACAATTACATCCGCACCAAGTTCGCTAAATATTGCGGCTGATTCTTTTGATTGTTCAATCGTCCGGGTTAAAACTATTGTTTTATTTTTTAACGGTCTTACTTTGTTATTGTTAAATCCAGAATACAAGCCATGAAGAACAAAATCAAAAAGTTTTTCTCTTTCCTCAATTAATTTCTCTCCGGTGTACTTATTTTCCACACCACGTTGAACCGCGCCAAATATACTTCCGAGAACAAGTTTTACAGCAAAGCTTTCATCAACATCACGAAATTGATTTTCTCTTTTCCCCTTATAAATTACATTACTTAAAATTGATTTAAGTTCGTCGCTCATTGAACGAAGCTCATCGCAAAATTCATTCTGTGCATTCATATATTCTTTCTGATACATCAAAAAGAAATTACGATACTTCATCATGAACATATATAGATGAATAACGTAAGTATGCAGCGAGTCAATTATGCTAATCTCGGATGCAATTTTATTTTTTAAGGATGAGTTTAGATTTTCAAGCTTAGAACTCATTATAGTAAAATATAATTCTTCTTTCGAACTGAAATAATTATACACAGTTCCTTTGGCAACATCAGTTAAGTGAGCCACATCATCCATCATTACTTCGTGATAATTTCTTTTTGAAAAAAGTTCAGCAGCAACTTCAAGCATTCGCTCGCGTTTTCTTTCTTTGCGTTTTATTTTTTCTTCTTTAACTATCATACAGTTACTTTATTTGCCATCTATCCTGATAAATAACAGAAGCGTTATTTGGATCAATAACTATTTGCTCGCCATCTGCCCGATATCCAAAATCTCCCTGGCTTTCCTTCAAAGTGCTGAACAAATGCCAGACATATTTATTGTATTTTGCTTCCCAAATGAAATCAACTTTCCAATCTTTAATCCCTTTCGGCAAACCATATTCAATTGCAATTTGTTTTGCAACTTTTTCATCTACCACAAAATCACAATCCATTGGATTTGAATTGCAATCAGGAATTCCGACAATCTCATATTGTGATAAAACATTTCCAGAACTGTCAACTGTAAATCTTATTAACTCATCAACAAAAGGTTTTTCAGGCATATAAAATTTATAAACCATTAAATAGTTTGGCGCAATATGCCTTGATTGTAAAAAATCAGCAGTGATATATTTTTTAAAGAAATCATCTCCAGTTTTTGAAATAATAAATCGATCAGCCTTTTGTAAAATATTCAGTGGAATTTGGGATTCTTCATTTGCACTACAAGGCACACAGCGGCAGCCATTAATTAAAAGAGAAAAGGAAAATAGGATTATTGCAAGTTGAGTAAATTGAAATATTAGAAATAATTTGTTTTTCATTTGACTCTCGCTGTTTCATACACTTCTTTAAGAATTTCTTTAGCGCCAGCTTTCAATAAATCTTTTGCAAGAATTTTACCCAATTTTTCAGGATCGCTTTTACTGCCTCTTAATTTTTTACGATAAGTTATTGATCCATCCAACGATCCAACAACAGCATCAAGATATAATCCGCTTGATTTAACCTCTGCAAACGCACCAATCGGAACCTGGCATCCTCCCTCCAATGCGCGAAGCAATGCTCGCTCTGCAATCACAGCCTTGTAAGTTTCATCGTGATGAAGAGATTTAATGATTTCTTCAACAACTTTGTTGTCTTCATGAATTTCAATTCCCAAAGCACCCTGTCCAACTGCAGGAAGAATTTCTTCTTTGGGTATGAATGAAGAAATGTGTTTTTTAAGATTTAATCTCTCAACTCCAGCACGTGCAAGAATAATTGCATCCCATTCGGATTCTAAAAATTTTTGTATTCGTGAAGGAACATTACCACGCAAATCAAGAACTGTAAGATCGGGTCGAAGATGAAGTAACTGAGATCTTCTTCTTAATGAACCTGTTGCAACTACTCCAAACTCCGGTAATGATTGGATTGTCATTCCTTTTTTTCTTGCAATCAAAACATCTTCAACATCGTGACGCTTTGTTACAGCGGCAAGTTTTAATCCTGCTGGAATTTGAGTTTGCAAATCCTTTAAACTGTGAACAGCTAAATCAATTCTTTTAGCAAGCAATTCAACTTCAAGCTCTTTGGTAAAGAGAGATTTGTCTCCAATTTTTGAAAGTGCAACATCAAGGATCTTATCACCTTTAGTTTTAATGATGTTGATTTCAACAATTACATTTTTATTTTTCTTTTCAATCTCGCGTTTAATGTAATTAGCCTGCCACAATGCAAGTTCACTGCCGCGTGAACCGATTACAATTTTTTGTTTCAAATTATTTTCCTTTATCCAAATATCACTTTGTAAATATTTTGAATGGTCATTTCGAAGGAGTCTTCTGCCATAGGTATCCCTTTGGGAGACTGAGAAATCTTTCTAATATAAAGCAGAAGATTTCTTACCAACTAAAGTTGGATTCGAAAGGACATTTAATCTTTTTGTTTATTCTCATTTAATCCGAACAAATCTCTAATTACAGAAATCTTTGCAGCCGTATCTTCAGCTCTTAAATCTGATTCAGAGATTTTTCTTAATTCAATTGTTGGATGATGAAGTATTTTATTTATAATTCTTTTAGTAATGATCTCTAATTTTTCTTTATCATCTTCAGAAAATTTGTTGATGTTCTTTTCAACTTCTTCGGTGCGTACACTTTCAAAATAATCCCGCAAAGTTTTTATGGTTGGTGCGGCTTCAAGCGAATTATACCATTCAAAGAAATTATCAAGCTCTTCCTGTATAATCTTTTCAACTTTGGGAATCTCTGATTTTCTTTTGCCAAGATTTTGTTCAACGATAATATTTAAAGAATCAATATCATGGTAAAAAACATAATCTAGCTTTTTAGATTCAGGATCAATATCACGCGGAATTGCAATATCCATAAGCACCATCGAAGCATAATTACGCTTCTTCATCGCATCTTCAATTTCTTTTTTAGTAAGGATTAAACCCTCTGCGCTTGTTGCACTAACAACTATATCAAACTTGTGTAGATGCTCTTTAAAATTTGAGAAGGGAAATACGGCGGTATTCAATTCAGCAGCAAGCATTTCTGCTTTATCAAATGAGCGATTTGTAAGAGCAAGTCGTCCAATTCCCCTATCACGCAAATGCTTCGCCGCTATCTCCCCTGTTTCACCAGTTCCAATTATCAGTGCAGATTTTTTTTGCAGATTAGAAAATATTTTTTCTATTAGCTGAACTGCTGCAAAACTAACTGTTACGGCACCCTGGTTGATTGTTGTTTCGTTAATTGCTCGTTTACCAACATGTGTTGCCGCATCCATCACACGGCGAATTAAAACTCCGGCAAAACCCATCTCTTCTGAAATCTGAAAGGAATCTTTCACTTGTTTAAATATTTGATTATCACCAATAAGCAATGATTCAATTCCGCACGCAACACGAAAAAGATGTTCAAGTGATTCTCTTGAAATATAGTTTTCAAAATGATCATCCTTTACTTCAAAACTTGATTTATAATTTTTAATTAAGTTCTGCAAATCTTTTAAACTTGTTTTATCACTCTTTGGAATTGCATAAATTTCAGTTCTGTTGCAGGTTGATATAATTATCCCTTCTGCAAATGTGCTGTCTTTTGTCTGTTGAATGAAAGCACGAATTTCGTCTTCACTTAAATGAAGCGCCTCCCTAAGTTCAACAGGTGCGGTGCGGTGATTTATTGATATTCCTAAAAGATTCATATTCTAATAGAATGAGTGAAAACTTTTTGCTAAAAAATTTGTAAGCGTTGTTGATAATATCGCGAGAGAAAATCCAATGATTGATAATATTATTAATTTTTTACCGCGCCACTTACCCAGGATCTTGTTGATCAGCCCAATTCCATATAAAATCCAAACCAAAAAAGTTCCAATAAGTTTTGGATCCGCAAAAGTGATATTGGGAAAAGCCTGCGGCAGCCAGATTATTCCGATAATTATTGTTATCGTTAAAAAAATAAATCCAATAATGGCTGCAATAAAACTTAATCTCTCCAGGATTTCCAAGCTTGGTAAGCGATTGAATATCAAACCAAATTTGTTAAGCTTTATTTCGTTGTAAAGGATAAGATATAAAACTCCGTACACAGCAGAAATTGTAATTCCTGAATAACCAATTAATGCGCTGATTACGTGGATGCCAAGTAAATTACTTCTCAAAACCTCTTTTACTTCTGTTAGGTCTTGAATAAATAAAGTTGAGATGATTTGAAATATAATTGAGATGATAATTATAAATGGACCTGTACCACGAATATCTGTAACTAATTCAAGAATGAAATAAGAAAAACTGATTGCGAATGCTAGTACCGTAAAAATCTCAAAGACATTTGTTATTGGCGGATGATTAAACTCGATAGTTCTCAAAAGCAAATAAAGAAAATGAAATATGAGTGTTAAGAAAAGAAAAAGCCGCTTAGAATTCTCAAACTTTTTACCGCCTTGCTGAAAATCATAAAAGTAAATTGCAAAAGTTGAGATATAAAAAAACGGCAATAATAGATTTATTGTATGAATTGTCGGAAGCATATTTTAAAGCTTAACTAATTACTTGACTAATGAGTTCAAAAATATACAAATGAATTAAAATAACAAATGACTAATTGGTCTATTTATCATT
>Ga0172367_10001714_pt1 | contig 31181 bp, 30 predicted proteins | sample Lak10m_FD_114542 | JGI IMG/M metagenome (GOLD analysis project Ga0172367, IMG submission 114542) | Freshwater microbial communities from Kabuno Bay, South-Kivu, Congo - kab_022012_10m | ecosystem: Environmental > Aquatic > Freshwater > Lake | place: Democratic Republic of the Congo: South-Kivu...
TGAAAAGTGGTCAATGCCACTTAGGGATTGGAAACCTGCCTTAAACAGGTTTACCATACAGTTCGAGGAGAGGATGCCTCGGCAGTAGTTAACCGCCGTTTACACAAAATCTAGGACACCCCCTATAAACATGATCATCACCATGGTCATGATGATTGATAAGATAATCCAGTCATAAAAAAGCCCCGCATGCGGGGCTTTTTTATGACTGGTTGTTTACTTCTTCTCTGCCGGTTTCTTTTCAGCATCCGCTTTTTTAGCAGCAGCTTTTTTAGCAGCAGCTTTTTTCTCAGCAGCAGCTTTTTTCTCAGCAGCAGCTTTTTTCTCAGCAGCTTTCTTATCTGCATCGGCTTTCTTGGTAGATTTTTCATCAGTCTTCGCTGATTTCTCTTCTTTTACTTCTTTTGTTGTATTTTTAGTCTTAGTTTCTTTAGCATTCGTTTCTTTTACTTGTTTTGACTCTGCGGTTTTTCCACTCGCTGCAGCTTTTTCATTACCAACCGGTTTGGTTTCTTTTGATTCCTTGCTAGATTTCACTTCCTTCGTATCTGCAACTTTGCCGCTAGCAGCAGCTTTTTCTGTGCCTACAGATTTGCTTTCTTTAGCAGATTTACTGTCTTTAGCAGTAGATTTTGTTTCTTTTGTAGATTTGTCTGTTACGGGAGTTGTGACAGTCGTCTTACCACTCACTGTCACCTCTTTGCGAACATTTTGCAGGGTGACGGCACCAACGCCATCTACTTTTTCCAACTCATCAATGTTTTTGAAACCGCCATTCTTCTTACGGTAGTCAATAATGGCTTGAGCTTTGACTGGACCGATGCCATTCAAGCTTTCCAATTCAGCCTGAGTCGCGGTATTGATATTGACTGCGGCATTAGCGCCGGAGCTCAGACAGAATAATGCGAGCAATACAAACAACATTTTTTTCATTTTTATTTCTCCGTAAATTTTTAAACCCGAGCGTGCTAATTGTAAGTGATGTGATTGTTTTAAATTGTAAACAATTATTTTGCATCATAGCGCAAATGCGCTCACAACCACAACTAGCTTATGGTCTTGTATAAGTGGCACATTCAGCATGGATTTCCTGTAGTGCTTTAAGTGGGTCGGGCGCTTGGGTAATCGGCCTGCCAATCACTAAATAGCTTGAGCCTAAAGCAAGTGCATTGGCAGGTGTGACGATGCGCGACTGATCATCTTTGCTTGCATTCGCCGGACGGATGCCTGGGGTGACTAGGCAGAATGTATTGCCTAACTGTGCGCGTAACATTTTTGCTTCAAGCGCTGAGCACACAACACCATCCAATCCTGCCTGCTGGGTCAGTGTGGCAAGATTGAGTACATGGGTCGCTAAATCTGTCTGTATGCCGATTTGGCTGAGGGTTTGCTGATTCATGCTGGTGAGCACGGTCACGGCAATGAGTAACGGCTTATTTGCGTTGCTATCCACCGCTTGTTTGGCTGCCTGCATCATTTCCATACCACCGCTGGCGTGTACGTTTAACATCCAGATGCCTAGGTTGCTCGCAGCTGCACATGCTTTGGCCACAGTGTTCGGAATATCATGGAACTTAAGGTCTAGAAAAACGCCAAAATTTGAATGTGCCAACGACTCAACGAATTGCGGACCCGCCGCGGTGAAGAGTTCCTTGCCTACTTTCAAGCGGCATAGTGCGGGGTCCAATTGATTGACTAGCTTTAGTGCGCTGGCAGCATCTGCGTAATCCAGTGCAACGATAATTTTAGGGTCATTCATATGGTTAGTATCAGTTATGTTGTTTTCGAGGTAATTAAAAAGCCCATCAAACCGTTGTCGGCTCTGCTGGTAACGCTTCCCATGCGTTGCATGCAGGGCATTGCCAGTGATGGTACTTGGCTTTGAAGCCGCATTGCTGACAATAGTAGGCGGTTTTATTACCGATGGCATGGCGTACGGCTTGCTGCATCAACTGTGTATCCTGCAGGTTGGTGTTGTTTTGAGGCTGGTTGGTTTCTACAATTGCACGGGCTTGCAGTAATTGGTCTAGTGTATTCAAACTAGGCATTTTGATGAGTTCGTTACGTGCCAGCCTGGCTGCACTTTCTGCACCTTCTTCAGCCAGAGTGGCTTCATACAGCACGTTAAGCAGGGCGCTGAGTTGGTAAGTTTGCAAATAAACCTTTAGTAAGTTCAATCCTTCAGCGGTTTGGTTCAATGCACGGTAACTGGCGAGCAGTTTGGGGGCGATTAAACCTAAATATTCCGGTTTCTGGAATTCAATTCGTTTCCACGTTGAGATTGCGGCTTTGTGGTCTCCAGCTTCTGCCTCCATGTCTCCGAGTAACACATTCGCGCGTACGCAATGCTTGTTGGCATTCAGTGCCTGATCGAGCTCAAATCTGGCAGAGTGTGTGTCGTTGGCGAGTTTGGATTTAACTGCGAGTTCACAATAGTAATGCGCAATCTCTATACGGAACGGCACACCGGATAGACGTTCCAGTTCAGTGGCGGCTTTGATTGCCCGTTCCCATTCGCGCTCACGTACGTAGATTTCCAGTAATGCCCTTAACGCGGGCTGGCGGTAGCGGTCATCATCAAGTGACTCAAAAAGCTCTTCGGCTCGATCCAGTAAGCCTGCTTTTAAATAGTCTTGCGCCAACTCGGCGGTCACTGCCAGCTTTTGCTGTGGTTCAAGTTCTTTTTTTGTGAGCAGGTTCAGGTGTAGATTGATGGCGCGATCCACCTCGCCACGCCTTCTGAATAAGCTTCCTAACGCAAAATGCAGTTCCAGTGAGTCAGTATTGGCTTGCACTGCTTCAGTAAATGCCTCGATAGCCTTGTCATGCTGATTGGTAATTAAGAAGTTCAGTCCTTTAAAGTAGGCTGCGGGTAGGGCAGTGGACTCTGCGAGCAATTGTTTGAGGTCGACACGTGCGGCTAGCCAGCCTAAGCTGAAAAATAGAGGTAATGTTAATAACCACCAGAATTCGAATTCCATTTTTATGTACTTTTTTAGAGTATGTCTGGCGCTATTTTACCTGAATTGTGTATTGGGTAGCCTTGAAAATGGCATTAGTCCACGAAATACACCAAAAACACAAACATAAGGGTGTTAAGACTACATTGAATCAATGAATGGAGCAGTATTTTGCTAGAGCTGCTGCCTAGAATAAGGTATGGCGTTGTTGTTGGGTTTGGAAATAAAAAAACGGCAACCAAGAGGTTGCCGTTTTAATTGGAACTTAAAAGCAATAATTAGCCTAAATCAACGCGCTCGCGTAGCTCTTTACCAGCTTTAAAGTGAGGCACATGCTTTTCAGGAACCTGCACTTTGCTACCGGTTTTAGGATTACGACCCAAGCGAGGTGGGCGATAATTCAGACTAAAGCTTCCAAAGCCACGTATTTCGATGCGTTCACCAGCGGCAAGATTATCAGACATTGCATCTAAAATTGCCTTTACTGATAGCTCCGCATCTTTCATCACTAATTGCGGAAAGCGTTCCGCAAGCAGTGTGATTAGCTCTGATTTTGTCATGCTGTATGCCTTTTCTTGATACTGAATAATTGGCTAATTATTTTATATGACAGCTTATTTCTTGCTGTCTAGTTTAGCTTTTAATAAAGCACCAAGATTGGTTGTACCGGCAGTTGCGCTATCATCTTGCGCTTGAACTGCGTCTTTGGCTTTAGCTTTCGACTTAGGTTTAGCTTCAGATTTTTCTTCTGAAGAAGCGCCTGATGGGTCAGCGGTCAGTTGTTTTACACCTAATGAAATACGCTCTTTTTCAACGTCGATTGCCAAAATCACAGCTTCTAATTCATCACCTTTTTTGAAGTTGCGTATTGCTTCTTCGCCTGATTGTGACCATGATAAATCTGACAGGTGAACTAAACCGTCAATGCCGCCTGGCAAGCCGATAAATACGCCGAAGTCAGTGATGGATTTGATTTGACCTGAAACTTTGTCGCCTTTGGCGTGTGTTGCAGAGAAATCATCCCATGGGTTAGCCTGACATTGTTTCATGCCTAATGACAAGCGACGACGTGCTTCGTCGATTTCAAGGATCATTACTTCAACTTCGTCACCTAATTGAGCGATTTTGCCTGGGTGAATGTTTTTGTTTGTCCAGTCCATTTCTGAAACGTGAACCAAACCTTCGATACCTGGTTCGATTTCAACGAATGCACCGTAGTCAGTCAGATTGGACACTTTACCGAATAGACGTGTGCTCACTGGGTAGCGACGTGCTAAGTTAACCCATGGGTCATCGCCCAATTGTTTGATACCTAATGAAACACGGTTTTTCTCTTGATCGAATTTCAGGATTTTTGCTTCAACTTCTTCGCCCACTGTCAGCACTTCTGATGGGTGTTTTACACGGCGCCATGCCAAGTCAGTGATGTGCAGCAAGCCATCGATACCGCCCAAGTCAACGAATGCACCGTAGTCGGTGATGTTTTTAACGATACCTTTAACGACTGCACCTTCAGTCAATGTGCCAATCAATGCTTCGCGGTCAGCGCCAGCAGTTACTTCCATTACAGCGCGGCGTGAAACAACGATGTTGTTGCGTTTGCGATCAAGTTTGATCACTTTAAGATCACACTCTTTGTTTTCGAATGGAGTAGTGTCTTTAACTGGACGTACATCAACCAATGAGCCTGGCAAGAAAGCCATGATGCCGTTTACAGAAACACGCAAACCGCCTTTAACTTTACCGCTTACGAAACCTTTAATGATGCGGCCTTCGTTCATTGCATCTTCCAGGTCTAACCATGTTTCCATGCGTTTAGCTTTTTCGCGTGAAAGCACTGTTGAACCGAAGCCGTCTTCCAACTTCTCGATTGCTACTTTAACAAAGTCGCCCACTTGAACTTCGAGTTCACCTTGAGCGTTACGGAATTCGTCAGCGTTGATTACGCTTTCAGATTTAAGACCAGCGTTTACGATCACGTGATCGTTATCAACTGAAGTTACTTCAGCAGTAATCACTTCGCCAGAACGCATTTCTTGGCGTGCTAAGCTTTCTTCGAAAAGCGCAGCAAAAGATTCCATCGGTGAAGCAGTAGATTTAGAAGTAGAAGCCATTAAATAAAATTACCTAAGTTATCCCACCTAGCAGTGGGGTAGTTAATAAACTGCGTATCGGTGCGATGCGCAGACCTTAAAAGTGAGTATCAAAACTCAGAGATAGAATTATAACTAAAACATTGAAAAATAAAAGACTATTTACACATTTTCTGCTGATAATTTTGCAGAATAGAATTCACTGCTTCAGCAATCGTTAAATTGTCTGTTTCCAGCAGAATGGCATCTTCTGCCATCACCAGCGGTGCGCTGGCTCGACCTTTGTCTCTGGCGTCCCGCTCCTGCAGGTCCTGCAATATTGCCTGGTAGTCGGCTGGCTGATTTTTGCCCAACAGTTGTTGGTAGCGGCGCTGGGCTCTGGTTTCGGTGGATGCAGTCAGGAAAATCTTCAGCTGTGCATCGGGAAAAATCACTGTGCCCATATCGCGACCATCGGCCAGCAGGCCGGGCGCTTTGCGGAAACTGTGCTGTAAATCGACCAGCGCCTTTCTGAGTGCTGGGTGTACGGCAACTTGTGAAGCCCCTTTGCCTATCAATTCAGTTCTAATTTCGCTTGAAATATCAGATTGGTTGAGAAAAACCCGATCGCCTTTGAATTCAATGGTGAGTGTTTGTGCGCACTCGGCGACTGCGCTTTCATTATTCCATGCAATGCCTTTTTGATGCGTTGCGTAAGCAACAACCCGATAGAGCGCGCCGGAATCAAGATAATGAAAGCCGAGTGCATCAGCCACGCGCTGTGCTACGGTGCCCTTGCCGGATGCTGATGGACCATCAACTGCGATGACTGGGATGCTGGTTGGTTGGGTGTTGTTCATTTGTAAAACTTATTAAAATGTTTTTAACAATCAATTGGATTAAATTGATGTGATAGTCGATGATAGCCATATTGAATCAGGTATTGCAGGAGAGGCGTCATGGCTAAAACAATTTCATTCGCGATTTTACACTTCACCGTTGCGTTTACGGTAGGTTATTTGCTGACCGGCAGTTTTATGGTGGGCGGATTGCTCGCAGTCATTGAGCCAGCCTGCAATACAGTAGTGTTTCATTTTCATGAGAAAGCCTGGCAACGGTTTGACGCAGCGGATCCGAAAAATCATGCCAAAGCAGTAAAGTCAGGTTGGGTTCACGTTCATTAGCGGGCGTGAGGCCGTTTCCTGACCATGTGACCTACGAAACCAGTTTCTTGAATTCGCTAAAGTAGTTAGGGAACGTTTTTGCTACGCAATTGGGGTCGTTAATTGTAATTGGCACGCCACCCAGACTTACTAATGAAAAGCACATCGCCATGCGGTGATCGTCATAGGTATCAATGACTGCATTAGGTATAAGTTGTGCAGGCGGAGTAACGGTGATGAAATCAGCACCTTCAATTACGATAGCGCCGACTTTGCGCAATTCATTAGCCATGGCAGCGATACGGTCGGTTTCTTTTACGCGCCAGCTGGCGATGTTGCGTAGTGTGGTCGTACCGTCAGCAAATAGTGCAAGCACTGCCAGTGTCATCGCAGCATCTGGTATATGGTTACAGTCTAGGTCAATTGCCTGGATTTTGTCGGCTTTGTCAGCGCTAATGTGGTTGGCGCCATAGCTGATTTTTCCTCCCATCAATGCGAGTGCATCGGCAAACCGAACATCTCCCTGAATGCTGTCCTTGCCCAAACCTTCTACCGTGACATTGCCAGCAATCGCGCCGGCAGCCAGGAAATAAGACGCGCTGGAAGCATCCCCCTCAACAAAGATTTCCTTAGGCGCGGTGTAGCGGCTGTCGGCCGGAATCGTGAAACTTTGCCAGCCATCACGTTTTACATGGATACCGAATTTGGCCATCAGGTTAAGTGTGATTTCAATGTAGGGTTTTGAAATGAGCTCTCCCACCACTTCAATGGTTGCTTTTTGTTGCGTCAGAGGCAGCGCCATCAGTAGCGCGGTTAAAAACTGACTGGATACATCGCCGCGAATCTTGATAGGTTTTGATAAGTCAGGCTTAGGGGCTGTAATTTGCAGTGGCGGGAATCCGTCGTTGCCTAAGTATTGAATATCGGCCCCGGCTTGTCTTAATGCATCGACCAAATCACCAATCGGACGCTCATGCATGCGCGGCACACCGGATAGATGGTAGTTCCCGCCAGCCAATGCCAGTGCGGCAGTCAGCGGGCGAAAGGCTGTCCCTGCGTTACCGAGAAAGAGTTTTGCATCTTTATTGGGAAAGTCACCACCACAGCCTTGTACGCGCCAGGCGTTTTCGGCAAAGTTTTCTAATCTAACACCTAATAGTTGCAATGCTTCCAACATGCGCGATGTGTCATCGGATGCCAGTAGGTCACGTATTTCAGTGGTGCCCGTCGCCAAAGCGGCAAGCAGCAGTGTGCGATTGGAGATGCTTTTTGAGCCAGGAAGGGTGATTGTACCTTCTGCTTGATGGCTGGCTGCGAGTTTGAGTTGTTCCATTGTTCTGTTTGCGATTTTTAAATTATAGTTTTTTAGCGTTAACCCAATTGTTGCGCGCTATGCTGGCTCGATCAAATAAAGCATGCAGGCCGTCACCATCGTTATGTTCGAGTAGTGCTTTCAGATGTGCCAGCTCATTTTGATAGGCAGTGATTTCGTTAAGCAGGGCAGTTCTATTAGCCAGGCTGATATCTCGCCACATTTCCGGGTGACTGCCGGCAATACGGGTAAAGTCCCTGAATCCGCTCGCGGCAAATCCAAATAACTGTTCTGCATTGGGGCGGGAAGCGACTTCATCTACCAATGCGAATGCCAGCAAATGTGGAAGGTGGCTGACTGCAGCAAAAATGCCATCATGGGTTTCGGCAGACATCTCGCTCACATTTGCGCCACAAGCCTGCCAAAGCTGACGAACAATTTGAGTGCTTTGGTCAGTGGTTTCGGGCGTTGGCGTCAGTACAACATTTTTATTGAGATACAAATCTGCGGTAGCGGCTGTCACGCCGCTTTTTTCAGCGCCTGCAATGGGGTGACCCCCAACAAATTGTCTGAATTGCGTACCTAGAATTTCTTTCGCACAAGTTAAAACATCACTTTTGGTGCTACCTGCATCAGTAATCACCATGGTAGCTGTCAAGTGCGGTTTGATTGAATTCAGTATTGCAGGCGTTTGTGCAACGGGAGCTGCGATTAGAACGATATCTGCATTGAGTAAGGCATCACCAATGTTACTCGTGGCAACATCAATCACACCTGAATCCAGCGCAGTTTGTAGACTTTGACTGGAACGGCCGACGCCAACGATCTGCGCCGTACAGCCTGCTTTTTTTAAAGCAAGTGCGACAGAGCCGCCAATAAGCCCTACACCAAAGATGACAAGTTTTTTAAAAGCTGGAATATCCACTGCGGATTCATTCTGATTGGAATAGTGCGAATTGTAGCATTGAACCCTGTCTTTAGCCGAGTAAGTCAGGGCTGATTATTATTCTGACCATATGCCGTCGATCAACTTTTCCAGCGGTTTGTAATTTTGTTTATATGCCATCTTTTGACTGTCTTTAATCCAGTAACCCAAGTATAGATAGGGCAGGTTGAGGCTTTGCGCCCACGTTGCCTGCCACATAATATTGTAGGTGCCATAACTGGCTTTTGGGTCGGTGGTGTCGTAAAAGGTATAGACTGCAGAAATGCCATCGTGAACGATATCGATGACGCTGACCATTTTGAGTTGTTCCTGATCTCTGAATTCAACTAATATGGTTTCTACATTGGATTGGCAGAGAAAGCTTTGGTATTGCTCAACGTCGTTATCAGGTTTATCGCTATCGGTTTCTTTTAACTCGTCAGAGTGGCGTGTTTTCTGGTAGGCAGCGTAAAGTGTGTAATGTTCTTCATAAAACCCAACGGGAAGTAACGTCGTTGTAAGCTGCTGATGTTGTTTAAAGGCGCGTTTCTGGCTGCGGTTAGGACTGAAAGCATCGAGGATAATCCGAACCGGAATGCATTCCTGACAATGCTCGCAATGCGGGCGGTAAACGAATTTTCCGCTGCGGCGGAAGCCCTGCTGAATCAGTCCGCTGTAGATATCGGTGTTCACCAAATGCTGCGGTGCGGCAATCAGGCTTTGTGCCAGTTTGTTTGGCAGGTAACCGCAACTGTATGCAGTCGTGACATAAAATTGCAGTTTTTGCAGAGGTTTGTCGCTAGGTAAGCTCATAGCTAAAAGTATAACCCCATGACATAAAGTATAAACCTGATTTTCAGCAGACCTGATTTTCAGCAGATGCGATTAGTGTAGACATGCGCCGGATGAACTCATCGCGACTGATTTCACGTGCGCCAAGGCTGGCAAGATGTGCTGTTTTCATTTGGCAATCAATCATGCCAACCCCGAGACTTTTCAGATGTTCCACTAAGTTTACAAAGGCGATTTTTGATGCGTCAGTGGCATGGTGAAACATGCTTTCGCCATAAAACATATCACCGATTTTTACACCATAGCAGCCGCCTACAAGCTTTCCGTTGAGCCAGGTTTCCGATGACACTGCATAGCCTGCGTCATGCAGTCTGCAGTAGGCCTCTATGATATCCTGCGTGATCCAGGTGCCATTTTGGCCGCCCCGCAACGTGTTGCTGCAAGCGGTAATGACTTCACGAAAAGCAGTATTGAAGCGAACTTCAAATGGTTTGTTTCTGAGCGTTTTTTTAAGTGAGCTGGAAATTTTTAATTCTATCGGGAATAACACCATACGAGGGTCCGGGCTCCACCACAGAATCGGGTCGTCGTCACTGAACCAGGGGAATATCCCATGCGCATATGCTTCAAGCAAACGTGTGAGCGAGAGGTCGCCACCAATCGCAACTAGGCCGTTCGGCTCTTTGAGCGCGTCAGTGACAGATGGAAATGGACAGTCTCCATCGACGCTCGCGACGCGTCCATTGGGCAGTTGGTAGTAGGCATGACTCATGGACTGATAATAAACCAATTCGTTAAGAAACGCTGATTAAAAGGTTGTGCGGGCGAATAGCTTCGTTGCGCGGTTTTTTTGGTTACGGCCGCTTCGCTTAACCTACGCCGCAACTTGCGATGTCGCAATCTCGCTGTATCATCCATGCTATCTCAGCTCCTGCGTTCCGTGCGCCTGTGGCGTATGAATTATGTGCTTCAGCACATAGATTCTACGGACACACCCTTTACGGGTGCACTTTATCACGCTCGCTCATTAATCAGCGTTTCCTTAAAGACCTGCTGGCAGCAGGGTTACTTGCTATGAAAAATATATAAAAAAAGCTTTTTAATCATGCTATTAGTGCGTAAAATGCGCGCACTTTTACCGTTTTACTGCAGATACCTTGGAACAATATACCACCATGCTAGCAAAGCCTGTCAACAGCTATCGTCCTTATTGGGCGAAGCGGTTCGGGCCTGCGCCGGTTTTACCAATGTCTCGCGCCGAGATGGACGCGCTGGGTTGGGATAGTTGCGACATTATTCTGGTTTCAGGCGACGCCTACATTGATCACCCTAGTTTTGGCATGGCGCTAGTGGGGAGATTGCTAGAGGCGCAAGGTTTTCGTGTAGGGATTATTGCCCAGCCTGACTGGCAGCATGCCAATGCGTTCAAGGTGTTGGGTAAGCCTAATCTGTACTTTGGCGTGACTGCAGGCAATATGGACAGCATGGTAAATCGCTATACTGCCGATAGAAAAATCCGCAGTGATGATGCTTACACCCCGGATGCTGCGCCAAACAAACGGCCTGACAGAGCGGTGCTGGTGTATAGCCAGCGGTGTCGTGAGGCGTATTCAGATGTGCCGCTGGTTATTGGCAGCATTGAAGCCAGCTTGCGCCGGATTGCACATTACGATTATTGGTCAGATAAAGTGCGTCGCAGTATTTTAGTGGATTCCAAGGCGGATATTCTGTTGTACGGTAATGCCGAGCGTGCATTGGTGGAATTGACACATCGTTTGGCCAAAGGAGAAAAAATCGCGGATATTCAGGATATTCGCGGCACCGCTTTTTTACGCAAAAAAATACCGGATGGCTGGAGCGAGGTTGAAAGTACCAAGTTAGACCGTCCTGGTGTGGTGGATAAACATATTGACCCCTATGAAATGAAGGTGGGTAAAACCGATGCAAGCTGCGCGACTGGAAATCAATCTGAAAATGGATTGCCAGAGGGTGTTCAAGCGATTGCGATCGTGCCAAATGTCAGATTAAAAGCACACAAGGCGGATAGAAGTAAACAGGTGGTACGTTTACCTTCATACGAAGAAGTCTCGCAAGACCCTGTCATGTACGCGCACGCCTCACGTGTGCTGCATCTGGAAGCCAACCCGGGCAATGCGCGTGCGCTGGTGCAAAGACACGGCGACCGCGAGGTGTGGCTAAACCCACCACCAATTCCCCTCACGACCAAGGAAATGGATTATGTGTACGACATGCCGTATGCGCGTAAGCCGCATCCTGCATACAAAAACGCAAAAATCCCCGCATGGGAAATGATCCGTTTCAGCGTGAATATCATGCGTGGCTGCTTTGGCGGTTGTACCTTTTGCAGTATTACCGAGCATGAAGGGCGCATCATTCAAAGTCGAAGTGAGGCTTCGATTCTCAAGGAGGTTGAAGAGATTCGTGACAAGGTGGAAGGTTTTACCGGCGTGATTTCAGACCTTGGCGGCCCGACCGCGAATATGTATCGCATCGCATGTAAATCTGAATCAATTGAGAAAAACTGTCGCAAGCTAAGCTGTGTTTATCCGGGGGTGTGTGAAAACCTGCAAACCGACCACAGTGCATTGATTCAGCTATATCGCAAGGCGCGCGCCATCAAGGGTGTAAAGAAGATTTTGATCGGCAGTGGCGTGCGTTATGACCTGGCTGTGAAATCGCCGGAATATGTTAAAGAACTGGTGCAGCATCACGTCGGAGGCTATCTGAAAATTGCGCCGGAGCATTCAGAAGAGAATGTGCTGAGCAAGATGATGAAGCCTGGCATGGACGCTTATGATGAGTTCAAAGCGATGTTTGAAAAGTTCAGTGCAGAAGCAGGTAAAAAGCAGTATCTGATTCCATACTTTATCGCGGCGCATCCCGGCACGACTGACGAGGATATGTTGAATCTGGCCCTGTGGCTTAAAAAATATGACTTCAAACTTGACCAGGTGCAAACCTTTACACCTACGCCGATGGCGATGGCAACCGCCATGTACCATTCTGGCAAGAATCCTTTGCGTAAAGTGACGGCAGATTCAGAGGATGTGCCGATCCCTAAAGCCGGTAATGTGCGTAAATTGCACAAAGCGTTTATTCGTTATCATGACCCGAATAACTGGCCGATGCTGCGTGAGGCCTTGAAGAAGATGGGACGCACCGATCTGATCGGTAGCGGCAAGCATTGTTTGATTCCGGCCTGGCAGCCACTTTCAAATAAACCTGTCGTGACAGTGCGTGGGGAGCAACTGGAGCGAACTGTTAGGCCCCGACGTGTGTCAGAAAAGAAACGTAAATATTCCTGATGACTTCGTAATCAATGCTGACTAAAATTTTCAGTGATTTATTCGTTAGAAACCCTAACTGCAGGCAGCTAATCTTTACCATGCTGCTTGCTTTTAGCTCAACTTATGCAGTTGCAGATGATTTTTATCAGAAACTTTCGAATGCGGCGATTTCACTTACGGAAGATCAAGTGACTTATGATCCCCGCTACTTTTCTATCGAATATCCGAACGGTGATGTGCCCAGAAACAAGGGCGTCTGTACCGATGTCGTTATCCGGGCTTATCGCAAAGTGGGGATTGATTTGCAGAAGCGCGTCCATGAGGATATGGTTAAAAACTTTTCAAAATATCCTAACAGCTGGGGTCTGAAGCGCACAGATACCAATATAGATCATCGCAGAGTACCTAATCTGCAGGCGTTTTTTACACGCTATGGGCATAAACTTGCAGTCACAGGCAATCCGCAGGACTATAAAACGGGTGATATTGTCACTTGGGTGATTCAGGGTAAATTGCCCCATATCGGCATAGTAAGCCATGTTAAAACCCAGGATAACAGACGTTCCATGATTGTGCATAATGTAGGCGCAGGGCAGGTGTTAGAGGATTTTTTGTTTGAATATCCGATTACGGGGCATTACAGATACGGGCAATAGCATGCGCATCATCAGGCACACAGTTTTGTTATGCAGATTAATTTTTGCGACTTTCATCGTCCTTTTATTGCTTTCAAGTTTAGCTTATTCTGCCGAGTCAGGCCTGTTCTGGCGAACTGACTCACCTGCCGGTAAAACAATCTATCTGTTTGGTACGATTCATGCGGATGATAACCGCGTTACTGACTTCTCACCGGCAGTGATCAATGCACTCAAGTCTTCAGATGTGTTTATCATGGAGACGACATCGGCAAATGATAGCAAAACATTCACGATGCAAAACGGTAGCCTTGAAAGTATGCTTACGGCAGCAGAACTTGAGCAGGTATATGCACTGGCAGAGTTTCATGTGATGCACCGCAGTGAGGCGCTTCGTATGAAACCGTGGCTGTTGGCTTCAGTCTTTGATTCACCCAAACCACTCACGCCGTTTGCACAGGATAATTTACTGATGACGCAGGCTGAAGATTTTGGCAAACGGGTGATGGGGATGGAGACTGCAGCAGCGCATTTCGGTGTGATGGATGACTTGAGTCTGGATGAGCAGCTTGTGATGTTGCGGGCTGTCTTAAAGCGCACCCATGAGGATAAAGCGCGTGATTTTGAAATGTTGCTGAATGCTTATTTGCGTGGAGATGCGGAAAAATTAGCGGCACTCAATAGCCAGATCACAGGCGGAATGTTGCCAAAAGCGTTGTGGGAAAAAATGCGTGTCAAGTTGCTGGATGAACGTAATCAGCTGATGGTTCAATGTGTGATCAGAGAGGCGGAAAGCAATAGCTTGTTTGTTGCCGTGGGAGCTTCTCATTTGGCTGGTGAAACTGGGCTTGTGAGTAGTTTGATACGCGCTGGTTATCGGCTGAGCCCTGTCAAATAATCCATCATTTAACTTAATGCCTTACGTGGCGGCCTGCTGAGTAGTCTATTGCTTCCCAAGATTGATCCGGATAGATCAGTTTGTCGGTTTCAAATCCCATTTCTTTAGCTTGTGCAATCAAGTGCTGTTTGATTGGGTATGTTAGCTGCGGTGTGCGGGATAAAATCCAGAAGTAGGATTTATCTGGGCCGCAAAGCATGACATAGTTGTAATAAGGTTTATCTAACTCGATGATGTTGTAGGCACCATAGAACGGGCCAAAAAACGACACTTTGAGTTTGCCGGTATGTGTGCCGTCGGTATTGGTTGGGTCTACAAAATAAGCCTTACCCTCAGCCTCTTTCCACGCTTTGGTTTTATTATTAAATCCGCGGTTAATAACCTTAATGCCGCCGTCATCTCTGATGCTATAGGTGGCCGTCACTTTGTCCAGATTACGTTCAAAGCTATGGTCCAGACGCGCGATTTCATACCATGTGCCCAGATATTGACTGGCATCGAAGCTGTCGATGACTTTGATATCCTTGGGAACACCCATGCATGAACTGAGGATGAAAACTAAAGTGATATAAAACAGCCTGTTAATCAATCGACTCTCCAAATCTACACATCATGACTACTGGCTCGTTCGAGCTTTCTCATGTCACTTTGGTTCAACCAGCGCCACTTGCCGACTGCCAAATCATCCGGGAGCGTGAGTTCGCCAATCTGAATACGTTTTAATGCTTCCACACGGTTGCTGATTGCAGCCACCATGCGTTTGACTTGATGGTACTTGCCTTCTGCAAGCGTCATATGAATGATGTTGTCAGTGATTTTTTTGCATTCCAGTGCTGCTATTGGAGCGTTTTCATCCACAAGTTGCACACCTTTGAGTATATGAGCAATCTGTTCGTCACTTACCGGGTGTTTGCAGGTGACTTCATAAACCTTGGGTACTTTGTGTTTGGGTGAACTCATGCGGTGGATGAATTGCCCATCATCAGAAATTAGAATCAGTCCGGTTGTATCCTCGTCCAGTCGGCCGATGCACTGCACACCGCGCTCAACCAGCGGGTATGGTAAAAGACTGTATATTGTGGGGTGATGCTGCGTTTTGTGTGAGCATTCATAATTGCTTGGCTTATGCATCATCAGGTAAGAGTTATCATGGTAATCCCACGGTTCGCCTTTCACGGTGTAGCGCAGGTCTTCCAGCTCGAATTCGGCAGAAGGGTCATCGCAAAGCTCACCATTGACGGTAACCTCTTCGTTAATGATCATGATGCGGCAGAGTTTACGTGAACCAAAGCCCTGATTGTGCAGAATACGTTCGATGGAAAGTTTTTTAGCCATACATTTATTATAAACTACAACTGAAAATGCCCGCATGAAGCGGGCATTTTAATTACAACTTTGATTTAAAGATGATGGGTATCAGGCAATAACGACTTACTCTTTACTGACTAGATTGTAAACAATAGCTCCAATGACGCCACCAATAATTGGAGCAAGCCAGAATAGCCAAAGCTGGTCAATGTAGGCGCCGCCGGCAAACAGTGCCTGACTGGTGCTGCGGGCGGGATTGACTGAAGTGTTCGTTACCGGAATGCTGATCATGTGGATCAACGCCAGCGTCAGACCGATGGCAAGCGGTGCGAGACCTGCTGGTGCACGTTTGTCTGTAGCGCCCATAATGATGAAGAGGAATATCGCGGTCATCATCACTTCGCATACAAAGGCAGCCTGTAATGAATATTGGTGAGGTGAAAGCTCACCATAACCGTTGGCTGCAAACCCTCCGATAGTGAAGCCTTGCTGGCCATTTGCAATTAAATAAATGACCGCTGCTGCCAGCGTTGCACCTAAAACCTGCGCAATGATGTATTGAGGTAGGTCTTTACTATTAAAACGACCACCTACAGCTAATCCTATTGATACCGCAGGGTTCAGATGGCAGCCTGAAATATGGCCTATTGCATACGCCATGGTCACCACTGTCAGGCCGAATGCCAGTGAAACCCCCAGATAACCTAAACCCAGTTCAGGAATGCCTGCTGCCAGAACTGCGCTGCCACACCCGCCCAATACCAACCAGAAAGTACCGATCAACTCCGCCAATGAACGTTTTGCTAATGACATATAACCTCCGATAATGTAATGATTTTTAAGAAAACATGGAATAAGTGCCTGCGCGGGCGAATTTCTTCGTTGCGCGGTTTTTTGGTTACGACCGCTTCGCTTAACCTAAAGGTTAGCCTACACCGCAACTTACGTTGTCGGAACGTCGCTGTATACCACATACTATCTCGGTTCCTGCGTTCCGTGCGCCTCGTACTTCATCCCGCTCGCTCACTTATTCCATGTTTCCTTAATCAATCTTGATACGTTGGTTCTGTAGATTGCACTGCTAATTTACTGCAATACACGTGCGCTCACAAGATGCTTTCGGTTAAACTTATATTTTAAAAATATTAAGCATCATTACATGGCTTTTAAGCACATCATTTCACGCGATAATCCCGTTTTTAAACAGTTAAAAAAATTTGCGGATAACGCACGTGAGCGGCGAGGCGAGGGTAAGACACTGCTGGATGGGGTGCACCTGATCGAGTCTTACATGGCGGCTTTCGGCATGCCCGATGTGGTGATTATTCCGGAAGGAAAAAGTAGCGTAGAAGCGACCGGGTTGATTCAGGAATTGGCAGATATCTCGACGGTGATGCTGCCTACGCTGATGTTTGCAGAGCTCACTCCGGTAGCCAGTGCGACAGGTATTCTGGCGCTGGTGAAAATTCCGCAATTACCTGTTCCGCAAAATCCGGAATTCGTACTGATGCTGGAAGATATTCAGGATCCAGGGAATATCGGCAGTATGTTGCGTACCGCAGCAGCATCTGGGGTGGAAGTTGCGTACCTGAGTACCAGCTGTACTGATGCGTGGTCACCCAAGGCGCTGCGTGGAGGGCAGGGTGCGCAGTTCGTTTTGCCGATTGTAGAGCGTGCTGATCTGATTGCTGAACTAAAAAGCTTTCAAGGCGTGAGTTATGCAACCGCGATGCAGGGTGAGTCGCTTTATGCACAGGACTTATCTGCGCCAACAGCATTTGTTATTGGAAACGAGGGTGCCGGATTACGCAAGGAAACGATGGCTGCAGCAACCAGACGCATCACGATTCCGATGTCAGGAACCACGCTTGGCTCGGTTGAGTCTTTAAATGCGGGTGCTGCAACCGCAGTCTGTTTGTTTGAACGTATGCGTCAGGTTGCAGCCAGATAGCGCATTAAATCGTCAGTGTATCTCTTTACCTGCATTGGTTGAAATTTCACTGATTAATAGCTGTGCCGCATCCACCTTGTCGAAACTGTAATGCGTATTGCAAAAATCGCAGTTCACTTCAATCGCGCCTTGTTCTTCGATGATGCTATTGATTTCTTTATCGCCTAACATACGCAGCATGTTCTTTACGCTATCACGTGTGCAGCTGCAATGAAACTTGGTGCTGCTGGCTTCAAACAAGCGTACATCCTCTTCGTGAAATAATCGTCTGAGCAAAGTCTCAGCCGGCAGTTGAATCAATTCTTCATCGGTGATGGTGTCCGCCAAATGACCGACACGGTTCCATGCGTCTACATCATGCTCGGTAGCATCTTCGGTTTTCGTTACCTGGTTCATGGTGTCTGGCAATTTTTGCAACAGCATGCCGGCGGCGGAATTGCCATCGCAGCAAAGCCAGATTTTGGTGTCGATCTGTTCAGAGCGCAACATGTAGTTTTCCAGTATCGTGCTGATGTCGCTACCTTCAATCGGTACGATCCCCTGATAAGATTGGCCGCCGTCTTTAGGGTCCAGGGTAATCATAAATTGCCCTTGATCCAGCAGGTCAAATAAAGTTTGCTGATCACTCACTTCGTCTTTCCATTTTGCTGTTGCGCGAATGCCGAATTCCGAGTTGCACTCGACAACGAGTAGCTTAAGTATGCCCTTGCTTTGGATCTGCAGCACCAGGGAGCCATTCATTTTCAGTGTGGCAGTCAGCAGGGCGCTTGCAGCCATTAATTCACCTAGAGCTTGCTTGAGGCCCGCCGGTATGTGTTGCTTGTTTAAAGCGAGTTGAAAGGTGCTGGTCAGATTAACCAGGTTGCCGCGTATTGGAGTATTTTCAAATACAAAGCGCTGTAGTGTGTCTTGAGTGTTTTTCATATGAACATTTTAACATCAGGCAGGCATGACTTCGATAAAGCTCGCAATGAAATTATTTGAATGATAATGATTATCATGTACAATAACAATTGTTAACTTATCGTTGGAAAAAATATGTCATTCAGTTTGAAACCGATTTACCTTGCACTAGTCATGATGGGTGCAAATGCAGCTGTTGCCGAAGAGGCGGTGATAAACAGCGAAACACTTACTTTGCCGCGTGTAGACGTTATTGGCAGCCAGTCAGCGTTATTGAAAACCCCTAGCTCAGCAACACTGATTGAGCAGGAGGAGTTGGAATCCAGCCATGTGATGACAACCAATGAAGCGTTGCGCAAGGCGCCTGGACTGGTGATACGTGATGAAGAAGGGATAGGCATGCGTCCAAATATCGGCGTGCGCGGTTTAAATCCTACCCGATCTACCAAAGTGTTGCTGCTGGAAGACGGAATACCAGTCACTTACGCACCTTATGGTGCAAACGAGAGTTACTACCATCCGACAGTCGATCGTTTTCAGCGTATTGAGGTTCTAAAGGGGGCTTCACAAATCAAGTTTGGCCCACAAACGGCAGGTGGCGTCATTAACTACATTACACCTAATGCGCCAGAGAGCTTTGGCGGTCATCTGAGTGTTACTGCCGGCAATCGTGATTACCTCAACACTAAAATCAACGTAGGCGGTAAAGGCGTCCTGTTTGACTACACACATAAAGAAGGTGATGGTGCGCGTGATAACACACATTCCAATGTAGAGGATTTGAATATAAAGATGACCAAGTCTATCGGTGAGAGTCACGCAATTACCTTGCGTGCCAACTGGTTCACTGAAGATTCCCAAGTCAGCTATTCCGGATTAACGCAAAAAGAGTACGACAGTTTTGGCGGCGAATACAACCCATTCAATCATGATGATTTTGAAACGACGCGGTATGGTGTTTCCGCAACTCATGACTGGCAGGTGAACACAAATGCACTGCTGACGACGAATTTTTATTACAGTTATTTTGATCGTGACTGGTGGCGTCAGCAGAGCAATACGACTGCGAGCAATGTTGTATCTGGTACAGGATGTGCCGCTTTTGCTGCAGCGAGAATCGCCGGATTACTCACTAGCGGTGACAGTTGCCAAGGCGTGCAGGGACGCTTGCGTACTTATAACACATACGGTGTAGAGCCACGACTCACAGTGACGCATGCATGGGGGGAATTGGAGTTGGGTGCAAAAGCACACTTTGAAGATCAGGAGCGCAGGCAGGTAGATGGCAGAACGCCAACTGCCAGAACAGGCACTCTGGTTGAAAATAATGAGCGTAGAACGGATGCATATTCAGGATTTATCTCAAATCGTTTTGATATCGGCAGTTTCTCAGTGACGCCCGCTGTACGGTATGAACATATCGAGAACGAACGTACCAATCGCTTGACTGGCGCTCACGGTGAAGCCTCTTTGCATGAGTGGATACCCGGTATCGGATTTGCTTATAATCCGAACGACAATCTTACGGTGTTTGCAGGTGTGCATCGCGGTTTTGCACCTCCGCGCGCTGAGGATTTAATCACTAACGCCGGTGGTTCAGTAGAAGTGGATGCTGAAAAGTCTACCAATTACGAAGTTGGGTTTAGAGCTAAACCAGCAAAAGGATTCAATGTTGAAGCGTCAGCTTTTTACAACGATTTCAGTAACCTGATTGCGGTTGGTTCGGTGGCAAGTAATGTGAACTTGTCGCAAGGAGAGGCTACCTTTGCAGGGTTGGAGCTTAGTGGGCAATATGAGTTCGAGAATGGATTTTATAGCCGTTTGGCCTATACATGGCTGCCAGTGGCAAAGCAGGATTCACCATTCATGCAGTTAAGCAACGGTGCTGTTGTTGCAGGAAGTGCAAAGGGTAACCGACAGCCGTATGCGCCTGAAAATACATTGACTGCAGCACTTGGCTACAAAGTGGGCATGTGGAATGCCCAGTTAGAGGCTGTGCACGTTGGTAAGCAATACTCAGATTTTGCCGAGACTGGCGATGTACCTAACACTGTACTTGGGTTAACAGGTCAGTTTGGTGAAATCGCAAGTTACACTATTTATAACGCCGCATTGAATTATCAATACAAGCCCTACAAAACAACTTTCTTTGTGACAGGGAAAAATTTGTTTGATAAAGATTACATTACAGACAGAACGCGCGGGATATTGACCGGTATGCCTCGGTTGGTACAGGTGGGCGTACGTTACGATTTTTAATCGTTAATACAAATGTTGCGTGTTTTGGGGATGTGACTTAACTGCCAATTTGCCAATGCCCAGCGCCACATTTCATTTAATGTGGCGCTCTTTATTTCATCAGGGGGTTGCTGACCTAGAAAGTGCAGCGCATTAAAAAGTAAATGGTTGGCGATTTGGGTGTTTAGCGATTTGGCTAGTGTCTGTTTGCTTAACTTTTCACCGGAAACATTCATCGCGATCGGTATATGCGCATATTGCGGCGTGGGGTATCTTAGACATTCTTGCAGATAAATCTGACGTGGTGTCGAGTCAAGCAAGTCGGCACCGCGCACAATATGCGTGATACCCTGTTCAGCATCATCGACCACAACAGCGAGTTGGTAGGCAAATAATCCGTCTGCACGTTTTAAGACAAAGTCACCTACTTGTTTGCAGAGGTTTTGGTGAATGTTGCCTTGAATCGCATCATTGAAACTGATTTCCAAATCATCAGTTCTCATTCGCCACGCCTTTGGTGCATTGGGTTTTAAGGGCTGATGCAGACATGTGCGCGAGTAAACAACACCATCAATACCAAGCTGCTGGCCCGAGTCAGCAATTTCCTTACGTGTACAGGTGCATGGGTAAACAAGTCCTCGGCTCTTTAATCGATTGAACACTTCGGTATAGAAATCATCGCGTCGGCTTTGATAGAGTACTTCGCTATCCCACTCAAAGCCAAATGCTTCAAGCTGGTGCAGAATGGTGTCGGCTGCTCCTTTTATTTCACGCGGCTTATCCAGATCTTCCATGCGCACCAGCCATTGCCCGTGATGCGCTTTGGCATCACAAAAACTGGCCACTGCTGCAACCAGTGAGCCAAAGTGCAGGGGGCCTGTGGGTGATGGCGCAAAACGACCGATATACATGTGAATGCTTTAATCTGTGGGTTGCAGATAGGGCGGAATGTGCCAGGAGCCTAGCTGGCTGCCCAGCAGCATTAGATGGCAATGCAGTCTGTCGTCACCGTTGGCGCTGACATCGAATTCATAAGTGCGTAAGAACTGCACGTGACCGCGACGGTTACGACCCAGCCATAGTCTGCTGCATGCGACGCTTTCATCGAGTAATTGCAGATTAAATCGAGAGGCGAGTTCTCTGCCCAATAAAATCGCTCTTTCGCTTTTGTCGAGGCTATCAATCCAAAACCAGGCAATCGCGACCAAAATCGCGAGCAATGCTAATTCCATCAATGAGAATCCATTCTTTAATTAATTGTTAGGTGATACGGATGTGCTGCATAAAGTTATACTGCTGCTCATTAAATAAGCGTATATAAGGCTTACAATAAAGCGCAAGTTAATAGATAATTAACCCGTTGACTTACAGGTTCAGCCGTTTTCGTTAATGCTGAATTGTAAGCTAAAGTATCTGATTGTCAGATACAGTTTTATCAAGTTATTAACATCAACTCATCATTGAATGAAGCAAATGCGTGAAAAAGAAGCCATCAGTGCTTATTTAAAATTGTTGCAAAATAAAGGCGCTGTGAGTGGCTTGCTGCATAAGCGTTCGCTATTTTTAGACAAGTTAAGCGTGGAACTGGCCGGTAAAGCACTGGATGGCCATGCTTATCGTGCGGTGGTGGAAACGTTGATGGAGTCTATTCCGGCAGAAGACTGGCATGAGAGCCTGACCGCGGCCCGCGAGTTTTACCCGTTCTGGGTCAAGGATATTAAAGCAATCGCCGCACTGAATATTAATCCTGGTTTTGAAATTGAGCCATTACAGTGGAAACCTGATCAGGCTTCATTGAAGTCGTTAACAGATAGCCTGGCAACTGAGAAGTTTGATGCTTCCGAGAACTGGCCTTTAAAAGCCTATATTCAGGCAATGCGCCAAGAAGGTGCAGAGCAGACAATAGTGGATACGCGCAGCAAGCTCGCAAAGATCATACTGATGCGTATTAGAAGTGCTCCGGAAAAAAATCATAAAACCTATCGCGCCGCTGTCGATCTTACCCTGCCACTTTTTACGATCAAGCATAATCGCCGCCTCTTTCTGGTTGTAGTGCGGGAGTTCTATCATTTCTGGTCCGGCAATCCGGATGCTGCCAGCATGGTGCTTAAGGATGGCTCAGGCAATATTCTTCTCTGATCTGCTTTCATCTTTATTGGGCAATATCAAAATCAGCGTTTAGAGGTTTGCGCCCCAAAACAGTGCATTACCTTTTTGATTGCACTATAAGTGTGCGATTTTGTATTTTAAGCATCTTTTTAGCTCATATAAAACAATGAGTTAGTAGTTGGCGCATTCTTTGCTTATTTGGCTTAGCTAAAAAAATGAGGTCATTAAAATGGAAGCGTTAGTCACAGCAAACGATGTGCTATTTGTTTTACTAGGTGCCATTATGGTGCTGGCAATGCATGCGGGTTTTGCATTTTTGGAAGTTGGTACGGTACGTCAGAAAAATCAGGTAAATGCGCTGGTCAAGATTATGGTCGATTTTTCTGTGTCGACGATTGCCTATTTCTTTATCGGTTACAGTATTGCTTATGGCGTCAATTTTTTTAGTGGCGCAGAAGTTCTGGCAGCTAAAAATGGGTTTGACCTGGTCAAATTCTTTTTCCTGCTCACATTTGCAGCGGCGATTCCGGCAATTATCTCAGGCGGTATTGCCGAGCGTGCCAAATTCAACCCGCAGCTTGCCGCAACATTTATTCTGGTTGGCTTTGTCTATCCGTTTTTTGAAGGGATTGCCTGGAATAATCATTTTGGTCTGCAGGACTGGCTCAACGTCACATTGGGGGCAAAATTTCATGACTTTGCGGGCTCCGTTGTAGTGCATGCGATGGGAGGCTGGATTGCGCTAAGCGCTGTGGGGCTACTGGGCGCACGCAAAGGACGTTACAGTAAGGATGGGCGTCTGCATGCCTATCCACCTTCAAACATTCCTTTTCTTGCCCTGGGGGCATGGATTCTGACTGTTGGCTGGTTTGGTTTTAACGTGATGTCGGCACAGGCAATACAGGGTATTTCAGGGTTGGTCGCCGTGAACTCCTTAATGGCATTGGTTGGCGGCACGTCGGCAGCGTTGGTGATGGGTAAGAATGACCCCGGCTTCGTGCACAATGGCCCATTAGCCGGCTTGGTGGCCGTGTGCGCAGGTTCAGATGTGATGCACCCATTAGGTGCGCTTGCTACAGGTGTGGTGGCAGGTGTGCTGTTTGTCTGGGCTTTTAACCAGACACAGCAACGCTGGAAAATTGATGATGTATTGGGTGTATGGCCTTTGCATGGTCTGTGCGGTGCATGGGGTGGTATTGCTGCCGGCATATTTGGGGCAAAAGCGCTTGGTGGCATGGGTGGTGTGAGTTTGCTTTCTCAGCTTGTTGGGACTTTGTTGGGCGTGGCAATTGCTGTTTCTGGAGGTATGTTAGTCTATGGCACGTTGAAGAAACTGGTAGGTATCCGTCTCGGCGCAGAAGAAGAGTTTGATGGTGCAGATCTAAGTATTCACAAGATTGTGTCATCAACAGAAGATTGATTGACTCAGGGGCGAGTTTTAACCTGATGCGCTATGTTAGAATTTGGGCATGATTTCAATACAATCCCAAATTTAATATGGCGCGTTTTCACGTGATTATTCCTGCGGCGGGGGTGGGTAACCGCATGGCAACCGCTATCCCCAAACAATATTTACCATTGTGCGGCAAGCCAGCGATTTCACATAGTATTCAAACCTTTTTTGCCTGCCCGCGCATTGCCAGTATCCACCTTGCCCTTAGCCCGGACGATTACTTCTGGCGCAATCTCACTCTGGATACCAATAGCCGTCTGCATCTGCATTACACAGGGGGTGACTCGCGCTCTGAAACGGTGCGTAACACACTGAATGCCATACGGCCGCAGGTGGAGGATGCCGATTGGGTGTTGGTGCATGATGCTGCCCGTCCTGGCCTGACAATCCCTTTATTGGATGAATTATTGAATGCTCTGCAAGAGGATGCGGTAGGTGGCCTGCTGGCATTGCCGTTGGCAGATACGCTCAAGCAGTCTAACGCCGAGTCACGCGTGGTGAACACGATTCCAAGAGAAGGGTTGTGGCAGGCGCAGACGCCGCAAATGTTCCGTTATAACTTGCTTAAAGAAGCATTGGAGAAATTTAACGGCGCACCGACCGATGAGGCTCAGGCAGTGGAGGCGATGGGGTTGCAACCCAAGCTGGTGGTGGGTTCACTGAGGAATATGAAAATCACTTATCCGCAGGATATTGCACTGATGGAAGTGCTGATGCAGCAGTAATTTCAAAGGAAAGTTGCAATGATAAGAATTGGACATGGTTTTGATGTGCATGCTTTGGTATCCGGGCGTAAATGCATCATTGGCGGCGTGGAAATACCTCACGATAAAGGACTGGATGGCCACTCGGATGCAGATGTGCTATTGCATGCGATATGTGATGCGTTATTGGGTGCTGCAGCGCTGGGTGACATCGGTAAGCATTTTCCGCCTAGCGACATGCGTTATAAAGGGATCGATTCGCGTCAATTGCTCAGGCATGTGGTGGGACTGCTAAAAGACAAAGGTTTTGATGTCGGCAATATTGATGCGACGGTGATTTGTGAGGCGCCCAAACTGGGCCCGCATACGGCAAAAATGTGTGAAAACATCGCTGCCGATTGCAATGTACATGCCTCTCAAATCAATGTTAAAGCAACGACCACTGAGAAATTGGGTTTTGCCGGACGAGGAGAGGGTGTTGCGGCTGAAGCGGTATGCCTGATTGTTCAGCATGCAAAATTCGCGATTTAAATCTGGCGTTTTTTAGCCGCAGCAGATGTTCCTGTAAGCGTGACTTTTAAAAGTTTTCTGATTAACGCATTGGCTGAAAAATAAATGCTATCCAAACATTATGTTGTCCATATTTTTAGTGACTTAAATAAATGCTGCGCTGGTTTGAAAATCTTCTGAATCCTTTTCCTGCGAAAGAGATAGTGGCGCCACCCAATACCCTGTGGCCATTTTTATGGTCATGCACGCAGGGATCTCGATTGTTTATTCTGGTGATGACCTTGTTTACCGCCTTGATTGGCGGCTTTGAAGCACTTCTGTTCGCTGTGATGGGCAAGATGGTCGACTGGTTAAGCAACACATCCCCTGAACTGTTATGGGTGAATGAACGAGATCATTTACTGTTGCTTGTCGGCTTGCTATTGTTAAGCCCACTATTGATCGCTGTGCAGACACTAATCAAACATCAAACCTTGGCTGGTAATTTCCCCATGCGTTTACGATGGAATTTTCATCGCCTCATGCTGAGCCAGAGTATGAGTTTCTATCAGGATGAGTTTGCAGGCCGTGTTGCTGCAAAAGTTATGCAGACAGCACTGGCTGTTCGCGATGTATGGTTTATCGTGGCGGATATTCTGGTGTTTGTGGTGATTTATTTCGTCACCATGGTGGCTGTCGTCGGGCATTTTAATCTGTTCGTGGTGCTGCCATTTCTGGTCTGGGTTGTTTGCTACGTTGCTTCTTTAAGTTACTTTGTACCCAGGTTAGCCAAAGTTTCTCAGAAGCAGGCAGATGCGCGCGCACTCATGACTGGCCGTATTACCGATGCCTATACCAATATCGGCACGGTGAAGCTGTTTTCACATGCGGGTCGTGAGGCTGGCTATGCGCAATCTGCCATGCGTGAGTTTTTAGGTACTGTGCACGCGCAAATGCGCTACGTATCTGGTGTAGAGGTGATGAACCATGTGTTGAATGTGTTGCTGGTGATTTCTACTGCTGGTGTCGCGCTGTTATTGTGGACCAACGGTGAGGTGACTGTCGGCGGCGTTGCTGCGGCAACCGCCATGGCGCTGCGCTTAAACGGTATCTCGCATTGGGTGATGTGGGAGTTGACTTCACTTTATGAGCAGATCGGTACAGCACAGGATGGCGTGAATACCTTATCGCTGACACAGCAGATTACAGACAAACGTGATGCACGCCCACTGCTAGTAACACGCGGTGACATTCAATTCGAGCAAGTTGATTTTGCCTATGGCATGCAAAAAGCGGTATTGCATCAATTGAATCTGCATATTCAGGCAGGTGAGAAAGTAGGCCTGGTTGGGCGTTCCGGGGCCGGTAAGTCGACGATTGTCAATCTGCTGCTGCGTTTTTATGATGTCGAGCAAGGGCGCGTGCTGATCGACGGGCAGGATGTACGGGACGTGACACAGAACAGCTTGCGCAGCCAGATCGGCATGGTGACCCAGGATACCTCATTGCTGCACCGTAGCGTCAGAGATAATATTCTGTACGGGCGACCCGATGCAAGCGAAGCGGACATGATTCATGCGGCCAAGCGGGCCGAGGCGCATGAGTTCATTCTGCAGTTGCGTGATGCCAAGGGCCGGACAGGTTACGATGCGCATGTGGGGGAGCGTGGAGTGAAGCTTTCCGGCGGGCAACGCCAGCGCATTGCCATCGCGCGCGTGATGCTGAAAGATGCGCCTATTTTGCTGCTGGATGAAGCGACCAGTGCGCTGGACTCAGAAGTGGAGCAGGCGATACAGGCAAGCTTGTATGATTTGATGCAAGGCAAGACCGTAGTGGCGATTGCACATCGACTGTCGACTATTGCAGCCATGGACAGGCTGATTGTAGTGGATAACGGCAGTATCATCGAACAAGGTGATCATCAGGCACTGATTAAACAGGGTGGCCTGTATGCAACGCTTTGGGCACATCAGAGTGGTGGTTTTCTGGGGGATGCCTGATTGATCAGTAAGGAGAAAGTAATGACTGCAGAAATCGAAATTCGCCCACCATTGCCGCCATTCACACTTGAGTCGGCCATACAAAAAGTCCGCATGGCTGAAGACGGCTGGAATAGCCGTGATCCGCAGCGGGTATCATTGGTATATACAAGTGATAGCCAGTGGCGCAATCGAGCAGAGTTCCCGCAAGGTCGGGTGCAGATTGTCGAGTTTCTGACTAGAAAATGGGCAAAAGAGCTGGATTATCGTTTGATTAAAGAGCTGTGGGCGTTTGACCATCACAGAATTGCGGTTCGCTTTGCATATGAGTGGCATGACGATTCAGGGCAATGGTATCGTTCTTACGGTAACGAGAATTGGCAGTTTGATGAAAATGGTTTAATGGAATTGCGCTATGCAAGTATCAATGATTTGCCTATCAAGGAAACCGATCGTAAATTTTTCTGGCCGCTCGGCAGGCGCCCTGATGATCACCCCGGCCTGAGCAAATTAGGGTTATGATAGGAACGCTGGCTTGGTGTATTGAGCAGAATTGCCTAATTGCTTTTATTCAAGTTTATATATCTGGGTTTATATTGAGAGAACTGTTAAATGTTAGTGTCTTTATCTGATTGGCCTACGCCTCCGTATTTTTCTTTCGCGCTTGAAGATGATCAGCCTCTGACTGAACCTTGCCAGATCCATTTTCTGGATGGTAAAAAAGCCGCAGGCCAGCTAAAGAGAATCTCCACAGAATCCTCCAAGTTATTATTCTCCGCAACGGGAAGTGATGTGGAAGAAACGATTGATTTCGACAAGGTCAAAACAATTCTGCTCGCCAGGCCGGTTATCATGAAGCGAGAGCTGGCGTTGCTTGAAGAGCGGGCAGAAGAGGTAGTTCATTCCTCTGAGCGTCAAACTTACAATGTGCTGTTTAGCGATAATCAGGGCATGTCAGGTGAGGCGGTCGGCTTTGTCGATGACAGCGCGTTATTTCTTTATTTGCCTAAAGATAAAGAAAGAATCATACGTTGCTTTATTCCCAAACAATCGTTGGTGAAGTATCAAATCGGCATGCATATTGGCGAGATGTTGGTGAAAGAGAATCTGGTTCAGAAAGAACAGGTGGATCAAGCTGCAACACGTCAGCAGGATCTGAGGGGGCAGCGTCTTGGCGATTATCTCTCCGAGAATAAAATCCTATCAAGAGAGCAGCTGGATCAGGCGATCACTCTTCAGGGTAAACGACCTATCCTGAAACTTGGCGAAGATTTGCAGGAGCTTGGTTTGATCAACGAGCGTCAGTTAAGCGCTGCCCTGGCGATACAGCAGCAGAATCGAAAGCTACCATTAGGGAAGATTCTGGTGGATATGGGAGCCGTACAGGAGTCTGCATTAAAAAGTACGCTGGCAAAAAAACTGGGTATTCCTTATGTGGGGTTAGAGAAATTTAATTTCGATCTTAATGCCATTAAGCTGGTCAGTGCGGCACATGCCGTAAAACATCACTTTATACCACTCTGCATACATGATGGTGCGCTGGTGGTTGCTTTTGATGATCCACTAAATTCAAAAGCGGCTGAAGAGATTCGTTTCGTCACGCAGTTGGCCGTTGTGCCAGTAATGTCTTCCGGTGAAGAAATTACCATGGCAATTCACAAATATTATCCTGGACATAGTCAGGACAGATATGCTGATGCGATTGCAGCAGAAGAGTTTACCAGAGGCAGTGAGTATGAGCTGAACCTGTCTTCTGATAACGCGGAAATGAAAATTGATGACCTCGCATCAAAATTATTCAGCGAGGATGAGAGCATTGAGCTGACATTTGAACCGATTGCCGAGTCTGATAATACACTGGTGCAATTGGTGAATAAGATGATTCTCGATGCGCATGCTTCCGGGGTTTCCGATATCCATATCGAAACCTACCCTGGTAAGAAGAATACCCGGGTCAGGTTCCGTAAAGATGGCACTTTGTCAGATTATCTTGAAATTCCGGCCAATTTTCGTGATGCCATTATTTCGCGGATCAAGATCATGGCGCAGCTGGATATTTCCACACGTCGTAAACCGCAGGATGGCAAAATAGATTTTCAGAACTTTGGCCCGGCAAAAATTGAGCTGCGCGTAGCCACTATTCCTACTACGAATAACCTCGAAGACATCGTCATGCGTGTGCTGGCTGCAGCCAAGCCATTGCCGATTGATAAACTTGGATTATCTAAAGACATTCTGGATAGCTTGAAACATCAGGTTGAACGTCCTTACGGTTTGGTTCTTGTCTGCGGTCCAACCGGCTCAGGTAAAACGACGACACTGCATTCGCTGCTCGGTTATATCAATACGCCGGAGCGCAAGATATGGACGGCAGAAGACCCGGTTGAAATCACGCAGCCCGGTTTAAGGCAGGTACAGGTCAACAGCAAGATCGGCTGGACATTTGCCGGTGCCATCCGCAGTTTCCTGCGCGCGGATCCTGATGTAATCATGGTCGGTGAGATGCGCGATCAGGAAACGACCAAGATTGGCATTGAGGCCTCGCTGACAGGTCATCTCGTGCTTTCTACCCTGCATACCAATACTGCACCGGAAAGCGTGATCCGGCTACTGGATCTTGGCATGGACCCATTTAACTTTGCCGATGCTTTATTGGCTGTATTGGCACAGCGGTTGGCAAAAAGCTTATGTCCTAATTGCAAAGAGGCGTACGTGCCTGAACAGGAAGAAGTCGATGCTTTATTAGCCGAATATCTGGTTGGTACTGCGCTGGATGGGAATGTAATCATGCAGCAATGGCAGGAGGCATATGCGAAAGATGGTAAATTCAAGCTCTATAAAGCCAAAGGGTGTGCAGCCTGTAGCAATACCGGTTACAAAGGACGCATCGGCATGCACGAGTTGATGACGGCGAGTCCCGAGGTTAAACATTTGATTCAGACACATGCACCAGTGGCCGAATTACAGGCTGCAGCAATCAGTTCAGGTATGCGCACATTGAAGCAGGACGGGATTACAAAGGTGTTGCAAGGCCTGACTGATATAGCTCAGGTCAGATCGGTGTGTGTTTAGTCGGCTTTGTTACATATCTTTGCCTGTAAGAATAAATTATCCATGAATATGAAAAATGCCAATTCGGCAGATGAAATCATCTGCCATTGCAGCGGCACGAAGCGCAGTGATATACAAAGCCTGTTCGAGCAGGAGATGGATATGGAAGCTATCTCCAGATGGACGGGTGCTGTTTCTGGCTGCGGCGGATGTGAGTGGGATATTGCACAATTGCTGAAGGATCTGGCGGAACGGAAAGTCAGCCAAGGCTCCTGATGAGTGTTGGTTTAAAAGATGCGAGCGCATAATGAAAAAGCCAGCTTGAATGCTGGCTTTTTCATTAGCTACTTCAAAACGTTAAGTCGAGGAGGGGCGATATTTAACGTTCATCAGCAGGCAAATCTTTGAGCTGAAATTTAAATGGCTTACGCGGATTAAATAACCTATGCGCGCTCTCTTACCACCAGACCTTGCAGTCGGCCTAATGTTTTAGAAAAAGCCAATACTTCCTCATTTGGAATCTGACGTATGGTTTTTTGTGTCGCAGTATCAATCACTTTTACGATCATGCGACCTGCTTCTTCGTCCATTGAAAACTGAACAGTCTGCAATGCAGGCGCTACCAATTCGTTCAGTTTATCAACTGCGGCAGTCAGTGCAGCTTTATTGGCTTCGGTTGAGAATCTGTTTTCAGAATTATCAACCGCTTTAAGCGCAGCAGGGCTACTAATGTTTTGAACTGTAGTTCTGGTATCCGCCGTTTTTGGTACAGCGGTGGGTATTTTTATACCACCGTAAGCATCTAATGAAGTGTTGAACATGGTTATCTCCTAAATCAATCTTAAATTTTGCTGCAATTGGTATTACATTTATCTGTATCTCTTAACTCGTTAACGGCAGCAGTTTTAGTTTATTTAGGGTGATTTGAAAA
>Ga0172367_10001718_pt1 | contig 31125 bp, 23 predicted proteins | sample Lak10m_FD_114542 | JGI IMG/M metagenome (GOLD analysis project Ga0172367, IMG submission 114542) | Freshwater microbial communities from Kabuno Bay, South-Kivu, Congo - kab_022012_10m | ecosystem: Environmental > Aquatic > Freshwater > Lake | place: Democratic Republic of the Congo: South-Kivu...
GCCAGTTCGTGGCCGTCCACCTGCCAGGCATAGCGCACGGGCCAGGCCAGGCCCTCCACCTCCACATGCCACACCTGGCCGGTGCGGTTGGTCACCGGATCCAGCTGCAGCTCGATCATGGGCTGCCCGCTTTGGGGATCCAGGATGAGCAGGGCCACCTGCGCGGCGCTGGCGGATGGCAGGGCGAAATTCACCAGTCCACGCCCGTGGCCGCAATCGCAGCCAGGTGGGCTGCTGGCTCCCAAAGGCAGGCAACGGCCCACCTTCTCACCCAACTGGTAAGGAGCCTCCAGCACGCGCAGGAGATCCCCATGCAGGCGCACGCGGGCCATGGATCAGCCGTGCCGCAGGAAGTGGCCCAGCGCCGTGGCCATCCACAAGGGATCCAGCGCGCCGGCACTCTCCCTTGCGCTGTGCATGGAGAGCATGGGATTGCCCACATCCACCGCCGCGATTCCCATGCGCGCGGAAGCCATGGGGCCAATGGTGCTGCCGCAGGGAAGATCCGTGCGGTGCACATAGCGCTGCACGGGCACGCCCGCATCCTCGCACACGCGGGTGAAGCGCGCCGCGCCGGGGCCGTCGGTGGTGTAGCGCAGGTTGCTGTTCAGCTTGATCACCGGACCTTGGTTGAGGAAGACCTGGTGGTGTGGCTCGTAGAGGCGCTGGTAATTGGGATGCAGGGCATGGGCCATGTCGGCACTGACGAGAAAACTGCGTGCACAGGCCCGCAGAAAGGCTTCGCGGCCGCCGCCCAGGGCCTCGTGGATGCGCTCCAGCAGATCGGGCAGGATGCTTCCGTCGGCGCCCGAGGCGCTCTGGCTGCCCACTTCCTCATGGTCGAAGCAGAGGGCCAGGGCCACTCCGCGCAGCTCGGCTGCGTGCGACGCGGCCTCCTGCACGGCGAGCAGGCTGGAGTGACACATGGCCAGGTTGTCCAGCCGCCCGCTGGCGATGTATTCCTGGGAAGGCCCCCAGAGCGCGGCGGGTTGCAGGTCCATGGCACACAGGTCGAAGCCCAGGATGCGCCCGGGATCCACATCGGCGGCCTCGGCCAGCATCCCGCGCAGCAGGCCCCCGTCGGGCATGCCCTCCTCCGCCGCCAGCAGCAGTGGAAGCTCCTCCTGCTTGTCCAGCACCAGACCTTTGTTGTTCACTTCGCGGTTCAAGTGGATGGCCGCGTTGGCCAACCTCAGCAGGGCGCGATCCAGCCGCACATTGCGCGTGGCCACGCCGCCCGGAGCGGCGGCGTCCTTCAGGCTGAGACGGCCCGCCAGTCCCAACTCGCGATCCGCCCAGGTGGCCAGGATGGGGCCTCCGTAGATCTCCACGCCCACGCGCAGCATGCCGCCCTTGGCGTGCTCCCCGCGCGGCTTCACCCGCAGGCCGGGGGAATCCGTGTGGGCGCCTGTCAGGCGGAATCCCTCCTCCGCCAGCACGCCACCACCCACCACGAAGGCCGCCAGCGCGCCTCCTCCCCTGGTGACCACATAGGCGGCTCCCGGCTCCAATTGCCAGGCGTCCTGTTCCTGCAACAGGCGAAAGCCCGCCGCCACCAGACGACGCTGCATCTCGTCCACGGCGTGCCAGGGCGTGGGGGATGCGTCGAGGAAAGCCAGCAAGTCAGTAACGCAGGTGTCGTGCGCCTGAAGCTCGGTCTCCATCAGTGGCATGGTCATGGCGGCTCCTATTCGATGCTCTGATGGAACCAGCAGCACATGCCCATGGCCATGTCCCCGTCCAGCCAGCTGTGGCGGGGCAGCACGCGCAGTTTCAGTTCCCCCTTGCGGATTTCCGGGTCGCAAAAATACAGGCGGTAGGACCAGGTGCCGTCCTCCTCACCCGGGCCGTCCAGTTGCAGCTCGGCGGTGCGGATGCGCCCGTTGACACGCATGAAGAGCTCCACCTTCACCTCTTCCGGCCGCAGGAGGCCCAGGTAGAGGCCGGCGCGGATGTCCACGCACTCGTTCTCCCGCGTCACCTGCAGCGTGGTGTCCGTCATGTGGTACCAGCGTTTGAGCAGGCTGCGCTTGTACTGCACGAAATCGCGCACAGCCTGCCAATCATCCTGGCGGGCGCGGCGGTGCTTGTCGGCGGCGGGGATGTAGCTCTGGCGCACATAGTCCATCACCATGCGGCTGGTGCTGAACTGGGCCGTGCAGCTGACGAGGCTGTCCTTCATGCGCGCCTCCCAGCCAAGGGGAAGGCCCTGGCTGTCGCGCTCATAGAAGAGCGGCACCACCTGTTCCTCCAGCGTGCGGTAGAGGCTGCGCACATCGTAGTAGTCCTGGATCCTCTCGTCGCCGTAGTCGGTCTCGCCGCCGATGCTCCAGCCGTTGGCGCCGTTGTAGCCCTCCACCCACCAGCCGTCCAGGATGGAGAGGTTCAGGCCGCCATTGGGGCAGACCTTTTGCCCGCTGGTGCCCGAGGCCTCCAGAGGCCGCCGGGGATTGTTCAGCCACACATCGGCGCCCTGCACCAGATGGCGGGCAAGACCGAGGCTGTAACCCTCCAGCAGGATGACGCGGCCGTGGAAGCGCTCCATCAGGCTGATCTCGTGCACGCGGCGGATGAGGGCCTGGCCGGGGTGATCGGCAGGGTGGGCCTTGCCGGCGAAGATGAGGGTCACCGGGTGCGCGGTGTTGAAGAGCAGTCGCTCAAGGCGGTCCAGGTCGTCGAAGATGAGCACGGCGCGCTTGTAGGTGGCGAAGCGCCGGGCGAAGCACACATAGAGGGAATTGGGATCCATGCGCGCCAGGATGCGCTCAAGGGGAAGCCCCGGCGCGCTCAGGCGCTGGCGCAGATTGCGGCGCATCTCTTCCGTCAGGCGGGCCTTGAGGCTCAGGTGGCGCCGCCACACCTCGCCGTCGGGCAGCGTGCGCACGGGCTCCCAGGCAGCGGGTTCCGTCAGCTTCTGCTCCCAATCCGCGCCCACCGCCTGCTCGTAGAGCTCGCGGAACTCCGGGGCAACCCAACTGGCGGTGTGGATGCCGTTGGTGACATGGCCGATGGGCGTTTCGTCGATGGGCACCTGGTGCCAGAGGTGGTACCACATGCGCCGGCTCACCTCGCCGTGCAGCATGCTCACGCCGTTGGCGAAGCGCGACAGACGCACGGCCAGCGCCGTCAGGCTGAAAATCTTGTAACCGGTCTGGTCCGTCTCCGTGCCCAGCTCCAGCAGGCGGTGGAAGTCGATGCCCGCGCGTTGGCAGTACTCGTGGAAGTAACGGTGCAGGCGAGGCAGCAGGAAGGCCTCGTTGCCGGCGGGCACCGGCGTGTGCGTGGTGAAGACCGTGGACGAGGCCACCGCCTCCACCGCCGTGTCGAAGTCCAGTCCGGCGGCCAGCAGCTCGCGCATGCGCTCCACCGCCAGGAAGGCGCTGTGGCCCTCGTTCATGTGCCACACATCCGGCTCAAGCCCCAGGGCGCGCAGCAGGCGCACGCCGCCGATGCCCAGGATGATTTCCTGGGCCATGCGCGTATCACGGTCCCCACCGTAGAGCTGCCAGGTGAGGGCGCGATCCACCGAGGGATTCCCCTCAACATCGCTGTCCAGCAGGAGGAGGCGCGCATTGCCCACCTGCACTTCCCAGGCGCCCAGCAGCAATTCGCGCCCTGGCAGTTCCACGCTCAAGCGCAGGGGGGCGCCGTCGGCGGCCAGCACTTCGCGCACAGGCAGGTGTTCCAGGTTCATCAGCACCATGTCCGCGTGCTGCTGGCCCTGCAGGTCGATGCGCTGGCCGAAATAACCCTGGCGGTACATGAGACCCACGCCGGTGAAGGGCAGGCCAAGATCGTGGGCGCTCTTGATGTGATCGCCGGAGAGCACACCCAGCCCGCCGCTGTAGATGGGCAGGCTGTTGTGGATGCCGTACTCGGCGGAGAAGTAGGCCACCTGCCGCCCAGCCAATCCCTCGGGACAACGGGCGCGCGCGGCGGCGAGACAGCCCTCCAGACGGACGCGCAGGGCCTTCAGCTCCTTCTTGAAAGAGGCGCTCTTCTCAAGCTCCGCCACGCGCTGGGCGGACAACTCGCGCACCAGACGCACGGGGTTCTCGTGGCTGTCGAAAGCGCCCTCATCCAGCCCCCGCAGGAATTCCCGGTACCAGGGCGTCCAGCTCCACAGCAGATTGCCGGACAGTTCAAGCAATTCGTCGCGCAGACTCATCAATTGCCTTCCTTTTCCACAAGGGCCCTGACGATCATGGTCACCACGCTGAGGAGAAAGGCCCCCAACACCGCGCTGCCGAAGCTCCGCACGGTGAAGCCGTCCACCAGCCAGGCCGTGGCGGTGAGGCACAGGCCGTTGATTACCAGGGTGAAGAGACCCAGGCTGAGCAGGTTCACCGGCAGGGTCACCAGCAACAGCACGGGTTTGAAACTAAGGTTGATCAGACTCAGCACCAAAGCGGCCACGGCGCTGGTCTCCCAGTTCTTGGACGAGATGCCCGGGCTGATCTGCAACACCACCAGCAGGCCGAAGAAGGTGATGAGCAAACGCCGGATCACTGGCCTTCCCCTCCCGGCTCGTCCCGCTCCGCCCGCTGCATGCCGGCGCGGGGCTCCTCCTCCGCCAGGGCGGCCGCACGCGCCAGGAGGGCCTGCAACTCCGGCAGGCGCTGGCCCATGTGGTGGCGTCCCCGGGCGTGCAGATCCGCCATGGCGCCCAGGGACCAGAAGCGCACGATCTCACGCCAGCGGCTAAAACAGAGGGGCTGGTCGGAGAAGGGCTGCAGCACCAAGTCGCTGTGCAGGGTCTGGTTGCGCAGGCGCTGCTGGATGAGGGGCAGGTAGATGCTGCGGTACACCACCTGAGGCACATGGCGCAGCAATTCGGCGGGCATTGCGGCGTTCATCTCCAGGCTGCTGGTGAGCACCACGCCGGAGGGGCCAACCAGTTGACGGCAGATGTCGGCGGGCACATTGTTCACCACGCCACCATCGCCGCACAAGTGGCCGCCCACCCGCACCGGGGGATAAATGCCCGGCAGGGCCGCGGAGGCCAGCACGGCTTCGCGGCAGGGGCCGGTGGAGAGCACGCGCTGACGACCCTCCACCAGATCCGTCACCACCACATGCAGGGGAATCGACAGATCCTCCAGGCGCTCGGGCAGCGAGAAGCGGTCCAGCAGGTGGAGCATGGCCGCCGGGCTGAACATGCCACCGGCCCGCCACGAGGGCCGCAGCCAGGCCAGGCGCTGATCACGGCGGTAGAGGGCCTCACGGATGCGCCGGGGTGAAATGCCCGCCGCCAGCAACAGGCCCACCAGGCTGCCCGTGGACGATGTGGCGATGGCCTCCACGCGCAGACCCGCCTCCTCCAGCACCTCGGCCACGCCGATGTGGGCCAGGCAGCGCACGCCGCCTCCGCCCAGCACAAGCCCGAAGCGCGGAGGTCCGGCCTGCCTTCTCAATGCGCCGCTCCTGCCATCCTGCATCTCCCTGAAAAAACGGGCATCCCGCAGGATGCCCGTGGCAGAGTCCTTGCGTGGCGATGCGCCGCTACCTGCCCAATTGCCGGCGCAGCTCGCGGCCCACTTCGTAACCCTTCAACACGGCCTTCTTGTTCACCTCCACCAGGGCGGCACGCTTCACCACCGTGGACAGGGCCTGGGTGCAGGTTTCAAGGTTGAGCAAGTTGGTGTAGCCCACCACGGCGCCGAAGGCCACCATGTTGGCGATGCGCGTGTTGCCCAGCTCGTCGGCCAGCTTGGTGAACGGAATTGGCACAATGTCACAATCGCTGCGAGCGGGGACAATGTCGATGAGGCTGCTGTCGTAGAAGATCACGCCGCCCGGCTTGGCCGTGGCCTCGAACTTCTCCAGACTGGGTCGATTGAAAGCCAGCAGGATGTCCGGATCGTGCACCATGGGGCTGCCGATCTCGCGCTCGCTGATGCGCACGCTGCAGTTGGCCGTGCCGCCGCGCATCTCCGGGCCATAGGCGGGAATCCAGCTGCTCTGGTAGCCCTCGCGCATGCCGGCCTCGGCCAGCGCCACGCCCAGCAGCATGATGCCCTGGCCGCCGAAACCCGCCGCCAGGATCTCCGGATCGCGGAAGCGCTCCTCCACCTGGGTGCGCGGAGGCGTGGCGCTCTCGGGCTGCAGCAGGTCCAGCTTCTTGAGGATCATGGCCGAGGTCATGTCCAGGTGGACGCTCTCGCGGGATGGCGTGTCGTCGATGCGGTCCCGCAGATTCCCCAGGGGGAAGACCTTCAGCATGTTCTCTTCGATCCACTTCATGCTGTCCACGGGATTGAGCTTCCAGCCGCTGGGGCAGGGGCTGAGCACCTCCACGAAGGTGAAGCCCTTGCGGTCGATCTGCGCCTGCAGCGCGCGGCGGATGGCCCGTCGCGTGCGGTTGATGTGCTGGGGCGTGTGCAGGCTGGTGCGCTCGATGAAGACCGGCGCCTCCAGGCTGTTGAGCAACTCGGCCACGCGGATGGGGAAACCCTCGTTCTCGGCGTTGCGGCCGTAGGGGCTGGTGCTGCTCTTCTGCTCGATGAGCGTGGTGGGGGCCATCTGGCCGCCCGTCATGCCGTAGATGGCGTTGTTGATGAAGATGACGGTGATGTGCTCGCCGCGGTTGGCGGCGTGGATGATCTCGCTGGTGCCGATGGCCGCCAGGTCGCCATCGCCCTGATAGCTCATGACGATGCTGTGCGGATGGCTGCGCTTGATGCCCGTGGCCACCGCCGGCGCGCGGCCGTGGGCCGCCTGGATGTTGCCAATGTCGAAGTAGTAGTAGGCGAACACGCTGCAGCCCACCGGGCTGATGAGGATGCTGCGGTCCGTCACCTCGAAGTCGTGCAGGGCCTCGGCCATGATCTTGTGCACATGTCCGTGGCCGCAGCCCGGACAGTAGTGGGTCGTCTTTTTGTCGGCGTTGGCGCTGCGCTCGAAATTGTCGTAGAAGGCCGCCGACTTGCTGAGAATCTTGCTTGCCGCCATGGATCAGGCCTCCCGGAAGTGCGACAGGGCCGCCGTCACGATTTCATCGGTGGTGGGAATGTTGCCACCCATGCGGTTGTAGAAGTGCACGGGGCGGGAGCATTCGATGGCCAGGCGCACATCCTGCAGCATCTGGCCGTTGTTGAGTTCCACGCACAGGAAGGCCTTCACCCGGCCCGCCAGCGCCTTCATCTGGGCCTCGGGGAAAGGCACCAGGGTGATGGGCCGTATCAGCCCCACCTTCAGGCCCTTGTCCCGCAGCACATCCACGGCGCTGCGCAGGATGCGGCTGACGATGCCGAAGCCCGTCAACACGAATTCCGCGTCCTCGGTGCAATACTCCTCCACCATCACCTCGCGCTCCTGCAGGGCCGCGTACTTCTCCTGGAGGCGTCGGTTCAGCGCCTCAAGGTCGTCGGGCTCCAGCTGGATGCTGCTGATGAGGTTGTGCTTGCTCTCCTTGTCGGCGTAGATGGCCCAGTCCCGGCGGGGCAACGCGAGCACCGGCTCGGGGAATTCCACCGGCTCCATCATCTGGCCAATGACGCCATCCGCCTGCAGGTAGACAGGGGTGCGGTACTCCTCGGCCAGCTCGAAGGCCTTGCGCACCAGATCCGCGAATTCCTGCACGCAGTTGGGCGCCAGCACGGGGGTCTTGTAGTTTCCGTGGCCGCCGCCCTTGCACAGCTGGTTGTAGTCGCTCTGCTCCGGGGCGATATTCCCCAGGCCCGGGCCGCCGCGGTTGATGTTGATGATCACGCAGGGCAGCTCAGCGCCGGCGGCGTAGCTCACGCCCTCCTGCTTCAGGCTGATGCCCGGGCTGCTGCTGGCGGTGAGCACGCGCCCGCCTCCGCCCGCCGCGCCGTAGACCATGTTGATGGCCGCCACCTCGCTCTCCGCCTGGATGAAGGTTCCGCCCACCCGGGGCAGATAGTAGGCGGCACTCTCGGCGATCTCGCTGGCGGGGGTGATGGGGTAGCCGAAATACTGGCGGCAACCCGCCAGGACAGCGGCGCGCAACACGGCGTCGTTGCCCTTCATCAAAATCTTGCTCATGCTTCGGCCTCCTCCAGCGGCAGCACGCCACTGGCTTCATAGTCCCTGACCTGGAAGCCCTCGGGCACCAGGGCTCCCTTCTTCCACACCAGGATGGCTTCAGGCTCCGGACAGGCGTAGTAGCAAATGCCACAGCCTGTGCAGCCCTCGCCGGAGTACATGGCGAAGTGGTAACCCTTGGTGTTGAAGTGCCCGTGAAAGGAGAGCACATGCACAGGGCAGGCGGCAATGCAAAGCCCGCACCCCTTGCAGAGTTCGGGCTTCACCGCCACCGTGGCCTTGTCGAGTATGGATGCGGACATGACACGCCTCACAGCTTGATGAGCGGCACCGGGGCTGCTCCAGCCCGGCTTTGCGCACGCGGGACGAAGTTCCACGGCACCGTGTTATGAGAGTAACACATGCCTCAGGATAGTTCAAAAAGGAGCTTGGCTTGGCCCCGTGGTAGACGATGACGAACCTCATGGTGTTCAATCACATGGGCGATTCAGTGATGTCCCTTGCGGCCTTTGCCACCCCCAACCTGCTCTGACCATGAACATCACTTGTTGATATTCCAATAGAATTCACCGTCAGGAAGGGGAAGGAAGGCCGGGAGGCTGAAGCGATCCCGCCTTGCCATCTTGGCCACGGTCAAACCGGAGAAGCGCCATGTCCCGCCCCCTTGTTCCCGACTACATCCGCGATCTGACTCCCTACAAACCCGGCAAACCCATCCGCGAGGTGCAGGAGGAGCTGGGGCTGGAACATGTGGTGAAACTGGCCTCCAATGAGAATCCCCGGGGAGGCAGTCCGCGCGCCCTGCAGGCCATCCGCGATTGTCTGGGCGACCTGGCGCGTTACCCCGATGTGGGGGCGCTTGACCTGCGCGACGCCATCGCCGGGCACTTCCAGGTGCGGCGTGAGAATGTGATCTGCGGCTCGGGATCGGAGAGCATCCTGGCCAACATCCTGCGCACCTTCCTGGAGCACGACGACCAGCTGCTCACCAGCGAAGGCACCTTCGTGGGCTTTTATGTGCTGGCCCAGAGCCGGGGCGTGGCCCTGCGCACCGTGCCCCTGCGGGCGGACTACCACTTCGACCTGGAGGCCATCGCCGCGGCCATTGGCCCCAAAACGCGCCTGGTCTACCTGGCCAACCCCAACAATCCCACCGGCACCATCTTCACCAAGGGCGAGTTCAGCGCCTTCATGGAGCGCGTGCCCAGCCACACGCTGGTGGTGATGGATGAGGCCTACATCGAGTATGTGGACCCCGGGGCCGACAATCCCGACAGCCTGCTTTACCGCTTCGACAATGTTCTCACCCTGCGCACCTTCAGCAAGTCCCACGGCCTGGCAGGCCTGCGGGTGGGCTACGGCTTCGCCCACGGGGATCTCATCGCCAACCTGATGAAGGTGAAGTTGCCCTTCGAGCCCAGCATTCCCGGGCAAGTGGCGGGGGTGGCGGCCCTGCGGGATGTGGACTTCATGCGCGACACCGTGACCCTCAGCGCCGAGGGCCGTGATCGCCTGATGGCGGAACTGCGGGCCAAGGGCTTCCAGCCTGTGCCCAGCCAGGCCAACTTCGTCATGTTCCCGCTTGCGTCGCCGGAGCAGGCCGACGCCTTCGCCCGCCACTGTCTGGTGCGCGGCGTGATCGTGCGGCCGCTGGGCGCCTTCCGTCTTCCCCACTGCATTCGCGTCTCCACCGGCCTGCGGGAGGAGATGGACGCCTTCGAAAATGCGCTGAGCGAGTGGTAGGCCCGTCGGCAAACACCCCGGCACTGAACTTGAGTCGCAATCAAGCTTCCCGTCCCATCAAGGAGACCGCCTGTGTCGAGCACCCCATCCTCCAAAGGCATGAACGGCGAGGCCGAGCGCACCGCCCACCTCTCGGATTCCACCGCCGGCGTCAGCTTCAACCAGTTCCGCATCCTGGTGGCCGCGGGAGCCTTCGCCACCACCATCGCCCAGGTGCGGGTGCTGGGGCGCCTGCCCTTCCAGACCGTGCTGAAGAACACCTACGGCTTCGACGCCACGCAGATCGCCACCTTCATGGCCATCGCGGTCTTCGCCTGGAACTTGAAGCCCTTCGCGGGGCTGCTCACCGACGCTTTTCCTCTCTTCGGCACGCGGCGCCGCCACTACATGATGATCGCCGCCGGCCTGGCCGCCCTGTGCTGGTTCCTGGTGGGATTGGTGATGGATCCCGTCTCCCTCTTGCCCAACGGCCTTGGTCAGGCCGTCTATGATTTCCTTGGCCACACTCCGGGTGCCATGAGCTTCATGCAGTACCAGCTCCTGCTGTGGACGGCGGTGGGGCTGAATGTGTTCATGGTCTTCTCCAGCACGGTGATGGGCGGCTTGATGGTGGAGGCCGGCCAGCGCTACGATGCCGCCGGACGGATCACCTCGCTCAGGCAGATCGTGCAGAGCGGCGTCAGCCTGCTGAACGGCGTCCTGGGTGGTTTCCTGGCCACCCAAGCCTTTGGGTGGACGGCGGGGGCCGGGGCCTTTCTGCTCTTCATGCTGGTGCCCCTCACCTACCAGTACCTGCCGGAGAAAAAGCTGGCCAAGTCCGACAGCCAGGTCTTCCGCAACGCATGGTCCCAATTGAAGACACTTGGCCGTGCCCGCACCCTGTGGAGCGCCTCGGTGGTGGTCTTCCTCTTCTACATGGCCCCGGGCTTCCAGACGCCGCTCTTCTTCATGCAAACGGACAAGCTGCAGTTCTCCACGCCCTTCATCGGCCTCATTGAAACCACGGCCGGCGCCTTCGGCATCGTCTCCGCGCTGCTCTACGGCGTCTACTGCAAGCGCTTCAACCTGCGCATCCTGCTCACCTTCAGCATCGCCGCCAGCGCCGCCGCCACCCTCATGTACCTCTTCTACGGAACCGGGCTGGTGGGCAATTCCCACATCACGGCCCTTGGCATCGACACCCTGGGCTCCTTCATCGGCGTGGTGGCCGAGGTGGCCATGATGGACCTGGCGGTGCGCTGCACGCCACGGGGCTGCGAGGCCCTGGGTTTCGCCCTGATGATGAGCGTGCGCAACCTGGCCATCTCCCTCAACGACATCCTGGGATCCTGGCTCATCGACCACCACCACTGGGAATTCTCGCGTCTGGTGCTGGTGAACGCGGGCACCACGGCCCTGGTGCTCGTGTTGATCCCCTTCCTGCCCGCCGTGCTGATGAACCGCCGCGAGGGCGACGCAGCCTGATTCCAGGGCCCTACAGACACCCAACGAGAATGAAGGGCCCGGCGCGCATGGCTGCCGGGCCCTTTCCATTCCTTCGCTGTCGTGCTTGTGTTTCGCATGCGTGCGCCGCCGGGAAGGCGAGGTTCCTACTCCCGGGCGAAGAGTTCCCGGTAACCCGCCTCCTTCTCCAGCAGCTCTTCATGGCGCCCCTCATGGATGAAGCGCCCTCCCTCCAGCCACAACACACGATCCGCAACACGAGCCGTGGCCTCCCGGTGGGTGGCCACCAGCACGCCGGCACGAGGCAGGATCCGGCGCAAGCCACTCCAGAAGCGCTGCTCCGTGGCGGCGTCCAGGGCGCTGGTGGCGTCGTCCAGCAGCAGGAAGTCGGGTTCGGCGGCAATGGCCCGGGCCAGGGCGACGCGCCCACGCTGCCCGCCGCTCAAGCCAACTCCGCCCTGCTCGATGCGGCGCTCCGGCGGGAACTCGTCCTGCACGCAGGCGGTCTCCAGGGCGGCGACGATGACCTCCCGTCCAAGTCCATCGCGGCCCAGCGCCACATTCTCCGCCACTTCACCACTGAAGAGCAGGCTCTCCTGCGGCACCCAGCCCAGTCGGCGACTGCGCACCGCCGAGCTTAGCCCCTCCACCGGCAGGCCGTCCAGCAGCACCCTGCCTCCGCTGGGTTCCTGCATGCCGGCGGCGAGCTCCAGCAGGGTGGTCTTGCCACACCCCACCGGACCCACCACCGCCACGGTCTCGCCCCGGCGCAGGGAGAGGTCCACCTGGTCCAGCAGGGCTTTGGCTTCCGTCGTCCACGCGAAGCTCAACCCCTCCAGGCGCAGCTCCCGGGACTGCCCCGGCGTGGCGGAGCCCTGCGGACGCTCGGCGTGCGCCTCCAGCTGCTGCATGCGGTCCACGCTGGACGCCACCACATTGGTGGAGACGAAGAACCAGCTGATGGTCCACAAGGGGCCGGTGAGGCTGCCCAGATAGGCCACGAAGGCGTAGAAGTCGCCAAGGGTGATCTGCCCGCGCATGAGGAACCAGCCTCCGGCGAAGAGCACGATGATCACGCCGCTCTGGTTGAGCAGGGCGCCCAGCCCCTCCAGCACCGCGCGCAGGGTGAGCACATTCTTCTCGCTGCGCATGCGGCGTTCCAGGGCGCGGTGGAAGAGCAGGGCCTGGGCGCGCTCCGCCGCATAGGCCAGCACGATGCGCACGCCGCTGAAGGCGGCCTCCAGCACATCCACGGTTTCGCTGGTGCGCTTCTGCCGCTCGCTGTAGTGCCGCTCCTGCAGATGCTCCGTGCGCGTCATCAGCCACACCACCACGGGCAGCGGCGCCACGGCCATGAGGGTCAAACGCCAGTCCAGGCTCATCATCACACCCACGGCGAAGACCAGACGAAGCACGGCCTCGATGGGGCGGAAAATGCCCGAGCACGAGTACCAGGCCAGCTTGTCCTCCACATCCACATCGTCGGTCAGCCGCGTGACCAGGTCGCCACTGCGGAAGGCGCTGAAAAAGGCCGGCCGCTTGCGCAGGATGCGCTGGAAGAGCGTGAGGCGGATCTCCATGGCGTTGCCCAGGTTCTGGGCGGCGCGGGAGACAGGAAGCAGCCACTGCAGCATCTGCTGCACCACGCCGGCCGCCAGCAGGGCCAGCACCCAGCGGCGGGCCTCCAGGGGCGAGCCGGAATCCACCAGTTCATCCAGCACAAACTTGAAGAGCAGGGGATAGATGGTGCTGGCGGCCACGCCAAGCGCGGTGAGCACCAGCACCAGCGCCATGCCGCGCCGACGCAGGCGCCAATAGGGCAGGAACCAGGCGAGGACCTTGGCCAGGGAATTCACGCCACCGCCTCCCCGCCATCCAGGCGCGCCGCCACATCCAGCCCGTCCTCACCCTGCAGATCCAGTTCCACCTCCACCGCCGCCAGCACGGCATCGGCGAGGCTGGACTGCTGGGCCTTGAGAAGCCCGGCGTACACGCCTCCTTCAAGGATCAGCTCTTCGTGGGAACCCTGCTCCACCACCTCGCCGGCACGGATCACCAGGATGCGATTGGCGTGGCGCACGGTGGAGAGGCGGTGCGCCACCACCAGTGTCGTGCGCCCCTGTGTGAGGCGCTCCAGCGTGCGCTGGATGCGGCGCTCCGTGCGTGGATCCACGCTGCTGGTTGCCTCGTCCAGCACCAGGATGGGCGAATCCACCGCCAGTGCGCGGGCCAGGGCCAGCAACTGACGCTGGCCATAGGACAGGTCGGCACCCCGCTCGGCCAGTACGGCCTTGAAGCCCTCGGGGCGACGCAGGATCTCCTCCTCGATGCCGGCGATGCGGGCGGCCTCGCGCACACGCTCCTGCGTCACATCGTCGCGGAAGGCGCGCAGGTTCTCCTCCACGGCGGCGGGAAAGAGGTAGAGGTCCTGCAGCACCAGCCCAAAGAGGCGGCGGTAGGCGCGGGGATCGTAGTCGCGGATGTCCCGCCCGTCCAGCAGGATCTGTCCCTGGCTCACATCCCGCAGGCGTGTGGCAAGGGTGAGGATGGTGCTCTTGCCTCCGCCGGTGGGGCCCACCAGGGCCACGGTCTCGCCGGGCTCAACCACCAGGTTGAAGTGCTTGAGCACGGGCTCGCCGCCGGGGTAGGTGAAGGCCACATCCCGGAACTCCAGGCGACCGGGTTTCTGTGGCACCGGTGCGGGTTCCATCGGCGCGGGAACATCGGAAGGCGTGTCCAGCAAGGTGAAGATGCGGTCCGCCGCTCCGCCCGCGCGCTGGATCTCGGCCAGCTGCTCGGAGAGCTCGATGACGGGCCAGTAGATCATGGCCGCGTACTGGGCGAACATCACAAGGGTGCCGGCCTTCAGGCTGCCGTCCACGATCCACGCGCTGCCCAGCCACAGGGCAAGCGCCGTCATGAGGATCTGCACCAGGCCCATGCCGTTCCACAGGGAGTACTCCAGCAGGTTCAGGCGCACCACGAAGCGCTTGTAACTCTCGTTGCGCGCGGCAAGTCGCTCCCGCGCCCAGCGCTCCACGCCCAGGGCCTGGATCAGCCGCGCAGCGGGAGCAAGCTCCGCCACCTCGCCGGAGATGAGGGCGTACTGTCGGCGCTCCTCGCGAAAGCGCGTGCGCATGCCGGCGAAGATCACCAGGGTGCCGGCGATCATGAGGGGCAGGAAGAGCACGGCGATGAGGAAGAGGCGCCGGTCCACCCCGGCGATGACCACCACCGATCCAATAATCATGGCCACGGCGCTGAAGATGCGCACGGCCATGGTGCTGGTGAGATTCACCAGACGCTGGCTGTCGGATTCGATGCGCGAGACCAGGGTGCCCACGGGCTTGGACTCCACCCAGGGCAGGCCCAGCTCCAAGGCCTTGGCGAAGAGGTCCTGCTTGACCACGTTCACCACCTCCACGCCGCCGCGGCCCAGCATCACCGTGGCGGCGCCCCCCGCAAGAGTTCCGCCCACCAGCAGACCCAGGTAGAGCAGGGCGCTGCGGCTCAGCCCGGCCAGGTCCTTGGCGGGAAAGTCCACATCGACGATGTGCTTGAAGATGAGCGGCTGCAACAGGGTGAAGGCCACGCCCAGCATGGCGAGCACGAAAGCCGCGGCGAATACGGGCAGGTGGGGCTTCACATAGGGGTGGATGCGGCGCAGCATGCCCAAGGTGGGCAGAGCACCGGCCTCCGGCTCCGTGGACTGGTCGCGCTCCCACCACATGAACTCTTCCCCGCGTTGCGCTCCAGCGTGGCTGTGCCTGCGTGAAAGTGGCCGCAGAAGCGGCGACGGCATCCGGCCAGGCCGAGGAGTGAATTCATCCTAGCAGTGCCCGCAGGGGATGTCAAGGGACGGAAGGTTGGGAGGGGCGGGGCAGCAGCTCCCGGCGGAGGATGGCACTGCCGGGACGAGTCTTGAGAACGAGAAGGAAGGGAGGAGGCGCAACCAGCGAAGGTTCAGGGGCTGGCGGGGCCGGGATCCGCCAGACGCAGGGCCAGCAGGATGAGGAGACCACCGGCCCACTCCAGGGGCCCCAGACGCTCGCCCAGGATGCCAAAGGCCATCAGCGCGGCGAAGACCGGCTCGAAGGAATAGACCAGGGCGGCCCGCTCCGGCGTGGTGGCGGGCTGGTAACGCAACTGCAGGCCCAGGGCAACCACGGTGCCAAAGACGCTGTTGATGAAGAGCGACACGGCCAACTGGCCATCCAGGCGCAGGCGGTTCTCCCCAAGCAGAAGCCAGCCCAGCAAGGAGAGCGCGGCCACCGTGGCGATTTGCCAGAAGTGCAGGGTCCACACCCGGCCCTTCACGGGAAGGCGGTCCGCCAAGAGGATCTGCAAGGCGAAGAGCAGGGCGCAGGTGATGGTGAGGCCGTCTCCACGAGACAGCCGCATGGGCTCGCCACCCACGCGCATGCCGCTGAGAAGGGCCACGCCGGCCAGGGAGACGCCGGCGGCGGTCAGGGAGCGCCAGGAGGGCGCTCGCCTCGTCCAGGCCGCCACCAGCAGGGGCACGCACACGATGTAGAGGGCGGTGAGAAAGCCGGAGCGCGAGGCGCTGATGCTCTGCAGGCCCAAGGTCTGGGTCAGGAAGGCCAGGAAGAGCACCACGCCCAGGCCCAGGCCCCGGGTCATGGTGGCGGTGTCCGTGTAGGAGATGCGCGAACCGAAGAGCAGCGCGCAGGCGGGCAGGGCCAAGCCGAAGCGCAGGGTGAGGAAGAGCCAGGGATCCGTTCCACCCAGGCTCTCGCGTACGAGAGAAAAAGTGCTGCCCCAGATGACGCACATGAGGGCCAGGGCCAGTTCGGCCCGGGTGCGCTCGGTCATGGGCATTCCACCAATGGCGGCAGGGACTGCAGGAAGTTCCACAACCACTGGGCCCACTCCTGCGGGTGGCTGCGCTGAACCAGGTGCGCGCCTCCCGGCAGGATGTGCGCAGGCACCGGCTTCCCCAGACGCGAAGCCAGATCGTGGGCGTGGCCGTGGCTCACGATGCCGTCCAGCTCACCTTGCAACACGGCCACCGGGCAGTGAATGCGCGGCAGATCGTCCTCCACGCTCCAGCCCTCTTCCACGATGGCCAGCCAACCCTCGAACCAGGCGCGCAGCGTGGCCCGTTCCACGGGATCCCACTCCGCCGCCGGGCCGTGCTTCTCCAAAAAGCGGGCGCGCATGTCCAGCAAGGCGGGGCGCATGGAGTCTTCCGTGCGATGGTGCGCCCCGTCGATGGCCACGGCGCAGACGCGCTTTGGCCAGCGGGCGGCGGCCATCAGCGCCAGGCTGCCGCCGTCGCTGGTGCCCTGAAGCACCAGGGGGCGGGTGGGTTCCAGGGCGTCAAGCACCGTTTCAAGATCCCGCAGATCATCCTCGAAGAAGCCGGGCGGAAAACCGTGGGGACGCGGGGATGAGAGACCATAGCCCAGCCGGTCCACGCGCAGGATGCGCCAGCCCCGGGGCTCGCTGGCCAATGCAGGAAAGGGATCGGGCCAGGGATCCACGGAGAAGCCGCCACCACCGTGATGCAGCAGCACCAGCGGCCGCCCATCTTGGGGCCCAAGCTGACCCACATGCAGGCGGCCGCGCGCGGTGGCGATGTGGAAAAAAGTCACGGCCGGGATGGGCTGTCGAGCTGCCGCTCGTGACGGTAGAGCCACGCGGCCATGGCCAAAAGGGCCACATTGCGCGCGATGGACAGGGGGCCCACCTTGCCCGCCAGCACGCTCATGTAGATGCCAAGCTTGCCAAAACAGCCACAATCCACTTCCAGCCCCAGGGCCATGGTCCAGATGAAGAGGACGATGAAGCCCGCCAGCAGCCCGCCCAGCCACAGCAGCGCTCCGCGCCGCCAGGGGCCGGTGATGAGCAGCAAGGCGGCCAGGCCCTCGATCCAGGGCAGGCCGATGGCGGGCAGGTTGCTCCACGCCTCCGGCATCACATGGAACTTGCGGATGGCGGCGGCGAACTCGCCAGGGTTCTGGATTTTGCCAAAGGCGGCGAAGAGAAAGAGCCCGCCCAGAGTCAAGCGGAAGATCCACACCAGCGCCAGGCGCCACGATGGTGAGATGGAAAGGGTCATTTCTCCACCGGTTGGCCCAGATCATCCCACTCCTTGAAGCCGCCGGTGTAGACGCGCAGCTTCTTGAAGCCAGCCTTCGCCAGCAGCTTGGCCAGGTCGTGGGACAATTCACAGTCGCCACCGCTGCAGTAGACCACCACCAGGCTTCCCTTGGGCACCTGCAGTTTCTGCTTGCCGGCCTTGTAGCCGTCCACCGTGATGTTCACCGCGCCGGGAATGTGGCCCTTGGCGTAATCCGGCGTCTCCCGCGCATCCACAAAGGTGGCCAGTTCGTTGCGGAAGAAGTTGTCCACTTCCGCGAAATCCACCTCGGCCAGTTTCACCGCCGGCGTGGCCAGAGTGTCCGCTCCCGCCGCCTTCACCGCCTTTTTGGGCGCATGCTTGGCGGGCAGGCCACCGGCCTCCGCGCGCAGGGCGTTGAAGGTAAAGGCCACTGCCAGGGCGATGACGCCGATCCAGGCCGCTTGCTTCCATGTCGACATGAGTGTCCTTTCTGCCGCTAATCGCAGCGGATCTCCATCGCCGGGCCCGTCTGTCCGCGCAGGTGGCGGGTGTCAATGCGAAAGCCCCGGCTCTCTCCAAAAATCTGATTCAACACCGGCATGAGCACCTGTGAGGCACTCACCTTGCCCATGCCAGGCATGGGCGGCGCGCCGGGCAGGGGGCCCTTCACGCGCCTGGCCACCCAGTAGAGCGGCACCTTGAGCGGTGGCAGCCAAATGACCAGGGGCCGCCTCTTCTCGCCCTGGGGCAGGAAACTAAGGTAGCGGGCCTTGCCCGTGGCGCCCTTGTCCGTGGCCAGCACCCGCCGCGCGTGATCCACGGAGAGACCCATGCGCAGGCCACCGTAGACGAGGAGCCACAGCGCACCAGCCCACACGCTCAGGGTTGTCCACCCCCACAGGAGCAGCAGGGCCAGACCCGAGGACACCAGGATGTAACGGCGCGGCCCACCCAGCACAAGGCAGCTGAGCAGAAGCAGCACGCTGAAAGGAAGCAGCCAGAGTAGATTCCACATGGCGCCAATATACGATGGCCCGCAGGCTCTGGTTCCCCGGTGGCGCGCCCGGTCGGGGCAGCTCGACCTTCGCCATATTGTGCCAGCCGGAAGTACCGCCTGTGTATCACAAGGAAGCCCGTGAGCGCACTGCGCATCCTCAAGGACGCCCTCTCCACGGACTCCCATGCGGGCTTGCCCGGCTGGGGCCGCATCTACGGCCTGGCACTGCCGGCGGCTGGCAGCGCGCTGTTCAACACCCTTTTCAGCATCAACGATTTTCTCTGGGCCCGACTGCTGGGTCCCCAGGCCACCTCGGCGCTGGGGCTTGTGGTGATGGTGACCATCTTCAACGCCGGGCTGATGGCGCTGGTGCAGAAGGGCACCTTGAGCATGGTGGCCCGCCTGCGCGGCATGGAGGACGCGGCGGGCCTGCGTCGCGCGGCCTTGCAGGGCGTGCTGCTGGCCCTCAGCGCTTCGCTCTTCTTCGGTGCCCTGGGCATCTGGCTCTCGCCGCGGCTGCTGGTTCTCATGGGTGGCGAAGGCGAGGCGCTGAGGCTGGCATCGACCTACCTGCACCTGCTCTACGCGGGCTTTCCCCTCATGAGCCTGGCCATGGTGATGGATGGCATTTTCATTGGGCTGGGAGACACGCGCACGCCCTTCCGTCTGCAAATGACCGGAGTGGCGCTCAACGCCGCCGCATCCGCCATCGTGCTGCTGGGTCTGCACGCGGGCATCGCGGGCATCGCCGTGGCCACCCTGTGCACCAAGGGTCTGGTGGGCGCCACCGGGGCCCTGCTGGTTTCGCGACGCTTGTCTCCCGGCGCCGTCCGTGCTGTGTGGGAGGGCCGCCGAGCCTGGCCACGACCGGACCTGGGCATGTGGAGGGAGATCCTGCGCGTGGGTCTGCCGGTGGCGGCTTCCATCACTTTCTATTCGGGCATCTTCATGGCCTTGAACCGTGTGCTCAGCCAATTCGGGCAGGAAGCCTTCAGCGTGCTTGGCATCGGCATCCGCGGCAACGAGTCCATCGGTTTCATGGTGCTGGTGGGCTTCGGTGCGGCGGCGTCCACGCTGACGGGCGAGGCCCTGGGAAGGGATTCCCGACAGCAGTCCGCCGACCTGGACCGCCATGTGCGGGCCACGGTGGTGCGCGTGGTGTTGGCCGCCCTGCCCGCCGCCCTCTTCTTCACCACGCTGTGGCTGCTGGTGCCGGAGTTGCTGTGCTCCATCTACACGAGGGACGAGCGGCTCATCGCGCTGTCAGCGGACTACCTGCGCATCGCGGCGGTGGCCAATCTCTTCCAGGTGATGGAGCTGGTGCTGGCCGAGGGCATGACGGGAGCCGGTGTGTCCAGCCTGCCCCTCATGGTCACCGTGCCCGGCAATCTGCTGCGCATTCCCCTGGCCCTTTTCCTCGTGGGCGCCACGGACTGGGGCATCAATGCGGTGTGGGCGGCAATCCTCGCCAGCTGCATGGTGAAGGGCATGGGCATGCTGCTCATTTTCACCCGCGCCAAGTGGCCGGAAATGGCCGCCCATCGCACCCGCGAGCTTGGGCGGCGCGTCAAGGGCTGAACGCTCCTATTCGCCCTGTTCCACCCAGATCAGCTCATCCACGGGAAAACCCTGTGCCCGGGCCTGGGCCACATAGCGCTCCCGCACATCCTGTGAGATGCGCGGCTGGCGGGCCAGAATCCACAAATAGCGCGTGCTGGGCCCGCACACCATGGCCACGCTGTAGTCCGGCTCCAGGGCAATGATGTTGTAGGCACCGTAGAAGGGGCCGAAGAAGGAGACCTTCAGCCGGCCTTCGCCCGCCAGGCCAACGGGCAGGGCCTTGCCCACGGCTTCCTTCCACTGGCCGGTCCTGGCCAGATAGCCGCGGTTGGTGACGCGCACGCGGCCTTCCGCGGCCAGTGCGTACTCGGCTGTCACACGGCTCATGCCGCGTTCGAAACGGTGGTCCAGCCGCGCAATCTCGTGCCAGCGCCCCAGATAGGGTTCCAACTGAAAATTGCGCACCACCGCCACCCCCGGCGGCAGGCTCTGGCAACCCAAACCCACCAGGGCCAGCAAGGCTCCCAGCACCACGCCGGAACGCGGCAAGCGCCTCATCTCCGCACGACGCTCCACCATGAGCACCTCCCTCAATGCCTCCACCACGCGTTCCATTCCCTCTCCGTGGCGCAACTCCCAGGTGAGCTCCACCTGGACTCCGCGGCCGCTGCGCCCCCGGTTGCAGATGTTTCCGGGATGGCGGCCCGGCCAGGGGTGCCCCTGGCGCCGCACCTCCACACCCCGCCGCTCCAGGGCCTGGGCCACCTCCTCCTTCAGGCACTCGTCCAGGCCACCCACGCTGGCCACCTGGCCCTGGCCCCGGCAGCCGTGCACGGCCAACACGGTGTCGTGGGCCGCCGCCAGGCGCAAGGCGCGGGGTTCGTCGAAGGAAGAGCTGGCCAGGTGCAGGATCGGGTTGCCCGCCGGCATGACGGCCCGGAAGAGATAGTAACTGACGGTCCGGCCCGCCGCCGAGCGCACGATGTTGTCCGTTCCAGCCTCCAGCCTGCCGCCGTGGGGCGCCATGAGCACCAGGGTGGACGCGCGGTGGCGCCACTCCAGCACATAATCCCGCCCCGGCCGATGGTTGTGGGAAAGCTCCCGCCAACTGCGGAATTCGGTGCGTGGGTTCAGGGGACTCATGCCTCGCCTCACAAGAAGACCCCGCTCGAAGGCGGGGTCTCAAATCCGTTGCTCGTGAATCTTGCGATTCAAGTCACGGAGTCTGTCGCGACTCCATGTCAGGCTGGATGCTGATGCGACAAATTTCTTCTGTCATTGGCAGCCCTCCTGGTTGTGAATCTTGACCCAAGCATCGGCAAGCATACGACCTGACTTGAGTTCCACCAAGGGGAAAAGTGCCAAGCAGAAATTAAAGCGTCCCGATCCCTTCCAACAAAATGGCCAGGGAATCCGCCCCCGTGGCGTACTCGAATTCAGGAAGCACCAGCCGCACCTGGGCACCGGCCTCCGCATAGCGCTGCAGTTTGAAAAGCTGCCACGCGGCGATCTTGCGCAGGCTGCGGTGGTTGACAGCCGGGTTGTGGTGGAAGTGCCACGCGGCTCCTCCCGCATCCGCAGCGTCCAGCGCCCAGTTGAGGGCCGCCATGGTGTCGCCCTTGGTGCTGTGGAACTCCGCCAGGCCCGCCCAGGCCTCCACATAATCCGCGCGCAGCTCGTCCGCGTGGCGGAAGGCGTCGCGCACGCCCTCGCTCAGGTCGATGGCGCCACCGGAGGCCGCCTGCACGGCGGCGCGGCTCCATCCCAGCCCGCACCATGCTTCGGCGCTGGCCGGGGCGCTCTGCACGGCGCTGAGAAAGAAGGCGTTGGCCTCCGACCAGTCGCCGGCACTGTAGGCCGTCCAGGCAGGGGCGAGGTTGGGGGCGTCGGGCGCGTCCTCTTCATCGCCATCGCCCGTGCAGGCGGTGAAGAGAAGGGCAAACACCAGGCCCAGCGTCAACACAAGTCCCATCCGCCTGAAGGCGTGCCGCGGGGTGGTGGGTGTGGTTGCAATGCGCATCATGTGTCTCCCTTAGCGCAGCATGAGCATGCGGTGGACTTCCGTGCGACCCTGCCAGTTCAGCTGCAGCAGATAAACGCCACTTGCTGCGGGCAGGCCCGCGTCGTTGCGGCCATCCCAGCGCAGCTCGTGGGTGCCGGCCGCCAGTTGGCCAGCCGCCAGGCGCCGCACGCGGGCACCGGCCAGATTGTGGACCGTCAGCTCCACCTCGCCCTCGGCGGGCAGCTGGAAGCGAATCCATGTCTCGGGATTGAAGGGGTTGGGGTGGTTGCCCACGATGCGGAAGTCCGCCGGCGTCACCGCCTCAATGCTGCCCTCCGGCATCAGGCCCACGGAGCCGGAGCGCTCCAACTCAGCCTCCAGACGCTGTCCGCGCCGTTCCTGCACCAGCGCCCGCCACTGCCCGTCCTGCAGTTGGGCAAGCACCAATCCCTCCGGCGCCTCCACGCCCAGGCGCATGCCCGTGGCGCCTTCCGGCACCTTCACTTCAACCTGGCGCACATCGCCCATGCTGTGCAGGCGCTCGTCCCGGGCGGCACGCTGGCCCAGCGCCACGGCCCATCCCGAGCCACCCTGCCAACTCAACACAAGGCCGGTGGCCTGGGGCAGATCCAGCGAACCAGAGGTGAAGGGCACAGCCGCCAGGGGCAGTTCCTCCACGCTTTCCAGACCGTGCTCGTCCCTTGCCGTGACGCGCAGGACACTTACGCCCTCTTGCAGCTGGGCGCGCAGATAGCGCAGCTCCTGCCCGCCGGGCAGAGCCACCAGACCGGGATCCTGCGCCAGGGTGAACAGCACCTGTCCGCTACCTCCCAAGGCCTCCGCGCTGAGCGATGCGAGCGCCTCGTTGGCCAGCACGCCCACCTCCAGATGCGAGGGATAGAGGGCGCCGGCCAGCAGGGCGGGCGTCAGCTCCGGTGCGGTGGCGTCCACATAAAAGGTCACCACGCCCTGCAGCGAGGGATAGGGCGTGTCGTCCACCAGGGCACGCAGTTCCAGACGCACCTCGCGACCCTCGGGCAGACTCTGGCCCTGGGCCGCCAGATCGTAGCTGGCGCCAGTGGCGGTGGCGGTGAAGAGCAGGCCCTCGTCCGTGGACAGGCTCAGATCGTAGACCAGCGCCTCGTAGGACACGCCGCCCGCCGCCAGGCGGCTGACGAAGGTGTCATGGTCCCAGCGCAGGGTGGGGCTGAGGGTGTTCAGCCACTGCTGCTGGCGCGGTTCCTGCACATCCACGCGGAAGGAGCTGTCGTGGATGGGTGTGCGCGTGGTGAAGAGCACGCTGCGACCTGGACCGAAACCCGCGCAGCCTGGCGAGGGCTGGTTGGCGTAACTGACCTGGATGCCCACATCGTGACCAAAATTCTCCATGCCGCAGGTGGCGTAGTTGTTGTTTTGGTCAAGGTCCGTCACCTGCTTCCACTGCACCAGGATCTCCGTGTCGCCGGTGGGGGTGGGACGGGTGGCCTGGTCGAAGAGAATCAGCTCCAGCTCCTGCAGGGGCTGGCCGGGATTCTCCCAGGCGTAGCGGTTGTAAGCGCGGCTCCAGGCGATGACCACGCGCCCCTCGGTGGCATCGTGGCGCCAGTACACCGGCACATAGCTGCTGTCCGGATAGTGGGGCTTCAAATCGTCCCAGTAGGCGGCGATGATGTTGGGCGGGCCAAGGCTGCTGGGCAGATTCCAATTGCGGAAGTCGTCAATCCAGGTGTCGCCCAGGGAAACCCAGCCATTGCTGCAGATGCTCAGGCGGCTGCCCGTGCGGCCGTAGTGAGTCACCGGGAAGGGCAGGTCGACGGTGGTGACGCCGTCGTCTCCCAGCATGAGACGGGTGGCGCCGCTGCCGCCATAGGCGGGATCCAGCTCCACCCAATCGTAGAGGGGGTGGCCCTGCACATCGTAGTCGCCGCTCTCAATGGCGAAATAGCCGTGCGCGTCGGGGCCCATGGGATCCTGGGGCTGCAGGTCGCCAATGGGCAGGGGAAGATCCAGCGTCGCCTGACGCTGGCCATCCGTGGATTGCAGGCGCACGCTGAGGGGTTGCCCCGGGAAGAGGCCCACGCCGCCTTCAAGCGCAAAGGAGACGGTGGCGGTGTCATCCATCGCCAGGGTACCCAGGCCGGCCTCCGCACCCGTGATCACCACGCGGGCATCGTCACTGGACAGCATCAGCTCGGCACCGCTCAGGTCGTAAGCGCCGATGTTGCGCAGCACCAGGTCCAGGGTGTCGGCCTGGTCGATGCGCAACTGGTCCGCTCCGCTGCGCCAAGTGGCCTCCACCATGGCCAGGGCCAGGCTGGAGACACGCAAGCGCCCGTCCACCACGCCGCTGTAACCACCGGCCGTGACATCGGCCACCAGGTGCAGCAAGCCCGCGTCGGGGGCCTCGTTGTCCAACTGGATGCGGAAGGCATCGCTCAGGCCCTCGGCACCGGCGGCCAGGGCGGGGGTCGCCACGCTTCCGTCCTGGATGGTGAACCAGTCGGGCAGCACCTCCCACAACGCAGGATCCCGCAGCACGGCGCTGCCGGCCGGAACCGCCGCGCTGCCCGCATTGCGCAGACGCAGGCGCACATCCAGGACCTCTCCGGCGCGGTTCTGGCCGTCCTCATCCTCGTCCGCCACATCCAGTCCAACCAGTTCCAGCGCCTCGGTGGCGTTGCCCACGCCGAGCGTGAGCTGGGCGGGCAGGTGGTCCACATGCTCGGTGGTGAGCGTCAGCAACAGGCCAGGCGTCAGCTGCGCGGGATCCAGATCCAGCAACAGGTGGCCGCCGACGGTGAGGCCGCGCCCCAACAGGAGGCTGCCGTCCAGTCCGCCCGTGAGCGTGACGAGCACGCCGTCCTTTGGCTGGCCGTCCTCATCCACCACATCCAGCTCCAGCACTCCCTGGCCGGGCAACAGCGCCGAGGGGGCCTGCAGGGTCAGGGCCGTGGGCACGCTGCGCCAGATCTTCAGGTTGGCGTCGCCCAGCACATTGTAGATGTGGAAGTAGAAGTAGCTGCTGAAACGGTCATCGCGTTCCAGCGGGTAGCCCGTGTAGAGCTCCATCTTGCCGTTGTTGAGCGCCGGGCCGATGCTGGTCATGCCCAGATCGAAAATGGCGTTGAAGAAGCCGCTGCACACGGGGTTGTTGTACTGGGTGCGGGTGTGCAGGTCGCTGGGGCCCACGAAGGCCACGCAGCCGCGCGGCAGGCCCGGGTTGCCCAGGCGCGTGATCTTTTCGCCGAAGCAGGGGTCCTCCACCACCACATCCCCCGCGCCCTGGCCGAAAGCGCCCGTCTGGCACACGAAGCTGCCCATCACCGGCATGCGCATGTAGTTGGTCAGGGCTTCCACATCGTCACGGTCGTATGCGGGGTAGATCCAGCCGTTGCTGTTGGCCCAGCCGCGATAGCTCACGATGCCGCGCCCCTGGTTGATGGCGGAGTTGATCTGGCTGCCGCCGTCGGTGGTGGGCGGGTAGAAGATGCTGTCCTGGCTGGTGATGGTGAAGCCGTTGGCGCGCAACTTGTCGATGACCCAGCGGCTGGTCTGGTTGGGGCTGATGGGTGGCGTTCCGGTGTCGCTGTAGTTGCAGCTGACGACCAGGCCCTTGGTGAGCCAGTCCAGGCTGCCCGAAAGGTTGGGCGCCTTTTCGTGGATGACATGCTTCTCCGCCATCACATAGAGCTGTTGGGCGTTGTCCACGCTGAAGCGCCCCACGAAGAGCTCGGGGAAATAGTCATCGCCCTCCTGCAGGGCATAGAAGTGGTCGCTGACATCGTAGTCGCCGGTGTGGGCCTGCACCACGCTGTCCGGGCAGGCCGCCGTGCCGTCCACATCCCCCACCAGGAGCAGGTACTCCGGACGCAGGTTCTGCCACTGAGTGCGCATCCAGTCCCGCAGCGCACCGAAGGAGATGCTCGCGCCGCCGCCGGGGATCTGGTCGAAGGGCACCACCCGTACATCGAACCCCTTCTCGCGCTTCCACTTGATGAACTCGTCCATGCCGGGATTGCCGCCACCCAGGTAGCTGGGCGATCCCGTGATGAGGTAGATCGGGAAGACGCTCTCGTCCACGGCGTCGTAGAACTGCCCGTGATTGGGCACCATGCCCGCGTAGACGCTCTCCATGTTGCCCGACCAGGAGCGGGCGCCGCCCCGGCGCTCGTTGCCACCCACCGGGGGCACGGCGCACCAGTCCAGAGCGCTGGCCGGCGCGGCGGAATCCCCGCCGTACTCCAGCCGCAAACGCAGGGATGTCACCGCCTGGGCCTGGCCCTGGTGCAGGATGACCGGCTGCAGGCTGATGGGCACCATGCGCAGGTCGCGGAAAATGACGGGATTTCCCACGGTGGCGGCCTTGGTGAAACCGTCCCGGTCCGCCAACTGTGCCGCCTGGCTGTGGGCCGCATCCACCAGCTGGCGATCGCCGTCCCCCGCCGCCTGCTGTTGCAGTTCCTCACGCCCAAGCGCCAAGCGCACTTGTCCAAGCGGCCGCAGGCTGACGCTCTCCACCACCACGCGCACATCCCCCGTGGGAGGCACTTCCACCCACAGGCTCTTGCGCGGCAGCAGCAGCTGTCCCTCCGCCTCGTGCTCGTCCGCACCTTCGGCCAGGAAGCGCTGGGTGCCATCGCGCAGCTCCACGCGCCACACCTCGCCCACCTGCCAGTCCACCGTGGTGGCCTGGGAGCCGATGGCCGTGGTGCTCAAGTGGGCCGGGCCCTCCAGCACGGGCGCAAGGGAAAGCACCCGGGCGGGATCCAGCTGTTCCGGCAGAACGGGCGCCGCCTGGGCGCGCGTGAGCAGCAGGGCACTGCATGCCAGGGCCCACAAGAGGCTCTGCGCGGTCTTGCCCGGCGCATGGGAAGGGATCATGGTCACTCCATGGGTCATGATGGTCTCGCCTACTTGGCCAGGGTGAGGGTCTGCACCCCCTGCCAGATCTCCCGCTCCCCCTGTACCACCTGCACGCGGGCGAAGTAGCGCCCGCTGGCCAGGGATCGGCCATCCACGAGGAAGTCGTGCAGGCCGGCGGCCAGCCCCTGCCGCGGGGGCAGTGCCAGCACCCGCCTGCCCAGCACATCGAAGATCTCCACCCGGGCCGAGGCGTCGCCGTGCGCGGCGGGCAGGCTCAGACGCAGGGTGGTAAAGGGATTGAAGGGATTGGGATGGGCACTCAACTCCAGGCGCTGCGGCAACAGGGTGGGATCCACTTCCAGCACCAGGCCGTTCCAGCTGAGGGTGACATCCTTGATCAACCAGCCTTGATCCTCCAGGATGCCGTTGGTGGAGACGCGGAAAGCGAAGCGGAATGCGCTGCCCGCCCACTCCGGCCCAATGGGCACGCTGCGGCGCGTGATGCGGCCACCGTCGCCGCTGAAGGCCAGCACCCGCGTCCAGGTGGCGCCGTGGTCGTTGGAGAACTCCACGAAGGCGCTGTCACGGCCGCCCTCCAGCTGGTGGAACTCCACGAAGTCCAGCGAGCCCGGGATGATGTTGCGCACCGGGGCATCCAGCAGCCAGCTTTGGGCCGTGGCCAGGCGGCAGTCGGCGTTTGTGGCGCTGTAGAAGCCCGGCGCGTCCTTGAAGTGGCTCTGCAGGCTGTCGTTCCACGCGGTGGTCCAGCCGCACTGCACTCCACTCTGGACAAAGTCGTCCAGGCTGTCGAAGAGCTGGGTGAAGGATCCCGGCTGGGCGTCCCCCGCCGGCGCGGCGGCGAAGGCCAGGGAGGTGGGGCCATCCACCACCAGGCTCTGGTGCACGGGAATGCGCCCATCGATCCAGGCGGTGAGGTCGTAGGCGCCCTGGGGCAGGGTGGCGCTGAATGCACCGGGATTCTCCCACACCAACAGCGTGTCGGCCTGCAAATCGCGCAATTCGATGCGGCCGGCCGTCAGGGATGCGCCGCCGCCCATGGGCAGGAAATCCAGGGTCAGAGCGTGCCTGGAAAGGGGCTGCAAGGCCCAGTTGCGCAGGGTGGGCAGACTGTTGCCCACCACCACCGGGCCACTCTGGCCCTGGTAGCCGTGCTTGCGCACCGTGACGGTGTAGGTCTGGGGGGCCAGCAGGCGGTAGTAAGCGCCGTGGAGGGGATCTGTGCGATACCAGGGCGCGCAATCCGGATGCATCACTTCTTCAATGCGCAGGCGGGCCGCCAGCGGCGCCTGGGTGGTGGCATCGGTGACATGGGCCCACAGGCCAGGGGCATTCACCTCGTAGCCGATGACGCGGCGGCAGAGCCAGTTCAACCCGTCGATGTTTTCGTCCACAATGAAATCGATGGTCTGCTGGTTTTGCGGCTGCATGCCCGCCTCGCCCTGGGTGCCCACCTCAATGAGCAGGCCCACGGCACCGTAGCTGCGGTAGATCCAGTTGTGCTGGTTGCCCTTGCGGCCGTCACCGGCCACACTGCGATAGGGGTGCCAGTTGATGCCGTCAATCTGGGCGGCCATGTCGTTGGTCAGGGCGTCCATCATGGTGAAGTCGGGGCTGGGGCAGGAATAGGCCCCTTCCCAGGTCCACGGGTGAATGACGATCTCGTGGTTCGTGGAGGTGCGGGCGCTGTGGTACGCCACAGAGGCCACGAAGCGCTCGCGCTCGGTTTGGCGGGCGATGGACTGGCACTCCGGCTCCGACAGAGCCGTGGGGCCGCGGAAATAGTCGAACTGCTCCGGATCGCTGGTGACTTCCCACAGGCTGTCGCCGTGGCTCCACCAAGCCGGGTAGTTGCGGTTCAAATCCACCCCGCAACTGTCACTGCCGATTCCGGACTGGATCTGGCAGTGACCGTCCTCCGTGTGGGCGTGCAGGTTCTTCCGGTAGGTGACATCCTGCCCGCTCATCACCACACCCAGGCCGTCGGGATTGTTGCTGGGCACCACATGGATCTCCATGGATTCCAGGATGGGCAGCCACTGGGCCACCCACTCGGAGCTGGGCGTGACCAGGCGCCGGATGAACTCCAGCGAGATATTGATGCCCAGGATCTCCTCGGCGTGGCACTGGCCATTCACCCACAGGGCGGGTTCGTCCTCCTCCACCTGCACATTGTCGCTGATCTTGACGGCCCAGATGGGCGACTGGGTGGCGTAGGAATAGCCCAGGGAGTCCACGCGGATGTAGTCGGGGTGTTGGGCGGCCAGATCCAGCAATTCCTGGTGGATCTCCTCGTAGGTGTAGTAGTAGCTGTCCAGATCCGCCTGGGCCGCCGGCGCGCACAGCGCTGCCAGTGCCAAAGCCAGAGTGGCCCGCCGGGTCCATCGCCCATTCCGCATGTCGCTCTCCCATCTAGGTTGGAGCCAAGATAGCGTGCAAAAAATGTGCCCGCCCGGACCGGGGCAATGTGAGCCTTGCAACGGCCTGGGCGGACAAAATCACTGACGGCATGTTAAGCCCGCCACCCAGGGCGGCAGGCCCGCCGACACCTATTCCACCAGAGTCACGGACTGGATCACCACCGGCTGGGTGGGCACATCCCGGTGCATGCCCTTGGTCCCGGTGGGCACGGCGCGGATGGCGTCCACCGTTTCCATGCCGGACACGACTTTGCCGAAGACGCAGTAGCCGAAGCCCTGGGGATCCGGACTGCGGTGATTGAGGAAAGCGTTGTCCACGACATTGATGAAGAACTGGGAGGTGGCGCTGTGCACGGCATTGGTGCGCGCCATGGCGATGGTGCCACGCAGGTTCTTCAGGCCGTTGGCCGCCTCGTTCTCAATGGCGGGCAGGGTGGGCTTCTCCGCCATGAGGGAATCCATGCCGCCGCCCTGGATCATGAAGCCGGCGATGACGCGGTGAAAGATAGTGCCGTTGTAATGGCCCTTGGCCACATACTGTTCGAAGTTGGCGCAGGTCTTGGGAGCCTTGGTGTAATCCAGCTCCAGGGTGATGTCGCCCAGACTGGTCTTCATGAGGAATTGCTTGTTCACGGATTTCTCCAACTGGGCCGGCGCAGCGGCGATTTCTTCAGCGGCCTTGGAAGCTTCCGGTGCGGCGCCACATCCCATCCAGCCCATCACCAGGACCATCACCAGTCCGCGCATCAGCGTGTGCATCGTCTCTTCCTTTCTTCCACTGTGAATTGGACATGACAACGGCGGCTGGCTCGCGCCAACCGCCGTTTGATGTCAGGACCGAACGAAGCGCATGGCTCCGTCCGTAGCCGGCGACTAGTGACCTTCGGTCGTCGCGGCGGCAGCCGTGCTGTCCACAACCGTGGTGTCAGCGGTGGCGGCGGCGGCGGCAGCCTCGGCAGCGGCCACGGCGGCCAGGGAATCGGCCACGCGCAGGGAGTCAGCAGCCTTCTTGGCGGCATCCTCGGCGCCCGAGCCACAACCGATCGCCATCATCGCCACAACAACCATCAGAGTGCTCACCATCTTCCGCATTGGAAGTTCTCCTTTTTGTTTGAACAGCCTTCCCATCGAGTCCAGGTCAAGAAAGGCGGCCACAACCTAACAACTGTGACCGGAAAAAACATCAAGCCAAGGTCCGGGAATGTGGGGCTCCGCCACCCGCACCTTCACGCCGCCGAACCCACCCTCCGCCAGTGCCTGCTCCGTGGCCGCCCGCGCCAGCTCGGGCCGGTTGTTGTCCCGGCTCAAGTGGGACAGCACAACGCCTCTCAACGCGGGGCCCGCCACATCCTGCACCAGACTGGCACACTGCCCGTTGGACAAGTGCCCGTGCGATCCCAGGATGCGCCGCTTCAAGTGGGCGGGATAGGCCCCGCGACGCAGCAGGTCGGGATCGTGGTTGGATTCCACAAAGAGCACATTTCGTCCCCGCAGGGCCTCGCGCACCGCCGGACCCGCCTCGCCAAGATCCGTGCACAGGGCCGCCGAGGCCTCGCCCACGCGAAAGCCGAACTGCAGGGGCTCCCGCGTGTCGTGGGAACAGGCCCAGCAATCCAGCTCAATGCCGGCCACGGTGAAAGTGTCCCCCGCCCGCAGCAGGTGCAAAACCTCGTCGCCGCGCCACCGCCTGGCGCTCTCCTCCGCCGTGCCCCGGCTGAGCCACAGCGGAATGTTCAGGCGGCGCGCCAGGTGACCGGCTCCGGACACATGGTCTCCGTGGCCGTGGGTGACACAAACACCTTGCAACTCATCCGGGTCGCATTGCACATCCTGCAAGCGGCGCCCCAGATCCTTCAAGGTCAAACCGGCATCAAGGAGCACACACCCTTGGGGCCCACGCACCAGCAGCGCGTTGCCGGAACTGCCGGAGGCCAACACGCAAGCTTGAAGGCTCACGCCAGTCCCCGGCTTCCCGGCTTCACCGGGC
>Ga0172367_10001721_pt1 | contig 31100 bp, 21 predicted proteins | sample Lak10m_FD_114542 | JGI IMG/M metagenome (GOLD analysis project Ga0172367, IMG submission 114542) | Freshwater microbial communities from Kabuno Bay, South-Kivu, Congo - kab_022012_10m | ecosystem: Environmental > Aquatic > Freshwater > Lake | place: Democratic Republic of the Congo: South-Kivu...
CTATCAGGTAGATTACTACAACCTTGACGTCATTATTTCAGTCGGTTACCGCGTAAAATCCTTGCGTGGCACACAGTTCCGCCAATGGGCGACTAAACGCCTCAATGAATATATCCGCAAAGGTTTCACCCTTGATGATGAACGCCTGAAAAACGGTGGCGGGCGTTATTTCCGTGAGTTATTGCAACGCATTCGCGACATTCGTTCGAGCGAACGTAATCTTTATCAGCAGGTGACGGATATTTATGCCACAGCAATTGATTACGACCCAAAATCCGGCATGACGCGGGAGTTTTTCGCCACGGTGCAAAACAAGATGCACTACGCCGCCCACAAACATACTGCCGCCGAAGTGATTTATGATCGTGTTGACAACAGAAAACCGATGGTTGGCATGACCAATTTCAAAGGGGACTACATCACCAAAAGCGATGTGGGGATTGCCAAAAACTATTTAACCGAAAAAGAGCTGACCGTACTCAACTTGCTTGTTTCACAATTTCTTGATTTCGCCGAACTGCAAGCACTGGAAGAGCAGACCATGACCATGGCGGAATGGATTGCTGAACTTGACCGCCAGCTTTTGGGTAACCGCCGTGAACTGCTCACCCATAAAGGGAATGTTTCAAAGCAGCAAGCCATCGAAAAAGCTGAACAAGAATTTGAAGCTTACCGTGCGCAGGAGATGCGGCAGTTGGAAAGTGATTTCGACAAGGCGATTAAAGAACTTGGGAAAAAAGGTAGTGAAACATGAAGAGTATGAATTATCAGGACGATTTTCGCGACCGGCAGCTGGTTTCCACCATGGCAGAGAACATCCGGCGCATGGCACAGAAGCTTTCAAAACCGGTCAACTTCATGGAAGTGTGTGGAACCCATACAATGTCGATCTATCAGTACGGCATCCGGACGCTCCTGCCGGAAAATGTGCGATTGATTTCCGGTCCCGGTTGCCCTGTCTGTGTCACACCGATCGCCTATGTTGACAAAGCATTGCTATGTGCCGAAGATCCACATAACATTATTGCCACTTTCGGTGATATGCTGCGGGTTCCTGGAAGCAGGTCGTCCCTGATGGAGCAGCGCGCATCGGGAGGTGATATACGGATAGTCTATTCGCCGCTTGATGCAGTCAAACTTGCAAAAGATAACCGTGATCGAACTGTCATTTTCCTTGGCGTCGGTTTTGAGACAACTGTTCCGACTATTGCTGCAAGCATTCTTTTAGCGAAGCAGCAAAAACTTGAAAATTATCATGTTCTGGCAGCCCACAAAACCATGCCGGTTCCAATGGAAATTTTGACTGCCGACCCGGAGCTGGGACTTTCCGGATATTTATGCCCTGCCCATGTCAGCACGGTCATTGGTGGGAATGCATACAAGCCACTTGCCGATAAATACCACATTCCTTGTGTCGTAACCGGTTTTGAACCGGCAGATGTCATGCAGGGAATCGAGATGCTTCTCGCACAGATTCTGGCAGGGGAAGGAAAGGTTGAAATCCAGTACCGAAGAGCTGTTTCCTGGAATGGCAACCCCAAGGCAATGGATCTCATAAATCAATTTTTTGAACCGTGTGATGCGGAATGGCGCGGGCTTGGGACTCTCCCGGGGAGCGGTCTCGAAATTCGTTCGGAATATATCAGTTTTGATGCGGAAAAGGCGTTGAGTCTCCCTTCCGTTGAAGGAATAGAACAAAAGGGATGCCTCTGTGGTGAAGTTTTACGGGGTAAAATAACCCCCTTTGATTGCCCGTTGTTTGGTACTCTCTGCACGCCGGAGTCACCGGTGGGCGCCTGCATGGTATCAAGCGAGGGGACTTGTGCGGCGGCATACAAATATGGAGAACGAACATGATAAAAATGCAGGAGCTGAAAGAAGATTACCGGTTTACCGACGATGACGCGGAGCTGCTTAAATCGTTGCAACCACTTGCAGAGGAAAATCTGGAGCGCTTTAGCATCGAGTTTTATGATTATCTCTACGGTCTTCCGGAAACCTCCGCAATTCTGAACAAGACTAACCGTGAACGGTTGCGGGGTATGCATAACCAATGGTTCATGTCGCTTTTTACTGGAATATACGATAATCATTATTTGAACCATCTGACCCGCATAGGTCAGGCGCATGTGAAAGTTGGTCTGAAGGTTCACTTTGTAAATGCCGCCATGAACCAGATCCGTCACTTTCTCCTTAATCTGATCGACAGTAATTATTCAGATAGGGAGCAACGCCGCCTGCTGCGTGAAGCGATTGAAAAAATGCTCGATATGCATCTTGATGTTATGAGCAGTTCATACCGTGACGAAGAGCTCAAAAAAGTTTTCCTGTCACGGAAAGTTGAATCATTTCTGATCAAAGCGACCGAGCGTTTTACTTACGGTCTTAATCTGGTGCTGGTCTTTGCGCTGGTTATTGTCTCTGCATCTGTCGTCTGGTTGTTTGTTAATGATCTGTTACACGTTTTACGTGGAGACCCGGAAAAAGGGATACTGTCCGCGCTTGGTGAGCTGCTGGTGCTATGGATGATGATTGAGCTTATGGACAACGAGATAAAGAACCTCAAGGGGGGCAAATTCAGCATTCTGGTGTTTATCGGTGTTATTATCGTCGCCATGATCCGTGAAATCCTGATTTCCACCCTGCGCCATGACGATTTGACAACCCAGGCATTTCTTGCCGGCACATTGCTGATTCTCGGGATTGTATATTATCTGGTGTCACGCGCCCAGACCGATGCACGGGAAAAAGGGAACGTTTCATAAATGACCGGCTCTCATATATTGCTTGGCTTTATAGACGGTTTTACCCGGCGCAAAGCGCTTATGAGGATAATAGATGAAACTCTTCCTCACACTTCAATATACTCACTTGACCTCCACCGCTTCAAGCAGGAAGGGGTTCTGGCTCTTGCGCTAGATTTTGACGGTGTACTGGCGCATCATGGGGCAGATTATCCACTCCCTGATGCTGTTCTCTGGCTCCTGAAAGCGTCTGAAATATTCGGGGAAGAAAATATTTTTATTCTGTCAAATAAACCGACTGATAAGCGCCGGGCATGGTTTTGCGATCGGTTCCCCCAAATCCGATTTATCTCCGGCGTTGCAAAAAAACCGAATCCAGACGGGCTTAAAAAAATAGGGGAACTCGCTTCAGTCCCCCCCCATTCCATCCTTATGATTGATGATCGCCTGCTGACCGGTTGCCTTGCAGCTCTCAATGCCGGTTCTCGCCCTTGTTGGATCAACAAACCTTTTGTTTCATTTTCATCACGTCCGTTTGCCGAGCTTTTTTTCATGATGTTGCGCATAGCTGAACGGTTTTTTGTGCAGATATTGCCAACCAGCAATAACTGATTTAGAATTGGAATTACCAGGTTTGGAGCGCCGACTCTATTGTAACAAACAGTGTGGCACACAACCATTCAAATTTGATGCACTCGCAAATTCTCTTGATTTCAATGGCAAAGCAGAAAAGCTTCAGATGCAAGGCTTGCGAAGCATGAGGAATGAAGCGTAGTTACAATCTACGCTGCAGTGACGAATGATGAGCGTAACGAAGCAGATGGACTTTTTGCGAAGCGATCAAATTTAACTTTTAGAAGGAGTTTCTCCACCAATGGTTCATCTATCAAACATATCCCGACAACATGGGTCGCAGGTACTGTTCCGGGATGCCAGTTTTCAAATTCTCCCCGGATCCCGCACCGGTCTGGTCGGACCGAACGGTGCGGGAAAAACAACCATTTTCAGGATTATTACCGGTGAAGAAGAGGTTGATAACGGCGATATTACATCCGCCAAACGGACTACTATCGGCTATTTTTCCCAGGATGTTGGTGATATGTCAGGTCGCAGCGCTTTAGAAGAGGTTATGGCTGGTTCGGCGGAAACCATGCGTTTGGCAGCGGAACTGAAGGAGATGGAAACCGCAATGTGCGAACCACAATCCGATGATGATATGGCTGCCCTGCTGGAGCGCTATGGCATTGCGCAGGAAGAGTTTGAACATCGTGACGGCTATGATCTGGATACCCGCGCACAGACAGTGCTGACAGGTCTTGGTATTGGACCGGATCGCTTTAATCATCCGGTTGAGACTTTCAGCGGCGGCTGGAAAATGAGAATTGCCCTGGCAAAGATATTGACTCTTAAGCCGGATGTACTACTGCTGGACGAACCGACCAATCATCTGGATGTGGAGTCGATTATCTGGCTGGAGGAGTGGCTGGCAAATGAATTTGACGGTGCGCTGCTTATGACCTGCCATGACCGTGATTTCATGAACCGGATTGTTACCCGCATTGTTGAAATCGCAAATAAAACCATAACCACATATAACGGTAATTACGATTTTTATGAGAAGGAACGGGATATCCGCTATGAACAGTTGCTGGCAAGCCACAAACGGCAGCAGGATATGCTGGCAAAAGAAGAGGAATTTATTGCCCGCTTTGCGGCGCGAGCTTCCCATGCTGCCCAGGTGCAGTCAAGGGTCAAGAAGATCGACAAAATAGAACGGATTGAAATTCCACCTGAAGAACGGACTGTCCGCTTTGAATTCAACGAACCACCCCGAAGCGGGGATGACGTAATTGTTCTGGAAAATCTTTCCAAGCTCTGGTACTCCCCGGAGGGGAAAGAACATCCCGTATTCAGCGGTGTCTCGGGCATGGTGCGGCGTCAAAACAAAGTGGCAGTGGTAGGGGTCAACGGCGCCGGAAAGTCGACCCTCCTGAAAATAATCGCAGGGCAGACCGAACCGACAAGCGGCAGCATAGCTGTTGGCGCAAATGTGGAAATCGGCTATTTCAGTCAGCATGCCCTTGAGCTGCTTGACCCAAAGAAGACTGTTTTTGAAACAGCACAGGATGCCATGCCGTTGGCAAATATAGGTGTGATCCGAAACCTTCTTGGAGCGTTCCTCTTTTCAGGAGATACAGTTGACAAGCGTATTGAAAATCTCTCCGGGGGAGAAAAAAGCCGGGTAGTTCTGGCGACCCTCCTGGCACGTCCATTAAATCTGCTTATTCTGGACGAGCCGACCAACCATCTGGATATCCGTTCACGGGAAATGTTATTGGAAGCGTTGAAAAAATTTACCGGCACAGTTTTGCTTGTAAGTCATGACCGGCACTTCCTCCGCCTGTTGGTTGATCGTGTCTTTGAGATAGATCTTGGGGAAATAAGAGTTTATGAGGGTAATTATGATTATTATCTGCACAAGATGAATGATGACCTGCAACATTAATAAAAAAATGTTTGAGTAATGAAAATTTTGTTTGACATCTTCAGAACATTGCTGTTAGGGTGCATAAACGTTCACGGATTCACCGTGACATATTACAAAGAAGAGCAGTATCAGGAGAAAGAAGAACATGGTAAACGGAACAGTAAAATGGTTTAACGACAGCAAAGGTTTTGGTTTTCTTGAGCAGGAAGGCGGCGATGATGTATTCGTTCATTTCTCTGCAATTTCAGGCGAAGGTTTCAAATCCCTTTCCGAAGGCGACAGCGTAACTTTCGAACTCGTAAAAGGTCCTAAAGGTCTTCAGGCTGCCAACGTGGTGCGTGTATAATCCACGCCGCGCGTGCATTATATATTACAAAGCCCCTGAGAAATCAGGGGCTTTTTTTGTAATTGGCATAGCAAAGTATGATGCATTACAAAGCGAAATAAAAATATATGGAGGGGTGCCACCATGAAAACCCGCATGGAAAAAGATTCGCTCGGCAACATGGAAGTTCCGGAAGAGTCATACTATGGCGCACAGACAGCAAGGGCTGTTCAAAATTTCCCAATTTCAGGGTTATTGCCGCACCCGGTATTTATCTGGGGAGTCGTGATCATAAAAAAATGTGCAGCAAGGGCAAATATGGCAACAGGGCGTTTGCCAGCGCATATTGGAAAAGCTATTGAAGCTGCAGCCGATGAAGTTCTGACCGGCGCGTTGGCTGATCAGTTTGTAGTAGATCCCTTTCAGGCGGGCGCCGGCACATCCCACAACATGAATATCAACGAAGTGCTTGCCAACCGAGCACTTGAAATTTTAGGCAAAAAACGGGGTGATTTTTCCGAGTTGCACCCGAATGATCATGTAAATATGGCACAGTCTACAAACGACGTCATTCCGACTGCTATCCGTCTTGCCTCTCTGGAAATGCTTGAACCGTTGCTTGAAGAACTTGAAAAGCTCCAAATTGCACTGGATGACAAATCGCGCCAGTTTAATCACATACTTAAGTCAGGACGCACCCATTTGCAGGATGCGGTGCCAATACGTCTTGGGCAGGAGTTTGGAGGATATGCGGCTGCAATCCGAAAAAACCTGGATGGGCTTGAAGCGTGCATTCCGGACTTGCTGGAACTTGGCATCGGCGGGACAGCTGTCGGCACCGGCTTGAATGCAGAGCCTGCCTATATCTCGTCTATTATTGAAGAGCTTGCAACAGCGACCGGCTTTCCTCTTGTCGCCAGTTCTAATATGTTTGAGGCGATGCAAAGCATGGATCCCTTTCTGGCGCTTTCCGCTGCATTGCGTCGTACTGCGGTGAATCTGGGGCGCATTGCCAATGATTTGCGCATACTATCATCCGGTCCCCGAACAGGATTTGACGAAATACGTCTCCCTCCAGTTCAGCCAGGCTCTTCCATTATGCCTGGCAAGATCAACCCATCAATGGCAGAGATGACAAATATGGTCTGTTTTCAGGTAATGGGGTGTGATCAGACAATCATGCTTGCAAGCCAGGCAGGGCAGCTGGAGTTGAATGTCATGATGCCGCTGATTTCTCATAATCTTATATTTTCTCTTCAGATACTGAAGAATTGCGTGCAGAAATTTACCGATTCATGTATTACTGGAATCTCTGCCAATGATGAAAAATGCAAACGCTATCTTGAAGATTCACTTGGACTTGTCACGGTGCTTGCGCCAACTATCGGATATAATGCGGCAGCGGACGTGGCAAAGGAATCGGTGGCAACAGGGAAATCCATAAGGGATATTGTTCTTGCAAAAGAGTTGATGAGCTTATCTGATTTTGAAAAAGCAATGCGTCCAGAGCATTTGACCGAGCCTGGATTGCCGCTTGGTTAACATTGGAACGAATATAAACGATAAGGAGAAGATTCATGAAAGAAGAAGTACAGAAAGTTCTTGATCAGGTTCGCCCCGGTCTACAGGCTGATGGAGGGGATGTTGAATTGCTGGATGTAACTGATGATGGCGTTGTCAAGGTGCGGCTGACAGGCGCCTGTGGCTGTTGTCCCATGTCAACCATGACTCTAAAAATGGGTATTGAAAAAGCGATAAAGGAAAAAATTCCGGCAATTAAAGAAGTTGTGCAGGGATAACAGAGGAACCTGTTTGCTAAAAACACTTGACTTTGGTCGCTTTATTTTTTAATAGAGTCATACAATTGTAAAAGCTGTGAAAAGGAGTAGTAGTCGTTGCAGGTTTTTCAGAGAGCCGGTGGTTGGTGCGAACCGGTAAACCGCTCGATGAACTCGCCTTGGAGCTGTTTCGGTGAATTGATCTATTAGCCGAAATCGTGAGCCCGCGTAAGAGGATAATGAGGTCAAACATCGCTACGGTTATGTTTGATGAAAAGGGTGGTACCGCGAATGCTCAAAGCTTTCGCCCCTGTTTGGGGCGAAAGCTTTTTTTATTTCCGACAGCGTAAAAAAGGAGAACGGACAATGGGAAAGACATCAAAGAAGGACAATCGACAACTGATTAAGATTTTTGACACAACATTGCGGGATGGCGAACAGGCACCAGGCAACAGCATGAATATGGAGGAAAAGCTTCGTATTGCGAAACATCTTCAAAAAATGAATGTTGACGTTATTGAGGCCGGCTTCCCTATCGCTTCAATTGGAGATTTTGAGGCTGTGAAAAAAATTGCCCAGACGGTCAAGGGACCTGAAATAGCAGGACTCTGCCGCTCAAGCGATAAAGACATTGACCGCGCTTGGGAAGCGTTAAAATATGCGGGTGAAAAAGGTCGTATTCACACATTTATCGCTACTTCAGACATACACATGAAATACAAGCTGCAGATGGAACCGGATAAAGTTCTGGCAGCTGCCGTCAAGGCTGTCAAACGCGCTGCCGGCTACACCCCTAATGTTGAATTCTCCTGTGAGGACGCAGTCAGAACCCGCAGGGATTTTCTGGCACAGGTTGTGGAAGCGGTTATCGATGCCGGAGCGACTACAGTTAATATCCCGGATACGGTCGGCTACACAATTCCGACCGAATATTATGACATCATCAGCTTTTTGAAGAAAACCGTTCCAAATATTGAAAAAGCAATTATCTCTGTCCATTGTCATAACGACCTGGGGCTTTCTGTCGCAAATTCAATAGCTGCTATTCAGGCAGGAGCCGGTCAGGTTGAATGTACTATAAATGGTATTGGCGAGCGGGCGGGTAACTGTTCTCTGGAAGAATTTGCCATGATTTTGCGTACCAGAAAAGACATCCTCCCTTTCACCTGCAATGTGGCAACCGAACTGCTTACACCTGCAAGCCGCCTCCTCTCCAGCATAACCGGCATCGCTGTGCAGCCGAATAAGTCTATTGTTGGCGCCAATGCATTTGCGCATGAAGCCGGTATCCATCAACACGGTATCATGATGGAAAAATCGACTTATGAAATCATGACCCCTGAATCCGTAGGTCTTGCGACAAACGCTCTTGTTCTTGGAAAACATTCTGGAAATCATGCATTCAAGAAACGTCTGATTGAATTGGGTCACGATCTTGATGACGAAAAACTGAAGCGGGCATTTGAGCGATTCAAGGCGTTGGCTGACCTGAAAAAGGAAGTCTTTGATGAAGACCTTGATGCAATTGCTTGTGAAGAATCAAGAGTTGAAGATAAATACAAGCTTGATCATATAACAGTAACATGTGGCTCTTTTGCTGTGGCAACCGCAACAGTTCAAATGGAAATAGACGGCATTCTCACCAGAACTGCAGAGCTTGGTGATGGACCAGTCGATGCTTCTCTGAAAGCAATAAAAAAGTTGACCAAAAGCAAGGCAAAGCTTGAGCAGTACAACGTGGGAGCTATCACAAGCGGCACTGATGCACAAGGGGAAGTTACCGTACGCGTCACTGAAGGCAACCATGCGGTAGTTGGCAAAGGGGCTTCCACAGACATTATTGAAGCTTCTGCAAAGGCATATATCCATGCCCTTAACAGATTGAACTATAAGCAGAAGCGTGTAACTGACGGAGTCTGATTATACTTAAAAAATTGGAATAACTTGACGTCCGACCAAAAAAAGAGGCGAACCTTTGTAAAAAGGTTCGCCTCTTTTAGTTCGTTATATTTTATTCCGGGCAATTATTCCGGTTATACAAACGGATTTCTGATGATAATTGTTTCGTCACGGCGCGGACCGACCGAAACCATAACAATCTGGCATCCTGCCAACTGTTCAAGCCGCTTGACATAGTTTTGTGCATTGACAGGCAACTCGGCAAAAGTTTTTGCTTTTGTAATATCGCATTTCCAGCCAGCTATTTCTTCGTATACTGGGACACATTTTTCAAAAATATGAAGTGCCGATGGAAGAGTTTCCAGCATTTTCCCTTCGTATGAATAACCGGTGCAGACTTTGATTGTGTCAAATTCAGAAAGAACGTCCAGCTTTGTAAGAGCGATGCCTGTCAAACCGTTGGTTCTTACTGCGTAACGTATCACCATGGAGTCGAACCATCCGCAACGACGTGGACGACCCGTTGTTGCTCCGAATTCAGCACCTGTTTTACGCAGGAGTTCCCCATCATCATCAATAAGTTCGGTTGGGAATGGACCACTCCCAACTCTGGTGACATAAGCTTTTGATATGCCGATTATTTCATTCATTGCTCGCGGACTCACACCTGATCCGGTACAAGCTCCACCGGCGCAGGTAGAAGAAGAGGTTACATAAGGATAAGTGCCGTGATCAACGTCCAGGAGCGTCCCTTGTGCGCCTTCAAAAAGAGCTGTTTTGCCTGCAGCAAGATCATTATTTAAAACAAGTGCTGTGTCTGCAACATATTTCGCAAGAATTTCCGCATAGCCACGGTATTCTGCGTATATTGCATCAAAGCTGCAAGGTTGTTCGCCGAGCATTTTTTCCAGGAGAAAGTTTTTTTCCACAAGAAACTCTTTAAGCTTCCTTGCAAATATTTTTTCATCCAGCAGATCCATCAGACGAATGCCGCGACGCCCTATTTTATCTTCATAACATGGTCCGATTCCACGCCCGGTTGTACCGATCTTCTTGTCGCCACTTTTTGCTTCCCGTGCGATGTCAATTTTCTTGTGGTACGGCATAATAAGGTGAAGTGATTCTGAAAGCAGTAGACAACCATCATCCTTGATTCGTCCTGATTCCTTCAGCTTGACGATTTCTTTTATGAATACTTCAGGATCAAGTACAACGCCATTACCGATTATGCAGCGTTTCCCTTCATGCAGAATACCTGAAGGTATAAGATGCAGAACCACTTTCTCATTACCGACCACAAGTGTATGGCCGGCGTTATTTCCGCCTTGATAGCGTACAATGTCATCGGCATATTCTGTATAAATATCAACGACTTTACCTTTTCCTTCATCTCCCCACTGTGCTCCGACTACAATTACATTTGCCATGGTTAGCTCTCTCCCAGACTTTTTTCAATATGGTTCATCAATCCCGATCGGTTAAGCTGTTGATCCGTAAGATAAAGCGATTTGCCATCCATTACACGAACCGCACGGCAACTGTTTTCACCAGACGAATTATCAATGACCAGCATACAGGTTATATTCATTTTTTGTGCATATTGCAAAGAATCATCATATTCACGGCGGATAATGTCGCGAGCGACGCTGTATCCTGAATTTCGAAGGGCGCGCGCGGTATCAAGGGCTCTCTTTCGGTCATTGCAACGGTTGAAGAGCAGAAAATCCTTTGTTGTGCTTGCTTCAACATCAGGATAGCGTTGCAATGCCTGAAGCAGATTCAGTACGTTAAATGTAAATCCGGTTGCTGGCGCATCAAAACCGTAACGTCCTGTGAGGGAATCATAACGTCCTCCGCTGCATACAGCCTCGCCAAGACCAGTAACAAATCCCTCAAAAGTCAACCCGGTATGATAATCAAGCCCCCGAGTTTCGCCCAGATCTATTGTCAAATGCTGCTTAACACCATGCATTTCAAGTATTTCTACCACCTGACGCAGGTTTTCCAACGCAGCTTTTGATCGCTGATTTACAACAATTTTCCCAGCTTCTTCCAGGACCTCGCAACCGCCAAATAGTCGAGGGAGTGCAGATATTTCTTTGCTACACGATTCATCAATCTTGTGTTGCTCAAGAATACGGTTAACCGCCGACGCATCCTTGCGACTGACAGCCTCCTGTAGTTCTTTCAGCCCATTGCCGACAAGTCCTGAAGCGGCCATAATGCCACGGCAGAACTCAACCTGACCGAGGTCTATTTTAAATGTTTCAAAGCCGAGGCTCTGCAGGACTTCAATTGCCATGACAACAAGTTCAGCATCTGCTTCCGGAGAATCAAGCCCAATCAGTTCAACGCCAGATTGAAAAAGCTCACGACTTCGACCCGCCTGCATCTCTGTTTGGCGCAGAACGCGTCCACTGTAGGAGATACGATGCGGAAGTGGCCATTCAGAAAGACGGGTAGCGACAATACGTGCTATCTGTGGAGTTATATCGGGGGGGAACGCCAGTAGTCTTCCGCTTTGCCGGTCGTCAAACCGATAGGTTTTCCCTTTAAGCTCATCTCCCATACCGATGGAAAGAACGTCTTCATATTCGAGTTTAGGAGTAATGATCCGTCTGAATCCCCACAGCTCAAAAACACGCCGGATTCTAGCTTCTATATGACTTATTTTTATTGCAGTGTCGGGTAGAAAGTCACTTACTCCACGCGGGAGTGAAATATCATGTTGTATGGTGGTCATAAAAGCAGTCTGTTATTGAATTTTTTTGATGGAAATAGATGAAGCGCCGCGCGATGAAAGCCCCGGTCTTTGAACTGTCTGCAGGAGTAGCAGTTCATTGCGTGATTCATCCATAACAAAATCAGGCATATAATTCTGGGTATCACGGGTACGCCACTTTTCTTCCAGACTGGAACCATTCCAGACAAGATTGTACACTGCTCCTTTTTTGTAGGAACGGGCATTGCCGAGTATCCAGAAACCGTCATTTTTACCGACCAGCAGTTCGTTTTTAGTTGTCACATGTATGCGTTGATTCATAAAAATCCAGCGGTTGATGTCTCCGGTAACCCGAGGGTCGGCACCTTCTCTCTGGAAATAAAGTTCCGATCCGCCAAATTTATCATTGCTACGCCACAGCTCATTTGCATCATTGTCATAGACGAGCAGATAGCCATCAGGGTTAAAGGTTGTGGTGTATATTTTCCCCTCTTTATCGCTAAACTGATTAAAGGTATACAGATTGGCAAAGCGAGGCATTTTAATTGTTTTGCCAGTTTCTATGCGTGTGCCGGATCGTTTCGCCTCATTTACATCCCCATAATAATCATTATCCCGCCCCATTGACTGCACATAAAGTTTTTTTGGACCTCCGGCAAGAGATGCAGTTCGCAAATAGTATGGGATTTTTTCCGCCACTCTAACAAGCTTTTCTCCCTGAACCTTGAAAACCTGAGAAAGAACATCGCTGGAACGGATAATTGTTACATACAGCTCCGTATTGCCATCAACTGCAAGTGTATCTATTGAAATTATTTTTTCAGCATTACCAAGCTCAAGTGCGTCAAGCTTTTTTAGATCACTATTTTTTCGGTAATAGGATATGCGGCGGTCTTCGGCAAGAAAAATTTCCCTTGAGCCATCAGACAATGAGGCTCCTGTTGCAATCAGATTGGCAGCTCCTTCAAGGCGTTTGCTCTGCCACCCCCCATTTGACGTAGTTACAGATTCCTGATGAATAAAATCCCCAGACGGTGCAGGGCGGAATTCCGAACTCTTGATAATATCAGACGATGCTGCAGTTATGAATGCTCCTGAATTGCTGCTTGAAGTCGATGTAACAACAGTTGCGGCTATATTAGTTTTGTGCAATTCAGCTGTCAGCTTCTCGGCAAGCTTCCCAATTGCCGGAATAAGTTCATCCTGATTTTCTCCCTGCACAAAGGAACGGGCAACCACTTTCCCAGAGCGATTACTCGCTAGAGTATCAATACTGAATATCTTACCGATGCTGATATATGTACCAGTAACGATAACATCAGCTTCCTCTGCAGTTCCGACAGAAGAAATTTCAGCTGAATTGAGGCGGGATGCCAGAAGTGTCTGCAGTGTCGCCTTTAATTCATCCTTGTTTTTTGCTCCAACCGCATTAACGTCCTTTACAAACAGGCGGAGTTGCCCGGCCTGACACGGTAATGGCTTGCTCATGATAATAGCGCAAACAAGGCATACAAATGTAACAATGATATTCTTCATCGGTTTACCCCCAGGGTGTGTCAAAAGGCATTATGGATTTGTGTATTTGTATCGTTTGGTGAGCTCAAGAACACGTTTTACGCGGGAAACAACCCGAACAGGCTGTACCGGTTTTGGTATGAAGTCGATAAATCCGAATTCCAACGCTTTTTGTTCATCTTCGGTGGAAGCTTTTGATGTAAGCATAATAACCGGAATATCAGAAGTCATTGGATTGGCTTTAATTGCACGCAACAGACCATATCCATCCATTCGTGGCATGACAGAATCGGTAATTATCAGTAACGGACGTTCTGCCACCGCCATTTTCAGCCCCTCAAGACCGTCTGCTGCTGCGATAACAGAGAAACCTTCCTTACTCAAGGCGACCTGAATCACCGTCGTAACAGTTTGTGAATCTTCCACAAGAAGTATTGTGTTACCATCGTTGTTTGTAATGGAACTGTTAAGGTAATTTTTGGCAATAGCATCAAGAATTTCACGGCGCGTGGTTATCACCGGGATAATCTGGAAACCGGTGACACGGCTTACCATCTCCATGGTTTCCATATCAAATGGATCAGTTATTGCCACTGCCAGCATGTTATCTTTTTGTTTAAGCGGGAATACCAGCTTTTTCATGGCGAGATCGGATGGTAAAAGATCAAGCACTTCCTGTGCAAAAGTGTGGTTTACAAAGTTTTTTATGGTTTTAAAATTAAATTGTTTTGCAAGGGCTTCTGCCAGTTCTTCTTCAGTTATAACCCCCATCTCTTCAAGTACGGTTCCGAGGCGAGCTTTACCTTCCTTCTGGCGTATCAAAGCACGTTCAAGTGTCTTTTTGCTGATAATTTCAGCTTCAACCAGTATGTCCCCCAGATGTTTCATGCTAACTGCCTCAAAGTTTGTTCAGTATTTTTCAAATGCCGGCATTTGTAACACATAAAACCGATTGTTTCAGCATTTAATCACGGGGCACAAGGTAACCGACCCGTATAGCGCCCCAATGACGACCGTTAAAAATCAATGGTAATGACATATCGTTCAGGATTTCACCAGTATCCCGACGGTATGTTTGCAACAGAAAACTCTCTTTGTTCTGAGCTGCCCGTAGTCCGGTTCTGTCATTGAATATGCGTTTTGTGCGATTATTGTTTTTATCGACTTCCGGATCTCCGGTCAGAGGTTTGCTGTAGCGCAGGTTATGACACGGCACATAACCATTATTGTCAACACAGATGGCGAACAAAACCTTGGTATCCTGGGATATGATTTTTTCCTGGGATGGCGATATATTGCGATCGAAAAACTGATCAAATTTTGTCGTGAATTTTTGCGGGGTTATATTTGGCAATGTTTGATAATTACGATCAAAAAGCGCATCCATTGTTAAAACACGACTTGCAATCGCATTTGAGATAACAGACTGAACATCATTTTCAAGAGTCCGAATGTAACGTTTCACCGTATCGTGGTAGTTACCAACGGAAAACTTACCGACTGTCCCATAAATATTTTCAACTACTGCTGAAAAATTATTAAATGCATCAGCTGTAAGCTTCATGGTCGAATAGGTAACAGTTGCAGCTTCGGAAACAGAATGAATTTTTTCCGTGATTTCCACTGTTGTTGCGCTCTGTTCTTCAGATGCTGTGGCAATCTGGACAATCATGGCGCTTGAGTCAGCCGCATGGTGCTGGATAGCCTCAAGCTGCTGCCGCGCTTCTTCGGATTTGGACAAGCCGATCTGCACCAATTGCGCTTCTTCAGTAATGAGCCCTGCAGCTTTCTGGCTTTCTTTCTGGATTGAAGCAACAACTTTTTTAATTTCCCGTGTTGATTGGGTTGTTTTTTCCGCAAGATTTTTGACTTCACTGGCAACAACGGCAAAACCCTTTCCTGCTTCGCCAGCGCGTGCCGCTTCGATAGATGCATTAAGCGCCAGCAGATTAGTCTGATCTGCAATATCCTCAATCAGCACGACCATATCACCGATGTGCGATGACGAAGATTCCAGAGCCTTGATCGCTTCAAGAGTGCCGGTTACACTTTCACTGATTTGATGCATACAGTTCCACGTTTCCTCTACCACAGCCATGCCGCTTGTGGCGGCATTATCAACCTCGGAGGAAATTTCAGCAGCGCGGTGAGTGTTCCCTGCAACCTCATTGATTGTTGCTGCCATTTCTTCCGATGCTATTGCTACGGCAATTGACTGGTCCTTCTGATCCTGGGTCATCTGTAACGTCTGATCAGCTCCAGCCGCAAGTTCACACACACTCGTCCCAATCTGGCACGCCTGTGTATAAAACAGAGATATTGTTTCCCGAATTTTCTGCGTTAACAGGTTGACCTCGTTGCCAAGCCTCCCTATTTCATCATCGGAATGGATTTTAAGAATTTTGGTCAGATCACCTTCTGCGCCGGAGAGATCCCCCAACTGTTTATAAAGTTGGGCAATCTGGTAAACAATGGTTCGGCTGAAAAAGAGGTAAAGTGTGGCAAGCATGATAAAAAAGAAAAAAACCCCAACAGCAGACATAATCATCGTAAGCTTGAGAGCCGCAGATATGCCATCCTCCATGGATGTTGTTACGACTACCCCCCCGATAAATCTGCTCTCTCCTTTATGGCAACTTCGACAACGCTCTTCATTTTGCAACGGTACTGCAAGATTGAAAAGTCGTTTCCCTTCTTTGGTCGTATTGAAATCAGACGGTTTGGCGTTTGAAAGCGCCTGTTTCATATCATCTGAAACTGTGCTACCGCCGGATTCCTTCCCATTGGCATCAAAAAGTTTTATATCAACAATACTTCCTCTGGTTTTAATTTCGGATATATAGGCGCCAAACTCCTTCATATCCCCTTTCATCATCTGATTGAGGAGGTCGTGCGTAACTGTTTGAGCAAGCTGGAGTGAATTTTTTTTCTGGAGGGCAATAGTGGAGGTATATTCAAGGTAAATCGACAATATCCCCATACCGGCAAAACCGGCAAAAAGTGTTGAAGCAATTATCAGCAGAATCTTGCGGGTCAGCTTTGATTTGAACATGACGCGCTCCTTATTTATGAATTGCTGGAGAAGAAAATGGGGATTAAAGTCCGGACTGTTTTAAATAACATTCAGCTTTGTAAAGGTTTGCATCGGCTGCCAGTGGAGACTTCGGGTTTTCTGCTATGAAGCGTTCAAAAAACTCCAGCGCGGAAGTCCAGTTTTCTTGACGAAACGCCTTGACCCCACGTTCAAATGTTTTTTGAGCGACAGATGATTCCTCTGTTCTCTTTTCCGGAATCGCTTGTAAGGCTGGTTCCGGCAGATTATCTACAACAGTCGGACGATTTAAAGCAATCTGTTTTTTTACAGCTGTTTTTATGATTTTTCTATCTCTTTTGGATACGCGTTTGGCTTTTGTGGCAGGAACATTATTTGCTCCTCCCAGACGTTGAAGGTCTGTTGACGACAATTCAACTGCGCTCTCCTGTTTTGCAATTGATGCACTCTTGGATGATAGCGGGATATGATGAGAAGATTTTTTATTCTTTCCTTTTTTTGTATTACGCTTGTCGCTCGCATTTTTATCCGCTTCTTCAGCAGAATCAGCGTTTCTGGCAGCATTTTCTCCCAGCGGAATCTTGATAAGGTCGCCGGTATATATTTTATTCGGATCTTTTATATCATTAAAAAGCAGTATCTGTGGGTAGTAATACCCTTTCCCGTTGAACTTGCGAGAAAGGTCGTAAAGTGTATCACCGTGCTTGATCGGAATTTCCTTGACCAGCACTCCGTCTCCTGCCGCATGATTTTCAACGGCTGACGCAGGTTTGGGATCGTAACGATAATACTGTTCGCCAAAGGAGATGCTGGCGCTTAAACAAACAGACGCCATGACCGCTGCCAAGCAAGAGCGTCGAGTCATATTAATACCTATTCCCCAATTGATCTTCATATTTAAAACTGTTCCTAACCTGAATTGCAGTGCCTACGCCAGTTCCTGGTTTAACCTTGAAAGAAACCTTTATTGTTCGTTTTTCTCCAGCTCCGACTTCCTTGAATTTCCAAAGTACAGTGCCATTTTGAACAGATGTGTTAGTCGGATCTGCCGCCACAAGATCAAGCTGCTCCGGCCAGTAGCTTGACAACTCTACAACCCGTGCCAGATTTGATCCTGTATTGGTAATAGTCAGATCAAAAGAAGCAACATCACCTGGTTTGAGTTGTCCTCCCTTTCCAGCCATTGCCATTTGCAGAACCGGTCTGGAGTAGACCAGGCGAGTATCCCCCACGAAAGTTTTGTTCAGATCACCTTCAGAAGTGAAAGTAATCCGGGCATTTCCTTCTGAACGATCAGCAGCAGTGCGCGGAGTTTTTATTTCAATAACGATATTTGCCTCTTCACGAGGAGCCAGCGGTCCAACTTCCGTAATAACCGGTTCACTTGCCTGACGTATACCATCCCGATTCAGGTCATTGAACACAATCGCTTCAGTGACAGCTGTAACATTAGATGTCATTCTGAACTTTTCACGCACATTCCCGGTATTTGTTACAACAAAAGGAACCGTGACTGTCTGACCCGGGATAATCGTCTGACGGTTTGCTGCGGAACGAACCTGAACCCCTCGTTCTGCCTGCACAATGACAGCATTGGAGATAAAGGCTGCTGTTGTCTCAAGTCTGTTGTTTCGGATTTCACCACGGGTTAACAACTCCTGTCCTGCCAGTGAATCTTTCTTGAGGATAAAATCAAGTAAAAATTCTTTGCTCTCTCCAGAGTTGACTGTCACCCCTGACAGAGATAGCACTCCTTTACCCTCTGGCTTGAATCCATTGGATATGGCGTCAGAAGCTTCAAGCTGTGGAGGATAGTCAAGACGGAAGGTAACATCATTGGCTGCAATAGAGCCAACATTCAAAATGGTTACTTTATAGGAAACCTTTGCACCCGGCAGAGGAGATGTTGCTGCAGTCTTCACAATTGCCCTCAACAACGGAGCAGCGGCGGTCAGCTTAACTTCCCGAGATTGGGTTGCTTCCAGCATATAACGGGAAGTCGTCTTGACCGGATGTGTAAAACGCCGACCATCTATGCTGGATGCCGGTACCATGACATTGACATTTCCTTTGAATGATTCGCCTGGCGCAAGGATTGTTGTCTCGGTAATTGCTTTATCCGGGTTGGATGAAGCGGAGAACCATGCCTTGAATTCCGGCGGGAATCCTGATTCAAGGGTAAATGTGTCATTCCCGTTGCCACGGTTGATTACTTCAAACGGAATCGGTATCAGCCGAGCGACCTCATAAGCCTGCGGCTCTGCAAGGAGGTTGAATTCAAAACCGGCAAACTGGGCAACTTCAAGTTTGAGAACTTGCGTATTTTCCGGCAGAATTTCTGGCTCTGCGGCAGCTTTTGCAGTCGGCAAGGCGATAGCCACGCCAAGCTCCTTCAGTTTTGTTGCAGCTGCATTTGCCGCATTTGATCCTGGATAAGTTTCTATGACCGACTTGAATTGCGCGATTGCCTTTTCACGCATAATCTTTTTGGCGGCAACCGCCTTTTCTTCAACTTTTGCAGCTGCCATTCGTTTTTGCTCTGCCGCAAGTTGTTGTTGACGCTCTTTTTCCGCTTGTGCTGCGGCAAGTCTTGTCTGTTCTGCATTTGCTGCTGCAATACGTTCATGTTCGTTTTTAGCAGCTTCCACTTTTTCTGTGGCTTCCATCTCTGCCTTTGCCAACCGTTCCAGCTCTTTCTTTTCTGCTTCCGCCAAGCGTTCTTCTTCTGCTTTTAACGCTGCAAGCCTTGTTATTTCAGCCTCTGCTTTCGCAGCTGCTATGCGATCCTGTTCCGCTTTAACAGCTGCCACACGATCCTGTTCGGCTTTCTCTGCAGTTGCTTTTTCTGCAGCGACCTTCGCTGCGGCAGCTTGTGTCGCTTCTTTTTCAGCAGCCAGCTTTGCCTGCTCTGCCTTTGCTTGTGCCATACGAACAAGTTCAGCCTGTTCTGCAACAATCTTGTCAGCAGCGCTTTTTTCTGCTGCCGCCTGCATTGCGGCAATTTTTTCGTTTTCAGCTTTTTCTGATGCTATACGAAGTTCTTCTGCCTTGGCTTTTGCCGCTCGTTCAGCTTCCAGTTTAGCTTGAGCTTCACGTTCCTTGGTTGCCTTTACAGCTGCAAGTTTTTCTTCCTCGGTTTTTGCTATAGCCATTCGTGCTTCTTCAGCTTTTAGCACTGCCAAGCGTTCTTTTTCAGCTTTTGCCTGTGCCAGGCGTTCAGATTCTTGTCTTTCAGCTCCCTTGCGATCCTCTTCTGCTTTGATCGCTGCAAGCCGTGTTGTTTCAGCTGCCAACGCTTTATCCGCGATTGCCTTATCCGCCGCAAGCTTTGCAGTCGCCTTTTCAGCCGCAACTTTTTCTGACGCAGCTTTTTCTGCTGCCAGGCGCGCTTCTTCAGCCTTTGCAACCGCAATGCGCTCCTGTTCAGCCTTTGCCTGGGCAAGACGCGCTGTTTCAGCTTTCTCCACGGCTTTACGATCCTCTTCTGCCTTGATAGCAGCAAGTCGAGTTGCTTCAGCCGCTGTAACCTTTTCCGCTGCCAGGCGCGCTTCTTCAGCCTTTGCCGCCGCAATACGCCCCTGCTCCGCTTTTGCCTGAGCGAGTCGTTCAGCTTCGGCTTTCTCTGAAGCAAGCTTTGACTCTGCGGCTTTCTTTTCCGCTGCCATACGGGCTTCTTCGGCTTTGCGCTGTTGGGCAAGTTTTTCCTTCTGGATTGCAGGAGATTTTACAGGTGGAGTGCCGACTGGCAGTTTTTCACCCTTGTCAAATCGTTCAGTCAGCTGAACAAGCTCATCCTCAACAGTGCTTTTAAGAGGGTTGTCTGGATATTCTTTGGAAAATTGGGAAAGATTTCTGGCGGCTTCCTGCTGGTTTCCACTTTTGTAGTATGCGCGTGAAAGCCAGAAAAGAACCATGTCGCGGAGTGGGGAATCGGGATATTTCTGCAGCACCTCGTTCATTTTTTCAATGGTGCCGGCATAATCTTTTTGTTGGTATGCGTTGAATCCGGCAATGAAAATCTGGGAATCTTCCGCATCCTGAGCATAACCACAGGGGGGGATGACCAGTGAGGAAATTATCACCAGGGCAACTAAAAACCGGGTGATAGTATTACGGCATACGAGCAATGGTATCACGGTAAGTAACCTCTTCTTGGCCGGCACTGAAACTATGGCGCACGGAGAGCGGAAAAATGTCTGGATAAAATGCTTTTTTAGATAGCACCTCTCCGCCCTCGTGTCAACGAAAGAAAAGGTTTTTAAAGGAGTTATTAGCTTTGGATCAACCGATAATTCTGATAATTATCGGATATGGTCTTCAGGGTAAGCGCCAATTTTATGGATGGAGAAGTCTGCCCCATGATATTCTTCTTCTTCTTCGAGCCGGATTCCCATTGTTTTGTTCAGTACAAAATATACTGCAAACCCAGTTCCGAGTGCGAAGATAATGGCAAAAAGAGTGCCGCCAACTTGAGATACAAAACTTACGCCGCCTATTCCTCCCAGTGCTTTCTGACCAAATATACCGGCTGCAATACCGCCCCATGAACCAATGATACCGTGAAGCGGCCAGACTCCCAATACATCATCTATTTTCAATTTTTCCTGTTCGATGTGGTACCCGTAGACAAAAATAATTGAGGCTACAGAGCCAACAACAAATGACGCAATGGGATGCATGATATCGCTACCTGCACAAACTGCTATCAAGCCGGCAAGCGCACCGTTATGGATGAAACCTGGGTCATTCTTCCCTGCGACAAGAGCGGCAATAACGCCGCCGACCATTGCCATAAGTGAGTTTACTGCAACGAGTCCTGATATTTTTTCAAGATTACCGGCGCTCATGACATTAAAACCAAACCAGCCAACGGCGAGTATCCAGGAACCGAGCGCAAGAAACGGGATATTACTGATTGGAATCGGATGTGACTTGCCGCGCACATAACGCCCCATGCGAGGGCCAAGAATTAATACAGCCGGGAGAGCAAGCCAACCGCCAATGGAGTGAACAACAACAGAACCGGCATAATCGTGGAATTCCGCCCCACCCAAAGATTTGAATATATTCTGCAGGGAGGATGCATTTTTACCCCAGATCAATGATTCAAAAAACGGATAGGCGAGCCCGGCAAAAATAGCTCCGGCTATAACCTGCGGCCAGAATTTTGCCCGTTCCGCTATACCGCCTGAAATTATTGCCGGGATGCAGGCGGCAAAACAGAGCAGGAAAAAATAATGTACCAGATCGTATCCCTGATTTTTCCCAAGCAGTTCTTCAGCAGGTTTAAGAAACGAAATTCCGTAGGCAATCGGAAATCCGATTATGAAATAGACAACAGTCGAAACCGACCAGTCTGTGAGGATTTTTACAAAAGCGTTAACCTGATTCTTTTTACGAACAGAACCGACTTCAAGAAAAGCAAAACCTGCGTGCATGGCAAAGACCATGACAGCGCCCAACATCAAAAAAAGAACATCCGCACTGCTCTTCAGCCCAGTCATCATTGACGTGGTTTCCATCTGCTATACCCCCGTTGGTATTGTATCAGTTTATCCGGCATTGGATATGCAAAGCCAAACGCAATAATGCTGCCAATGGGCTGAAATTTATAACTTACTGAAATATATAGCTTGCACAACTTAACGTCCGGCGTGCGCCTGCTTTTTTTTTAATCAGCTGCTCACTAAAAAGGCATTTTTGCGTTTAATTTAACTCTTTTTGAAGATTTTGATTTTTGTGCATTTCCGCATACAACCCTCCACGTTCCAGCAATTCTTTTGGTAAACCATCTTCGGCAATAATACCGTCCTGCAAAACGATTACCCGTTGACAATCCCGAAAAGCTGAAAGTCGTTGTGATACAATTATAACTGTGCGGTTTTGATAGTATTTTCCAAGCTCATCCAAAATTTCTTCTTCACGGGCAGCATCAACAGCAGACAAGGGGTCATCAAGCAGTAGTAGACGAGGATTGGTGGCAAGCGCGCGTGCAATTGCAAGCCGTTGTTTTTGCCCACCTGAAAGTGTCACCCCTTTTTCGCCAACCATGGTCTCAAGACCTTCCTCGAATTTTTCCACATCTCCAAGCAATCCTGCCTGGCGTGATGCTTGCTCGATGAGTAAATCTTCCTGAGTAGCAAGACCATAGCCGACATTTTCTTTTATATTGCGTGAAAAAAGGAATGCCTCCTGTGGGACATAGCCAATCAGTCGGCGCAGGCTTTCAATTTTAATATCGTTGATATCGTGTCCATCAATGAAGATGTTTCCAACAGGAGCTGGGAGGAGTCGGGGAAGCAGGTTTATCAAAGTACTTTTCCCGCAGCCGACCGCTCCGGTTATACCGAGTTTTTCTCCAGCCGGAATGGAAAATGAAATCTCCTTCAATACGTTTTCACCCCCATAACAGAAGGAAAGATTTTTGAACTGAATCCCTTGGGCGATCTCATTCAGTTCATCTGCCCGGATAGAATCTCTGATTGTTGACTCAGCGTTCAATATTGTCGCCAATCTGCTCATGGAAGCTGCTCCCCGTTGCGACAGGGTCAGAATCCACCCCATGACTGCAGTTGGCCAGACAAGCATTGCAAGATAACCGCTGAACGCCACAAAATCACCGAGGGTAATCGCTCCTTCAATAACCAGCCGTCCTCCAAGAAAAAGCACAATAAGGGTTCCAGAACCGGTTGCCGCTGCAATAACCGGAATAACAAAGCCACGCAATCCGGCAATGCGCAGATTTTGTCGTAAATAATTGCTTGATGATTTGCAAAATTGTTCCTGAAAATAATTTTCACGGCAAAATGATTTGATGACTCGTATGGAAGAAACGGCTTCCTCTGCAAGTGTTGAAAGTCCAGCCAGCTCTTCCTGTGCAGCAAGAGTGCGCTTGAATAGATGGTGACTTATTTTTTTAACAATGCCAATCATTATGGGGAACGGTAGTACTGCCCAAAACGTAAGCCATCCATCTATTTTTATCATGAGCGATAATGTGGCAGTATATATAATGCAACTGTTGATAGCGCTCATGACGCCAAAACCGCTCATCATGCGAACATTTGTCAGATCATTGGAAAAACGCGAGAGAATATCGCCGGTTCGGAACTTTGAAAAAAACTGCTGATCCAGTAGCATCAGACGTTCAAAAAGAGCCTGACGAATCCTGTATTCAATGATACGGGCAGCGTTTAACATCAGGGTACGTGAAAATATACGGGTAACTGAATGTAATATTGCCAACCCTGCGATAATTCCGGAACAGAGCAGTGGTGAGAAACGGGCGGTTTCAGGATGCTGAAGTCCCTCTATCGCCAGCTTCATAAACCATGGGATCAGCAAGGCAAACGCATTAGTTGCCAGAAGATAGACCACACCGGCGGCATATCTGCCCCGGAGATCTGAAAAATAAGGGATAAGGAGTTTTAGTTGTTGGATGAGCGTAAGCCTTACTTGTATGGAATGAAAATGAATATTAATTGTAACTGATAGCGGTAGGCAAGCGCAAATAATTAGAACCGGGAATCCCACTGCAGCAGCGGTACTGATTCTTATTTTTCCCTTGATTTATGCAAGGTTAGTATGCTAATCATGCATACTGTATACAATTTTCCAACAGAATTTTACATAATAATTGCAAGGACTTAACTATACTGTTAGCCAGAGTTTTTGTGCGTGGAGGTTGGTGTGGCACATGTAGTTTTTTCAACATGGGGCAGAAATGTCATTGATAATCGTGGTGCTACCGGCGAGCCGCAGGAGGCCTTATTCAAGCTCCCGGTAGCATTTGACGGGCAACAGCCACTCAAAGGGTTCATGGGGTGGGACGGAGTCATATTATTCGACAAGGATGTTGATGTTGTTGATATGACTGCTGAATACATGAAGCGCGTTCAGACGCTTTATTGCTGCGGACGTTGCACACCGGGTAAAAAAGGTACAAAAGTTCTGATGGATCTGTTCCAGAATGTCCTGAAAGGTTCCGCAAGCGAAGCTGATCTGGATACAGTGGGAGATCTTGCTGAACTTATGAAAAATTGCAAATGCACACTCTGCCAGAGCGCTACAGTGCCGGTATTTGATATTGTAAAGCATTACCGTGCTGATTTTGTGTCACGCATGAAAAACAAACACAATTCCGAACCAGGACGTTACATACACAAGATTACTGCACCATGCATGGATAGATGTCCTGCGCACATAGATATTCCAAAGTATGTGGAAGCTATAAAGAATTACCAGTACGGAGAAGCACTGGCAACCATTCGTGAAAACATGCCGATGCCTGCTGTCTGCGGAAGGGTCTGCCCGCACCCGTGCGAAGCATCATGTCGCCGCAAGAATGTGGATGATGCTGTTAATATCATGGTTTTAAAGCGTACTGCTTCTGACTACGAATGGATGCACAACATTACCCCTCCTGTGCAAGCAAAACCTAAAAAAGATAAAACGGTTGCCATTGTAGGAGCCGGACCTGCAGGGGTCGCCTGTGCCTATTATCTAGCGTTGGAAGGTTATCAATGCACCATCTATGAAGCATTGCCGGAAGGGTTTGGCGGCGGGATGATCGCTGTCGGTATTCCGGCTTACCGCATGCCTCGCCACCTTCTGCAGCGAGATATTGATATTGTTCAGTCGCTCGGCGTGAAAATGGTCTATAACTGCCGCATCGGCAAGGATATCTCATTGCCAGAGTTGAAACAGAAATATAATGCAGTATTTCTTGCACCTGGAGCCCACCGCTCAAAACCAATGGGGGTGGAAGGTGAAGACAAAGGTTACAAAGGATTCCTTTCAGGCGGGATAGACTTCCTGCGTGAAGCATACATGAGTCGACCGACCGGCATGGGGAAAAAAGTTTGCGTGGTAGGCGGCGGAAATACCGCAATCGACTGTGTCCGTGTTGCCCTGCGTGAAGGAGCAGAGGAGTCAATCCTCCTTTATCGTCGTTCACGCAAAGAAATGCCTGCTGACGTTTGGGAGGTTGATGGTGCCGACGAGGAAGGTGTCAAATTTGAGTTCCAGGTTCTCCCGACCAAGATAGTGGTTGATGACAATCAGCAGGTGACCGGCGTTGAATGCGTACGCATGGCTATGGGTGAACCTGATGCTTCCGGTCGCCGTCGTCCAGAGCCGGTACCAGGGAGTGAATTCATTGTTGAATGTGACACAGTCATTCCCGCAATCGGTCAAGATGCTGACTTGAGTTTTATACCAGCGGATATTGGCATTGATATATCAAAGTGGAATACGGTTGTCACAAAGCATCTGCCACTAAAGGATGCCGCAGGAAAAGATCTGAAAGACGGAATGGGTAATATGCTATCCCGCTTTCTTATGACTGATTGTGAGGGCGTTTTTGCCGGTGGTGACGCAGAGATCGGACCTCTTACGGTTGTTGCGTGCATCGGGAATGCCCATAGAGCCGCTCGTGTCATTCAGCGCTGGCTTGAAGAAGGGAAAACATATCTTTCTGAACAGGATATTTTTGATGACCTCCTGACATATCTCGGCGTCTATGACAAAAACGAACAGGTGCCTTGGCTCGATTCATGCGACCGCGCCGGTCAGAAAGAAGTGCACGGGCGCGAGCGTGCTTCGAAAGGGAATTATCGAGAAGTAGAGCTTGGCTTTTCAGACAGTGCTGCACAGATTGAGGCTGATCGCTGCCTCCGCTGTTACCGCATGGCAATGGTAGCTCTGTAGGGAACGTTGTTTTTTAGCAATCTACTCTGTTGGTCATCGGAATTTTGTTGTTCGGCATACCGAATGGCACGCCTCCGCAAACATCCTATACCGCCTTGACCTTGCAAAAAACCCAAGTTCCTGCACTACGATTAACAAACAGCGAATACAAGATTGACGGAGATATACGGCATGGCACATACAGAGCCCAGCGACAAAAAAAGAACGGCAACGCTTACAATTGACGGACAAGAGGTTACAGTATCAGCCGGAACAACGATTCTTGCAGCTGCTGCTGAACTTGGTATCAAGATACCGACCCTTTGTTGGCTTAAAAAAGTTTCCACAACCGGAGCCTGCCGTGTATGCATAGTCAAGGTTGAAGGGGTGGAACGTTTCATGACCGCCTGCAATACGCCCGTGAAGGATGGGATTGTCGTTACAACAACCTCACCGGAGCTTGAGGCGGACCGCAAAAAAACAGTGGAACTCATGTTGGTCAACCACCCTCTTGACTGCCCTGTATGTGATGCTGCCGGGGAATGTGATCTTCAGGATACCTGCTTCAGCCTAAACGTTAATAAGAAAAAGTATGACGCCAATCTGGAGCGGTTGCCGGTACGCTATGACTGGAAACTGCTGGAAAGCGATCCTAACCGCTGCATCCTGTGTGAAAAATGTGTGAAGGTTTGTCGTGAAGTCGTCGGACGTGAAGCAATAGAGATTGTTGATCGCGGTGACAATACAATTATTGACACAATCACCCGTGAACCGCTTGACTGTGATTTCTGCGGGAACTGCGTCAATGCCTGCCCGACCGGTACACTTATCAGCAAACCATTCAAATTCAGCGGTCGCCCATGGGCTTTTAAAGTAACCCCTGGCATCTGCGCCTTTTGCGCTTCCGGCTGCCAGATTGAATACCATGTCAAAGATGGACGTGTTGAAAGAGTAACCAGCTCGGACGACGGTTATAACAAGGGGAATCTTTGTGTTAACGGTCGTTTTGGCTATGCCGCCTTTAATTCACCAGAGCGGATTACAACACCGCTTGTTTCCGGGAAAGAAACTGATTGGGAACAAGCTTTGGGAACTGTCTCCACAAAGCTTAAATCAATTATCGCTTCGTCCGGTGCGGATGCAGTCGCAGGAATCGGCTCCCCGAGGGTGACCAACGAAGAAAACTATCTGTTCCAAAAGTTCATGCGCGCTGCAGTCGGCACAAACAATATAGATTCAGAAGCCAGACTCGGCTTCTTCCCCTCACAGATAATCCAGTGGGAAATGCTCGGCTACAGCGGCGGGACAAATCCGATGGATGCCATTGAACAGGCGACAGCCGTAATAGTTATCGGTAGTGATCTTAAAGCCGAATCAGCCGGTTTTGCCTATCGTGTCATTCAGGCTGCGACAAAAAATGATGCAAAACTTGCCATTGCTTCCTCAATTAAGAGTTCCATAAACAAATTTGCCAATGCCTTCCTACAGTTCAAACCAGGTAGCGAAGTATCGGTCCTGGCAGGTATAAATAAAGCAATTCTGGCAGAAAACGCCCAGGCGTCTGATTTTGTCAGCAAAAACACAACCGGTTTTGAATCATTGCAAACAGCACTTGATACAATCTCCTTTGAACAGATTTCCAACGCATCAGGAATTGCGGAAGTTGAATACCGCAAACTTGCTACTACACTGGCAGGGCGCAAAACTGCCATCATCTATGGCGCAGAGATTATTCGTTCAATTGATATGCCGAATGCAGTGAAAGGGGTTGTAAACCTTGCCCTCTTGACCGGCGCAGTTGGCGCTGATGGAGCCGGCTTATATCCGTTAGACGAAAAGAACAATACGCAAGGTATGCTCGACATGGGGGTTTGCCCCGAATATCTCCCTGGTTACCACACATACAACGCAATGGCAGAAGAGTTTGGAAAAGCGTGGAAATGTACCCTTCCGACTACCCCGGGAAAAGACCTGTTCCAGATCATTGATGGTATCGAGCAAGGGAATATCAAGGCGTTGTACGTCATGGGAAGTGACCTGCTCCGCTACATGCCTGATTATACCCAGGTTCAGTCAGCACTTAAAAAGCTTGAACTTCTAGTCGTCCAGGATCTTTTCATGACAGAAACGGCAGAACTTGCAACCGTATTCCTCCCAGCAGCAACAGGAGCGGAAAAGAGCGGATCATTTACCTCTGTTGACAATCGGGTGCAATCATTTGATTCTGCCACACATCCTGCGGGAATGGCAAAAACCGATGCTGAAATTATTGAAAAGCTCCACACATTGATGGGAACAGTTACATCAGATTCCCGTGGAACTGGGGAACTTGATCATGAAATAACAAGGCTGACCGGGCTGTATCATGAGAATTGCACGGCTGATTGCTGCACCCTCTGGCGTACAAAAAACCGTATTGACTTCAACCGTAAACCGGCCCGTTTTGCTCCCTTTGCACCGGCAGCATTGATTGCCAAAGACGCTTCGTACCCATTCCAACTAAATATCGCTACTGTTCAGCACCACAACGGTTCATACACAAATCGCTCCGCAAACAATATGCTGGTTTCAGAAGCACCATATCTACTTATTAATTCAACCGATGCAGAAAAGCTTGGCATAAATAAAGGTGAGCGTGTAACAGTTTCATCTGCGACAGGAAGTGTGTCACTTGCCGCTCGAATTTCTTGCACTGTGCAACCTGGAGCACTCTTCATCCCTTCAAACTTCACGGAAACTGTTCCAGGAAAGCTGACAAGGGAAAATTGTAATGTAGTCGCAGTCGCTCTGAAAAAATAACCGCCCACATATTGCTTAACCAAGAGAAGCCCGCCAATTAAGCGGGCTTCTTCATTTTCACCTCTTTTTCTGATGCGCTTCAGCTGAACAAACTGTTATACTCCCCACATGAGCTGGAAAATAAAACAAAAACTGCGCGAACTCCTTGCCGCTGAGACCAATCTTTGCGGTAATCACCACCATAATCATGGCGGTTCCCTTTCAATCTGCCTGATCTACCCAAATCAATACCATACTGCCATGAGCAGTCTTGGTTTTCAGACGGTATACCGTATTCTGGTTGAGTCTCAAGAGATTCATTGCGAACGGGCTTTTCTGCCAGACAGGGAAGATGCTGAAGAATACCGGCGAAGCGGGATCTCGCTCCTTTCTCTTGAAAGCCAGAGACCTATATCAGATTTTGATGTAATAGCTTTTTCAACGTCATTTGAGCCGGACTATCTTGCAATTCCAAAAATTCTTCAAATGTCGCGGATTCCATTAACTTCCAGCGAACGGAATCAATCCCATCCTTTGGTCATTGCCGGTGGAGCAGCTTTTTTTATAAACCCGGAACCGGTGGCAGAGTATATTGACGCCATCTGTATCGGTGAGGGAGAAGAGATACTTCCAGCACTTCTATCCGCATTGACATCACCCTGTGACGGTGGTCGTAGCGGACTGTTTTCGCTACTTGCCACACTACCTGGAATATACATTCCGGCGTTGAGCAATCAAAATTCGGCGCCAGTACAAAGAGTCAGCACATCAGGCAATAACAGCATCCCTGCCACTTCAGTTATTCTGACCGAAAACACGGAATTCGGCGATATGTATCTCGTTGAGATCAGCCGTGGCTGCCCACGTGGCTGCCGTTTCTGCACTTCAGGCTTCATCTATTCCCCATTCAGATACCAGCCGCTAAAAAAACTCATAACCTGCATCGATGAAGGTCTACGCCATCGCAACAAAATAGGTCTAGTCGGCGCTGCTGTTTCGGATCACCCGAACTTTGAAGAACTATGCTCATACATTGTTGAAAAGGGGGGAAAAGTTTCAGTTTCGTCACTCCGTATTGATCGAATCACACCTCCATTACTGACATCGTTAAAAGCAAGCGGTCACAAAACAATTGCGCTCGCCCCTGAAGGTGGTTCCCAGCGAATGCGGGATATGATGCGCAAAAATCTGACGGAATCGCAGATTCTTGAAACCTCTGAATTAATCATACGGCACGATATTCTTAATATGCGACTTTATTTTATCATCGGACTTCCGGGTGAAACGATGAACGATCTCCAGGAACTGGTGCGACTGGTAAAAGCTGTGCGGGAACGGGTGCTGGAACAAGCGCGGGCGAATGGACGTCTTGGTGAAATAATTCTGTCCATAAATCCTTTTATACCGAAGCCATTTACTCCGTTTCAATGGCATGGCATGGAACCGATGGGATCGCTTGAAAAGAAAGTAAAATTTCTCGAATCATCATTTCGTTCGCTTTCCAATGTCAGGTTAAAAATGGAGAGCCTTCGCGATTGTTATCTTCAGGCACTACTTTCCAGAGGGAATCGCTTGCTGACTCCGGTTTTGACCGCAATGGCTGCAGGCATGAACCTGAAGAAAAGCGCAAAACTGTGCGGCATTGACACGGATGCACTTGTCACCCGGACTATCCCGTTAGACGAGGCTCTGCCATGGGACTACATCTCTTCGGGAGATTGCACAGTTCTGAAGGGTCAGTATCAACAGGCATTTGACGGGGAGAAACGACCATGAAACAGTGCAGTATGTGTGGCAAGGAGTTTGACGAAAACGGCGATCGATCGCTGTATGCTGAAGCAGGTGAATGGCTGGCAGGTGAAGAATGGCATGATCAGGGAGAGCTTTGCCCACAATGCCTGGAAAACCGGGCGAGGTTGGTAATGATGTACCACCACGAATACAATTCCTGATTTTTTTTGAAAACAGTTGCAATAATGCTTTTCTCTGGTGTCACGAGTTAATGATATGTCCTGTTTTGTAGCACATAATCTGTCCGGTTTATACTGTTGCCAGGAGGTGACCAGTGAACCGGACACAATGGCTACAGGAGACCAGGCTTATGAGATTCAA
>Ga0172367_10001722_pt1 | contig 31089 bp, 17 predicted proteins | sample Lak10m_FD_114542 | JGI IMG/M metagenome (GOLD analysis project Ga0172367, IMG submission 114542) | Freshwater microbial communities from Kabuno Bay, South-Kivu, Congo - kab_022012_10m | ecosystem: Environmental > Aquatic > Freshwater > Lake | place: Democratic Republic of the Congo: South-Kivu...
CTACGCACAAGCTGGTGAGGCTGCGTCGCAGGCACGGTGTCGCCCCGCTCCCTGCCTTGGCTAGTGATCGCTAGCTCAGGCACAAATCCCAAGCTACAAGTCGCAGGCTTCAGCCTGCGCTTCGGAAACCAACGACTCCGGCAGGAAACGGACTCGCAACCTGAAGGTTGCGACTACGGCTCCACAAGCTCACTTCGCCTCCGCCTTCCTCGTCGGCAGGAGCATTTCGATGGCCTTGTCGAGCTGCGGGTCGCGCTGGGTGAGCCAGTCCTCGGGCGTGAGCCAGAGGCGCACGTCGGGCTGCTCGCCATTGTTCTCCATATTCGTGCCGTCCATGCGGAAGACGCCGCCCTGCGGCATCCGCGCGCCGGTGCCGTCGGTCAGGCGCATGGACCACGTCCAGATGACGTAGCCGGGCGTGGGCATGCCGACGATTTTCGCGATGCCGCGCTGGCGCATCGCGTAGGGGAACATCTCGCCGTTCGAGTAGCTGTGCTCGTTCATCAGCACGATGACGGGCTTCTCCCACGAGCGGTTCGGCGCGGCCTCGGGGCCTTCGTCGCGCGGGCGATACCAGCCGTGCTGCTTGCGTTCGAGCCAGTCAATGAGCGTGTCCGAGATGTTGCCGCCGCGGTTGAAGCGCACGTCAATGATCATGCCCTGCTTGCCGCTCATGTATTCGTAGGCCTCGCGCTCGAAGCGCTGCTGATTCTCGCCGCCCATCGCGCTTATGTGCAGGTAGCCGAGCTTGCCGCCGGTCTGCTTCTCCACGTAGTTGCGCAGGCGCTCGGTGCGGTTCTGGTAGTTGAGCGCGTCCCACTCGGCGGCGGTTAGCACCTTGTATTTCACCTTCCGCGCGCCGTCCTTCTTCGGCTCCTGGTTGACGAGAAACTCGAATTCGCGGTCCTGCCGGTCGTTGATGAGCTGGTAGAGCCGCTCGTTCAGGGACACGTCCTTGCCGTTGATGGCGAGCACGTAGTCGCCCGGCTTGATTTGTGTTTTCGAGTAGGAACCCGGCGCGCCCGCCGGCACCTCCGCCACGCGGATGCCCGGCCCGGTGTGCTTGTAATCAAACGTGAACCCAAGGTGCGGCGTGACCGGCTCCGGCGTGGTGCCCGCCGCCGGGGAAACCTCGCTGTGCGACGCCTCCAGTTCGCCGATCATCATGCCCAGCACGGTGGAGAAGTCATCGTTCGTCTCGACCGCTTCCAGCAGCGGCTCGTAACGCTTGCGGATGCCCTCCCAGTCGCGTCCGTGGAAATTCGGGTCGTAGAAGTTGTGGTGGTAGCTGCGCCAGAACTGCGTGAAGGCCGCCTTGCGCTCCGCCTTCACGTCGCGGTCGAAGTCCGCGCTGAACGTCACCTTCTCCGGCCCTTTCGTGTCGCCGAGCTTGAACTTCCACGCCTCCGCGTTCTGCACGAACAGCGCGGCCTTGCTATCCGGCAGCACGCGCAGGCCGCCCTTGCCGCCGCCGGTCGTCACGCGCTTGGTCTCCTTGCCGTCGTAGCTCACCGTCCACACGTCGCCCTCGGACAGGAAGGCAATCGTGCCGTCCGCCGTGACCGTCAAATCCGCCTGCGGGTTCTGCGAGGAGAGCTTGCGAATGCGCCGGTGAAGGTCCGTGAAATCAATCGCGACCTTCACCTTGTCCTTGGGCTTCTCGAACTTCAGGTCCGTGTCCGTCGTGCGCGCGCTTTCCGGCTGGAGCGGCAGGACGTAGAGGCCGTTGCCGTCGCGGTCGCTCTGGAAGAAGATGTATTTGCCATCCGGCGACCAGGTGGGCTGCGTGTGCGAGGCGTTGAGGCGTGTCACGTTGCGCGACTCGCCGCCGTCCTCCGGCACCACCCAGATGTTCCACGCGCGGTTCTCGCTCTTGCGGGTGTAGGCAATCCACTTCATGTCCGGCGACCAACTGAAATCCCCGCCGCCCGACGTGCGCCAGTGCGTGCCCGGGACGTGGACCACGCGCTTGGTCGCGCCGTCCGCCAGCGCGAGGGTGAAGAGGCCGCCGTCCTTGCCGGCCACCCAAAACGCCAGGTGCTTGCCGTCCGGGCAGAGCGAGAGCCGCGTGATTTCCTCGGTGCGCTGCCACAACGGCTTCACCGCGAGCGTCGCCAAATCCATCTCGTAGATGCGCGTGTTGAACTCGCGGTCGGAGGTGAAATAAAGCTTCTTGCCGTCGCGCGCCCAGGTGAAGTCCGAGTCGTCGCCGACCCATTCCGTCAGCCGACGCGCGAACTGCTCGCTGCGGCCCGCGACGCCCTTGGCCTTCTCCATCGCCACGGTCCAGATGTCGCCGCGCAAACCGAACGCGAGGGTCTTGCCGTCCGGCGACATCTCGGCCTCGGTCACGCCGGAGTTGAGCTTCTCGCGGCGCCGCGTGGTCTGCTTCTCATCCGCGCTGACGACGAGCTTGATCTTCGCCGGCGTCTTGGAGCCGCTCTTGAGCAGATAAAGGTCCGGCCCATACTCGAACGCGATGTCGCCGGCCCTGCCCGCGACACTTGGCCAGCGCACCGCGCCGCCCGTGAACTGGGTGGCCTGCTTGCCCTTGCCGTCGAGGTCGAAGAACCAGAGGTTCGGCGTGCGGGCGGGGTTGTCAGCGAATTTGCCAACGGAGGCGTTGAGCAGACCTGACGAGGGCGTGGTCTCGCCGATGGTCACGGTGGCGAGGCGTTTGCCGTCGGGCAGGAACTGCGTCCAGAGATGCTGGCGGTCGTCGTTCGTCAGCGGCTTGCGGCGGCCGTCGGCGACGTTGAGCGTCCAGATTTGCGCCGCCGCCGCGCCGACGTAGCGCGGGCGCGTCCAGTGGAAGCCATAGCGGCCATACACGACCGATTTCCCGTCCGGCGCGAAACTCGGGAAGTTCATCGCCGCGTAATCCTCGCAGAGCCGCTCGGTGCCGAGCGTCTTCAAGTCCACCGCGAAAAGCGCGAAGTTCGGCGTGTCGCGCTTGCCGGCGAAGAGGAGCTGCTTGCCGTCGGGACTCCAGCCGCCGGTCAGCTCGACGCCGCTGTGCCAGGTGATTTGCTGCGCCGGCCCGCCGTCCGCCGGCACCACGAACAAGTCCCAGCCGCCGTTGCGCTTGCTGGCGAAGGCAACCCATTGGCCGTCCGGCGAGAAGACCGGATACGCGTCCGACTCGACGTGCGACGTGAGTGCTGTCGCGCGGCCGCCCTCGCTCGGCGCGACCCACACATCGCCGCGATACACGAAGGCGAGGCGCTTGCCGTTGGGACTCAGCGCCGGCTGCCGTGCACCGATGACGGGCTGCGGCACGGGCGGCGTGAGCTGGGCGGAGGCGGAGACGGCGGCGGCAAGCAGCGCGGTGAAGGCGCAGGCGGACGAGGCACGAATTTTCATGGGCGGCAGCAGATGTGGCGGACATTAAACCGGACGGGCCGGCGAGGGGAAGGCTTCACCGCGCGGCGGCGGGCAGCTCCAGCATCCATCCGCACGCGGTTTGGACGGCCTGCACGACCTCGGGGAAAAAACGGCCCGCCAAGCGACCGAGGCGATGATGTTCGATGGAAGTGATGCCCTGCACGTTGGCGACTCCGACGTCATTGCCCGGCAGCCATTTCACGCGCGGGAGCGGCACCTCATAACGGCTCCCGCGAACCACGGTGGTCAGCGGGACGCACACGGCCAGGGCGCGCGGCGCGTCCGCGTCCTCGCGGGAAACGACCAGCAGGGGACGCAGCTTGCCTTGGAAACCAAGGTCCACCCAATAGACCTCACCACTCTTTGGCCGGGTCATAGAAGCTCTCCAACGTCTCGGCGCGCTTGACCCAGGCATCCACCAGCGGGCCGTCCTCCGCCGGAGCGACACCGAGCGAGGTCCGCAGGGCCGGCAAACCCTCCTGCAACGCCCGGCGCAGCACATCGGCAGGCGACAACTTCGCCGCCGCCGCAAGCTCCTGAACCTCGCGCATCACGGAGTCTTCCACCGGCATCGGGCAAATCACGCTGGCCATGTGGTCACAGTATCCGGCCCGGTGGCCCGGTCAATGCCGCCCTACGACGCCAGCAGCCGCTCCACCGTCCAGACCACGCCGGCCAGCGCGATGAGCACACAGGCCGGCCGGCGCACCCACGGGCCATACCACGCGCGGTTCTCGCACCACTTCGTCGCGCCGAACGCGAGCGCGATGACGGCAAGTTGACCGAGTTCCACGCCGACGTTGAAGGAGAGCAGGGCCATGCCGAGCTGCTCGCGCGGCAAACCCACTTCGCTGAGGATGCCGGCAAAGCCCATCCCGTGAATCAGCCCGAAACCAAACACCGCCGCCCAGCGCCACGGCGAGACTTCCGACCGGAACAGGTTCTCAATCGCCACGACCGCGATGGACAGCGCGATGATGGGTTCCACCACGCGGCCCGGCAGCGCAAAGATGCCCAGCACGCCCAGCGCGAGCGTGACCGAGTGCGCGAGCGTGAAGGCCGTCACCTGCCACAGCAGCGGCTTGAGCTTGGGGCTGAGGAGGAACAGGCCGAGGACGAACAGGATGTGGTCGAGGCCCTTGGGCAGGATATGCGTGAAGCCCAGCTCGATGAACTGCGCCGCCGTGTTCCGCACCACGGGCGCGGGCGGCGGCGCGTCCTTGCCCGGCGGCACGGCGGTGGCGTCTGCCGCGCGCGTGTCCTCCTGGAACGCGGTGAGGTCAATCACCATCGCCTGCCGCGACTGCACGAGTTGCAGCACCGGCGGCACGTCCGGGCCGCGATGGAACAGCACTTCGAACAGCGCGGCGAAACCGACGGTGCCGTAGAGCGAGAGGGACAGCTCCAGTTCCTTCGCGCTCGCTGGAATTTCCCAGCGCAACGTCAGCGGCAGCGGCGCGGGCACGATCTCGCCGGGCCGCTCCTCGCGCGTGAGCACGAGCGGCGATGGCGGCCAGTTCGAGAGCACGCCGCGCACGGGCGGGTTGGTGTCGAGCGCGAAGTGGACGCGCGTCTGGACGTAGTCGGCGATGTTCGTGGCGAGCGAGCGCACCTCGGCCTCGGTCATCAGCACGATGGCGTCGTTCGTGCGCGCGTTGAGGAACTGGAGCAGGTCCGGCTGGTTGAGCTGGAAGGTGAGTGTGAGGGAATTCGTCGTGAGCCGCGCATCCACCCGCGTGAGCGAGGCGGTGTGGGCGGAGGCGGAGAAGGCAAGCGGGAAGGCGAAGAGGATTGGCAGGAAGATTAAGGGCAGGAAAATTCGGGATGTTCCTGCCCATAATTTTCCTGCCATTAAATTCGACTTGGCTGGGATGAAGGACGGGGGAAAAGCCCAAAGATTTGGGGCGGACAAAGATGGGGAAAGCGGAATCTTTGTCCGCCCCAAATCTTTGGGTTCAGTTTCCCTGCCGGGGGAGAAACCGCTCATCACTTCTTCCGGCTGCGGGCGGCGGAGTCGGAGAGGTTCTTGAGGTATTGCTCGACGAGCGGGCTGTATTCCTCGGGGGCGCGCTCGGTCTGGCTTTGGAGAATCGCGTTGCGGTCGCGGGCGGGCAGGCCGAGGAAGCCGCTCGCACCCTTCGCCTGGCGCGTCGGGCCGTCGGCGCCGCCCTCGCCGTTCCAGTTGCCCTGCTTGCCGTCGCCCTGGCCTTCCTTGCTGTTAGCCTGCGGGGTGTTCTGGCCGGGGCCTTGCGCCTGGCCCTTGCCCTGTTGCTGGCTCTGGCCTTGTCCCTTTTGTCCCTGGCCCTGCTGCGCCATCTGCTGGCCAACGCCCTCCTGCGCGAGCGCGAGCGCGGCGGCGGCTTGGGCAAGCGCGGCCTGCGCGGACTCGGCGTTGGCCTGCGCGGGCTGGGCCTTGCCGGCCTGCGCCTGCGCGGCGGCCTGTGTGAGCGCCTGCAACGCCTTGTCCAAGGACATCTGCGCCTGCTGCGGGAGCGGGCCGGCCTCGCCGGCGGCAATCGGAGCGACCATTTGCGCGGCGGAATCCAACGGCGACGCGGCCTGCTGCGCGGCCTGCGACGCGGCGAGCATCTCGGTGAGCGCCTTCACATCGGCCTGCTGCTTGGCGAGCTGCGCGGGTGAAGGCGTCGGCTTGGCGGCCTGCGGTGAACCCTCGCCAGGCTGGCCTTCACCGGGTTTCCCTTCACCCGGCTTCCCCTCGCCCGGTTTTCCTTCTCCGGGCTTGCCTTCACCGGGTTTCGCATCGGCTGGCTTCGCGTCGGCGGGAGCGCCATCGGGCCTTTCGCCCGCCGGCTTGCCTTCAGCCTGCGCGGCTTCTTGCAAGCCCTTCTGCGCCTTCGCCATCTCGCCGACGGCGGCTTTCAAATCATTCTTGCCGAGTTGCTCGGCGGCTTTCTCAGCGGCCTGCTTTGCCTCGGCGAGCGGCTTGGATTGCGGCTTGGCATTCGCCTGCTCACCGGCGGCGGCGGCGATTTCCTGCTGCTTCTGCTTGAGCATCTCCTGCAAGCCGGCGGGCTGATCGAGCTTGGCGAGCGCCTGGTTCACCTGCTGCTGCGCGGCGGCCACGGCCTCGGACGCCTTCGCGAGCTGCGGCGTGTTGTTCGGCGGCGGCTGGCCGAGTTCTTTGGCAAGCTCCTGCTTCTTCTGGTCCACGGCGTTCTTCGCTGCCTGAAGGTTCGCCATTGCCTGTGCCTGGTCGGGGCGGGCCTTCGCGGCGTCGGGCTTGTCCAAGTTCGCCTTCGCGGCCTGCATGTTTTCCTTCGCGGCGTTCAAGTTGCTCGCGGCCTCGGGCGCGACTTCGGCAGCCTCGGCCTTGGCGGCGTCGGTTTTCTTGGCGAGGTCGCCCTGCTCCTTCGCGGTCTGCTTGCCGGCATTGTTCTCCGGCTTCTCGGCGGCCTTGGCGGTGTCCATGGAAACCTTCTGCTGCTCCTGCATGAGCTTGCCGATTTCCTTGCCGAGCTTGTCGAGTTTGGCCAAATCCTCCTTCGCCTTCTCCAGCTTGGCGATTTGCGCGGCGATCTGCTCGCCGGCCTTGTCGAGCGCGTCCTTCGCAGCCTGCTGGGCCATCGGGGCGTTGGCCTTGTTTTCGAGCGCCTGCTGGGATTTCTCCTGCTGGCGCACGGCCTCGCCGAGGGTCTTCGCGGCATCGGGCGCGTTGGCGGCGGCGTCCTGCTGCGTCTGCTGCGTCTCGGCCTTCACGGACTCCTGCTTCGCGGCCTGCTCGGCGAGCTTCTCCGGCTTCTTCTCAGCGGCGGCGGCTTTCTCGGCTGCCGCGGCGGTTTCCTTCACCTGCTCCTGCTTGGCGGCGAGTTCCTCGACCTTCTTCTTCAACTCCTTCAAGTCGGCGAGCTTGTCCTTGGGCTTCTGCTGCTGGGCTTCGGCCTTGGCGATGAGCTGCTCGAGGGTCTTCTTCGCGTCCTCCATCTTGTTGAGCGCCTGCTCCTGCTTCTCGACGGCGGGGGAATCCTTCGGCTGCGTGCGGCGGTTGTTCTGCTCCTGCAACTGCGCGCGGGCCTCCTGCTGCTTCTCGACGGCGGCCTTCAATTCCTCGGCGGCCTTCGGCGCGGCCTTCTCCACGTCCTCGCGGATGCCGTCGGTCTTGTCCACGACCTCGGCCTGCTTCTTCTCCGCCTCGGTGGCGTCGTCCTTGTTCTTCGCGGCCTGCTTGGTCTCCTCGATGGCGGCCTTCTGCTCGGGAATCGTCTTCTCCAAATCGCGCACCGCCTGCTTCATCACTTCGAGGTTGTCGCGCGCGGGGAGCAGGAGCTTCGCGAGGTCCGACAACACATCGCGGGCGCGCTTCTCGTTGCCGGCGGCGGAAAGAAGATTCGACGACTTCAAGTCGCCCGTCGCGGAGTCGAGTGTCGAGGCGAGGCGGGAATCCTCGGCCTTCTTCAACGCCGTCTGCGGGCGCTCGGCGGCGGCCCCGTCCATCGAGGCGACGACTTTCGCCAGCTTCGCGAGGACCATCTTCGCCTCGTCGCCGATGGTGCTCTGCTCGGTCTCCTGCAACTGGAGCGCGACCATGTGCGCCGTCTCGCTGCGACGGGCGTCGCGGCCCCTGGTGAGCGTGGCGAGGCCGACGGCTTCCTTGAGGTTGTCGCCCTGCCGGCGGGCCAGCGCGTTGAAGCGCGCGGCGATTTCCTGCAAGGCCTGCTGGCGCTGATACTCAAGCAGCAGCGCGCGGAGCTGCACCGTCACCGTCTTCTGCCCGGCGAAGGCGTCGAGCGCGTTGCGGCGGCCGGCATCGGCGTCCGTGGTGGTGCGGGTCTGCTGGAGCAGCGTGACGACGCGGGCGATTTCCTTGTCGGTCAGCTTGTCGAGCACGCCGCGGATGGCCTTGAGCACGACCACGTCGTCGCCTTCGAGGCCGTTGCGCTCGTATTCCTCGATGACCACGCCGAGCTGGATGCCGACGCGGCTGGTGGTGGCCTTGATTTGCTCCTGCCGCAACTCCTGCTGGAGCAGCTTGTCGCCGCTCGTGGCGAGGTCGGCGCGGGCAGACGTGGTGGAGAGGGCGACGGCGGCGACCGCCAGCGCGAGGAGGGTTTTGCAGTTCATGGTTGGAACCCGTTCCGCCCGGCGGCTACGGCCACCCGGCGGGGACGGCGACACGGTAAGCAGACGCCGCCGGGAGGCAATGGGATTCAAGAAGTTGCGCGGTGGGAGGACGGCTCAGTTGCGGCGCGCTGTTCCATTAACGAAAGGCGCTGAGGACGCGGAGAAGCGCGGAGAAGTGCCAATTCAACACACGCTGGCCTTGCTCCACGTCTCTCCGCGCCCTCTACAGTGCTGTCTCCCAACTTCGTCGCTGGCTGAGAAGATTTTCAACCACGGAAGACACCGAACACACGGAAGGCGCTGCCCAATCCGAAGCCCTTCCGCGTATTCCGTGTCTTCCGTGGTTGCCTTCGGGTGCGGCTCGCCCGCGCTGTGCCTTTGCATTGAGGGGAACGCTCCGGCTCCCAGCGCATGATTGTCTCTGGGAAGTTCGCTCAAAAGCACTTCTCCCCCGGCAGCTCCGCGGCCTGCCGGACCCAGCCGGCCACCAGCGCCTCGTCGAACGGGTCGCCCTCGTGGAGGTGGAAGTAGCGCACTTCCGTTTGCTTGGACTCGACGGGCGGAATGGGCCGCAGCGACGCGCCCCGGAAGAACGCCACCTTGACATACTTCGTGATGCAATGGACGCCGAGGAACCAGCCCCGGCCCTCGACGCCGTAGAAGGGCGTGTTCCACCGCACGGCCTTGCGCACGCCGGGCACGGTGCGCGTGATGAGCGCGTCGAGGCGGCGACCGACCTCGCGCTTCCAGCCGGGCATGGCCGCGATGTAAGCCCGCACGGGGGCGTCGCCGTCGGCCTTGGCGATTTGCGGGTTGCCGCCGGAGAGGAGCTTCGGCTTCGCGGCCTTGCGGACGGGCGGCTTCGACGGCTGCTTTGCGGGGGACTTGGACTTGGTTGGTTTGGCTGGTTGTTTCATGGGGGAAGATATGGCTGAACCCCACGGGGTGCGTTCATGGTCGTGAGGATTCGATTGCGGCTCGGATTGTCAATGCGTTCCTCCTACTTCGGGCACGCCCAAGAGCGGTGCTGAAGTCACCGCAGCCCAGACGCTGGCGCGACAGACCAGCGACCTCGGCATCGCGAAGCGTCTGGACTGCGGCGGCTTCAGCGCCGCTTTTTTCCGGGCACCGGAGCGCCACACGTCACGCTTGCGGGCTGCCCGCCCGCTTCCGCACACTCCGCCGCATGACTTCGAAGTGGAAGTTCCTTGGGTTGTCCGCCGTGCTGTGGACGCTGCTGTTCCTCACCCTGCCGCATTGGCTCGGGGCGCAGACGAACACGAACACCGCCGCCGTCACCAACGCCCCCGCGCGGCCCGCGCCCGCCACCAACCTGCTCACCCAACTCGCCGGTGAGCGAGCTGATGTGCTCACGTTCGGCCTGGACCGCTTCGAGCCGCTGCGCACGCCCTTCCTCGGCAACCCGCTGTGGCAATACCTCGCGTCGCTCATCTACATCGTGCTGGCGTTCTACGTGGCGAAGTTCCTCGACTGGCTCACGCGCGTCTGGCTCCGGCAGTTCACCAGCAAGACCCAGACTTCCCTCGACGACCAGCTCCTCGAACTGCTCAACGGCCCCATCAAGGTCGTCGCCTTCGTGTTCTTCCTGCACGTCGGCCTGAGCATCTTCCACTGGCCGCCGGCGGCGGAGCTGTGGCTGCACAAAATCTTCGTCGTCATCCTCGCCGGCTCGCTGACCTACATGGCGCTCAAGGTCACGGACGTGCTGGTGGACCTCTGGCGCGAGCGCGGCGCGGACGTGGAGAAGGGCACGAACGACCAGCTCTTCATCGTCATCCGCAAGAGCATCAAGGCGTTCCTCCTCGTCATCGCCGTGCTGGTGACGATGCAGAACCTCGGCGTGAACGTGACCGCCGCCGTCGCCTCGCTCTCCATCGGCGGCCTCGCCCTCGGCCTCGCGGCGCAGGACACGCTGGCGAACCTGTTCGGCGCGGTGGCCATCTTCGCGGACAAGCCCTTCCGCGTGGGCGACCGCATCAAGCTCGACGCCGTGGACGGCATGGTGGAAGGCATCGGCCTGCGCAGCACGCGCGTGCGCAACCTCGACGGCCACCTCGTCACCATCCCGAACAAGACGATGGGCAACGCGACCATCACAAACGTCGCCGCGCGCCCGAACATCAAGACGGAGATGAACCTCGGCCTCACCTACGACACGCCGACGGAGAAGGTGAAGCGCGCGACGGCCGTTTTGCAGGAAGTCTATCGCGCGCACCCGATGACCGCCGACGTGCTGGTCAGTTTCAACCGCTTCGATGCGTTCGCGTTGAACATCATCGTGGTCCACTGGTGGAACGGCGTGGACCAGAAGATCTACCTCGCCGGGATGCAGGAGCTGAACCTGGAAATCAAACGCCGCTTCGAGGCGGAAGGCATCGAGTTCGCGTTCCCGACGCAGACCATCCATGTGCGGACGAAGTAGCGCGTGGAGCGCGGGCTTCAGCCCGCTTCAACGTCCGAGACCAGCAAGTTACACTGGTGTCACAGACTGCATCACGTGAAGGCGGCCTGAAGGCCGCGCTCCCTCACCGCTTCTTCGGCAGGTTCACCTTCGTCTTCTGCTCCGCGAGCGTGAGGAGCTGGCCGGGCGTGACGATGCGCCGCCAGTTGAGGAAGTCCGGCGCGGCTTTGTCCTCGCGCGGGGCTTGCGCGAGCGTCAGCGAAACCAGCTTCGGCTCGAACAGCGCGGCGAACGTGGCGACCTCCGTCATCTCCGGGCTGGCGTGGAAATGCAGCGGCAAGTCAGCCATTCCCGGCAAGCCGCGCGCGGCCTCGGAGGCGCGATGCACATCCCACACCTGCGAGCTGGCGAGCGTCTCGCCAAGCAGCATGAAGCGCCGGCGCACCTGTGTCTGGTAACGCTTGTCGCCGCCGAGCGCGGTCATGCCGACGCCGCGCGGGGCGAAGGTGATGTAGGCCGCCTGGTGGTCGCGGATGTAGCGCATCCAGCCGGCGAACTTCTTCTGCTGGTCGGGCGGCACCGGCGACTTCGGATCAATGCCCGCACGGGCGAACTCCTCGCCGAACGCGCTGGCGAAGCCCGCCTTCGCAAGCTGCAATTGCTGCTGCCAGTTCGCGTCGTCCACGGTCTCGAGGTGCAGGGCCTTCGGCGCGGCGGCGGCCGGCTGCGCGAGGTAGAAACGCAGCCGGATGCCGCTCTCGCTGTCGAACTCGTGGACGGTGAGCTTCACGCCGTCGGTCTCGGTGGCAGCGACCTGCCGCACGTTCGCCGGCGCGGTCGCGGCGGGCCAGCCGCCGAAAGTTTTCACCTGTAGTTCGGCCAGCGCCTTCTTCGGCTCGAAGCTCGCGGAGTCAATCGCGAGCTGCGTGAAGGTCTCGTGGCACTTGCTGGTGATTTCGTCGGCGGGGAGCTTGTCGAAGACTTTCAGTTGCTGCGGGGTGAAGAGCTTCTCCGCGTAGTTGGGCACGGGCGCCTCGCTCTTCTTGAGCCACTTGTTGAACCAGCGCATCACGGGCACCTGCAGCTCCTGCGTGTCCTTGTGCGGACCTTCGGTGACGATGAGGCCGAGCTGGCCGGGCACGTTGTGCAGGTCGTAGATGCCGCGCACGCGCTCGTGCAGGCGCACGAGGCCGTCGAGCGGGAAGATGGTGTCCTTGTCGGTGTTGACGATGAGCAGCGGGCGCGGGGCCATGAGCGCGGCGACTTGCGCGTAGTCCCAGCGGTGGGTGTTGACCATGAACATGCAGTCGCAGTGGCCCTCGACCGTGCCGTCCACGACGTGGTTGTGCAGGTCCACGATGCCGGCGGTGGGGCACGCGGCCTTGATGCGGTCGTCGAGCGCGGCAATCCACCACGAGTAAGCGCCGCCGCCGCTGCGGCCCGTCACGCCGATGCGCTCGCCGTCCACGTCCTTGCGGGACTGGAGGTAGTCGAGGGCGCGGATGCAGTTCCAGGCCTCGGCCCCGGCGCTGGAGTAACCGCGCGAGTTCCACCACCACATGTCCCGGTTGTAGGTGCCGTGATGAATGCCCTCGATCTCACCGAGTTGCACGGTGTCCACGACCAGGCAGACGTAGCCGTTGCGCGCGAACCACGCGCCCCAATGCTGGTAGCCGGCCTTGTTGCCGTAGCTCACGCCGTTGGTCTTCACGACCGCATGGCCGCAGACGTAGAGGATGGCGGGGGCGGGCGCGGAGAGTTTCTTCGGCACATACACATTGGCCGTGACGTAGAGGCCGGGGCGCGACTGGTAATGCAGTTTCTCGACCGTGAAATCCGGGCGGTCCAGCGTGCCGGTGACCGTCGCCTTCAAGTCCGTCTTGGGCGGCAACGGGTCGAGGCCAAGCATCTCAAAGAGCTGCTGGCGCGCGGGGCCTTTCGCCTTGTCCCAGTCGTCGAGCGTGCGGATGTCCGCGAGCGAGCGCTCGCCCAGCGTGCGCGTCTCGGCGCGGAAATACTCGGCGAACATCCGGTCGCCGGGCGTGGCGCTGGCGGGGAGCTTGCCGTAGTTGTTCCGGTAGGCGGCGGCGGAAGCATGGTTCGTGAGCAGGGCAAACGCGGCGAGGAGGCAAACGGCTCTGGTGTTCATGGTGCGTTTGGACGTTGTTCCAGCGCAGGCCAATCAGCCAGGATGGAAGCGCGCTTGCGACACTGTGAGGCCGCAGGATTTGCGCGGAAACACGGCCACTTTTGAGATTGCCTGAGCCGCGCGCTTGCGCCTAGCCTTCGACCGCCAGCAACCAACCAACAACCATGTATTTCGGAGCTGATTATTACCCGGAGCACTGGGTCTTTCCCTACGATGGCACGGCAGAGGAACCCGAATCACGCTGGGAACAGGACGCACAACTGATGGCGCACGCCGGCATGAACGTCGTCCGCATGGGGGAGTTCTGCTGGGGCCTGTGCGAGCGCGAGGAGGGCAAGTTCGACTTCGCCTGGCTGCGCCGCGCGATGGATGCCTTCGCCCAGAACGGCATCAAGCTCGTGCTGGCCACCCCCACCGCCGCCCCGCCGGTGTGGCTGCTGCAAAAGCATCCGGAGATTCTCCCGCTGGATGAGAACGGCCAGCCGCGCCGCGAGGGCACGCGCCGCGCCTACTGCATGAACAGCGACGTGTATTGGGAGTATTCCAAGAAGGTCGTGCGCGCGATGGCCGAGGCGCTGGGCGACCATCCCGAGATCGTCGCGTGGCAGATTGACAACGGCGTGGGCCGGCACAACACGGAATACGCCTTCAATCCCGAGACGAAGCGCGACTGGCACGCGTGGCTCAAGGCGAAATACGAGACGGTGGACCAGCTCAACGAGCGCATGGGCCTGCGCTTCTGGAGCCAGGTGGTCAACAAGCACGAGGAAGTGCCCATGCCCCTGCCCGCGCCCGCCGCGCACAACCCCGCGCTCATCACCGACTGGCGGCGCTTCTCCAGCGACACCTGCGTGGCGTTCATCCGCATGCAGGCGGACATCCTGCGCGAGATCACGCCGAAGATTCCCACCACCACGACCATCCGCCCCTACGCGACGCAGATAGACAACTTCGATCTCGCGGAGGCCGTGGACCTGGTGTCCCTGGACAGCGACGCCGCCGCCGGCCACAAGTCGGCGGAGAACGCCATGACCATAGACATCGCCCGCTCGCTGAAGAAGGGCGGCGAGGCCGAGGGCTTCTGGGTGATGGAGCAGAAGGCCGGCAACGTCGCGTGGGCCGAGGCGAACTCCCTCGTCCGGCCCGGCGTGGTGCGGCTCTTCAGCTACCAGCTCCTCTCCCGCGGCGCGACCGGCCTGCTCTACTTCTACTGGCGGATGCCGCGCATCGGCCCGGAGAAGTTCTACGGCGGCGTGCTCACGCATGACGGGCTGGCGAAGAACCGGATGTTTCAGGAGGTCATGCAGGTCGGAACGGAACTCCAGACGCTCGCGCCGATGCTCGCGGGCACGCAAGTCCAGGCGGATGTCGCCATCCTCCTGAGCCACGCCAGTGACTGGGCGCTCAACCAGCCCATGCGCCCGAACAAGTTCTTCAGCCAGCGCGAGCATGTGCAGCTCTATTACAGCGCGCTCCACGACCGCAACATCCTCGTGGACTTCGCGCGCCCGACCGACGACCTCACCAAATACAAGCTCGTCATCGCGCCCTCGCTCCACATGGTCGCCGGGGGCGAGGCGGACATCCTCCGCCTCTACGTCCACAACGGCGGCACACTCGTTGGCACCTTCAACACCGGCCTGGTGGACGAGTGCAACCTCGCCGCCACCGACCCGCCCTACGAGATGACCGACATGTTCGGCCTCAAGGTCGTCGAGTTCGATCCCCTGCCCCCCGGCGAGGAAAACCACATCACGATCAAAGGCGGCTTCCCCACCACCGGCCTGCACAGCGCCCGGCTCTGGTGCGACCTCATCGAGCCGGGCGAATGCCAGATCCTCGGCACCTACGCGCAGGACTTCTACGCCGGCAAGCCCGCCGTCACGCTGAACCAGTTCGGCGAGGGCCGGGCCATCTACGTCGGCACCATGTCGAGCCTGCCCTTCTACCACGACCTCGTCACCTGGCTGCGGCAGTTGTGCGGCATCGCGCCGCTGCTGCGCGTGCCCGACCAGGTTGAGGTGTCCATGCGCACGCGCGGCGACTACCGCATCTACTTCCTTCTGAACCACCACTCGCAGCAGGTCCATGTGCAGTTCTTCAAGCCCGTGCGCGACTGCCTCACCGGCAAGACCATCTCCGGTGGTTTCGACATCCCCGCCAAGGACATCCTCATTGTGGATGAGCAAGCCGCCCCGGCCTGAACGCCCCGTCGCCCGCCACGCCGCCGCCACCGCGCGCGAACGCGTCCTCGCGGCCTGGCGGCGTGTGGATGTTTCCGCCCTGGAAAGCGCGGGCAGGAACCACAGCCAGCCGCTCGCCGCGCTCGTGCCCGGGGTGATGGGCGGGCTGGGCCTCGACCGGCGGCGGGGCGAAGCGGAAATCATCAAGGTCTGGAACAGCCTCATGGACCCGCGCGTCACCGCCCACGCGCAACCTGCCGGCCTGCACAAGGGCACCCTCTTCGTCACCGTGGACAGCAGCGTGTGGCTGGATGAGATCGTCCGTTACCGCCGCCGCGAAATCCTCGACCGCATCCAGCACAGCTTCGGCAAGGAGATGGTGAAGCGGATTTCGTTCCGGGTTGGTTGAAGCGGCGGCGTGATGCGTGGTGAGTAATGCGTAAACCGTGAGATGTAAGGGCGCTCGAACTTCCCCCTTACGTTTTACGTTTTACGCATCACGCTCCCCACCTCCCCCGCATACCCCTCCCGGAAACTCGGATACTTCGGCACCCACCCCAGCTCCTCCCGCAGCCGCCGGTTCGACACCCGCTTGTTCGTCACCCCGCGCTTGCGGTTCACTGACTCCTCCGCGCTGGCATACGGTGGCAGCGGCTTCTGCAACTGCCCCGCCAGCCAGCGGAAAAACTCCAACTGCGACACCGGCTCGTCATCCGCCACATTGTAGATGCGCCCCGGCTCGCCGCGCTCCAGCGCCGCGATGGCCGCGCCCACCACGTCGTCGCGGTGGATCATGTTCAGCCACCGGCTGCCGTCGCCGCTGATGCGCGCCTCATCCTTGAGGAACTGGTGGAACAAATGCCCCCGCCCCGCCCCGTAAATCCCCGCCACCCGCAGCACCACCGCCGGGAACTTCTGCTCCCGCGCCGCCGCGAGCAGCAGGTTCTCCGTCTCCACCAGCAGCCGGCCCGTCTCGGCCTTTGGCTCCGCCGGGCTGTCCTCCGTCACCACGCTGCCGTCCGCCTGCGCATACACGCTCGTGCTGCCCGTGTGGATGAACTTCCGCACGCCGCTGCCCGCCAGCCACGCGATGAGGTTCCGCGTCCCCTCCACATACACCGCGCGATACACCTCCGCGCCGCCCTTCGCGGACGACACCGTGTTCACCACCCAGTCGAACGGCCCCGGCAACGCGCGCAGGCTCTCCGGCTGTGTCACATCAGCGACCACCGGCGTCAGGCCCGCCGCGCGCAGCTCCCCGGCCCCGTCCGCCGTGCGCCGCAGGCCGCAGACCGCATGGCCGCGCCGCGCCAGCGCCGCGCCCAGCGGCAAGCCCACGTAACCACAGCCCACGATCAACACACGCACACGCGCACCTTGCCCAAGCCGCGTTCCCCTGCCCAGCCGGATTCCGCGCTTTGCCGGGACGATGCAGTTGGTTTGGGGAGCGCGCCCGCCCCGGGCGCAGCGAACCGCGCCCTCGCGGTTCGCCGGAGCCGTCCGCACCACCGCACCACTTGGTTCGCTCCGGCGCGTCCGAGTTCGGCGCGGGGGCGCGCCGAACCGCAGCCGGGGCGGCTGCGCTCCCCGCACATTTCAACGCCAGCGTTCCGGCTACGCACCCGCACCCGGCGCTTCCGAGCTTGTCTTCCGGCCCCGATTGGACATTCTCCGGCACCAACCTGAAATCAATGAACGCCAGCCTGAAAAAGTCTTTCGCCCGCCTGGCCGGATTGGGCCTGCTCGCGCTGGTTGCCGTGACCAGCCAGGTCCAGGCCCAGGCCCCGTTCACCCTCTTCGGCACGACGAATGATGTCGTCAACTTCCGCAGTGTCGGCGGCGGCGTGGTGCCGTGGACGCTCACCTCGTCGAACTCGATCCTGGTCGTGCCCGGCACGGGCAACATCCAGAGCACTCAGACTTACGGCGATTTCATCCTGCACGCCGAATTTCTCCTGCCCGCGACGGGCAACGGCAACTGCGGCATCTTCCTTCAGGGCCGCTACGAGGTGCAGATTTTCAACTCCTTCAACAAGACCGGGCTGGACAGCAATGACTGCGGCGCGATCTACGGACAAGTCCCGCCCGCCGCCAACGCCTGCCTCGCGCCCGGCGTCTGGCAGACCTACGACATCATCTTCCGCCAGCCCCGGTGGAGCGGCAACACGAAGCTGGCCAACGCGCGGGCGACCGTGGTGCTCAACGGCGTGACCGTGCAGAACGACGTGGTCATCACCAACAGCACCAGCGCGACCACCGCTCCCGAAGGGCCAACGCTCGGACCGCTCACCCTGCAGGACAACGGGTCCGACGTGGAGTTGCGCAACATCCAGATTCTTCCGCTCAGTCCCACTGCAACGCTCATCAACGGCAGCTTCGAGATGTCGCCCATCACCGCGAACATCGTGCTGACGAACGGTTCCACGTTGGTCTCCGGCTGGTCCGTCGGCTCCACCGGCCCGCTCAGTTTCGTGACCGGCCCCAGCTTTGGCGTGCCGCCGCTGGATGGCAACCAGATGCTGGAGTTCAATTCCGGCAACACCTTGGCAGGCGACACCGTCTCGCAAACCTTTCCCACCACCCCCGGACAATCATACGTCGTGAGCTTCAATGTGGCGCGCACCCCTGCGGGCACTGGCGGCTCGGTCAGCCTCCGCGGGTCGGTCACCTCGGCCACCGGCCAGACGCTGGGAACGCTGGATGGGTTCGCGCCGAGTTCCGGCTGGAGCGCGGCGCAGACCTTCTCCTTCGCCGCCACGACCCCCACCTCCACGCTCACTTTCCTGGACACCTCCCTGGCAACGGTGGCCGTGGACGCCCTGCTGGACAACGTCTCCGTCAGCATCGCCGCCGCCAACCCCACCAACACCATCGTCTATGACCTGGTCGCCCGGATGGATGGCTCGCAGGACACGCTGATTTTCCAGGACGCCACGCTGCAATGGAACCATGTGGCCAACGGGTCTGCCGCCCCGGGCCGGGCGCTCGGGCGCAATGACCCAACCTTGATCTCCAGCAGTCTCAACGGCACCCAGATGATGAACCAGGTGGCTTGGATTCCGACGTGGCCCCAGCCCGTGCCCAACGAAATCCGCTTCGACGCAGTCTCCTCGGTGTTCACCAACCTGACGCCGGTGCTGCCCGCCGGCGGCATCCTGTCGGTCTCCGTGACGAACATCTCCGCGCGCGGCTCGCTCTCCGTCGTCCAGTTGCCCAGCGCCGCCAACGGCAACACGCTGATCGTGAACTACGCCGACGCCGCCATCGGCTCGGGCTTCGTGACGGGCCGGGTCACGGTCGTCTCGCTGGCCATCCCGCCCGGACCGCCCGGCATCGCGCAGCCGCCCGCCAACCTCCGCGTGGTGCCCGGCACGAACGTGACTTTCTCGGTGGGCGTCTCCGGCCCCGGCCCCTTCACCTACTTGTGGCGGCAGAACGGCATCAACATCCCCGGGGCCACCGGCCCGACCCTGAGCTTGACCAATGTGCAGACCGCGAACAACGGCGCTTACACGGTCCTGATCGGGAACGCCTACGGCTCCGTCACCGGCATCGGCAGCCTGGAGGTGCTCACCGCCCCGGCCATCACGACGCAACCGCTCGGCACCACGAACCTGGCCGGGGACTCGGTGACGTTCAGCGTCGAGGCGACCGGCTCCACTCCCCTGCTCTATCAATGGCGGCTCAACGGCGTGAATGTTCCCGGCGCGGTGGCCAGCACGCTCACCCTCGACGCGGTGGCGGTGACTTCGGCGGGGCTTTACTCCGTGGTCGTCTCCAACGCGGCCGGCGTGGCCGTCAGTTCCAACGCGATGCTCGCCGTCAGTTCCGCGCCCGTCATCATCACGCCGCCCGCCGCGCGCATCGTGAACGCCACCGCCCCGGTGAGCTTCACCGTGGCGGCGCTGGGGGATGCGCCCTTCACCTACCAGTGGCGGCTCAACGGGACGAACCTTGTCGGGGCCACCAGCGCGACGTTCAGCATCGGCGCGGCGACGCCGTCGCACGAGGGGCTTTACTCCGTGGTGGTGGGCAACGCGCTCGGCTCCGCCACGAGCAGCGCGGCGCGGCTGACGGTGCTGCCGGTCAGCGTGGTGGTGCCGTGGGCGGCGGGCAGCGGCGGCTCCGGCTCGGACGTGGGCAACGCCATCGCGGTGGACGCGGCGGGCAACAGCTACGTGGCGGGCTACTTCACCGGCACGGCCACCTTCGGCACCAACACGCTCGTCAGCGCCGGCAACACGGACATTTTCATCGCCAAGCACGGCAGCAACGGACAGTTGCTCTGGGTGCGCCGCGCGGGCGGCCCCGGTTACGACGCGGCCCGGGGCATCGCCGTGGACGCGGCAGGCAACTGCCATGTGACGGGCGCGTATGAGGGCGAGGCGGCGTTCGGCACCACGACGCTGACGAACACCAGCCCGACCTCCTATGCGGACGCCTTCCTTGCGAAGTTTGACACGGCGGGCACGCTGGTCTGGGCGCGCAGCGCGGGCGTGGAGTTCACCCATGACGAGGGTGCCGCCGTGGCGCTGGACGGCGCGGGCAACGTGCTCGTGACGGGCCGCTCGGTGCTGGACACCTTCGCGGGCGGGCCGGTTGCCAACCCGGGCCGCATCTTCGTGGCGAAATACGACAGCGCCGGCACGGAGGTCTGGGCGCGCAAGGCCGGCAGCTACAGCGGCGGCAACCTGGACACCGGCACCGGCATCGCGACGGACAGCGCGGGGAATGTCTTCGTGGGCGGCGTCTTCTACAGTCCGGTGGCGGCGTTTGGCGCGGGCAGCTTCACGAACCTCGGCAACGCGGACGTGTTCCTCGCCAAGTTCGACGCGGCCGGGACGCTGCAATGGGCGCGCCAGGCCGGCGGCTCCGGCGAGGACACGGCCGGCGGCGTGGCGGTGGCGGCGGATGGCAGCGCGTATCTCGTGGGCGCGCTCGGTGGCAACGCGAACTTCTCCGGCAGCAACGTGACCAGCCTCGCCGGTGCGGCGTCGGATGGATTCGTCGCCAAGTTCGCCCCCGGCGGCGGCGTGACGTGGGTGCGCCAACTGGGCGGCAACGGCCTCTCCGCCGCGCGCGCGGTGGCGGTGGACGCGGCGGGCACGGTGCATGTGACGGGCTATTTCTCCGGCGGCGCGGTGTTCGGCACGAACACGCTCGGCGGCATCTCCGGCAGCTACGACGCGTTCCTCACGCGGCTGGACCCGAACGGCGTGTTCGCCTTTGCGCAGCAGGCGGGCGGCGCGGACCTGAGCGGCGACTTCGGGCTGGGCGTGGGCGCGGACGCGGCGGGGAACAGCTTCATCACCGGCTATTTCAGCGGCACCAGTTCCATCGGCGGCGGCTCGCTGCCGAGCCAGGGCGGGGAGGACGTGCTGGTGACGCGCTTCAACCAGTTCACCGGCGGCGGCCAGCCGCAACTGGGCCTCCAGCGCAACGGCGCGCAGTTCCGGATGCGCTGGCCGCTGGCGTCGTCCAGCTACGTGCTGCAAAGCACGACCAACCTGCTCGCGCCCGTCTGGCGCGACGAGACCAACGCGCTGACGCTCAACGGCACGGAACTGGAGACGGATGTCACGCCGGGGAGCGCGCTCAAGTTCTACCGGCTGCGCAAGCCGTGACCGCCCGGACGCGCCGCGCGCCGGCAAGCCACGGCTGACGAAAGGCAATTCCCGCCGAGCCTGGCCCACCCCGACCCGCGAAGGTTGCGGGCATGGTCAATGTCACCAAGCTCTACTGCGGCGTGGCCCAGCCCGCCGACCACCTGCGTTACGGCCACGGCCACGGCGCGCCCAAGGCGGCCAGCGAACGCCGGCCCATCGTCGTCTGGAACCTCACCCGCCGCTGCAATCTCAAGTGTGTCCACTGCTACTCGGACTCCGACGCCCGCGAATATCCCGGCGAACTGAACTGGGAGCAGTGCGTCGGCGTGGTGGACGACCTCGCGCGCTTCGGCGTCCCGGCGGTGCTGCTCTCCGGCGGCGAGCCGCTCATTCATCCCCGCTTCTTCGACCTCGCGGCTGACGCGCGGAGCAAGGGCCTGCGGCTGACGCTCTCGACCAACGGCACGTTGATTGACCTGCCCGCCGCGCAACGGCTCAAGGATCTCGGCTTCTCCTACGTGGGCATTTCCCTCGACGGCATGGGGGAGACGCACGACCGCTTCCGGGGCCGCACCGGGGCGTTTGCGCTGGCGGTCCAGGCCTTCAAGAACTGCAAGCTCGTCCGCCAGAAGGCCGGCCTGCGCCTCACGCTCTCGCGGCACAACATTGACGACCTCGACCGGATCCTGGACTTCATCGAGCATCAGGAGATCGAGCGGGTCTGCTTCTACCATCTCGTGCCCAGCGGGCGCGGGGCGAACCTCGTGGACGTCTCGCATGACGACACGCGCCGGGCGGTGGACAAGATTCTCGACCGCGCCGCCCGCTGGACCGCCGGCGGCTCCACGCGGGAAGTCCTCACCGTGGACCAGCCCGTGGACGGGGCCTACCTCTACCTCCGGCTGCGGCGGGAGAACCCCGCCCGGGCCGAGGAAACGATGAAGCTCCTGCGCTGGAACGGCGGCGGGGCGAACAGTTCGGGCACCGGCATCGGCAACATTGACACCCAGGGGAACGTCCACCCCGACCAGTTCTGGCAGACCCTCACGCTGGGCAACGTGAAGGACCGCCCCTTCAGCGAAATCTGGACGAACCCCGCCAACGAGACGCTCGCCGCGTTGCGCTCGCGCAATGGCCGCCTCGAAGGGCGCTGTGCCGGCTGCCGTTTTCTGAACGTCTGCGGCGGCGGCTTCCGGGTGCGCGCGGTGCAGTCCACCGGCAACCTCTGGGCGCCCGACCCCGCCTGCTACCTGCGCGACGAGGAGATCGCCGCGACCAACTGAGCCGGAACGATGCAGTTCAACCTGGCGTTCCACTCAGCGCAAAGGCGCAGCGCGGCGGAGCCGCAACCAAAGGCAACCACGGAGGACACGGAACACACGGAAGGGCTTCAAGCCTGGCCGCGTGTTCCGTGTCTTCCGTGGTTGAAAATCCTCCCAGCCAGCAACGACGTCGGAAAATAGCCATGCAGCGGGCGCGGAGAAACGCAGCGCAGACGCTGGCAACGTCAGACACCGTTTGGCGCCTACCTCTGCTTCTCTCCGCGCACCTCTGCGACTCTGCGACTCTGCGAGGAGGGGGAATGGAGAATTTTTCAACTGCATGGTTCCGGCCATCCCGAACACCGAAGTTGCCCGACGTGCCGCCTGTGGTGGCGCAGGCTTGCAGCCTGCGGTTTCGCGGGTTTCAACCCGCAGACGTCACTCACTTTTCTGAACACTGCTGATTGCCGGGTGGGAGGCGCATCTTGACACCCCCGGAGCGCGGGTCTGCGACCCGCAGCATCTCCCCTGGGTCGCGGCCGCCCGAACCTTGCCAGCGGGACTGGGCGGTCGGAAGTTGCTGCGGGTCACAGACCCGCGCTCCGTCCGCTTTCGGGGACAAGTGTCAGGCTGCGCCCGCCGGATGGCCTGCCGACTGCAAGTCGGCTTTGACCACCTCAGCCGTGCCCGGCGGACGGTTCCGGCGGCAGGCCGGCGGCCCGCAAAGTGGCCGGACTGGCGGCAATCTCCGGGCCGGCGGCCAGCGACACCGCGCTCCCGGGCGGAAGAAAACTCTTCCACGGCACTTCCCAGTTGCGGATGGGCGTGGAGAAACCCTTCGGCGTCACCGGCTCCAGCTCGACGCACAAGGCCGCCAGCTCCAGATCGTATTTCTCCAGGTCGCGGAAGGTCGCCTCGCCGACGACGATGCGGCTGTGGCCGGAGACGCCTTCGAGGCGGCTGGCCAGGTTCACCTCGCGCCCGAAGATGGTGTAGTTCAGGATGTGCGCCTCCGAACCCATCATGCCCACGATGGCGGTGCCGGTGTTGATGCCGGTGCCCAGGTCCAGCAACGGCAGCTCGTTCAGCGGCTCCTGGCCGGCGGCGGCGCGCTGGAGGTTTTCCGCCGCGCGGCGCTCGTTCTCCGCCTTGCGCCTGAGGTTGATCTCGTGCATCGCCACCTGCGCGTCAATCGCGGCGCGGACGCAGGCGACGGCGTGGTGCTCGTTGGGCGTGGGCGCGCCCCAGAAGGCCATCACGCAGTCGCCGATGTATTTGTCCAGCGTGCCGTTGTGCTTCTTGATCTGGTCGGCGATGGCGGACAGGTAGAGGTTGACCGTGTCGAGCGTGTCGGCGGCGACCTTGTCGAAATGGGCCTCCGCCGCCGCGCCGGAGAGCTTGTGGTCGCGGACGTATTTCTCGGCCCGGGCCTGGTTCACATCCGTGAGCTTGGTGAAGCCGCGCACGTCCGCGAAGAAAACGGTGATCTTCTCGCGCTGGCCGCCGAACTTGAGCTTTTCGCTCCGCAGCAGCTCGTTGACGACGTTGGGCGAAACAAGCTTGGCGAAGACGCCCTTGACGCGGCGCTTCTCCCCCTGCTCGAAGACGATGTCGTAGGCGATGAGGGCGCCGTGGTTCACCAGGAGCGCCCCGATCACGGGCAGCATGGCAGGAATCCAGTAGCGATGCTCCACGAACGCATACCACGCAACCATCCCGTAAAGGGGTGTGACCGCCAATACCGCGAGCGTCCCCCAACCCGCGCGCAGTGTCCGCGTCAGCACAACCGCCAGCGCGCCCATGACGATCACCGCCAGCAGTTCCAGCCACAGCGGGCTGCGCGTGACGAAGCGGTCCATGATGACGGAGTTGGCGACGTTCCAATGCTTGCCGACGAGGAAGGTGTCGTTCTGGATCGGCGTGCCGCCGCGGTCGGTGAGGTCGTTGCCGGTGGCGGTGGAGCCGATGATCACCACCTTGTCCCGGAAGGTGGATTTCACCCGGTTCGTGTCGCCATCGCGCCGGTGCTTCTCACTTAACAGGGCAAAGCTGATGTTGTCGTTCGTCAGGCGGGGATCCTTGTCCGTGATGCTCCAATCCACGTAGAACTGGCCCTTCGCGTCCACCGGCAGGGTGCGTTGCACCCCGTTGGTTCCGGGCAGGACGATGCGGCCCGCCGCCAAGTCCACCCGGGCCTGCTCCAGGTCCAGCCCCAGTTCCGCCGCCGCCATGACGATGCCCATGTGCCAGATCCTGCGGTCGTGGTAGGCGACGCTGCGCATCTCGCCCGGAGCCTTGATGCCCTCGAACTGCTCGCGCAAGGCGCCGACGTCGAACTTGCGATCCTTGTCCACGAGTATCTTGATCCGCACCTTGTTGGTCGTCCCCTCCACTGGCAGTTCCACGCCCTCGCCGATGGCCTTGTTCGGGTCGAAGCCATACAACCGGGCGTAGCGCTCGATGTTGCGGTTCCAAAACCGCAGCACATGATACGCGCTCGCCCGCCGCAGCACGCCATCGGAATCCTTGATCGTGGAGATGTCTCCCAGCAGCGGCGTCGCGTCCCGGAACATCGGATGCGGGGCCAGTTCCTCGCTGGTGGCCAGGGCGACGTTGCCCGCCTCACGGATCGTCTCCGCGAAGAACTCATCCGAGGAAACTGGCGGCGTGTTCGTGGCGCGCTGGATCATGGGATGATCCACGCGCGGCTCCGCGAAGAGCACGTCGAACGCCACCAGCCTTGCTCCTTGCGCCTTCAACTCCGAGACCAGCCGGCCATACACGGCGCGCGGCCAGTAAAGGCCATACTGATAATCCAGTTCCCCGCCAAAGCCCTCGGCAATGTTGCTGATGTCCTGGTCGTGAATGCGGACGAAGCCCAGGTTGGTGGTGCAGGGCGGTTGCTGCTTCAGCGCGCTGCGCGCCCGCCAATCGTAGGTCTTCCACTCCAGTTCCTCCAACGCCCGCTCCACGCCCCCGATCATCCCCTCGGGTTTTCCCCAGTGCCGGAGCGATTGCAGGAAGCTGACGAACGCGATGACCCCGAGGGCGATGGCGTAAGGGATCAGCTTGGCCTTCGAGACAGTCACGCGTGCGCGCAGCTAAACAAAAAACCCAGAGCAACACAAGGTCGCTCTGGGTGAGATGATGGCAACGAAGCTAACTACTATTCAATCGGGGAGACGACCCCAGCTTTCTTAGCTTCGTCGAATGCCTTTTTGGCCTCGGCGGCGGCTTGATCGACGAACGCTCGAGCTTGGTCGGCTGCGGCCTTGGCCAACATTGCGGCGATGTCACTTTCATTGGCTCGATCACGAGCTGCTGCTGCATCATTAGCCGCCACTCGGGCGGCATCGGCCGCCACTCGGGCGGCGGCCGCCGCTTGCATCTGTGCTAGAGTGGCTGCCACAACAGCAGCGTCGTCGGCGTTCTTTTTTGCATTGTTCGCTGAAACATCGGCGGCAGTGGCCGCAGCTCGGGCTCTGGCACGGTCAACGGCGATTGCGGCCTGTTCGGCTTGCAGACGTGCGAAATTCGCGTTTGCGGCGGCTTGAGCAGCAGCGGCGGCGGCGGCAGCGGCAGCGGCCCGATCAGCAGCGGCTCTGTCAGCCGCAGCTTGCGAGTTGACAGTGGTGGTAACAACGGAGTTGGCGCTGGTAGGCGTGACTGATTGAACAAGTGCCTCAGTCGAGTTGACGCTTCCACCTTGTGCCGCCTGAATCGCTCGGTTGATTGCCGTCGTAGTCACTCTATTTGCAGCCGCTTCTGCCACCTTAGCGTTTGCGGTGGACTGGCTGGCGGCCTGCTGTGCGGCGGCCTTTGCCTGCTGCGCATTGCCGCCAGTGTTGACCACCGCTGCGGCCGCCGCGCTGGCCGCCGCTGTGGCACCCACGGAGTCCGTGTTGTTTTGCAAGCTCGCCGCCGCCTGCTGCACGGCCGCCCGCATCGCCGGAGGAGCCTGGGCCGCCGCCTGCTGGACTTCCTGCACGAGTTGAGCCAGCACCGCCTTCGCAACCTGGGCCGCCTCCGCAGAGGCGTTGCCGCCGGTCTTGGCCGCCTCAGTGGCCGCCTCCGCCGCGATGGCGGCGGTGAACTGCTGCACCGCCTGGCTCACCATATTCGCGACAGTATTCGCGGTCAGCGAGCAGGCTGTCCGCGCAAGTCCCGTCGTTTCCACCGAGGTGGCCCTCACCGCGCCCGCCGCTCCCTGCTGGAACCCAGCCCCACCATTGATGACCAGTTGAACGCCACCGCCGGCGACAGGAACGAAGGAAATGCGACCGATGAGGCACACGACCCGGGTCGTGCCCGCGCGCAACACCGTGCCGCGGATGCCGGCGACGCCCGCCGGGGTCTTGATCTCATACTTGGAGGCCTTGGAGAGCTTGTTGACAACATTCGCAACTGCGGAGCCTTTCTTCACTTCCAACTGGGTGTTCACCACGGTCTCGCCCGCCCGGGTGTAATCCAGCTTGTTGAGCGTGAGCGTGCTGTCGGCCTCGACGCGCAGGGCGTTGCCGTTGATGCCCATGTCCAAGTCCACATACGAGCCGGCCCCGGTGTTGATGGTGGCACCCTGCATGAGGATGTCACCTTCCTTGATGGGCCCGCCGCCTTTGGCATCGGTGTAGGTGGCCGTGCCGACGACTTTCTTGACCTGCGCCGCTCCGGGGCTGGCAGCCTGAGCGGTGGCGGTGAACAGCCAAGCGGCGGCCAGCAGGAGGGCGCCGGCCGAGAAGATTGAAGTGCGACCAAAGTTTTTCATAAAACCATGACGGTTGCCCGATTTACTCAGTTCCCACGTTGGCGGCAGCGTATCGGACAGCCTTTCAAAGTCAATCCAAGATTTCCTGTAGGCAGGGCAAAAGTTCCGTGTTTACAAGGGATTTACAAACGGGGGTTTGACCCTGCGCCGCAAATTTGCTTCGCTCCGTCCCCACTGGAATGAGTTCACTGCGCGCGGGACTGACGGCATTGGTGCAATGGTTCGACTCGGACTACGGCCACGACGACTTCGCCGCGGCCCGCGCCAGGCCGGACCGGGTGAACTTCGGGCGCAGCCTCGCCTTCGTCTTCCTGCACGCCATCTGCCTGAGTGGGTTCTGGGTCGGCTGGAGTTGGACGGCGGTGGCGGTGGCGGTGGCGCTCTACTGGGTGCGGATGTTTGCCATCACCGGCTTCTACCACCGCTATTTCTCGCACCGGAGTTTCCAGACCTCGCGGCTCATGCAGTTCCTGTTCGCGGCACTCGGCGCCTCCGCCATCCAGCGCGGGCCGCTCTGGTGGGCCGCCCATCATCGCGCGCATCACCAGCACTCGGACGCGGAGACGGACACCCATTCGCCCAAACAGCACGGCTTCTGGTGGGCGCACATGGGCTGGATCACCAGCCCGCGCAACTTTCCCACCGACTACAGCCGCGTGAAGGATCTCGCGCGGTATCCCGAACTCGTCTTCCTCAACCGCTTCGACGCCCTCGTCCCGCTGCTGCTCGGCGCGGCGCTCTACGGCGCGGGCGCGTGGCTGGCGCACGCGCATCCCGCGCTCGGCACGTCCGGCGCGCAACTGCTGGTCTGGGGCTTCATCAGCACCGTCGTGCTCTTCCACTGCACCTGCTTCATCAACTCCCTTGCGCACGTCTTTGGCCGGCAGCGCTTCGCGACCGGCGACGACAGCCGCAACAGCCTCCTGCTCGCGCTGCTCACGCTCGGCGAGGGCTGGCACAACAACCATCACCACTACATGCACTCCACGCGGCAGGGCTTTTACTGGTGGGAAATTGACCTGACCTACTACGCCCTGAAGGTGCTCTCGTGGACCGGGCTGATCTGGAACTTGCGCCCCGTGCCGGTGGAAGTGCTCGCCGAAGGCAGGGTCAAGACACAGCCCTGAAAGCTGCGACCTTCGCACGCGATCCACCGTCTTGAACCATGTCGAATGAGCCGTGCCTTGAACCCGTCACGATTCCGTCCGAGTGCATCGTATCGCGCATTTGAAGTGATTTGCCGCCCGTCATGAAGTTCGCCCGCCCGTTCTGTCCGCCCGCGTGGTTCGCGGTGTTCTGCCTTCTGCTCGGCCCCGCCACGCTTTCCGCCGCCTCCTTCTCGTTCTTTTCCCGCAAGCCGGATGGCCCGGCCATTTACAAACAGCAGTGCGCCAAGTGCCACGGTCCCGCCGGCCAGGGCGTGAAGGGCAAATACGCGGACGCGCTCGTCGGCGACTGGTCGCTCGAAAAGCTCACGCGCTACATCGCCAAGACGATGCCGGAGGACAAGCCCGGCTCCTGCACCGGCCCGCACGCCGACGCCGTCGCGCGCTACATCCACGATACTTTCTACTCGCGCGAGGCGCGGGCCAGGACCCAGACCGCGCGCGTCGAACTGGTCCGCCTCACCAACCGCCAGCACTTGCTCTCCGTCGCGGACCTTTTCCGCGCCTCGGGCGAGGAGCCGAAAGTCACGGCCGGCAAGGGCCTGCAAGCCGCCGGCTACAAGTCCGCCCGGGGCACCCGACGCGAGGACCGGGCGCTGGACCGCACCGACCGGAAAATTGAGTTCGACTTCGGCACCGACCGGCCGCAGTGGGCCGGCGAGGGCACCAACGGCTTCGCCCTGCATTGGACCGGCTCGGTGATCGCGGACGAAACCGGCGAGCATGAGTTCGTGGTCAAGGCGGCGAACGGCATCCGGCTCTGGGTCAACGACGACGACAAGCCGCTGATTGACGGCTCGGTGTCGTCGGCGAAGGGCATCGAGCACCGCGCGAGCATCCGGCTCATCGGCGGGCGCGCGTATCCCATCCGCCTCGAATTCTTCAAGGCCGCCCGCGACAAGAACGCAAACGTCGCGCTGCTCTGGCAGCCGCCGCACGGCGCGTTGCAGGTCATCCCCGCGCGCAACCTCGCGCCCGAGCGCGCCGCGCCCACGTTCATCAGCAACACGCCCTTTCCGGCGGACGACAGCAGCGTCGGCTACGAGCGCGGCGTTTCCATCCCGAAGGAATGGGACGAGGCCGTCACGCACGCGGCCGTCGAGGTCGCCACACACGCGGCCAAGCATCTCGACCGCCTCACCCGCAGCAAGGCCAGCGACAAAGACCGCGCGGCGAAGGTGGAAACATTCTGCGCCGAGTTCGTCGCGCGCGCCTTCCGCCGCCCGCTGATGGACGAGCAGAAGAGCCTTTTCGTCACGCTCCCGTTGCGCAGCGCGGCCAAGTCGGAAGACGGCGTGAAGCGCGTCATCCTGCTCACGCTCAAATCGCCGCGCTTCCTGTATCTCGGTCTCGAAGGCGCGACGCCGGATGACTTCACCATCGCCGAGCGGCTGTCTTTCGGGCTGTGGGATTCGCTGCCCGACGCGGCGCTGATGAAGGCTGCGGCGGAAGGTAAGCTCCGCACGCTCGAGCAGGTCACGGAGCAAGCCCGCCGCATGTTGGCCGACGCCCGCACGCGCGGGAAGATGCAGTATTTCCTCCACCGCTGGCTTCAGATGAACCACATCGAGGACCTGACCAAAGACCCGAGCGTCTTCCCCGGCTTCACCCCCGAAATCATCGCCGACCTCCGCACTTCGCTGAACCTCTTCCTCGACGACGTGGTCTGGACCGAATCCTCCGATTACCGCCGGCTCGTGCTGGAGGACGACTTCTTCGTGAACCAGCGCCTCGCGCAGTTCTACGGCATCGGCACCAACGCCACCGAGGATTTCGTGCGCGTGCAGCTCGACCCAAAGCAGCGCTCCGGCGTCATCACGCACCCGTATCTGCTCGCGGCGTTCTCCTACAACAAGTCCAGTTCGCCCATCCATCGGGGCGTCTTCCTCACGCGCAACATCGTGGGCCGTGCGCTGCGCCCGCCGCCGATGGCCATCGCCTTCAAGGACACGGAGTTCAAGCCCGGCATGTCCATGCGCGAGAAGATCACCGAGCTGACCCGCCCGCAGGCCTGCCAGAGCTGCCACTCCGTCATCAACCCGCTGGGCTTCAGCCTCGAAAACTTCGACGCCGTGGGCCGCTTCCGCGACAAGGACGGCAACCGTCCCATCAACGCCGCCGCCGACTACACCACCGACGACGGCGGCATCGTCCGCCTCAAGGGCGCGCGGGACATCGCCGAGTTCGCCGTGAAGAGCGAGCACGCGCACAACGCATTCGTCGAACAGCTTTTCAGCCAGGTCGTGAAGCAGCCCATGCCCGCCTACGGGCCGGACGTGTTGAACCAGTTGCGGCTTTCCTTCGTCCAGTCGGGGTATAACATCCAGAAGCTGCTCGTGGACATCGCGACCGTGTCCGCGCTGCACGGAACCCTAAAGCCGGCCAGCCCAACGAAAAAGAAAACATGAACGCCCTCCACCGCCGCAGTTTCCTCAAGGCCGCCGGCCTCTCCGCCGCCACGCTGCCGTTCATCACCGGCCTGCCCAGCCTCGGCCTCGCCGCGCCCGCGCGCCCGCGCCAGCGGCTGGTGTTCATGTTCAGCCCCAACGGCACCATCCCCGCCGCCTACTGGCCCGACGCCGCCGGCACCGACTTCCAGCTCAAGGAAATCATGACGCCGCTGGCGGACTTCAAGGACCGCATGCTCGTCCTCAACGGCGTCTGCAACAAAGTCAAAGGCGACGGCGACAGCCACATGAGGGGCATGAGCTGCCTGCTCACGGGCATCGAGCTGTTCCCCGGCAACATCATGGGCGGCGGCGGCCAGCCCGCCGGCTGGGCCAGCGGCATTTCCATTGACCAGGAAATCAAGAACCACCTCCAGCAGAGCGACGACACCCGCACGCGCTTCGGCTCGCTGGAATTTGGCGTCGGCGTCACGGACCGCGCCGACCCCTGGACCCGCATGAGCTACGCCGGTGCGAACAAGCCCATCGCGCCCATCTCCGACCCCTACCAGATGTATGAGAAGCTCTACGGGCAGATGAAGGACAAGGCCAACCTCCAGAGCGTCCTCGACACCGTGAAGGGCGACTTGCAGAAGGTCGGCAAACTCATCAGCGCCGAAGACCGC
>Ga0172367_10001723_pt1 | contig 31070 bp, 33 predicted proteins | sample Lak10m_FD_114542 | JGI IMG/M metagenome (GOLD analysis project Ga0172367, IMG submission 114542) | Freshwater microbial communities from Kabuno Bay, South-Kivu, Congo - kab_022012_10m | ecosystem: Environmental > Aquatic > Freshwater > Lake | place: Democratic Republic of the Congo: South-Kivu...
ATGGTTCGATTGTTCCTTGAGGAATCCGAGAGGTTGCTTGGCTTCCTTGAAATACACCTCGATGGCCCAGCGCAACGCATAGAGCTCTAGGAGACGCTGGGGTTCAAGGTGCCTGTCCGTGGTCAGGAACACCGCCCAATCGTGCTTTCCGGGTTGCGCTTTCTCGCTGGTGACCGTGCCACGCACGAACAGCCAGCGCACGGTGATCCAACGTGCCGGCGCTGGCGGTGAGTCGGCCAGGTTCAGCGCGACATCGCAGGCTTTCGCTGGATAGGGCTGCCCCGGAATGGTGTCCCATTGGCCCCGAATGCAGGACTGATAAAGGCCTTTCACGTCCATCTCCCGAGGGGAGGTTTGCCCCTGCCGGAATTCGGTCACCCGGTATTTCATCGTGTTTTTCTTCATCCGCGGGAGCGGCGTCAACAGCGCGTCTTCTGCGGTCTGGATCATGGGTTGGGTGCCGAACCACGCATCCGCCAGCCGATCATCGGCCTTGATACCGACACGAAGCGCCCGACGGATCATGGCTTTCGCCATCTCCGGCTGGGTCTGATCACGTGCCACGCGGTAGCGTTTCGCCACCACGCTCCGACCGTCCCGAAACGGCTGATGCAAGGCCTGCGCCTTCGTCGCGCTGATGAACAGTTCGCTGTCCAGTGGCACCAACCCTTCCGCGCCGCTCAACCCCAACGTCAATACCAGCTGCCCCATCCCATGACGGCCCGAGGTAGGGTCGCAGTGACTGGACACCCCTGGCATGTTCTTGCCGTGGCGTGTCTTGATTGAGTCATCCAGCACTAAAGCGTTCGGACCTCGAGCGGTTTTCATCGCGCCAATGGCTTGCAGCGCAACCCTCTGGTGAAGCCGACGCCAAGCCAAGTCTTCGCGATTCATCACCCCAGACAAAGCGTCTTTTTCCGCCTCGGCAAACAGGTGCAACGATTCCCTTGCAAACAGGCCCACTGAGCCCGCTTTCAGCCACACCCAGAGCACCAGACAATACATCAACGCTGCCATTGGCGTGCCTGAACGCTGGCTAAACCCCGCTCGATTGAGCAGCGTCTTCATGCCGACCTGCTTCCACAAGTCGGCGAACCGGTTGTCGACGAGGAGACCACTGTCCCGAAGCACATCGACGGTCAGGGCTGGCAGCGCCCATTGACTTGTGTCACGATTCATTACGGTCTCCCGATGTGGAGCTTTGGCTGTTGGCAAGACACCCACTATTTTACCCTTCAGGAGACCTCCTTTCTCATATTCTTCAGTATCTTACAGAACATGATCGGACATTTCTGAACCCCGAAACTTTAGTTGAATATTTTCACAACCTCTCCGCTTGGGAACCTAATGGCCGGGAAGCTCCTGCTTTCCGGCGCCGGCCGCGGTCCGTCACCGACCAGCCGGAGCTGGCAAGACGCAGTTCCCAAAATTTTGGAAATCGCTCAGGGGTATTGCATGAATCCGGCCTTTTTCAACAGCCTATTCACTTTGGAGGTGCATGATGGGATTTGTTCATGTTGAAGTGACGTTGAGCAATCCTCGCATGGAAAGTCCGCCTTTGCACACCACGGCGGTGGTGGATACCGAGGCATTACATCTGTGTGTGCCAGAGGCATTGGCCCGTCAGATGGATTTATCACTCGAGCGATTTCGACGTGTGATCTATGCCGATGGGCGATCGATGGAAGCGCCCTATGTGGGTCCCATACGCGTGGAAGTCGGTGATCGAGAATGTTATGTCGGGGCGATGGTCTTTGGCGATGAAGTTTTGCTGGGATCGATTCCTTTGGAGGATATGGACTTGTTGGTGGATTCGGCGCGTCGGCAACTGATACCGCGGGATCCTCGCGGACCGGTCAGTGTGGCCAAAGCGTCGGGCCCGGATCTGACGGGCTGACCGGCTTCAGGGCGCTGGTGCCTGCCCCCATACGATCCTCTTGATCTAAAACACTTTCCCATGACCCTCACCGCCGTCATCCTCACCTTCAACGAAGCACGGCATCTGGCCCGCTGTATCGAGAGCCTTCAGGGCGTGGCGGATCGTATCGTGGTGGCGGATTGCTTCTCGACCGATGCCACGCTGGCGATTGCCCGGGCGCTTGGGGCGCGGGTGATTCAAAAAGCCTGGGTCAATCATGCGACGCAGTTTTATTGGGCCTTTAGATAACCCTTATTGAAGCTTATGCCCATTATTTCTATGTTTTATGGTGTGGAGGTTTATATGTACTTCTACGATGTGCAGAAACATAAAAAACCACATATCCATGTCGAATATTCAGAGTTTACGGCCGTGCTTGCCATTGAGGATGGCGACATCCTTGAAGGAGAGTTGCCGCGCAATAAGATGAAACTGGTGCAGGCCTGGCTGGAAATTCACCGTGAAGCGGAGCTGGCTGACTGGTCCCTCGCGGTGCGCGGGTTGCCTCCGCAAAAAATAAGACCCCTTGAATAAGCAGGTGTTATCCCATGAATAAGATCATCCAGGCTACACCCTTACCCGATGGCTATTTATTGGTTGAATTAGCGGATGGCCGCCGGGGTTATTTCGATGTGAATCCGTACATGACCTCCGAATTCTTTGTAGCGCTTAAAGAGGAGGCCTATTTCAGGCAGGTGCGGCCCTTCTTTGCCGGGGTGGGTTGGCCTGATGGGCAGGATTTGGGTCCCGATACCCTAGCCGCCGGGTTGCAAGTACTTGAGCCAGCCGTTCGCCCGCGCAGTGAGAACCCAGTGGAACCCGCATGACACTGCCTGGCGTTGCAACACCGGCCGGGGCAATGGACTCAAGAACGAATGCGGGTTAATGTATGCGCGCATCACTATGCGCATGGAGACTGCTATGCCAGCCACACCCACCGCCCGCCGCGTGCGCACCGGCCTGTCCGGTAAACGCGCTACCAATCTGAGCTTGAGCTGCGATGTACTGGAGGCCGCCAAGCGCCTCGACATCAACCTTTCGCAGGTCTGCGACAACTACCTGCGGGAAGTGGTGCGGCGCGAGCAGGAACGCCAATGGCGCGAGGATCACGCGGATTTCATTGCGGCTTACAACGCCACCATCGAGACCGAAGGTTTGCCACTGGATGAGTGGCGAAGCTTCTGATGGCGCGCTTCGATGTCTATGCCAACCCGGGTAGTCACGCCGCCACCACGCCCTACCTCTTGGATGTGCAGAGCGATCTGCTCGATGGTCTGGACAGTCGGATGGTCATTCCGCTGCGTGGCCTCAAGCACTTCCCGGAGGTCAAGCTGTCGACCCGTCTGACGCCAGTCTTGACTATCGAAGGCGAAGCTTTCCTGCTGGAAACCCCGAAGCTGGGCGCTGTGCCCCAGCGGGTGCTGACGTCGCCGGTGACCTCTCTCACTCAGGAGCGGGACCAGATCACCGCCGCACTGGATTTTTTGTTCGAAGGCTTCTGATTGGCTTTGATGGATGCCTTCGCTGCGCTCGCCATGACGGGGATTTTTGGATCGTTCCCACGTGAACGGGTTTGGGGACGCTCCCGCGTCCCGTGTGCCTGGCATTGGCTGACGTCGGCCTTTGATGCGGCTGCGCTCTTGGCTGGGCCGCGGATTGATCGCGGTGGGCGCCGGGCTTTGAACGTAGCGGGGCGCTGGAGCGCCCAGGGCTGCATGTCCACGCGGAGCGTCACTGCCATTAAGTTAGCCGTTCGCTGAGCGGAGTCGAAGCGAACTGACCACCGCCTTGGGTTCCGTTGGCTTCGACTCCGCTCAGCCAACGGAACCCAAGGCTTTGCCGTTCCCGCCTTAACTTAATGGCAGTGACGCGGAGCGTGGGAACGATGAAAAGCTCGGGTTCGTGGGCTGAGCGGAGTCGAAGCCCATGGAGCCCAGGCCGGTGGGCAGCCCGCGCAGATCCCCTTAGCGCCAGCGTAATCGAACGCATGGAAATGGGTGCGTCGGCTTCCAAGCCGGTCCGTCGGCGCAACGCCGGCGGTCTTGGTCTGGAACGCCGGGTAACGGCGGAGCAACGCCAACCCCAGACTACGGACTCTTGCGTTATTGTGTTTGTATACCTAATCAGAGAATCCTTGATGCGACTCAGCGCCTCCCAGCAGCAATGCATCCTCAACGCTACGCGCCAATACTTTGGTGAGTTTGCCAAGGTATGGCTGTTTGGCTCGCGGGTGGATGATAGGCAACGCGGCGGGGATGTGGATTTGTATGTGGAGACCCGCCCAGCCGATAACCTGATGCCGGCCTTACGTTGCAAGCTGGCCATTGAGGAGGGTTTGGATATGCAGGTTGATTTATTGGTTAATGATCGAGGCGATGATAAACCCATCTATGCTATCGCTAAACAGACCGGGGTGCTGTTATGACGGAGCATTTGCGGTTAATCGCCAGACAACTCGATCATTTACAGCGCATGCGAGGCTATCTCGCCTATTCCGCCGAACGCTGTCAGGCGATTTTTCCAGTGACGAATGGGCAGTCACTGGGTTTTGAGCAGCATGAAATACTCGCGGCCTTTCGGGTGCGTTTCAATGAATTTCAGGAGCCTCTGGGAAAAACCATGCGCGCCGTGGCCATTGAAGAAGAAATTTCGGTAGAACGCTTTGGCTCGGTACTGGCTTTTATGTAGAAGCTGGGGGTATTGGAATCCGTGGAACGCTGGAAGATACTCCGGGAACTTCGTAACGCCCTGAATCATGAGTACGAAGAAGACGCAACCCGGCTCATCCGGTTCTTTACGGAAATGCTCGGGGCCACACCCGAATTATGGGCAACGCATGAAAGATGGGTGGCGTTTTGCCATGCGGCGTATGGCGTTGCGCCGGCAGCCATCGACAGCCCGCGTAAATCCGCTTAGCGCGGCGTCAGCGGACGGAGCGCCGGTTTCCAGCCGGCTTGCCAGCGCGAGAGGCCTACGTTCCAGCTTTCCCCTATTAACGATAAAACCCGGATGAATGTGCGAATTTCCGTTATTACCGTCACCAGAAATTGTGCGGCGACGGTGGGCGATTGCTTGGCCTCTGTGGCGGGCGCAAACGTGGCCGCATCGCGAGCATGTCGTCATCGATGGCGCCAGCACGGATGGCACCCTGGCGCTGCTGGAGGCCCGGCGCGCGCAATTGGCGCTGCTGGTGAGCGAGCCGGATTAGGGCATCTATGATGCGCTGAACAAGGGCATCGCCCAAGCGAGGGGGGATGTCATCGGCTTTCTGCATGCCGATGACGTGTTTGCCGACGATCAGGTGCTGACCCGGGTGGCGGCGGCCTTTGCCGATCCGACGGTGGAAGCGGTTTATGGCGATTTGCAGTATGTCGGTCGCGATCATCCTGATCGGGTCATCCGGCATTGGGCCACGGCCCCTTTCTCGCCGGCCCGGCTTAAGCATGGCTGGATGCCGCCGCATCCGACGCTCTACGTCCGCCGGTCGGTGTATGACCGGCTGGGCGGATTTGATACCCGTTACCGGATTGCGGCGGATTGCGATTTTATGCTGCGCTTGTTTACCCAGCCTGGTCTTCGGGCCGTGCACATGCACGCCGTGCTGGTCAAAATGCGCGTCGGCGGCGTGAGTAATCGTTCCCTTGGGCCTATTCTGCGGAAATCATGGGAGGATCTACGGGCGCTCCGGGAGAACCGGGTAGGCGGTATCGGGGCCTTGATGTTGAAAAATGTGGGGAAGTTGGGGCAGTTTTGGGTACGGTAATTGGTGGATGTAGTCGGTCGCGGGGAGTGATAGCCGCATGATGGACTGTGTCGAGGTGCGTTTTAGCAAACACGCGGTGTCCCGCATGTTCGAGCGGAGCTTCTCCAGGGACGACGTGCTGACAGCCATTCTGCAGGGGCGCGTCATCGCCGATTACCTTGAAGATCGCCCCTATCCAGCCGTTTGCTGCTGGCCTACCTTGGAACCCGCCCCATTCATGTGGTAGTGGCGCAAGACCCGGAAAGCATGATTTGTTTTGTGGTTACGGCTTATCCCCCCGATCCGATCCTCTGGTCGGCGGATTTCACATCGAGGTGAACCGAATGAACTGCGTCATTTGCAAGACCGGAAAAACCTGCCCTGGATACGCCACGGTCATGCTGTCCCGATCCGGGAGCACGGTCATCATCAAGCAGGTACCGGCGGATATCTGTGACAACTGCGGGGAATATTACCTGTCGTCGGATATGACCGATCGAGTGCTGCGTATGGCCGAAACTGCCCTGCGTGAAGGGGCTGAAGTCGAGCTCCTTAGCTGGGCGGCATAAGCTGCGCGAAATGCACGCTAAATTGGATCGTTCCCCCGCCCCGGCGCGGGAATGCCGCCTTGGGACGCTCCGGCGTCCAGAAGCCGGGTAGGGGGCGCTAGCGCCCCTCACTGCATTCACGCTGGAGCGTGGGAACGATCTGCTCGGGATGCCGCAAACTCAATTACCAAGCTGGAATTTGGGTACGATCCAGTGCGAAGAGTCGTGTGTTGATTAGGAGTTTGTATATGGCTACTACTATTGAATTGTCTGCCGAGATTGATGGTCGGCTCGCTGCCTTGGCTAACTGTACCGGGCGCACGAAGGATTATTATGTCCAGCAAGTGATCAGTCGAGGCCTGGAGGAGGTGGAGGACTACTACCTTGCCAGCCAGGTACTGGAACGGGTGCGACAAGGTGAGGAGCCAGTCTTCTCCTCGGCTGAAGTGAGAAAGCGTCTTGGTCTGGAAGATTGAGTATTCCGAAACAGCTCTGGGACTGCTAGGTAAACTCGACAAACCCAATGCGCGACGGATTATGGATTACCTGGATCGCCGCGTGGCGACTCTGAATGATCCACGCTCATGCGGAAAAGCGCTCACCGGTCCACTCGGCGGCCTCCGGCGGTATCGAGTGGGCGATTATCGCCTCATCTGTGCCATAGAGGATGAGCATTTACGGGTGCTCGTGGTTACCTTAGGGCACCGTCGCGAGGTCTATCGGTGAAAGGCCCAAGCCGTGCAATATGAAGAGGCGCGGGAGCGCTCCCATGCGGGAGCGTGGGAACGGGTCCTGGGACGCTCCCGCGTCCAGTATGTCTGGGTTGGTTGCCGTCGGCCTTCGGTGAGCTTCCGCGCATGGCTGGGCTGAGGATTGAACAGGCTCGCTGCTGGGCGTTAGGCCTAGCGGGGCGCTGGAGCGCCCGGGGCTGCATGCCCACGCGGAGCGTGGGTACGATGAGTTGCTTCCCGCCACAGGCACACCCTTACGGCTAGAGGTTATTGCACTCGCAATGACGAGATTTTCCCGTCTGTCGTTGCGAGAAGGTGCGCCCGGGGCATACCCACGCGGGGCGGGGGTGCGCTGCAAGGTACGGGTTCCGTGGCCGGAGCGGGGTCTCTCACGGGCTAAGCGGGGTCTCTCACGGGCTAAGCGGGGTCTCTCGCGGGCTGAGCGGAGTCGAAGCCCAGGTTGATGGCCGGTTCGGTTCGCTTCGACTCCGCTCAGCGAACGGTGAAGCTTGGCGGACGGTTAACTTGATGGCAGTGACGAGAAGTTTCCCTCCCCCTATCCCTCCCAGCGGGAGGGGGGAGCGAACGTTTGCATAGGGCTGGTCGCCTGATTCAGGGCCACTTGATGGCAGCGATGGGCAACGTGGGAGCCATCGGAGCCAGACCTTTCAGGTCTTCGGGGTGTGGGTTGGGGCAAAGGCGATAACCGTGCCCAACGGGTGGCCGAAGGATAGGGCGACGTATTACGTGGAGAATAGTGCGGTTTCCACGGTCCGCATGGGAACGTGTCCTGGGACGCTGCTAAAATCAGATCGTTACCGAATTTGTAGAGGGATGTTGTGCCAACAGTTAGCATGTTTTATGGAATCCTTGTCAGCATTCTGTATGAGGACAATGAGCGGCATCACCTGCCGCATTTTCATGTTCGTTATCAAAACTTTAAAGCGTCGATTGCCATTGAAGATGGTCGGGTGTTGGCGGGCAGCTTTCCACCCAAACAATTGAGGCTCGTTCAAGCATGGGTTGAGTTGCATCGCGACGATTTGTTCGCGGATTGGGAGTTAGCCCTGAACGGTGAGGAACCCTTCCGTATTCCGCCACTGCGGTGAGACTGATATGGATATGTTGCTTGATGTTGTCAGTGTTCAGGCCTTGCCAGGCTACCTGCTGAAATTGAGGTTTGAGAATGGGGAGTATCGGCTTTTTGATATGTCCACCTTGATCGATAAGAAACCGTTCAATCGACTTAAGGCATCCAATACTTTTTTTGGCGCACATGTGGATTACGGTACGGTAGTTTGGCCGGGTAATATCGACATCGCCCCTGAGACTCTGTACGACCGCTCGATTCCTCTGGTCGACTGACTGGGCCCCGTCCTGCATGCGAGCGGCGGCTTTACGCTCATGGGGTGGTGCAGGCGCCGGGTATTTAGAATAGCGGGGCGCTGGAACGCCCCGGGCTGCATGGCCACGCGGAGCGTGGGTACGATGATAGCGCTGCCCGCCGCCCGTGACGCCGCCACACCTGGGCGAGGTCGTCGCGCTGGTAGCGAGCCTGGGCGGCTACTTCGGGCGTAAGCACGACGGCCCTCCCGGCCCCAAGGCCATGTGGATCGGGTGGTAGCGCCTGCGCGATTTTGTCATCGCCTTGGAGGCCATGGCGTCTCTTGAAGTGAGATGTATATAACGATGAGCGCGGCGCGTGGGAACGATTGAAACACAGGGAAAGCACATCCTGGATACGCCACTGTCAGGCTGAGCCGAGCCGGAAGTACGGTCATCATCAAAAACAGGTGCCGGCAGATTTTTTATCGGAATTACGAGCCTTGCGTATCGGAAAACAGCCGTTGAGGAGGCGTCCATGACCAAACGGATTACCCTGGAACCCGGAAAACGCGGCGGCAGACCGTGTATCCGTGGATTGCGTATAACTGTTTATGATGTACTCGCTATGTTGTCGAGCGGGATGTCCCATCAGGAGATTCAGGAGGATTTTCCTGAATTGACTGAGGAGGATATCATCGCGGTATTGACCTATGCCGCTGAGCGTGAGCAACAGGTTTACTGGCATAAAGCGCGGTGAAAGTCTATCCATGGCAACTTCTATTGAATTATCGACCGAAGTGGGGCGGCGGCTTATTTCCTTGGCTAACCGTACCGGGCGCACGAAGGATTATTATGTCCAGCAAGTGATTAGCCGGGGCCTGGAGGAGGGGGAAGACTAGCCAGGGTCTGGAACGGGTGCGACAAGGTGAGGAGCCAGTCCTTTCCTCGGCTGAAGTGAGAAAGCATCTTGGTCTGGAAGATTGAGTATTCTGAAACAACTCTGGGATTGCTATGAGGTGCCATCAATCTGGTGCGGCGGCGTTTGTACGGGCGGTGGAGCAAGGCGGCCCGGCGGCGATCCCGCTGGACGAGATTTTGGAGGTCAGCCAGGTGACCATCGAGGTGGCGGGGCGAATTTACGCATCCATGGTGAGCAGTTGAGGTGTCTATGGAACATATCATCAATGTGCATATCGAGGCTTTGGAAGAAGGCGGCTATCTGGCGATATCGGACGATGTTCAGGGTTTGGTCGCACAGGGTAGAACCGTGCAGGAAACCCTGGATATCGCCAGGGATGTTGCCAGAAAGCTCCTGGAGGCCCAAGCCGAGCGTCACTCGGTTGCGGTTCTGAAAGATATGGGAACCTCGTTCGATTATCCCCTGATCGTCGGCTTGTAGCGGTATGGGTAGGCTCGCTGGTTTCCGTTACCAGGCGATCGTCCGGCGATTGAAGAAGCTGGGATTCGCGTTTGATCGCCAAGCGGCTGGCAGTCATGAGATAGGGTTCAATCAGGATACCGGTCTCTATACCACTATCCCCAATCATTCTGGTGACATGCCTGAAGGTACCTTACGCGCGATTCTGAAACAGGCAGGTATCTCGCCTGATGAATTCCTTGAAACTCACTGAGCCTTCCGAATCTTGCGCCTGAGTGACCTGCCTCGGTATTGGCATACCCTCAAGTACCTGAAACCCGTCCAGTTTTACGGGCGGCTGTGGTTCCGTCTGGCGCGGACCAGGCCGGATCTCTCCCCTCCTCCGGATATCCGCGAGGCCTCGGGCGCCTGGCGGCTGCCTGCCCGTCGCGAACCCATGATCGAGAGTTTGCGATTGGACGGATTGGATTCTAATGTGGGCTGTTTCGGGCTACCCGCGGCCCATCCACTCTCGTGGCCCGACACCTTGGCGTAAACCGTTGAGGATGGGGCTATCACCGATATGAGGCATTTAGGGATGAACACCGAAGCATTGAAAGTTGCGATTAAACAGGAACTTCCCGGTTTGTTACGCGAAGATCCCGCTTTTCGCGAGTTTGTTCTGGATGTATCCCGTCGTGAATGCGCCGGGCGCGTCGAGACGGATGAACGGTTTTACGAACTCCTGGGAGAATTGCGTCGCGACCGGGAAGCCCGGGCTCGCGAATGGGAAGAGTATAAGCTCGAGCAAAGCAAGCTGCGGGAGGACCAGAACCGCGCGCTGGAGGAGTACAAGCACGAACAAGCCAGGATACGGGAGGACCAATACCGTGCGCTGGAGGAACACAAGCTCGAGCAAAACCGCAAGTGGGATGAGCAGAACCGCAAATGGGATGAGAACCAGGCTGAACTCAAGCGCTTGCATGAAGAAATCATGGTCCAGGCGCTAAAGGTGGATCGCACCATCGGCGCCCTGGGGTCGCGCTGGGGCCTGCAATCGGAAAAGGCCTTCCGCGACGCGCTCGCCGGTATATTGGAGAAGAACTTCGGCGTGGAGGTACTGAACGTCAATGAGTATGACGATGAGGGTGTGGTTTTCGGCCGGCCCGATCAGGTGGAACTCGATGTTGTCATCAAGAATGGCTTGCTGCTCATCTGTGAATTGAAGTCGTCGATCGACAAGGCCGGCATGTATATTTTCGAGCGCAAGGCGCGGTTTTATGAACGGCGGCATCAGCGTCAGGCGCAACGGCTGATCGTGATCTCGCCGATGATCGACGCCCGCGCGCGCCAAGTGGCTGAGCGTCTGGGGATAGAGACCTACGGAGACTCGACCGAGGTGGAAGCCTTATAGCTGGGTAGGCTCAATCCGTTTAGCGGATGATAGGGCGACGTTCAGACATTGATTGCTCCCATGCCTCGGTGTAACTGCCATTATGTTAGGAAGTGCAAAGCGTCGGGTTCCGTGGGCTTGAGCGGAGTCGACACCCATGGAATCACAAGCCTGTGGTCAATTCGCTTCGACTTCGCTCAGCGAACGGCTAACAAAATGGCTGTGACTCTTCTGCGTGTAATGTCGCCCGGACCGTTCCTGCGGCACGTCCCGCCGCCGGTTCATCTGGCTGCCCCGGAATTACCCCAGGGCAAGGTCTGACGTGGACGATGGGATTTGTCCCAAAGTCTGTTTGAATAAGCCGCGCATGGCGTGACAGCCGATGAACCCCTTGAATCCCCGAGGGTTATGGCACCGAAACCCCATAGTCCGCCGCGCCCCATGTTGGCTATCGGTGATGGTTTCGGGGGTTAGGCCCGCCCAACGCTGAACGGGCGTAGAATGCCGTACACGCTATCCAACATCCGCCATGACCCGCAGAAAACTCCCCATCGGTATCCAGACCTTCCGCAAGCTTCGCGAAGAGGACTGCTACTACGTCGACAAGACGGCCTTTACCCTGCGCCTGATCGAGCAGGGCTCGCACTACTTCCTCTCGCGCCCACGCCGCTTCGGCAAGTCGCTGTTCCTGGACACCCTGGCCGAACTGTTCGCCGGCAGCGAGGCGTTGTTCCGGGGCTTATCTGTGCACGACCGCTGGGACTGGTCGCGGCGCTATCCGGTCATCCGCATCAGTTTCGCCGAGGGGGTGCTGGCCGATCGGGAGGCCCTCGATCAGCGGATCGGTGAATTGCTCGACGAGCAGGAACGGCGCCTGGGTCTCGAAGGCCGATTGGACGCCAGCATTCCGGGTCGGTTCTCCGCGCTGATACAGCAGGCCCGGGCCGCCACCGGTGAGCGCGTGGTGGTGCTGGTGGACGAGTATGACAAACCGATTCTCGACAACATTACGCAACCCGAGATCGCCCGGGCGATGCGCGATGGCCTGCGCAACCTCTACTCCGTCATCAAGGGCCAGGACGCGCATATCCGTTTCGCGATGCTGACCGGTGTTTCCAAATTCAGCAAGGTCAGCCTGTTCTCGGGGCTGAACAACCTCAATGACATTACCGTCGACGCACCCTATTCGGCGATCTGCGGCTACACCGAAACCGATGTCGATACCGTGTTCGCCCCGGAACTGGCGGGTCTGGACCGGCAGACCATCCGCGACTGGTACAACGGCTACAACTGGACCGGGGAGGCGGTCTATAACCCGTTCGATCTGCTGCTGCTGTTCGACAAGCGCCAGTTCCGTCCCTACTGGTTCGAGACCGGCACACCGACCTTTCTGATTGACCTCCTGACGCGGCGTGGGGTGGACTCGCCGCTCTTGGGAAGGCTGGTCGCGGACGAATCGCTGCTCTCGACCTTCGATGTCGAACATATCGCCACCGAGGCGCTGCTCTGGCAGACCGGCTACCTCACCTTCCGTGGCACCCGGCAACTGGCCGCCCACACCGAATACACCCTGGGCTATCCCAACATGGAGGTGGAGAGTTCCCTCAACGATGCTCTCATCAAGGCCTATCTGGGCGACCCCGGTCTGGCCAGCCGCCAGACCAGCCGCCTTTACGATCGGCTGCTGGCCAATGACTTTTCCGGTCTGGAGGCCCATTTCACCCAGCTTTTCGCCAGCATCCCGGCCGACTGGTACCGCAATAATCCCATCGCCCGCTACGAGGGCTACTATGCCAGCGTGTTCTACAGTCACTTCGCCGCGCTGGGTCTGGACATCGTGCTGAAGGACGCCTCCAGCCACGGCAGGCTGGACATGGCGGTGCGCTTCAATGGGCAGGTCTATCTGTTCGAATTCAAGGTGGTGGAGATCACGCCCGAGGGCAGTGCCCTGCAACAAATCAAGGACCGGGGCTATGCCGACAAATACCGCGCGGAAGGCACTCCCATCCATCTGATTGGGGTCGAGTTCAGCCGCGAGCGGCGCGCGGTGGTGGAGTTTGCGGTGGAAACCCTGACAGCGTGAGGGGACCGGAAGCATTCGCGATGGCAAGATGATCGGCGGGTGAATTTGGCTGGAATGCCAGGCCTTGGAACCAGACTTGCCCCTCTGGCTCCATACCCATGAGGTGAACGCAGTGAATACAGAAACATTGAAAGCATCGATCAGACAGGAACTCCCCGGGTTGCTGCGGGAGGATCCGGCCCTGCGTGAGTACGTCCTGGAACTGGCTCGGCGTGAGTTTGCGAATCGCACCGAGACCCAGGACCGTTTTTACGAACTCCTGGCCGAACTGCGCCGTGATCGTGAGCGGCAGGATACCAAATGGGAAGCCAATCAGGCCCAGTTGCAGCGCCTGGAGAAGGATCACAACGTCAAATGGGAAGCCAGCCAGGCCGAGTTGCAGCGCTTGCGGGAGGAGCACAACGTCAAATGGGAGGCCAACCAGGCCCAGTGGCAGCGCTTGCGGGAGGAGCACAACGCCAAGTGGGAAGCCGGCCAGGCCGAGTTGCAACGCCTGCGGGAGGAGCACAACGTCAAATGGGAAGCCAATCAGGCCCAGTTGCAGCGTCTGGGGGAAGAGCACAACGTCAAATGGGAAGCCAATCAGGCCCAGTTGCAACGTCTGGGGGAAGAGCACAACGCCAAATGGGAAGCCAACCAAGCCGAATTGCAGCGCCTGCACGAAGAAATCATGGCCCAGGCGCAACAGTATGACCGTCGCATTGGAGCCCTGGGATCGCGCTGGGGCCTGCAATCGGAAAAGGCCTTCCGCGACGCGCTCGCCGGAATATTGGAGAAGAACTTCGGCGTGCGGGTACTGAACGTCAATGAGTATGACGATGAGGGTGTGGTTTTCGGCCGGCCCGATCAGGTGGAACTCGATGTCGTCATCAAGAATGGTTTGCTGCTGATCTGTGAGTTGAAGTCGTCGATCGACAAGGCGGGCATGTATATTTTCGAGCGCAAGGCGCGGTTTTATGAGCGGCGGCATCAGCGTCAGGCGCAGCGATTGATCGTGATCTCGCCGATGATTGACGCCCGCGCGCGGCAGGTGGCTAAGTGTCTGGGCATAGAGACCTACGGCGACTCGACCGAAGTGGAAGCCTTATAGCTGGGCAGACCCAAGCAGTCGAGTGGTCTCTTTGCGAGGCAGATCCGGCTGCTATAGTTAAACCCAAAAACGGCCGTTGAGCGATTAAAATCCCGTTCGCCCAGAGCCGGTCGAAGCCTGCCCTGAGCGAAGTCGAATGGGATGAGCGGGATGTTGAAGCGCACCCCATGGGTGAACGCGGAAAAGCCGCTCATGCTTCGACGTTGTGCTCAGCACGAACGGCTTTTCCGCGTTCCAACTCCCGGATTCAGGATCAAGTTTGCATCCTGGGAGGAGATGAAAACACGCCGCTATCGGGCCACTTCTAACGCCCCGGGGGCTCCGTGGCTGGCAAGGGCATGGAAAAGGCCGGGGGTTGTATGATGCCGCCCACGGGCTGGGGACGATCCGCCTCGGTGGGGTCTGGGGGGGGGGCTACGGGTCGGGGCCGCTCGGCTTCGGTGGGGTCTGGCGGTGGGAGTACGGGTTGGGGGCGATCCTCCGACCGGTGCTCAGAAATTGACGGTGGTGACGGTAGCTGACTCACAGGCAAGACAGGCCTTGGAGTTTCCCGCGCATCGCTTCCTAGGGGGGGTGGGGATGATATCCCTTGGCGCCCCGGCATCTCCGTTACGGGGCCGTTTGGCGTATCGTGTGATGCGCCACCGTAGAAGAGCCAAAGCAACCATGAAAGGATGGCCAGGAGTATTAAGACAAGGGTCGGGACACGCAGTTGGGGGGTAGATGACATCGCTGTATCAGGGGTTTACCAATATTGATCAATCATTATACGGAATGGCCCCGTTCACGACTCCCACAGACCATTGATTTAATGGTATCGTTTGCCACTGTGGGTATTTGATTATGACCGTCTTGCCGTGGCGGAATCCTTGCGGATATCGGCGCAACGGGTTCTAAGGGTGCTAGGCGACATGCAATTGCTCCAGTTTTTTTAATCGACCTACGAGGTGAATGTGATGCGTGGTAAAGCAATGATAGGTGGTTTTCTGTTGGCGGCGGCTTCGATGAATGCCTCCGCGGTAGTCAAGTACACGGCGCCAGTCGCGGTCAATGCTCCCGATGCGGGCATTACGCGAACAGTCTGGTGCGTGGCTCAAAATCTGAACAGGCGGGCCAGGAATGCGGTGTCAGTGGCCATACAAGCCGCGGATGGGTCGGTGATTCAGCAGATATCCGGCAGCGTGCCTCCCAACACGGCGCGTTGGCTGGCGGGCGCTTCGGGCGGAAGCGGTCTGGTTTTCTGCAGGTTCGATCTGCAGGGAAATAGCAGCAGGTCGCGCGGCTATATCACAGTTCAGGATCAGGTCAAGCCGACCTTGGCGGGACAGTTCACCACACCCTACACCGTGATGACCATAGAAGCCAAATAATCAAGTCATCAATAAGGGGGTGACTTCATGGGGATGCACTGATGCATCCCCATTTATGTATCAACTGGAAAGACTTGCTGAACCGCTTGCAAAATCCGCTGCGGAAGTTGGACGCAGTAAAAAATCGTCATTGCGAGTAAAGCGAAGTAATCCAGTTGCCTACCCACCGGCCTCTACACCAACCCGCCGCGATAGGCCACTTCTGGCTTGCCGGTCGACGCCGCTCACGGCAAGCCCCGTCGGGTCTCGACTCCACGCCATTCAGAGAAGAATCCCGGTCTTGCCGCTGCGCGGGTGACCTGTTTTTTCAGGATTGACGAATCCCGAATTGACGACATCACGCTCCCAGCGTAGTCAAAGATACACCCCCACAACCTCTTGCAGGGCAGGGGTGGGGGGATTCAAAATGAAGATTTCATACCGACCTTAGCCGCTTAGCCAGGCGATCCCTCGGGGGTAGGGTCAACAACCACGCCACCGGTGCCGCCGCTGGTTTGCTCTCCAGGGTTTTGCGAGCCTGTGCCCTCGTTACCGCCGACAACGTTACCGGTGCCGCCGCCGGTTTGCCCTCCAGGGTTTTGCGAGCCTGTGCCCCCGGTACCGCCGACAACGTTACCGGTGCCGCCGCCGGTCTGTATGATGATATCTTGCGTGCCCACCGCGTCAGGTAGGCCGAAGCCATTGGTTCCTGCCCCTGCCTGATCCATTGGACGTCTGAAAGCGCTGGGCTTCATGCCGACGTCGCTGGATGAAGTGCCCGCGTGCAGCGAGGCGACCGCGTTCTTCGCGGACTTCTTCTTGGCCGCCTTGGTTTCTTCCGCGGACCACCCGGTTACGCTCACTAGCACAAGCGATGTCGCCAGCGCCAGATTAACGATGGATTTGCTTGAACTGTTCATCTTGACCTCCAAAAACGTTACACTCATCAACTTGAACCCCGACCTGCACTGACAATCCGCGTCAGGTCTACGAATTTCACAACCGCGATTATTCTACATCGTTATTCATTCAGTATTCAGAAATTTCTCATTTGGTAAGCCCGGAACTCGGCATCCCTTCAGGGAATGCCGGCTTCGGTTACGGGGTCGAGAATCTGCCGGGCGCCGTATCCCGCCATCCGGTATCGGTATGGCGTCATGGCTGTCAACATCGGAAAGCTTGAATTCCGGACCTTCGCCATTGATTCTGATCCGTCAATAATCCATCGAGACGAGTAGATAGTCAGCATGAACAGGCCATTGCAAGACAAGGAAATGAAAGATCAAGGGCTGTTCGTCCTGTACCTGGCCATTTTGCTCTGGGCGCCGCTACCCTTGGGATGTAACCGGGCTGGTTCTTCAGGCCTGCTCGCGGCCATGGCGTTCGGACTGGGGACCCTCTGGCTGATTCTGCTGGCCCACGACCGCGCCACGATGACCCGCGCCTTGCGCAAGGCGAGCGGGGTCATTGGTCTGTGGGGGCTGCTGATCGCTTATGTCTTCATGCAGGCGACAGTCCCCTGGCCAGCCGACTGGACAGCGCGCGGCGGGGAATGGCAGGAGGCCGCGCGCTTGGCCGGCATCGACGCCGGTGCGACCATCAGCACCGACCCGGACAAGACACTGTCCTCCGCCTGGCTCAGCCTGGCGCTGGCTTTGATGTTTTGCCTATCCTTGGTGCTCGTGCGGACTCAGCAACGGCTCAGGATAGCCGGATATGCTCTGGTTGCCGGGGGTGTGTTGCAATCGGCCTATGGCATCGTCAGCGCTTTGGGCGACGGTTCGATCGAGGTGGCGTCGGGGACTTACATCAACCGCAATCACTTTGCCGGCCATCTGGAGATGACCTTGGCGATGGGCATCGGGATGTTGGCGGGCGGTCGCCGACTGACTTCCGATGCCCACGGTTGGCGCGATTGGCTGCGGGGCGGCATCCGCTTCATGCTCAGCGAGAAATCGATGCTGCGCATCGGGGTATTGATCATGGCGCTGGGACTGATACTCTCTCGCTCGCGGATGGGTAATTCCGCCTTCATGATGTCACTGACTGGAGTGGGTCTGCTGTATTTACTCCTGTCCCAGGGGACTTTCCGGCTGCGGCTGACCCTGCTTTGGGTCAGCATACTGGCCTTGGATATTGCCTTGCTCGGCAGCTATTTCGGTTTGCGGGAGTTGAGCGAGCGGTTGGAAGCCACGACTGTGGCGGAAATGGACAAACGGGTGGATCTGGGCAGCTTGCTCTACCCCTATGTCCAGGATTTCCTACCCTTTGGGTCGGGACTGGGCACCTTCCGGCGGGCATTTTCCAGCTATTACAACGAAGCATTCCATGTCGTTTATACCAATGCCGAAGATGAATACCTGCAGTTTTTGGGGGAACTCGGCGTAGGCGTGTTAGCGCTGCCTTTGCTGGTGCTATCCTCTCTCTGGGTGGCCATACAGGCGCTACGGCGCACCGAGCATATCTTCATTCGCGGCATGTCCTTCGCCGCCGTCATGGCGATAGTATCCTTGTTGATCCATTCGCTGGTAGACTTTAACCTCCAAATTCCCGCCAATGCCTTGATGTTCGTGTTCATGTTGTCCGTTTGCTGGCTGACCCGCTATATCCCCGATGAGACCTCCGATGAGAAAAGGGTCGCCGCCCACGCTGAAGCCGACGGGCGTGACTTCGGCCAGTCGCGACGCCGTCGTAGTCGACGCCGAGGCTCGCGCTCGCCGGCTACCCAAGATGCTTTATCTCTGTAACCGTATGCCGCGCGGAATGGCAAAGGCGGATGAGCCAGCATCCGCCGCCAAGCGGGGTTCCCTGGGCGCGGAGATCGTGAGGGGCGATGCCAAGGGAGCGCCAGCAAACCCCTTGACAATGGCACTGACCGTTGCGTTGGCCCTTGGGTATGGCGCGCCGGCATGGTCGGCGGGTCTGTCGGCCTTCACGCCCATGGGGCTTTTCAATTACGACGCCAGTGTGCTGGACAATCCCTACCTGCGCACGAACAATTTCTATGGTTATGACAAGGTGGATGTCGGTGACGATGACCGCTGGACCGACCTGTTCGGCGACTTCACGCTGCCGATACTGGCCAACATCGGCGTGGCCGGCTTCTATGATGATAACGTCCTGTTTAATAACCTGAACCGGCGCGGCTCTTTCGGCACGGCCCTGACGCCCTCACTGACCATGCCTTTCGGCTCGGACAAGGTGTTCACCACGCTCAATTATTCCCTTCGGGCCAATGTCTACGAAAATGTGGGCTATGCCAATACCGTAGGCAACTACCTGAACGGCAGCACCAGCATTGAATTCGATCACCGCAATCACTTGGTTCTTTCCGCTCGCTGGGCCTCCGCACAGGATCCTCTGGGCACAATGTTCAGTCAGGGCTCACTCGCCAATATTCTCCAGCAGCCCAACCACTGGAACGGCTATGGGTTCGATGCCGCCTACCGTTATGGGGGAGATGGCGCCAAGGGCAACCTCCTGATGAATTTTTCCATGGATAACCGGGAATACACCAACAATCCGACCATCACCTACCAACGAAACCTGAATAATTACAATATCGGCGGCGCCTTTCTCTGGCGAGTCTTGCCCAAGACCCAGGTTCTGTTCGAGGCGCAGGATTCGATTCTGGATTACCACAATCTGCAAACAAATGGCACCAGCCTGAACGGCAGCCTGTACCGTGTCTACACCGGCGCCACCTGGGTGGCGACCGCCAAGACCCGCGCGGTGGCCAAGGTGGGCTACCAGATCCGCACCTTCGAGGATCCGGTGTATGCCACCCGCAGCGGACCGGCCTTTCAAGGCATGCTGAGTTGGTCGCCCAGTTCATTTGACTCTGTTTGGGCCGAGGTGTCGAATGCCATCAATGAAACCTATATTGGCAATTCGATTGCCGCCAGTTCCCAAAACTATACGCTGAATTGGCGTCACAACTGGTTGGAACGGTTCAGTACCTCGTTGGGGGGGTTCTATCTGGCGCAGCAGTTTGTTGAGAGCAATCTGGAAAACAACAGTATTACAGGACGCTTTACCGCCATGTATACTTTTCGGCAGGGCGTTTGGGCGGATTTGCAGTACACCTTCACGGATCGCACTTCGAACCAAAACCAGTATGATTTCACTCGCAATCTGGTCATGCTGAATTTCCGCATGCTGTTCTAAGCACAGACTTGGATCCGATGGCATTTCCGACTATGGATACACTCCTGACGCCCGGCCGGAGCATGTTCGCAAGCATTGGCTCATCAGTGAATTCCTTAGAGTGACATTTCGCTGACTCTTTCAACCAACCTTTATCTGGACGTATGACACATCGCTCATTTCAACCCACCCCACTTCACCTATTGCCATGCAGGACATGATTGCAGCCATTCACCGCGCACGAGTCTTCCATCGGGTCATCCTGTGGCTGATGCTGTGTCTGGCCAGTTTGACGGGAACGCTGCCAGCCCTCGCGGCGGAGGCCGGGTTGTACAGTGATTACACACTCGGCCCCGGCGATCAGATCCGGATCAGTGTCCTGCATGAGGATAACCTCACCATGGAGGTGCGGTTGTCGGATCGCGGCACCATCTCCTATCCCATGATCGGTCAGATCGATGCCGGGGGAAAAACCACGCGCGAGGTAGAGTCCATTATCCGTAACGAGCTCAGCGGCAAGTATCTGATGGACCCGCAGGTCAGCGTCAACATCATGGAATTCCGCAAATTTTTCGTCGGCGGAGAGGTGAAATCCCCGGGCGGTTTCCCCTTCACGCCAGGTATGACCGTGCAACAAGCCATCGCCCAGGCCGGAGGATTCTCCGACGAGGCCTCCGAGCAGGTCTGGGTTACCCACGAACATGAACCCGCTGCCTCCGCCCGCATCATCGATGCGCAAAGCCCGGTCCGGCCCGGCGATCATCTGGAGGTCAGGGAGGCCGGCGACATCGTGGTCGAGGGTGAAGTCAAGAGCCCCGGTGTGTACCCCTACAAACGCGGCATGACCGTGCACAAGGCCATCGCTCTGGCTGGCGGCGCGACCGAGCGCGCCTCCAAGACCATTCTGCTCATCCATGAGGACGACCCGGACCATAAGGCGGAAGAGGTCGGCCCCTTCACACCGGTGCGCCCAGGCGACCTGATCCATGTCGAGGAGAGCTTTTTCTGAGCAGCAATTCTCATTTTGCGATGGCGCGCCCCATGGTAGGCCGGAATAAGCCCCTTCGAGCCCCAGCGAGAAGGGGTGTTTCCGGCGCAGCCGCCCGATTCTGCCGGAAACGCCCCCCCTTCGCTGCGCTGGGGCGGGCTTATTCCGGCCTACGACACGGAGCATCCCTTCAGCAAAACCCAGGTATGGCAATGCTTTCAGCAAAAATGAGAATTGCTGTTTTCTGAGCGAATTTTGTCAAGGATCGCTTGATAAGCATTATTCATGCTAAAAATTCCCATTCATCACGCAGGCCAGCCGGCCTGAACTTTCCTTAATGCGAGTATCATGAACGATCATCAATCCTTGGTCGAAGCCCAGGGCGGGCCACTGGCGCGGCCCGCCAACCCGGCCGAATTTCAGGACTTGGGGCAACAGGAGGAACTTGATCTTCAGAAATACTGGCGGGTCATCCGCAAGCATCTCTGGAGCATCCTGGGTCTGGCCTTTTCCGTCGCGGTATTGACGTATCTGATACTCCTGACCATGACGCCCATCTATAAGGCGACTTCCTCGCTCATCATCGAACCCAAGGCGCGGCAGAAGGTCATCTCCATCGACGACGTGGTCGGCATCGATGCCTCCGGCGCCGAGTACTTCATGACCCAGATCGAGGTGCTCAAATCCTTATCCATTGCCCGCCGGGTTATCGACAAGCTGCCGCCGGAATTAAAGGATTCAGCCAAGCAGGATAAGGGAGAAGAGGAACCCCAATCGGTCAGTTGGCGTGAATGGCTCAAGGAAAATGTCCTGCCCGACTGGGTCAATGACTTGATGGTTCAATCCGACGGCGTCGGGAACCCACTGACGGTGGATCCCATGGACAAGTTGGCGGAAGAACTCCTCAAGAGTCTGACCATTACACCCACCCGTAACACACATATCATTCAGGTCAGTTTCGAGGACCCCAAGCCCGAACGGGCGATGCGGATAGCCAACCTGGTGGGTGTGGCCTATATCGAGTCGCAACAGGAAACACGGCAGGAGACCAGCGAACAAAGCGCGCGCTGGCTGGCGGATCGGGTGGATAAACTGCGCACGGACCTGCTGGTTTCCGAAAAGCAGCTCACGGACTATATGGAGAGCCAGGGCTTGATCAACCTGTCTCAGGGCGATGAGGATGGCGACAATGCGTCCTCGGGCGTGATGTCCTTGAGCGCCGGGGAGCTGAGTGATCGGCAAAGCAAGCTGAACGAAGCGCACCGGAAACGCGTGGAACTGGAAACCCTCTATAGCCAGGTAGCCAACCTGAGCGGCAAATACCCGGAAAACATCGCGACCCTGCCCGGCATCTACGAAGACGCGGGGGTACAGGCGCTGAAAACACAGGAGCATGAGGCCCTGGCCCAACTCAAACAGGTCGAGTCCAAATATGGGGTGCAGCATCCCGACCGGCGCGCCGCGCAAAGCCGTGTCGACTCGGTTCGTGCGGCGCTGCAACGCCAGGTCGCCGTCGCGGTAGCCGGGCTCAGGAATCAGCTCGAAGCCGCGCGCGCCAACGAGGCGGCGCTAACCAAGGGTTTCGAGCAGTCAAAGAGCAGGGTTCAGGACATCAGCCGCAAGGATAGCCGGCTGAACGAATTGCGCCGCGAGGTGGAAACCAACCGCAATCTCTATGAATTGTTTTTCAATCGCTTGAAGGAAACCACCGAAACCCGCGATCTCAGCGCCACCAACGCCACCATCCTTGACCAAGCGCAGCCGCCCACCGCGCCGTTCAAGCCGCAGAAGAAGAAAATCACCCTGCTGGCCGGGCTGTTGGCGCTGCTGGCCGGCATCGGTCTGGCCTTTCTCCTGGAGCAACTGGATACCTCGCTCAAGTCACCCGAGGAGATGGAGGAGAAGCTGGGCATACCCTTCCTGGGGCTATTGCCATTTGACCAGTTGACCCACGATGGCAAGACGCTCAGTTATGAGGAGGATTCCCTCTCCAGTTTCGCGGAAGCGGTCCGCTCCATTCGTACCGGCATCATCTTTGGGACCCTCAACCATCCCCGCCCCATAGTCATGATCACCTCCGCCTCGCCGGGCGAAGGCAAGACCACCGCAGTCCTCAACATGGCCGCCTCCATGGCGCAATTGAAGCGGGTCCTGCTGATCGAGGCGGATCTGCGCAAGCCGCAGATCGGCAAGCGCCTGAATTTGCCCCTGCGCAGCCCGGGCATCTGCAATTTGATAGTGGGTGATGAGGAGATGAGCCATTGCATCTTCCCCATCCGTGAAAATCTGGATGTCATACCCTCCGGCCGGATTCCGCCCAACCCGCTGGAGATGCTATCGTCACCGCGCTTCGCCGAACTTTTGGCCAAGTTTCGCGAGGAGTATGACATGATCATCCTCGACGCACCCCCCGTGGGACCGGTCAGCGACCCCATCGTCCTGTCCCGCCTGACGGATGCGGTATTGTTTGTCGTCCGCGCCCAGAAGAGTCAGGTCAAGCAGGTGCAACAGGCCATCTCCCGCCTGCGTCGAGTGCAGGCCCCCCTGACGGGTGTCATTCTCAACTTCGCCGACGTCATGCGCGAACGGTATTACAAATACCACTATCACAATTACTACCAGTATGGTTACGGATACGGTGAATATAAATCCAACAAGGAAGAGACCGAGGCCTGAGCTAGGGCTTTGGGTACCGGAATAAGGTGATTCGCCCCCTCATGGCAAAGACGCGTTTCCCGTGATTGTGTTGTGAAGGTTTTCGCGCCTCGTAACCACCGTGGGAGATTGAATGAAATGATCGAGGCGAGTACACGCCGACGACGTGAGCGGCAAAGTCCGTACCTGCCAAACATCTGGCGGTGGGTGATCTGTTATGGTTTGGCCACTCTCCTGGTTTTGGCGGCGATCGACCGCATCAAGTATTCCCTGGCCAGCCGCTACTCGGATAGGGCCGAGGCCGCCATGTTGTACTGGGCCATCAACGCCAACACCGCGCGGCCTGGGTCGGCCGATCTTGGCTATCTGAGGAAACTGCTGGAACGCTCCTTGTCCCTGGATCCCGACAATCCCACGCATCTGGATCGTCTAAGCCAGCTCGACTTGTGGGAGTTGGCCACTCAAACAGTCGACGAGACCCGCCGGCAGCAACTCCATGCGGAAGGGCTGGCCGCCGCCAGACGCGGTGTTGCCTTGCGGCCGGGGTGGGCGCTGGCCTGGGCCAGATTGCTGGTCTGGAAATCCGAATTCGACGAACTGGACCGGGAGTTCTACTCGGCCCTGGAGCGTGCCACCACCCTGGGGCAGTGGCAGCGCAACATCCATCCAGCCGTGCTGCAGGCGGTTCTGCCCGTCTGGGATAGCCTGGACGACAAGGCCCGCAGGATTACCTTGCAAACGGGGCGGAGAGGCTTGAGTCAGGAACCCGAAGCCACTCTCTACCTGCTGAAGGAATACGGACGTCTCGCGGATGTCTGCGCCTTGATGGCGGGCGATGATCCCTTGCATGCCACCCATTGCGCCAAACTCCGCTGAGCGATAGCGCTATACCTCGCCCATGGCCTAATGCCATGAAGTTTAGACCCCTATCCCACCGGGAGAGGGCAGGGTGAGGGGATTAAAAGGTGATTTTTCCCTTGTAACCATGGAGAGGGTTTCCATCACAACCCTCCCGAAGCAGCCATCGATCAACCCTGATCCAGACCCCCCTCGGCCATGGCGACGGCGCGGAAGACGGCGCGACCCTTGTTGAGGGTTTCCTCCCATTCATTGAGCGGGATGGAATCGTGTACCACGCCCGCACCCGCCTGGATATGCAGGATCCCGTCCTTGATGACCGCGGTGCGGATGGCTATGGCGGTATCGAGGTTGCCCGACCAGCCGATATAGCCCACGGCGCCGGCGTAGACCCCGCGCTTGACGGGTTCGAGTTCGCCGATGATCTCCATCGCGCGAATCTTCGGCGCGCCGCTGACCGTGCCGGCGGGGAAGGTGGCCCGCAGCACGTCGAAGGCGTCCCTCCCTTCCGTGAGTCGGCCGGTGACGTTGGAGACGATGTGCATCACGTGCGAGTAGCGCTCGATGATCATCTTGTCCGTCACCCGCACGGTTCCGGTCCGCGAGACGCGTCCCGCGTCATTCCGGCCCAAGTCGATGAGCATCAGATGCTCGGCGATTTCCTTGGGGTCGGCGAGCAAATCCTGCTCCAGCGCGAGGTCTTCCTCGTGGGTCTTGCCCCGGCGTCGAGTGCCGGCGATGGGACGGACGGTGACCAGGCCGTCTTCCAGCCGCACCAGGATTTCCGGCGAGGAACCGACGATATGGAAATCGCCGAGGTTCAACTGGAACATATAGGGCGAGGGGTTGAGGCAGCGTAGGGCGCGATACAGATCGAGCGGTGTGGCGGAGTAGGGGATGGACATGCGCTGTGAGAGCACCACCTGCATGACATCGCCCTCGATGATGTAGTCCTTGATGCGCCGGACCCCATGCTCGAAACCCTCCTGGGTGAATCCGGAGACGAAATCCGCCTCTTCCACCGCGCGTGGGGTGGCCGGCGGGGTCTCGGGCAGGCGTTTCCGGCGGAGATCATGAATCATGCCGTCCAGATGCCTCTGGGCCGTAACCAGCGCATCCGGCTGGGCGGGATCGACATGGGTGATGATCAGCAGCCGCCCCTTGAGGTTGTCGAAGACCAGCACATCTTCGGACACCATCAGCAGGATGTCGGGCGCGCCGATCGGATCAGGCTTGTCGCCACAGAGCTGCGGTTCGATGTAGTGGATGGTCTCGTAGCCAAAATAACCGACCAGACCGCCGGTAAAGCGGGGCAGCCCCTCGATGTCGGGCACCCGATAGCGCGCGGCGAAAGTCCTTATCCACTCTAGCGGGTCGTCGACCGTCAGGCTCTCCTCTACCCGCCCATCGCGCTCCACGGTGATCAGGTCACCGCGAACGCGAATGAGGGTGCGGCAGGGCAGACCGATGATGGAATAACGTCCCCATTGCTCGCCGCCGTGCACCGACTCGAACAGGTAGGTATAGGGCGCGTCGGCCAGCTTGAGGTAGGCGCTGAGCGGCGTGTCGAGATCGGCGAGCACCTCGCGGCTGACGGGGAGGCGGTTGTAACCTTCGCGGGCGTAATGCTCGAATTGATCGGGGTTCATGGTGGGCGCAGGGTCTCTTTGAAATCGGTAATGAGCGTGGTGACTGTCAATGGTATCGTCTGGCCATCACCCTCACGGTAGGCCGGAATAAGCTCGCAGGGCAAGGCAGCGAAGGGGGTGACACCCTGGCAGTCGAGCGTTTCCGGCGCCACGCCCATCCCGTGGCTCCGTGCGAAAGCAGTGCCATACCGCCACAGGCTGGCTCTGTTCCCTCTCTCTCCGTGAGAGGGTCAGGGTGAGAAGGGGGCAAATGAATCCTGATCGGCTCGTCCATCGCTATCGGTACGTCCCGCCTTGTCACAAAGCGCCGGAATTTCGATCAGGGACTCGACCACCGCATCCGCACCAAGGGACTCCACGGCTGCCTCCCCATGATAGCCATAAGGCACCAGGACGAGCATGAAACCGGCGTTCCTGGCCGCTTCGGCATCCGCGATGGAGTCGCCGACCATCAGGGCGCACTCGGGTTTTATGCCAAGCTGATCGGCGGTCTTCAGCAAGGGCTCCGGGTGGGGCTTGTGATGCAGGAACTGATCGCCGGATGCTACACAGGCGAAATATTGAGCGACGCCCAGGTTCTCCAGCACGGGTCGAGTGAAGCGGGAATGCTTGTTGGTGACACAGGCCAGCGTGTAACCCTCCTCATGGAGTTGTTCCAGACACTCCCGCGCGCCATCGAACAACCGGGAGCGCACACTTAGATTTTCGCCGTACATCTCCATGTAGAGCGCAAGGGCCTCGGCAAAACCCTCGGGATCGTCCGCCGGCCATTGCTCGCCGGTCAGTGCCCGCTTCACCAGCATCGGCATCCCGTTGCCGATCCAGCCGCGCACCCGAGCTTGCCCGGCGGGCGGGCGGCCCAGCCGGGTCAGCATCTGGTCGATCGAATAGGCCAGGTCCGGCGCGCTGTCGACCAGCGTGCCGTCCAGGTCGAAGACGATCAGTGATGGCCGCCGCCGCAACATCCGCCGCCATGCGCCTTGGGGGGTTGGGCCAGGGCCAACTCGTCGCGCAGCGCCTTGATGATGGTGTCGTAGCGATTCGGATCGCCGTCCTGGCCCGCGCCGAACACGGCGGAGCCGGCCACGAAGGTATCGACGCCGGCTTCGGCAATCTCGCGGATGTTGGCCGGACCGACGCCGCCGTCGATCTCCAGGCGAATATCCCGGCCCGAGGACTGAATGAGCTGGCTGACCTTGCGCGCCTTGTCCAGCACGTAGGGGATGAACTTCTGGCCGCCAAAGCCCGGATTCACCGACATCAGCAGGATCATGTCGACCTTGTCCAGGGTGTACTCCAGCACGTCCAGGGGCGAGGCCGGGTTGAACACCAGGCCGCACTTGCAGCCGGAATCCTTGATCAGGCCCAGGGTACGGTCGACATGCTCGGAGGCTTCCGGATGGAAAGTGATATAGCTGGCGCCGGCCTTGGCGAAATCGGGGATGATGCGATCCACCGGCTTGACCATCAGATGCACGTCGATGGGTGCGGTGACACCGTACTTCCGTAGCGCTTCGCAGACCAGCGGCCCAATGGTCAGGTTGGGCACGTAGTGATTATCCATGACATCGAAGTGGACGACATCCGCGCCGGCCTTGAGCACGTTGGCGACTTCCTCGCCCAGACGGGCGAAGTCGGCGGACAGGATGGAAGGGGCAATCCAGGGTGGGTTCATGATCGTGGCTCGTTGTGATGATGGAAGGCATCGCCCATGGGCGCGCCGGGTTTCAGGCGGGATATCGGCTTGGCGGCAACGGCCTGGCCGGCGATCGGCTTGAAAGTCCGCTATTTTCACACTTGCCCCGTAGACCGGCAAGCCGGCAGGGCCGCCGTTGGACTGAAACCGCCTCCCGGATTCAAGAACCAGGACTGCGCTAGGATGGTCCTGTCCCGCCGGGGCGGCCCGGCTGATAGAATGCGGGGTCACTTTCCCCCTCCGGCTTAATTGATGACCCAACCCCAGAACACCCTCGTCCTCGTCGATGGCTCGTCCTTTCTCTACAGGGCCTTTCATGCCCTGCCGCCGCTGAGCAATTCCCGCGGCGAACCGACCGGGGCCGTGCTCGGGGTGGCCAACATGTTGCGCAAGCTGATCGCGGCACATGACACCCGCTTTGTCGGCGTGGTCTTTGACGCGCCGGGCCGCACCTTCCGCGACGATCTGTTCGAGGCCTACAAGTCGCATCGGCCGCCGATGCCGGACGATCTGCGCGCCCAGATCGAACCCCTGCATGCCATCATTCGCGCCATGGGTCTGCCCCTACTGAGCGTGACCGGAGTGGAGGCCGACGATGTCATCGGCACCCTGGCCGTGCGGGCGGCCGAACTCGGGTATGCCGTGGTGATTGCCACCGGCGACAAGGACATGGCGCAACTGGTGAACGAGCGCATCGTTCTCGAAAATTCCATGTCCGGCAGCCGGCTGGACCGCGCCGGCGTCAGCGCCAAGTTCGGCGTGCCGCCGGAACGCATGATCGATTACCTCACCCTGGTCGGCGACACCTCGGACAATATCCCCGGCGTGCCCAAGGTGGGGCCCAAGACGGCGGCTAAGTGGTTGCATGAGTATGGTTCGCTGGATGCCCTGCTCGAACAGGCCGACAGCGTGGCGGGCAAGGTCGGTGAGAGCCTGCGCGCCTCCCTGGAGCAGATTCCGCTGTCGCGGCAATTGGCGACGATCCGCTGCGATGTCGAGTTGCCGCTCTCGCCCGACGAACTGGTCTGCGCCGAGCCGGATCAACCGACACTCCGCGAGTGGCTGGTCCGTATGGAGTTCGATAGCTGGCTGCGGCAATTGGACGCGTCGGATGAGCCGGCGAGTCCTGTCAGTAACAGCCAGGCGTCAAACCCGGATGCCGCTCGCCATTACGAGACGGTGACGACGGCGGCGGATTTTGAGCGCTGGTTGGTCAAGCTGGAAGCCGCCAGCCTGTTCGCCTTCGATACCGAAACGACCAGTCTGGATTACATGACGGCGGAGATCGTCGGCATTTCGTTCGCGGTCACGCCCGGTGAGGCGGCTTATGTGCCGCTGCTGCATGACTATCCGGGAGTTCCAGAGCAGCTGGAGCGTGGCTGGGTACTGGAGCGTCTGCGTCATCTGCTGGAGGATCCCCATCGGCCCAAGTTGGGGCAGCATCTCAAATACGATGCCAACGTCCTGGCCAATCAGGGTATCGAACTGCGCGGCATTGCCCACGATACCATGCTGGAATCCTACGTCCTCAACAGTACGGCGACGCGGCACGATATGGATTCACTCGCGAACCATTATCTGCATCGGCAGACCATCACCTACGAAGACGTCGCCGGCAAAGGCGCCAAACAAATTCCGTTCACCCAGGTTACCATTCCTGAGGCCGCCGACTATGCCGCCGAGGATGCCGACATCACCCTTTGCCTGCATGAGGCTTTGTGGCCACGAGTCGCGGCCGAGCCTCCGCTGCACACGGTCTACGAAACGCTGGAAATACCCCTGGTTCCGATCCTGTCACGCATCGAGCGGACCGGCGTGCTGGTGGATGTCTTCCGGCTGGCGGAGCAGAGTCGCGAACTCGAACAGCGCATGCAGGAACTGGAGCGGTTGGCCCATGAAGTCGCCGGCAATCCCTTCAACCTCGGTTCGCCCAAACAGATTCAGACCCAAATCTACGACAAGCTGAATCTGCCGGTCCTGAAAAAAACCCCCAAGGGCCAGCCGTCCACCGACGAATCGGTCCTGGCGGAACTGGCGGAAAGCTACGAATTACCCCGGCTGATCCTCGAATACCGGTCTGTTGCCAAATTGCGCTCGACTTACACGGAAAAACTGCCCCAACAAATCAATGCGCGCACCGGTCGGGTGCATACTTCCTATCATCAGGCCGTTGCCGCGACTGGCCGGCTATCATCGTCAGACCCCAACCTGCAGAACATCCCGGTGCGGACCGCCGAGGGCCGCCGTATCCGCCAGGCTTTCATCGCGCCGCCAGGGCACAAGATCGTCGCGGCGGATTACTCGCAGATCGAGCTGCGCATCATGGCGCATTTCTCCGGCGATCCGGGCTTGCGCGCCGCCTTCGCGGACAACGCCGACGTGCATCGGCATACCGCCGCCGAGGTTTTCGGAGTGGCGCAGGACGCGGTCACGGCGGAGCAGCGCCGCTCGGCCAAGGCCATCAATTTCGGCCTGATCTACGGCATGTCCGCCTTCGGTCTGGCCAAGCAATTGGGCGTGGACCGTACCCTGGCCCAGCGCTATATCGATACCTATTTTCAGCGCTATCCCGGTGTCAAGTCCTTCATGGAGCATAGCCGGGAGACCGCCCGCGAGCTGGGCTATGTCGAAACCCTCCTGGGCCGGCGCCTCCATGTGCCGGACATACGATCACGCAACAACCAAAGCCGACAATACGCCGAACGCACCGCCATCAACGCGCCCATGCAGGGCACCGCCGCCGACATCATCAAGGCGGCCATGATCGCGGTGGACGGCTGGATTCAGTCATCGCACGCGCCAGTCAGGATGATCATGCAAGTGCATGATGAACTGGTGTTCGAGGTCCGGGAGGATTTCGTCGACGCGGCCAAGCACCATCTGCGGAGTTTGATGACCGGTGCCGCCGAGTTGACGGTCCCCTTGCTGGTGGACATCGGTATTGGTGATAATTGGGATGAAGCGCATTGATCATTTCTCGGACACGAACCGGCAGGCAGCGCGGCCAATCGCGCAACCTGGCCGATACGTCTCTGTGTCTATACTTCCCGTACCGGCTCAAGCGACGGTCGGTTGGCGATGAGCGGTCCGGGGAGAGAATGAATTCAAGTGCAGTGTAATCGCCGGCAACGTCTCTACACCAGAATTGCCGACATAGTCCATACACCAAATGATCTATTTACCTGCCTTGAGGCAGGGGTTACAATCTTTACCATTAATCGTAAGTCACCACCTGGCAGACCGCTGCAAGGGAGTTTCGACGGCATGGTGGTACGTTCAAGCATTCGGGCGCGATGACAGACGTGCATTTCTTCTCATCGAAGCGAAGAGCGGGGTCCACGGCAACATTTATGGATGACGCAGGCAGGAAAAATTCGCTTTGAATCCCCCCACCAGCCTTCCAATCGCAAACGGACGCTTTAGAGGACATCCGGCACACCTTGTGCTTAAACATGTATGGCCTGAAAATCCTGACTTTTGGCCAAATGCAGGGGTGTTGTATGGGCAACTATGAGGTAACCGACCGCTTCTGGGAACAGGC
>Ga0172367_10001725_pt1 | contig 31046 bp, 51 predicted proteins | sample Lak10m_FD_114542 | JGI IMG/M metagenome (GOLD analysis project Ga0172367, IMG submission 114542) | Freshwater microbial communities from Kabuno Bay, South-Kivu, Congo - kab_022012_10m | ecosystem: Environmental > Aquatic > Freshwater > Lake | place: Democratic Republic of the Congo: South-Kivu...
GTAATTTAATTTTTCAACAGAATATGGAAACATAATGTTGAAAAGTTTTAATGCGGATTCAAAATCATCAAATTCATAACGTTCTTCATCTTCCAACAAACCTTTTTCATTGTATTGTGTTGAAACGATCTCGGCTTTCATCTCATTCCCTTCCTTTCTGTTCTCATTATATCACGTAACGTTCAGACTGTCAAGGGTTTGGACTCTGTAGGGGCGGGGAGATTCGAACTCCCAACCAACCGCATATAAGACGGTTGCGCTAACCGTTGCGCCACGCCCCCTATTATTTTTTTAGCGTTTCCCCCCTTTTAACTTAAAATACCATAACAGAAGAGCACTTACTAAGATAATTTCAGTGCTCCCCAAGTTAAAATTAAAAGAACAAAAAACACTGTGTAATTCGCAAATGTTTATCGTTATCATTTACCACTTGTATTTCTCCCGAATCCAAGGGACAACATACTTCCAACCAATGTAAAAACCAACCAAAAAGATAATAACTTCCATAATTAAACCCCCTTACAGTAAAAATTGATTGCTGTTTTCAAAGTTGGAAACAGAATTGTTGGAATGCCACCAGTCCTCTTAAAAACAAGATTCATGACAGTCAGTGTTGCTAGTTGCACCTCTTCATTTTTTCCTTGAAACGGAATTAAACAAAATTCTCTGGAAGACCACTCACTTTCAGAAATTTCAGGGAAAAGGTCTTGAATTGTGTTTTTTTTTACTAGAGAAAAAAAAACACACCCAATAATCTTTTCAACAAAGAAATCAAAATCTTCTGGCTGAAATAAATGTTGTGAACAATTAAGAATAATCATACGATAAGTTTCTCCACAATATCCTCTTCACCTTTTTTCAACGCTGACTTAATTCTACTTCTAAACCCTGACCACACATTTACATTTTTAAGCATGCCCCTTTCTACTTCGTCGATGTAAGAAGAAAAAATCAAGTCAGACCCATTATTCTTGCTTTTCTTACTTCTGTAACCTTTACGGTGTGCAAACGTTCTAGACATATGTGTAAAACTCCCTAAAAAACTTCTTAAGTTTGAATGAATCTACTGTGTGAATTACAAACTTTTCTTTACCGTGAAAGATTGTAATACTATCATCTAAATAACTATATTCTACAGAGAATGAATCAGTAAACATGCTTTCTGTTTCAAGAAACTCTCTGACATTTTCAGGATAAATTGAATCAAAATAATGTTTTTGGTCATTGTTTTCATAAATAATGTCTACATCAATTTTCCCCCTTTTAACAAAGAATTCAAACTTAATAAATAAATGATTAGTACATTGAACTACAATTGAATTATTCATTTCACAACACCTTTGCCAATTCTGCAAACATTTTTATCAATTGAATGTATGTTTCACCGGTAATGTCAACTTCTTCATCTCCAAAGGCTTCCATTGTAAATTCATTTTTGCCTTGCTTTATAGAAAAGCCTCTACAAGCCAACACCCCAAGGGCAAAAAAGTCAATTACATCATCCCGACTTATCATTTCATAGTATTCCCTTATCCAAATTTCTTCATCTGTTCCCACTTCCCCCCTTTGTGTAAATACTTCAAAGTCAATCCATTTCTGTTGCAAAGTGAACATAAACTTATCACCATAACCATAATTAAAAATAACCTTGTTCATTTTACTTTCTCCATACATCAACTGCTACACCCATAATTGTATCAAAAACCTTTCTTTTGGCGTGACACCAAAGATAACTTTGGTCTTCCCTTGGGTCACTCCATCCACTAAATAAAAATTCACTATACAATTGCTTCGCTTTTTCCAAAGCAAAAACACACGCTTCATTTACATCATCAAAATACATTATAAATTCATTATTATTAGTTTCCTTAATTTCTGTTTTATACACTTTATAATAACCTATGTTGATTATGTATTTCATTGTTTTTCCTTTCAATAAAAGAAGTCAATGATAATTACCGATTGAAAAGTAGAATTATCTTGTTCTAAGGTTGCGTGACAATAATGAGTATCAGAAGAATTGTCACTCCAACCACCATACTTAAATTGTGGGTAAAATTCTTTTGCCTGCTGTAAAGCCCACTGACGGGCTGCCTTAAAGTTATTAAAACTTACTTTAAATTTTTTGCGATCAACATCGTTAAAATATCCATCTTTACAATAACTAATTGTGATTAAGCATTTCATTTTTATTCTTTTATCCTACTATTTCAATAAAAATCGACGATTGAAAAATCGAATTATTTTGCTCTAAAATTGCGTGACAATAACAGTGTGTTTGAATATTCGGAAAATCTTTACTCCAACCACCATACTCAAATTGCGGATACAATTCCTTTGCTTGCTGCAAAGCAAAGGCATAGACATCACTTAATTGTGACGCAGTCAACTCATAAGTAAATTTCAAGTTATTAAAATTTACTTCAAATTTTTTGATATCAACGTCGTCAAAATATCCATTACAAACTTTACAACAACTAATGGTAATCAAAAATCTCATTTTTATTCTTTTCTTTCTTCAATTTCAATCATTGAACCAAAAATGTTTTCCCCGTCTTTTGACAGAGCATTACACCAGAGATAAATCTTGTCCCCCCAAGGGTCATTCCACGCACCATAATTCAATTCAGGATACAACTTTTTTGCTTTTTCCAATGCCCACTGGCAAGCAACAACTATATCGTCGAAATACAACTTGAAATGTTCGTTCTCTACCTTAAGAACTTCTTTCCTACCCTTCACTACAGAACAACCAATGTTGATTGCATATCTCATCTTGCCACCCCCTTCTGTCTTAATTATAACACTGTTCTCACAAACAGTCAAGGGATTGGTTGGACGAACTTCCGCATTCGTTCTAACAGGTCTTCTGTTTCAGCTTGTGTGAGATATACTTTGCATGTTATGCCCGTGCGACAAATTTCAATCTCCGTTCTAAAATTACATTCTTGAAAGAACATTGAAACAATAACATCATTTCCAAGCACCACCATTGTATGAAAAAGTAAAAAATGGTTGACAGTTGTTTTGTTTAACTGCAATATCTTTTTATTTTTGTAATAAATAAACATATCACTGTCAATATAAAATGTATTAGAAATACGAATCTTGTCATTCATTGTTGAATACCTTTATTTGAACAAAAAACCGTTTTGTGTCATTATATCCATAGACGGCATGATAAGTACCGTCTGGTGATTTAAAATAAGGCACCGATACCGAAAAATCTTCACCGTCAAAAAAGGATTGGGCACGTTCAAGTGCTATAAACTTGGCAAGCCTTAATGTATAATCTTCTCCGTTTATTCCTACCCCGCAAACCTTTTCTTCATTACTAATAAAATCTACAAACTTATTAAACGTTATTTCATACTTAATTTTCATAAGATTTTACCATATTGTACATAGGAATAAACTTTGGATAGCCTACAGGAAAAATGTCCTGCTTTTCGTGATAATAATATCCACGATACGCTTCTACAGAATTTGTGTTTTTATATTTATCCGGCATTGCTTGCGCAAAGGGTGTAACTCTATCAGATTTTATTTCCGGTAACAATGCAACACACTCGGCAATAACACCTTCACTTTTGTGTGTTTTTCCGTAGTGTAGAGTATACATTTTACAAATTTCTGTTGCGTGTGCAGCTAACCAGTAAAAGTTAGCTGTAGACTTTTGTACCCACAAAGTGCAAGGATGTTTTTTGTATGCTGGCTTATAAGGTGCTGCAATACCATTTTTGTGTAGTGCAGTACACAACATTTGTGCAGACTCTAGGGGCATTTTAACAACATGCCCCAACTTCAACATTTGTGCAGCTTTAATTGGATCACGATCTAACACAAAAATGTTCATTCTTCTCTACTTCTTTCTTTAATAAACATTTCTAGAATTTGAGTATTGTATGCATCTACCGAATCATCACTGCCTTTCATCGACAAAAACAGTGAGATAAGACCAATTACAACTACAATTAAAATTTCCATGTTGGTGGCTTAATTCCTGAACCGCCCATAATTATTTACTCTCCTTATCATTCCACTCTTTTACCAAAATACCAATACTTTTTCCTGCTACATCGATTTTATAATCTGTATCTACAAAAGACATGCACTTTACTTTATTATCACTTCCCATTACATCATAAGCAATCCATTTATTGTTATTACTATAAACATTAAAAGCGATTTCGTCTGCCTTAGCATTGCAACCATTATCAGAATACTGATAAAGAGGATTGAAAGATACTCTCATAGCCAAAACTCCATTGCAACTGCTTCTACGATTTCTTCTACAGAATAAAAGAGATCACTATCATCTACAAATTGAAGACTTTCAATTGCACCATCTTTTGGGGCCAAATTCCCCCATGCAATCAACTTCTCGTAATTATTATAGACACTGTAGACATTGAAATTTGCAAAATAGTTGTATGAATTTGTGTCGTACACCCTTACAGTAAACATTGTGTTACTCCATTATCACATTTATTTCTCTAACAATAGCTTTCATCACTTCTTCACAGTCAACACTGTCACTACACTCTAGATAAATTTTATCTGGAAGAAAGAAGAAAAATTCATCACAGTAATTATCTTTTGTATTTAACCAATAACCAACAGCTACCCTACTTTCACTAACAAACACAAAAGCAAAAGTGTAAGTAGTTTCGACAGTAAAAAACACATTATATTTCTTTTTCAATCTCAGTAAATAGTTTACCTCTTCTCTGTGAATGAGATGCTTGTTTCTTTTAAGCACTTCATTATCTGCTTTTTCAAATTCCACAGAAAAATCATTGTTCATTATCGTTAATTTCCTTTACAAGACTTTCAATGTATTTATCGACAAATTCTCTAACAATCTGTTCAGCATCATCATTCAGTTCATATCCAAGGACAGTCACGATTTCCAAATTTTCATCCCAATCCCATTTTACCCATAACCACCCCCATGCCAAAATTCTGTGGCCATCGTAAACGTTGAAATCTCTGTCCCAATCAATCTTCCAATTACTTACAATCTGATAATCCAAAATAACTTCCTTCTGTGAATTTTCAGACAATTTTACAGTTGTCTTAATAACAAAGTTATTGTTCATTATTGTTAATTTCCTTAATTATACTTTCAAGATAGCTTTTCACAAAATCTTTTATTTCTTGTTCAGGAAAGCCTTTTGAAACTTTTAGGGAATAACCAAAAATATAAAGTTTATCACAATTTTTGTCAAAATCCCAGTCTAGTGAAAGACGACCTTGGGCAACGATTACATTTTTATCACAAACGTAGAATGCTTTATTCCAATGTTTTGTATAGTTTTTTACATCAGCATAAACCAAAGGAATAAAATTAAAAAGTCCTTTTGAAGTTGTTGAATTTATTTTAAGTTTATATTTAATCATATTTACAACACTTTCTGAATTGAATCTTCTTTTTCTATTTGTTCCCAACCAATACTCAAAAGAAGTCGACGAAAATTTTCGTGTCCCAGAAAAAATCCTTCGTAAATAATGGTGCTACACTCTCGCTTGATTGCAAAGTCAGTCATAATCTGGTCAAATTCTTTGATGTAATCATACAATGATTCATCAAAAACACACACACAATAAATATCGACATAATAACCAGAAACACAAGCACCAAAGCTTGCAATTAAACGATTGTTATGAATAACCCAGAAAGTTTCTTTGACGTTATCTTCAAATTGCACAGAATCAATGGAAATAAATTCTGCAAAGTTTTTAATTTTCTTTTTTCTTGTCCGTGTAAATGGGTACGGATTATCTTGATCTATAGCTGAAACAAAATTGTCCCGTACAATTTTAATGTCTACAGGAATTTCCTTTTCTCTTAGTAGACGTTTCATTTTTACTACAATTTCAATACTCATCGTAGGTCCTTTGTGTAACTTACAACACTAAAATTACGACTTTCAACCCAATCTCCCTTTTCTCTCAAAAGGTCTGCAAGAACTTCATTTGAGTAAACATCTTTTTCTTGTTTTACAAACGATACAGTATTTCTTCCATGATAGCGTGCAAAGTATACCATAAATTCTGCAATCTTTTCAAGTTTATGGTAGAAAAGATCGTCAGGATAAATCCCGAACGCATGCACGTTGTAAAATACCATACTGTCACTGCCATAAAACCTTAAATTGAAATCCAACACTTCCTCTCCATCTTCATTCACACCCACAAACCACTCTGGTTCACTTTTTACCCAACAAACACCATAAACATCCGCATGCCCATCTCTACCCAAGTGCTTAAATTGAATGTTCATTTTTTATCTCCTACTCAATTCTATCACTGATTTTATTTGCTGTCAAGGGTTTTGTCGTACGTTGTTCTACCATCAATTGATTCCCAGACTTCATCCTGTTCGTTCCATACCCAACAGTTTAATAAACAATTCCAACGGCGTGGCAAGCAGCTAATATCGCCCCCCAAAACAATCGTAACAAACCCACTTTTAATAAACTGTTGCCACGTAAACGGCACACTTTCTTTTTGTACAGCTACTAAGTGATAATACCTTTCACCGTCCTCTTCTGTTGCAATTTCAAAAATAGAGCAATCTTTGGGCTTTTGACTTAAGATAAACCTTCCAAGTTCAGTCGACCGAAGACTTCGTTCGCATGCATTCATTTTAGCACTGTTCCTGTTAGCTGTCAAGGGTTTTGTTTTTAACATGAACACTCAAATCAAATTTGTTTTCAGTGTTCAATTTTAAATTTTCCAACGTATCTTTTTTTACCCGTTCAATGGCTTTGATGTTAACAGTCATTTCTTCAGGCCAATACTCAATTACAAATATCCGCTTATCTTTTGTAACGTACGTTGTTCCATTATTTTCACTTTCAATATGAGTAAATTTCATATGTTTAATGTTTTTATAAGCTTCTTCAAATGAAGAAAACCATTTTTGTTTGATGTCAGTTCCTGTTATTTCAGCTAATGTCCACATTCGTTTTTTCCTTTCACACACATACATTCGCCTGTAACTACATTATAGCACCATATCAGGGGTGCGTCAAGGGATTCGTTGGCACAAAACGCAACAACATTGGCACAAAACGCAACGCAACGTTGACTGTGTTATTTATGCGTGCGCACGTACCACAAGACTGTCAAAATGTCAAGGGTTTCGACTCTTTTTGTGAAATGTAAGATATCTTACATTGTGAAGAGTTTTACAGCTCACAAAAATCTGGGCGGGGCGACGCCGTAAACGATACTTAAGCGCCCGTCTTGTCATTTCAAATTTTTTAACAAAAAAGTTTTCAATATTTTTTTATAAAAATTTTATAAACATTCTACACTTACTTAAAAAGTAGCAGCTCTTAAACAGATAAAATATAACTATCATACATTAAACATTGATTGTTATGCAGTCAAATGATTAAATGTTTATAATAAAAACATGTACATGGAGAGGATACATGTATATTATATGTATTATATTTATAAACATATACATATACAATATATGTATATGTATAAACATTTAATAATATAAATATAAACATACTAACATTTAAGTATTTATATTTATATTTATACATATAAACATTTAACTATTAAAGTTAATAAATTTATGAATAATAATATAGTTAAATGTTTATATGTATATTTATTTTATATTTAATATATTTATATCTTATTAAAGTTTAATCATTGTTCTTCAATTAGATACAAATACATTAAACATTTAACTTATAAAATGTTAAAAAATAATCTATTGTAAATCTGGTTTTTAACTGTTTTACAATAGATTATTTTTTTCATATTTGATTATAAGTTTACTGTTTTACAATTAAGTGTAGAAGGGGGTATGTTTACAAAAACAGTTCAGTGATACGAATGCCCTCTTGATACATAGTAATCAGTGCTTCAGCTGCCTGTTTTTGTGTCATACCTTTGTCAATCAAAGACTTCAATGACTGTTGTACTTGAACATACTGTTGTGACAATACAAGATCATGTTTATTCACAACAATATACTCTCCACCAACATTCAGAAGATAAACATCACCGTTCTTTGTAACATAAGTTCCACTCTTTCCAACATACTTTTTATTGTAAGAGTTTTCACTGTCACTGATAATGTAGAATGTTTGTCCATTGAGTAGCATAACTTTCTCCTTTTTTGTTGTCAGTATTTTGTGTCACTGGTGGGACTCGAACCCACATGATTTTCATCGATTGATTTTAAGTCAATTGCGTCTGCCATTCCGCCACAGTGACAATACTGACATAATTAGTTTAAGTAATTGATTAAAGACTGTCTTTCAAGTTGTGGATTCTTTTTATTCTTCTGTCTTGTAGAATACTTAATCACACACAAACTAAAAAGTTGAAAAAGAGGAAACTTTCTTCCTGTCAACTTTCCAACATTCAATCCACAAAAAATGATTATCTTGAAACAATAGTAGACAATATCAGCAAGCTCCAACATCAAGTCATATTCATCTGCCTCTCCTTTCAAATACTTTCTCTTTTCCTCTTCTAATTCTTGATACTCATCTCCAAGTTTTTGTAACGCACTCTCATCATAACTTCCTGTTGGAGAATTTTCAATTAAATCTTCAATCTCTTTAATAAACATTTTTACCGTTTGCACGCAGGGTATTTACACGCCCAGCGAACAAGACCACAACCACAACGATCTTCTTTGTCAGTCTTAGCACATTCTTTTGCTTGAACTTCCTTGCATTGCTTTACTTCATTCTTTTGTTCCATAATTCCCCCTCCAATTTCAAAGTTGACGATAATTGATTACTGACAAGCTCATAATACTCTTTCACAATATCTATTCCGATTGAATTTCGACACATTCTGTTGGCAACAACCAATGTTGTACCTGAACCCATAAATGGGTCAAGAACAGTGTCATTCTCTTGTGTAAAGAGTTTTATAAACCATTCTGGTAATTCTTCGGGAAAAGCAGCACTATGATTTTTATTACTGCATTCAGTGGCTAAGTATAAAACATTGGAAGGATAAGCTTTATCTCTCGTGAGCCAATTTGAAATGTTTTTACCAAAACCACTCCCGACTTTTGAATTGTCACGTGCTTTATCAGTTTCACTAAGATTTTTAAGACGAGTTTTTGCCCAATCTCCCATTGGTACCATAACGGATTCTTGATACATATTAAACGATTTAGTTTTATTAAACTGAAGAAGTCTTTCCCAAGCATCACGAAATCTGTTTGGCCATTTGCCTGGGTAGCAATTTTTTTTATGCCAAATGAACTCTTCAGTCCAAAACCAACCTTGTTTCCTCATTTCAAGAATCAATTCCATTACATACGTGCTTCGTTCACCATTAACAACTTTCTCTTTTATATTCAATATAAAAGTGCCACTTGGCTTTAAGACTCGGAACAATTGATCTGTGATTGGAAGAAACCATGATACATAATTATCAGGGTGAATTCCCCCATAAGTACCTTTCCGTTGGTCGGCATACGGTGGTGAAGTTACAATTAAATCAACTGAGTCCGTAGGCAAGTTAAGTAGTTCTACCTTGCTATCGCCTAAATAAAGGTCGGTCTTTATTTCCATAATTACTTGCTTTCTTTTTTTCTACCTTTCTATCAAAGATTCTTTCCACGTTTCAAAGTTAACAGCAAGAGGTGGCCAAAGATACTCTTGCTCTAGCCACCCGGATTCAACAACCCAACGCTCTTCATACAAACAAATTTCTGGTTTATGTTCATACCACCAACATTTACCATCTTTGTCTACAGCAGAAAAGTTTGCCCAATCAGGCCATGATTGTCTTTTCATTTTGGTCTCTCTCTCAAAGAATGTGCATACAAAAGTAAATAATAAACATTCTCTGCAATAACACGATCATCACTTTCCAAGACATTCCAATAACCTTTATAATCTTCAATGTTTACATCATCTCCTCCATGAATGTTACTGTTATCCAACTTATATTCTTTATTAGAAAGACCAGGGCCCCAAAGGCCACGATCAACAGTCGGTCTTTCTCTAAACCAGTGTGCATAAAAATCACTGTCCATTGCCCACCAGTTAGCCCATCTCGGTGCTTTTGTCCAATCTGGAGTAAACTTAAATGTTTTCATTTTTTATCCTTCATCATTGGCATTATAACACTCAAAACACCCAGATCGTGTTTACCTCTTGACTTAAATTGTGCAGGCTTCCTTTCTGATACAAAGTAAGCTTCAATTTCAACATTCCCAACACTCTCAAAGTAATCAATCAAATAATTTACATTGAATGAAATCTCAAAACCTTTATCAAACTTCATTGTAAACCCATAAGCATCTTTCATGAGAAGTTTTACTGTCACATGCTCAGTGAAACCCCATTCTTTATCACCAATAACAATAGAATTCTCTTCAAGTTTCAAAGAAACCATACTTGAATCAGAAAAACCCTTAACCTTCTTCAATACACCCAAGATTGTAGGTGCATCAATCTTGTAAACTACTGTGCTTTCCTTTCCAACGTCAACGTAAAGTCTATAATCAGGATACTGTACATTCTCAAAAGGAATGTAAATATCAACTACCCATTCTTTACCGTCGACTACAAAAAAGTAACCTTTCTCAGAACTAACAATTGAGAAGTCTTCTTCTGAACTAGACTTCAAGACCTTTGATAGTGCTTCAAAGTAAGATGCAAGCATGCAGACAGTATTGCCACTAAACCCGATATTTACGTTATCCATATCTGCTTTTGTAAGCCTATATCCGTCTGTAGTAACAACATTATAACCATTGGGCGTTGTTATAAACTCACAACACATAAGAGAATCTTTCGATTTATCGTCGGATGCAGCATAAACAGTTTGTTCAATCAAGCTGTGAAATGTCTTTACACCGACTGTGTTATACTTACCGCCAAATTTAACCAATTCAATTTTTTCTTTAATAGGCAAAGTAAAAGAATCAAAAACAAGATTGTTTCCCACCACAGAGAAATTTACATTTCTTGTTGAAATACTTCTAAGACATTCTTTAAAGTGCTTGAAGTCTACCACAAAAGGTTCACTTCTTTCATCACCACCTTCCGAAAGAATCTTTGCAGTCATTTGAGACTTTCCGTCTGTAACGGACAAAACAGTAAGATTTTTACTGCCTTCAAAAGACATTTGTAAATTTGTACTTGGAATCTTTTGCAGAAAACCTAACATTTTAGACACCAACTTTGTATTTAATTTCATTTCACTTTTCCTTTCACACAACGGAAACTAATAAAATCTAAATGATATTTTGGGTTTTTAACATCATAAGCAACATAAGAAGGTTCGCTCACATCTACCCAACCCAATCCAAAAATCATATCATCAATCCATTCTGCCACACTCCAATCAAAATCCATTTCAGAGTAACTAGACTTCCATTCATTTGATGTAGGCAATTTGTATCCCGCCCACACACAAAATTCAATTGCATCGTCAATATAAACAACAACAGCCTCTTCTACATTCTCATTGTTTTTCATCCAATCAGAAATTATTTTGTTGTTATCTGTGAGAAATTTACAGTATTGACTGTAAGTCACAGGCTTTTTTGCAATAAAGAATCCATTTTTTTCAATCCATTCAAAGTCAATCATTTTTTCTCCTTTTACTATAGCAGGGCTGATAGGACTTGAACCTACATGAATCCATTACCCTTTCTTCTCCTTAGAAGGGAGAGGGGATACAGCCCCAAAATGCTTATGGGGCAAACCCAAATGTTTATAGGTCAAACCCAAATGTTTATAGGTCAAACCCAAATGTTTATGGGGCAAAGCCCTCTGTAGCTAGAATAAAGAGAATACCGATAAACCCAATAAGACCGACAATCATCATAACCTTATAAAGGCAACCATATCCAGCATTATTTTCTTCCATTTTTACCTCCCGAACCTTAAAGGTATTGTATCGTCGTGATTGAACAAGTAAACAACATTCTTAGATTTCCAGATAAATCCAATATAAAATGAATCACGCTCTCCTTTGAATGGATTCATTTTGTCAAACTTTCCATCAATTATTGTTTTTTCTTCATCTTTGAACACTAACTTACCATCATTATCAAAGTGTACTTTCCACACATGCCAAAAAAGTTTGTTTTCTATTTTTTCTACTTTTGGCTTTCCCTTATTCCATTTTGCAACAAAGAACGAATCCTCTCCCGTTTGCTCTTGAACAGCATTAAAGACAACACCCGATGTTAACACATTTATTTTCATCCTTATTTCCTTGTTAAATCAAACAACAAGATTGCTTTTCCAGTGAAGTAGAATCCAACAAACGACCGATTGAACATGCCAGAAAGTGCAACTTCTATCACTTCCTTCTTGTCTGCTAACATTATAGCATCCTTCACGTAGAATGTCAAGAGATTCGACAGAGAAGAATCGATGGTGTTTTGAAGGACACCACCGAACAACTTCCAAAAACGCTTATCATCTATCACAAGTAAGCGTGCCTGTCCGACACTGCCTCTATCTAATACAAAAAAACTACTTTCTTCGAGCACACCACTGACAGCATTGAACAACGAATGTTGCTCTTCATTTTGACAATCAATTTCCGTTATAACTGTAGGAAGCATCCTCTTCCTCCATTCTTCCACCACAGATAAAGCAAACTTTGATTTTCTTTTTGACATAAACAACATTCCCACAAAACACACAATAGTAACACTTTAGCCGTCTTCTAGACTTCATAGCATGCCTCCTACAATGCCCTTCTGTGCCCCGTAGAGGGGTCTAGATTCAACGATAATTGCGTTCAGGTAGGTAGATACCCTTAGCCCCTAATTATGCGATACTCACCCTCTTCTACGTGCGCTGTGATGCGTCTTTCAACTGGGATTACGGGCTGTTGTTCTTCCACCATACGAATGTTGTTGACCTGCCTTATCATAGAATTTATTTGCTTCAGATCGTCAGCCAAAGACGACGACTTTCCACTGACAGCCTCCACAATATATTTATCATGCTCTTTGACAAACAAAAGAATTCGCTTTTGCTGGTTATCGTGGAACGCCACGATAGCCAAAGCCAGGCCAAAAATCAACAACACAGCCATGACGATGATTGCTATTGTTTCGCCCAGCAATTCTTTTGCAACATATATCATTACAATAGAACAAACGATTCCCAGAAAAGCAAAAACTTTGTTATCCATTTGAAAATACCTGTATCCTTGTACTATGTCCTTCGCAATAAAGAAAGGATCCTTTCGTTAGGAGTTTTTCTGCTCCACTCTTTTCAATACCTGTTGCCCATAGGGCATTGTTTGCATTTGAAACACGACCAATGAATCTGTGTGTAAATGACTGTGCAATAATTTGTCCAATCTGTTTTGCAGTTGGATGTTGCGTAGCAATAATTACATTTACACCCAGACTTCGTCCTCTTTTCATAATCGAGCCAAGCTTTTCATCAACTTGCTTAGGTAATTCCGCACCCTCATCTATTATAACCACCCTCTTTCTTTTTGTCAAGATTGAGTTTGCTTTTCTTAATTCTACATCACACTTAATGAAATTCAAAAAGTCTTCTGTGTCTTCAATTTCACTTATGTAATCTTTTACAATGTTCCTATTAACTTTGAGACTGTTCTTGTAATCAATCACATTAAAAATGATTTTACTGGGGGGTGTGTTGTACAAACCTTCCAGTATCTGCTCAACAAGATAAGACTTTCCATGCCCAGAAAGGGCGGCTATCAATGTTTGATGGTGTTTGTTCAAATCAAAATAAAAATCTTCTCTTCCATCAAACTTATAACTTACACCTATCAAAGCTTGATAATCTGGCACTCTCTTTTCAGGCTTAGTAATCTTAAATCCTGGAGGATTGTTTACCTCCATTATCAAAAATGGACTAACATGAAATCTGATAGATAAGTTCTCAAAACTTAAATCATTCTTTTTTCTTCCGTTGGCAATTGCTTCAAGTAATTCTTTTTCTTTTGACAATACAGCATTGTGTGCAGTTTTTGGCCCACGACTAATAGGATAATATGTAAACGCTTCAGCAAACACACGAATGTTTTCAGAATCTACTTTAGCATCCACCTTAAAGTTTTTTAGACATTCTTCAATAGAGTCAGTGTCAACTTTCGCCATTAAGTCCCAGTTCATTAGCCAAACCTCCTAGTTCTTTTGCACTAGTGTTACCACACAATAATGCTTGCTCATACATTTGTCTAGCAACATTATTTCTAATTTCCCATTGTGCATGCTTTTGCAATCTTAATCTCAAAAAGTGAATAAACTCTCTGTAATAGAATGTCACAACCATTCTGGTTGAAATTCCATTTGGCAAAACAAATCTTGCATCTTCTTTTTTAACTCCATCCTGCAACAACCTTTCATAGTATTGCATTGAAACTTTATAAGCTTCTTCAAACAATGGATTGTTGCTAGGATAAATAAATTCTGCACTAGACTGATTTACGTACCTCTGTGATTCCTGACTGATACTTGCACCACGATGCCTTGCAAGTTGGTTTGCTGCTGCTCTACTTATTCCTTCAACCAAAAATGTAAAAGACCCATACCTAAATCTAGGGTCAGCACTTAAATGTCTTGAATTATTCAACGTTCCACGATTATGACACAATAGCGTTACATTCTCTTGTCCAGGAATATACAGACTAAAGTTTGTCTCATTCACAGTAGAATCAAACCTATTTCCTGGAACATAGAGCGTAGGATAGTATTGTGCTAAAATTGTACTAAAAATCTTATAAGGCTCACTGCGATCTCCAAGACCTTCATTTAATGCCCTAAAGTTTCCCCACACTGAATTGCCTGTTGCTTCCATAAATCGATTACGACGATAAGACTTTTGCAACATTTCATAAGTAAGCAATGGTTTTGTATAAACCTTCTTTTCACCTGTAACATGCTTTTGACCGTCTACACGGAAAAATAATGTGTAGTGCTCAGCAACAGACAAATGTCCGTCTGTCAACACTTTTTCGACAAACTTTGGTGCGTGACCCAATTTTGCCAGACTGTTATAACACAATCTGGCACTGAATTCAGGAATTGCTCTAGAAACACCAACCTTTTCAGCATAATAATAAAGAGCACTCAATTCTTCTCGACCACTCTCTCCAAGCCATTTATTCATTGTAGGTTCAGTGTAATATGCGTTCAATTTTTTCCATACCTTTCAATGTATTCTTGAATAGCTTGTGGTAGTTCGTCAACTACCATTCCACGATAAATGACCCTGCACAACTCATCTCTTTCCAATTCTAATTGTGTAGCATAGTTAAAAGCATCTACAAGCTCTTCATACAAGTCTTTTGCTGCATTCCTACCGTTAAACGTAAACAATTCTGTATTGTATTTTCCAATACCTTTTAAGTATTGTTTTTCAGCAATACTTGTAAAATTATCGATAAAAACCTTAAAAACCTTCTGGTAAACCATATTTGTTCCATCCTTCCAAGATTGCCAGATTACTCATATGACATTCTCTCGTAACAACAACATCCGGTTTAACAAACTTTAGAATCTTACACCTTTTGGTGCGAAAATCATAACTCAAAATAAGGCAAGGACTGAACTCAAATGTTCTATCGAAGTAATATGCTTTTAGCATTATCTATCAATCTCCTTAAATCTTTTTCTGACAATTCATCAGAATTATTTGTTACATAAGAATTAAAACCAACCTTTCTCATCTTGTCTCTAGCACTTATTCCAGCTGAATCGTTGTCAAAAACAAACACAATATCTGACTTGACAAAATTTCTTAACCAGAATTTTACATCTACGTTCTTTCCGTTTGTGCTTATCGCACAACAGTCATCGAACATACTATTCACTTTCAGCGCAGCAAATGTTTTTTCAAACGCAATCACTGGCTTTCTTTCATTGTAATATCTTGCAAGACTTCCTGTAAAATTACTTCTTTCACCGTAAAAGATATATCTCATTGTAGAAGAGATAGGATTAAACAATCTTACTGTCAATCCTATCACACCACCATTCAATTCTCTTTGAAGAAAACCAACACCACTGTTATTTTTGTCAGACACAACATAATCTGGAAGGTTGTTTGTGTTTACACCACGGCCTGTTAAATAATTCATAGCCGTCCTCGATAGATTGTAATACACAACATCCTCTTTTACAAAAGATGGACTGTATTTTCTTTGAAAGTCGTCCGTAGAAAAAAACTCCATGTACCCGCAAGACATACATTTTAACATACCACTATCTTTGAATAAGAGCGCACTAGGATTTTTATCCGGGTGCGAAGGACAAAAACAAAGATAATAATTTGTATATTCTTTTACAAAGCTAATCATTTTCCCACAACCTTACAATAGGAAAAGTAACATTCACAGTAGTTGCAAATGGTTGACCATTTCTGTTTTTGTTAGATGTTATTGTTACCTGCCTTCCGCCATTAAAAAAGCCAGAAGGATTAACACCTAACAGCAAGTCACTATCTTGAGTAAAAGCATCAGTGCCAGCCGCAGAACCTAGGTTTGTTGCATTCTCTGCACTACGGTTTGCCTGAATAACACCAACAACACCAATGTTTTTCTTAGTTGCTATTTGTTTAAGCAATCTGCTGACTTCCGTCAATTCTTTCCAATCACTGGAAGAATTTCCTGTGTATGACATAAAATACACACCATCTATACACAAGATGTCAGTATCTTCAGACAACAAACCTTCAACTTCTGTGACACGATGAACAGGACGCTTAACGATATTAAGATTCCTATTCTCATTGAGAAACATTCTTACGGCACTCAATCTTTTCATGTCATTTTCATTCAAACTTGAACTTCTCTTTTTGGTAGTGTCTACTCCAGCCATCTGTGAATATATTTTAAATGTTATATCTTCATAACGAATTTCATTACTAATTACAGTGACTTTGTGTCCCAACAAAGACCACCGTACAATCAAATCTAAAAGTAAAGTCGTTTTCCCTGAACCTGGTCTTCCAAAAATATAACACAAGTCCCCTTTCGAGATTCCACCACCATTAGAGTCAATCGTTGGGAATCCAGTGTCAAAAGTAATTTGTCTAGAAATGAAAGATGATATGTCATAATCTCCTGCATTAACTATCTCTGAAGTTGGAATTGATAATTTTTTTACTAGTTCTGTTAAATCGTTGTAAGGGTCAACACCCTCACTAATTGATTTACTTTTACTTATCAAAGTCTCACGAACAATACTATTCCGCCTAAATCCGATATCTTGCATATAAACATCATGCAGCGGGTCTGCACTTTTTACTGCAAGAAAGTCACTAAATTCTTTCTCAAACCTTTCTAACGTAGGTGAAACACCATATGTTCGATAATAGTTTGTTATCCATTCATTCCATTTTAATTCAACTTTTGTCAATAAATCTCTTGGAACATTCAATAGTAAATGCACGTCACCATCTACTAGACTAGACGTAAAAAGTTTGTTCATGAGACTTTTCTCCAGATATTTTTGGCTTCACCGTTAGTGCCAACATCGGCACTAATCAGATCATATTTGTTTAATTTCTGTGCAGCATTTACGTTCTTAGTCCAGAATGTCTTAAAAGGAAGAAGTCTTACAACATAATAATCTCCATTCCCTTTGTTTCTCTTCTCTGTTGAAGAGACAAAGCCAGCTGCACGATCCAACTTTGCCTCATGCTCAAAAAAACTTGTAAACTCACTATCAGGGATTCTAAACCCCATACTGGTAATCTGACGCTCAACCTTTGTCAACGACACAATATCACTCATATCTTCAATCAGATTGCTAACATCTCCCTGCAATCCATTGAAAGCGTTTGCAAGATACAGTTGCTTTTTCACTCTACTGTTAAATATCTTTTTTGGAACTTTTGACAAATCCTCAAATGAATTAAACTTTTTTACTTTATCTCTGTATTCTATAAATTCTTTCACTTGATTTTCACCAAAGTATTTTACAGCAGACAGTGGTGCAAACAACACTCCATTCTCAAAATACCATCTGTTCTTACTGATATTTATTTCTGGTGTTCTCACACTCACATGAAATGATGCAGCAATCAACCAGTCTTCTGCTCTATCTTTATCATTGTTCAACAGTGCAGCAAAAAACTGACCAGGATGATAAAGTTTGTACCATGCCATTCTGTAAGACAGAAAAGAGTAAGCCATACTATGAGACTTGTTAAAACCATATCGACCAAACGTAAAAACCTCTTTCCACATTTCGTCTACAATATGTCTTGCAAATCTAGTGTAACCACCAGACTTAAAAGTGTTCTCAAGATTTCTAATCTTTCCCTCCCACACTGAATCTCCAGGCTTTCCCTTACTGATAATTTTTCTAGCATTATCTGCTTCAGTTAGATTTCCACCTGTCATTAGCGCAACAATTGCCATTACCTGCTCTTGATAAACAATCACACCATATGTCTCTTCAAGAATTTTATCAATTTCAGGAATAATCTTTCTTGGCTTTCTCTTATAATCAGGATAACGTTCAGCCATTCCAGAATCTAGTGGCCCAGGACGATAGAGAGCATTTATTGCAGACAAGTCAGAAATAGAAGTTGGCTTAACTTTTACAGTCAATTCTGCAATACCTGGAGAACCAGAGAACTGAAAAATACCATCCATATTCTTTTTCTGAAAGACTTCAACAAAAACTCTCTCATCGTCCATAGAAATAGAATCACTTTTGATTCCTGTTGTCTCTTCACATTCAGCAAGAATTGTAAGTGCAGAAACACCGAGAATATCATATTTTACCAGACCAATTGCACTCAACTGTCTGGCCTTAATTCCTTCCGTCCATGCCACCTTATCGTTCTCAATCGGCACTTGCCGACCGTTCGTTACAACAACACCACCAGCATGCTTTCCACAATGTCTGACCTGACCGTCCATTATGTCGTATGCTTTTTGTGCATCATAAACATCAAAATCGAATTCTTCACCTTCTGAATCAATGATAGACTTACAAGCACTAAAAAACTTTTCAAGTTGCTTTTCAGACTGATTGTCTGAAGTTTCATTCACCAACCACAATGGAACTTTAAAAAACCGTCCAAGGTCTCTGATAAGGCTTGAATGACTGTATGTTGAATAATTTGCAATTGGCAGTGCTCCCCACTTTTCTTTTGCATAATCAACAACAATATCTCTTTTTTCAGATTCAACGTCTAAGTCAAAATCTGGCATGTCAGACCGACTTGCATCCAGGAATCTTTCAAACATCAAACCATACTTGACCGGATCCACCCCAGTAATACCGAGCAAATAGAGAAAATAACTTCCTGCACCAGACCCCCTTCCAGGGCCAACCTTAATGTTCTTCTCTTTACAGAAAGAGAGAATATCGTAAAGGATTGCAAAATAATCTACAAAACCCTTCTTCTCAATTACTCCAATCTCATATTCCAGTCTTTTATTGTGTTCTTTACAATTACTTCTAGCAATCTCAATTATGTTAGTTTCTTCTACTTTTGGAAGTGAAACTTCACCAGAAAGACTGAAACTCTCAAACCTTTCAGCAACCTTAATTGTGTTGTCCAACAGTTGCTCAAGCAAATCACTTCCTGCAACACGCTTAAGGTATTCTGTCGCAAGCATTTCTTCTCTAGTTTTCAACCACAGTTGTTGACTAGCATAATCAAAACCCTTTCTTGAAATACAAGAAACACGGTGCGCCTTATAATGCTCTTTCTTTACAAAGTGCGTGTCATTTGTAAGAACACAAGTAAGACCAAGCTTTTCAGCAACATAACTTGGACGGTGAAAGTTGTCTACTTCACACACACCCATAATTTCAGCAAACAATCTCTCACGACCAAAAATGTCATACAACTCAGATACAAACTTCAATCCATCTGCTACTGTACCATGATACAGTGGGCTTGCAATACAGCCTGTCAAGACAGTCAAACCCTTATTGTACTGACTAAGCATATCCATCGTTACAAGAGGAAAACCCCTGTCTTTGTTTTTGTGTGCTTCATTGTTCAGAGAAATAAGATTGTTGTACCCCTCTTGATTGTTAGCAAGGACAGTCAAATGACCACGTTTTCCATATAACATGTAAATCTCTACACCAAAAATGGGTGTGATTCCATGTTCAATTGCAGCACTCCAAAATGAAACGTGACCTCCTGCTGTACCGTGGTCTGTGATGGCCAAGTGAGAAAAGCCAGAAGCTTTTGCATATTCCATCATAGATTCAATTCTACCCAAACCATCTGGGCTGTACTCTGTATGCAAGTGGAGGGGTACATATTGATTCATTTAATTTCCTCCATAACCCTTTTATCAAGGAAACCACTGTTGACAGGAATAATTTTAACTCCTGCTATATTTTCAATGTTGTATTCTTCAAACTGTCTTCCGCCATATATTTTTCTCAGATAATCAATTCTAGCCACAAGATTTTTATACTTGTTTGTTTGAATAATCATGTTGAAATAAACAGAACAAACTTCAACATAACCATTCATACAAAAATGTTCCCATATAATGTCACCGTATTGTGAAATAATGTGTGGCAATTTTGTGTCTACCGGCCAAGGCAAAACAAAGATTGTTTTGTGTTCCGGTTTGAAAGAAGGTTTGTTTTTTTCATAAGTTTCTAGTCCACACAATTTGCAACTTTCAATTGGTAACAGCATTCATTTTCACCTTAATTCTTTCAAAGTTTCTCTGATTCTTCCAACGATACATCGCATCAACTTCATTTTCATTCATATCCAGCAAAGCAAAAAGTTGCAAAACAAAATGCCAAATGTCAATCACTTCCTCTTTAATCAATAGCTTGTCAAACGATGGACTTTTCCAGGGCTTCGTAGAATCTTTTTCATAATCTACAACCTCCAATCCCTCGTCAATCAAAGCCAAGACTGTAATCAGCAACAGTCTTTTAAGTTCAACTTCATCACTATACTTTGCACCAACAGCATCCATCAATCTTTTTTGTAGTTCAATGTGTTCGTTGATCATACCCATCTTTTTATATTTACCTCCGATAATTGTTTGTTGATTGCGTACAAAAGTAATGCGATAGCATCGCTCTCATCGTTGTTTTTAAGTGTAACGTAAGTAGAAACCAACATAAATACTTGCTCTTTGTTCTTTGCAAACAAGTGTTTTCTTGGTATTTTTGTCTGCACAAAGATTGGTTTTCTGCTTGAAGAGTAAATAACAAAACCAGTTTTTAACAATAAAGACCTTACAGTCTTTGCATTCCTAAAGAAATTTAACTCTTCAACATAGACCGTACAATCTTCAGTAATGATTTTATCAATAAACTCTTTATGCTCAAATTGACTTCCCTTTATGCTTGAAAAGAGGACGTTGCTTGAATCAAATGTCCAAGCAACGCCCATATTCGTAGCGTAATCTATCGCAAGAATCACAAAAGTTCTGCTGAATTTCCAACACCGAATAACGTCATCAATTCCTCTTTGCTATTCACCTCTCCATTCGAGCAACGAATCAAATACTCCCAAACTTCATTCTCAGTGTCAAACAAATTCATCTTGGTAATGATCTCATCCAAAGGCGGAACAGAATTCATAAGCTCACTCACAATCTCTGTGTCAACCTTCACCTTCGGTGCAGGAATAACAGACCATGCAGAATTACCAGCCTTAGAAATAGAAATTACGTTACCAGTAATGTCATTGCTTGCAGCAAGATTGATCAATTGTTTGTAAAGTGCCTGACTTGTAACCTGCCACATGCAAGTCTGCCAAACGTCTTCCTTTTTGACACCGACATAACAGATTGCCAAGAAACTGTTCTTTAACTCTGGTGCAAGAACATTGCGTGGGTCATCCTTCGTATCAAGTGAAACATAAGAAAAATTCATCGGGTAAGCTTTACCAAACTTAGCATTCTTAAACCCTCTTACCATCTTTCCAGAACTAACCACATTTGCACCAGGATTATCAACATCCCACTGAGACAACATTACCACAAGATTCTGTCCAGCGTCCGTAGGACGCCAGTAAGCAACATTAGAATCGGTAGGCATGGAAGAGATAGAAATTCGATTGCTTGTCATAGTTTTTTTCCTTTCAATTAAGACTTTTAATTACTTGTTGAACAAATTGTTTTTTGTTCAAAACTAAACAGTTGTTGTCATTACCATAAATGAAATTGTTTGCAATCAGTGCTTTACTGTCAATTGACAAGCTGTGCACTGAAATTCCATCTCCTCTCACAAGACTGACGACATTTTTTGTGTAAGTAAGAATGTCTTTGTCACCAACCTTAAATCCCATACTTGCGTCTAGTTCTGGAAAGACTTCAGCCGGAAGACCGTCTGAAATAACAATCAGAATTTTGTCACCAACCTTTCTACTGAACTGTCTAGACATTGCTATGATGGCCGTAGCGTCTGCGTTACCGTTTGCTATCGCAAGTGCTCTCTCCAACACTGCACTAATTTTACTATGAAACCCTGACTTTGTCAAGGGTTTGGAGAAAGAAGATAGTGTGAAGATTGTCGGGTTTGGCCTTTGCAGGCCAGTAACGTTTGTCGGCAATCCTTTGTTAATTGTCGTTGAATGCCCGTAGCAAGCAACCGGAACTCCACTATCCAAAAAAGCATTATACAATCCACCCAAACAAGATAGAGCAAATGACATTTTTGTCGTTCTTGGCTGTCCTTCAATTCCAACCAACATTGAACCAGAAAAATCTACAAGGATTATAACTTCAGGCTTTCCCTTACCTGAATTGTTGCCTTCAAAAGTCTGCACACCAAAAATGTTACCCTGATTGTAGTGGGCAAGATTAGTTATTTTCCTTCCTGTGTAAGCAGGTGGACCCTTTACTGACCGCACAGCAGACTTGCAGTCTTGAATATAACTTACTTCACGAAAATCTTCAATTTCAACCAAAAGAGAAGAAGGATTGTTTGTAACGTTCTGAAAAGTAAGGAATGCATTATTGTTTGTTGGAGACTGAACAATCTCTTCCACTTTCAAAGCAACCTTCGTTTCGATAGCACTATAAACTTCCAAACCTTTAGCAAGAACTTTCTTTGGAGTATCCTCTTTCTTTTCTTCTTCAAAGAAGGGAAGAAGATCCAAGACTTGCCCAACAAGCTCAGACCTTTCTTCAACACGATGTTTCATTTTTACAGATTGCAACAAATCATAAACTTTACGTTCAAAAGGACTGACAGTTGTAACAGGATATTCTCTGCGTTTCCATGTTGCAAACAAATCTAAAAATTTTTCAGTTTCATCTTCTGTTTCTGGTTGCTTTCCATCACAATGCCGTCTACAATCTTCAATCCATGAATCAGGAAAAAGACATTGGTTTTTAAGTGACAAGAATTCTTTTGTGTAGGAAAACATGTCTTGAAGACGGTCTTCTATAAAGATGTCTTCAAAAATGTTTGCTACAATACTTGCGTTCTTGTTTCCTTTATGTCTTGCTGGAACAATCTTTTCCATTCCATCTTTATCAGACCAACGCAAGTGTGCAACTTCATGCAAAATTGTTCCAGTAACAATTACAAGCCTTTCGTTCCAAGTGAATGGTTGAAGAACTTCATGTTCACCATAAAAATAATCTTCATCAACTATAATTTCTTTTGTGCTTATGTTTGCCGAAGCAAACTGTCCATAATCCTTAACAGTCTTTACAGACCTGACATGCTTTGGGTCAAGCACATCTTGAATAATTGACTTGAAATTTCTTACAACCTCTTTGAAATTTCCTTTTGTCACAGGCAAAGTCGAATACCATCCACCCATATCACCTCCCTTAAAATTAAAACAAAAGTTTTTCAGTTGACTCTGTTATTCCATGTGTACCGAGTATGTCGGTAAGCATTCTTTTATCGTTAATGTCAATATGACTTAAACAAGACATAAACGCACTACGAATTGAAAAACCAAAAACACAAGCATGACTGACTGCAATTCCAAGTCTGGGAGAAAAGTCAATGCTTGAATTTTCACCAAAAGTCTCTCTCAAATGAAACAACACTTTCACAATAGTGTCCGCTACATTTTTGCTTACTCCCGTTCTTGAACAGTAAATCTTACTTTCAACATCAGAAGGAATCAATCCAACCTTTGCTACATAATTCATTCTGTTCATCAACGCACTGTCACTTTGGAAAGTACCAGTAAAGCGACTTCCAATGTTTGCCGTAACCACAAATAATGTTTCTGGTGCAACATTATATGTTGTTCCATTATAACTTGCACTTCTTGTGTCGTCAAGTAACGGAAGTAAGGGATTCAAGACGTTAGGGTAAGCTCTATTGATTTCGTCCAATAAAATAACATGTCCACCTTGCTTAATTGCTTTAGCAAATGCTGTTTCAGTAAAGACAGTGCTTCCATTAACAAGACCCAGAGAACCAAAAATTTCTTGTGGTTCAGTAATCAAAGAAATATCTACTTTCAAAAATGGCTTACCAAGCTTTTCTGCAAGCTTAGAAGCAAGTGTTGTTTTACCATAACCAGAAGGGCCAACAAGTAAAATGTTTCCATATCCTGTTTTTTCAACAAGACTTGAAACAAGATACAAGGCATGGTTGACTTCCTTTTCAACATGGAAGTATTCTTTTTCAACTTCAACTTTTTCCTGCTTTTCAACAGGAATAATGTCAACATCATTTGAAACGATCAATCCAATTCTGTCAATAACAGACGCACGACAAACTTTATTTGAAGCACTGTTTACAGCTTGAACAATTATATTTGCTTCTTCAAGTGTGAATGGAATCTTTTGAATTTCTTCCGGGTCAGTTCTCAAAAACAATCTTATTCCAGGTGATTGAAGGTTGGAAGGAAGTTTTTCAACAATACTTTCAACAGCATGATTTTCAATTCTACCACTATGAATCTGAATGTAATAGTTGTCTCTGTCTGTCATTTTGATACCTATTTTTTTCCTTTTATTTCTAACACTGATTGTTCCTTCTGGAACAGAAAACTTAATAATTAAACCTTTTGGAGTTTCTTTTAATTTTAACAAAGATTTATGATAAAATGGAAAAGTTTTATCTAACGGTAAATAGGTATCAGTTTTAGGATTAAAGATAAAAGTTACATAAGTTAGTGTATTGTTTATGTTAAGCATAAGATCGTTTACCATCCTTTCTTGATGTTATAAGTAGTATACACTAACTTATGTGGTTTGTCAAGGGTTTAGATCAAGCAACTTCCTCCAACGCAAGCCATAGCTTGTGAGCCTGAAGTGCTGTCATAACCAGTCTCAAAACGCCAAAAGTCTTCAAAGTTAACTGTAGGAAACTTACTAACAAGATCATTATATTTTTCTTCAGTAATCTCTTCATACGGTGCTTGCTGATACTTGTGGTCATTTTCTAAAAATGAAACACCACTCAAGTATTCTTGGTTTGTATAACAAAAAGATTGGATTGTAGGAATCTCATCTTTTTTGTAGTGAATTGTAACAGAAGGATTGTGTTCTGTCCAATTCTGTTTTACTTTCAACCATACTTGAAGTTGTTGTAAAGCACTTGCTGAAGTTTGGTACATATTTACACCATCTGGAGATTTAATGGGAAAATCAAAGACAACAGTCTTTACGTTATCCCATGTTTCTCCTATTTGTGGTTCACAACTGACACCACTAAAAATCAACCATTGTGCAACAGGATTATTGTATTGCAATCTAATTCTACGAATGTAATATGGTGACCATCGTGGATGAACACCAGGGCTAGTATTATACAACACACTTGTATTACCATCTGGTTTGACACAAGTAACAGCAACAGACTTTCCAATTCTCATTTTTTCTGCCCATATAGCATTCGTATCAATCGCAATCTGTTTAAGTTCTTTTAAAAACTTTTCATTCTGCAATAATTGATTGTCCATAATTCCAGAAAGACTTACACCTAACAATCTTTCCTCTTCACAGTTTTTCTTAAAGTCAGGATGAATGTTATTAAAGTTTGTTATTGAACTTTGGATTGTTCCAATAACAGTTGCAATCTTAACTTTATCTCGAATAACATCTTCACTATCTTCACTTCTAATGATTGCTTGAGACAAATTGCAAAACTGTCTTGGTCTCAAAACAATCTCTCCACAAGGGTTTGTTCCCATTCCAAAAACTAGAGAGCGTCTTTCTGGTGCTGTCGTTCTCAAAGAATACCGTGAAAAAATTCCTGGTTCTCCAAACCCAGAATCATGCATTGTTTGAATAATGTCATACATTTTCTTTCTTGAAAGCTTATCATCAATCACACCAGAAATGTTTGCATATTGACGTTGAATGTTGTCTTTGTACCATTCACCGGACTTTGCTTTCAACATAAATTCATCATTAAAATCAAAGATAGTAATCATTGCAGAACGACGAACACCACCACTAACAATTGCACCTGCAATATGACAGGCAATATCAAAACAATCGATAGAACGAATTTCTTGTCCTTGTCGACTCTCAATTACTTTTGCAATCTGTTTATGTGCTTCCATTAGTGGTTCTGGCCCACTGGCCCTGCCACCTCTTGTCTTCAAGGGTGTACCTGTTGAACGAATAGCACTATAATCAAAAATAATACTATTACCTTCCATTTTATGTTCAATCAAAAACTGAACACTTTCCGCCCACGATTCAATCTCATCTCTGATTCTAAAAGAGAAAGCGTTTCCAGTTTTTTCACTGACTTTACCAAAAGATTGAACGTAATGATTTTCAACACTGAATCCAACACCACAACCAAGACCCAAAAGCAAAGTTAGATCATGAAAGTCTTTAGAAGATTCAAGTGGCAAAAAAGAACAATTATAAATACTTTGTTCAAACTTATCCGCTGCAGGGCCTGCAACGGCCATAAGTCTCATAGAGGGAGTAACACTCCCTTCAAGAATGTTTTTGTAGAGTAAATCATATGCTTCACTACGAGATTCATGTGGAACACGACCCACTAAAAAATTTACAACCCTCTCAACAGTCTCTTCCCACGTTTCACGTCGATTAAGATCGTAATTCCATCTTGAATACTTATCCAGGTATTGAAGCTTTGTAAGTGTTTCTGTTGGATTCATTTGTTTTCTCCTTTTTCAATCAGACTTTGAAGTTCAATCTTTTTATCATCCGGCACTGAAGTCATACAATTTTTTAGTGTTCTTACATAAAAATCTCCTCTATTTTTGAATGTTTGTTCTTTTAATTTTATTGCCTTATTTTTCATTGAACTCATCATTGAAACACTCATAAATCTTGTATCATCATTCCAACATCTAGCTTTAAAATTACAAAAAGTACACTGAGAGTTTTCACTGAATCCATCTGGCCTAGATGGTGGAAAATTAGAATTAAATGTAACAAGACTCAAAAAGACTTTATCAATCTCTTCTTCATGTTTATCTGGATCAAACGCAAAAACTTTAATCAATGGTGTTGGATCTGGATAATCTTGAACTTTACGAGAAACATAAATAACATACGCATCCATTCCACTAAAAGTGTAATATGCTGCTGTTTGTGCAGCATGCTCATCTTTGATCTTAGATGGAATTGCTGTACATGTTTTAATCTCAAAAAGAGATGGAATTCCATTAGCATTTAACGCAATCATATCAATATATCCACCTAGTTCAACATTATCTGGTGTGGGCAACATTACTTGAGAGCCAAGTAAAGCATTATTTCTTTCATATGCTTTAACAATCTCTTCTTCTACACCATTACCAATACCTTGATACAATTTTGTTACAGCAGCAATTATTCCATTGTTTGTAGTGTTACCACTAAACCAGTTTGCTGTAGGACAAAAGCCTGCTTTACTAGCAATCACTCTATGTCTAGGTTTATATGTTATTTGTTCTGTTAAATAGATATTTAATCTATTTGTTTCTTCATTCTTTTTATCTAACTTACTACCTATATTAACTCTCATAATAATTCTCCTATTGTTAATCCTGTATACTGTTTAATCAATTTATGAGTAACAGTATTACATTTTAATTTATTGTATATTCTTTGTTTTTCTTTCTTTGATTGTTTATTAAATTCTATATCTGTAAAATAAGATTCTTCTTCAATAGATGTATTTTCATCTAATGTTGAAAATACTAAATTTTTTAATATTGGATCAAGATTATCTACATTACTCATTACTAACAATAAAATATCTAACCAATCTTCATTGTATAAACTTTCTATTTCTATTGAATTAGGAATGTTAATTATACTACAATATAAATTATATTGTTCTACTGTAGGATAAACATAATATACTCTATTAAATTTACTATTAAACAATAAATTACTTACAAAGAATGAATGAATATATGTTATTCCTTCTTTAGAGAATAAACATACTTTACTATTATGATCTACTAGTAACTTTCCACAGTTATTACAATACATTGAATGTTATCCTTTCTATTGTTTAATACTTATATGTATATTATAATATACATACACTAGATGTTTGTTTATTCATTACTACTATAGTATAATCTATAATACATTCATTGTCAAATCTTAGATAGTATGAAAGGAATAATGTTTATGGCTAATGGTAAAGAACATTTGTTTGTTAATACAATAGTTGGTACTACATATGTTTTTACTTTTTACAATCAAGTAGAAAGAAACACTTTTTTGTATGTAACTATAGGAATGTTGATTGGTGGGCTGATTACGCCCGATTACGACCTAGAAACAATCTTGACAAAAGAGATGATAAAAAAAGTGCCAATCATAGGAAGATTGTGGTGTGCCTACTGGAAGCCCTATGCTGATAATTTTACACATAGGGGAGTAAGCCACGATCCTATAATTGGCACTCTTACAAGAGCAGTATACGGTTTTTGGTGGCTATTTGCTTTTTTTGATCCACCAGAAAAATTTATCTATTATGTTATGGTTGGATGGTACATACAAGACTTTTCACACTACATACTTGACCTTCCATTTTCTAAGTGGCTGAAAAGCCTTTTATAGCCGTTTTAAGCGTTCAAGTATGCGTTTTGGTGTATATGTACTGCAAAGCACCTTTCGTTCAATCTAGGGCCCTCTACGGGCCGTAGAAGGGCATTCTACGCTTGCTCTAAGACAGGCTGTAAACGCAACAGATCAAGTGGGGTCAATGTGATAGAAGAGATGTCTTCTTCAGTCAATCTTTCAAATTCTGCAAACACTGAATTATTCAATTCAATGATTTCAGACTCTTCATTATTTGACAGTTTTTGGACACATGCATTATAATCTTCTTGAAGTGTAGAGAGAGGCTTAATAAGCCTTACAAACTTTGCAGCAACCTTACCAGGCATTTTTTGTTCCATCACTGCATCAATTGCAGTAGAAAGGTTAAAGGCTTGAACGTATGTCAGATTTACTTTACTCATTTTTTATTCCTTTCATTAGTCGAACGGCATACTCAATCATTACACGCAATGACGTTGCGTCTGTTTTTGGATACAAGTTTTTGATGAAATTCATTACCCAATCATATTTTTCTTCTCCTCTTTTTTCACCTGGAAAAATTTGTTCTGCTGCATTTACAGCACGACTGACCCACCTTTCTAGTTCATTGTCAAAAGATTTTGTTCCGCCATAGCGGTCTTTGATAAACATCATAAAAATAACAATAATCACTGCAAAAACTGTAGGCATTAGATTGTCTGACATTTAGTTCTCCTTTTGTACATTAAAAACTACACACAATGTAGTGTGTAAATATATTATACCAATTGTTCTTGTCTAGCATACCTTCTGGTCAGAATGTTGATTGGTTTTTCAGAAATACTTTCAATCGGTGTTTCAAGCCATACATCGAACGATTGTAAAGTCTGACCCCAGTTGATCCAGACTTCCGGTGAAAATCCTGCTAACAGTTTTTCATCTTGGATTGCCTGGTCAATTAACGTTGGAATATCATTGGCATTCCACATCAATTTTAATGATTGTAATGTCGATAAAATAGAGCGTAGCTCTGGAAGAACTTTTGTCGTGACAGTAGAAACGATCTCAAATTCAGCGGGCAATTCTCCAACGATTGTTGGGTTTGGTGGATAGATTGGCATTTTGTTACCTCCTTATGGTGCGGTTGTTGTGTGTACCCATGTAACTCCAGTTCCAGTTAAATCTAGGTATTTATATCTAACTGTACCTGCATTGTTGAATTGAAAAATTAGTTTATCCCCTTTCATGTATACATTTAATTGTGTATTTTGAGTTCCTGCCGTAGGTGTACTAGTTTTTTCATAAAACCTAATTAAACCACCAGTAACATGAAATTCTCCATCTATAAACAAATCTCCTGTTGGATTGAAAGTAAATCTTTGAGTGTTATTGAAATTTAACTTAAAAACGTTTGAATATAATTCTAAACTTGCATAATCACTTTCAAACCTTGTATAACCAAATAATCTGTTTTTTGCAGTTGTATCTCCCGATTGAAGTAAAAATTCATTCCAAGTCAAAGCTGATGTTGTCCTAGTAATTAAGGATATTGCAGATTCTGATGAAGCGTTTACAGTCATCCAATGCATTCCTGGAGCAGTCGATGGTGAAGCACTAGGTGAAGGTATTTGAGAAGAACCATCAATCCAACCCCTTACAGTAGATGGTGCAGAATAAATTTCAAGTAATCCACCAAGTTGAAGATTTCCAGACAAAAACCCATTTCCATTTTGGTCAAATTTCCAGTTTGTGCTAGTGTTTTGTTGTATTGAATATACTCCAGTGATTGATTGATTATTCATTGTTAGTGTGCCATTTAATTGTGTAGTTCCGTTAGCTAAAAATACAGCATGGTCTGCTCCGTGATACAATCTTAAATCACTAGATGATCCTGGAATGTATAAAATCCAGTTAGCGTCTGCTGTTGCTGTTTTTAAATTTAATGCTGCTTGAAAATTTGCACTACCGTTTTCTATAGTAACATACTGGTTTGAGCCTGTTCCGTAAACATGCAATTTTGAACCGGGCCCCGTCGTCCCAATGCCGACGTTGCCGTTTGATGTGATGGTGAATCTATCACTTAACATTGTGTCGGAAACTGCTCCTCCACCAGATGCTATTGAAAAAGAAGAGCCTCTTCTACCTAATTGCCA
>Ga0172367_10001726_pt1 | contig 31042 bp, 22 predicted proteins | sample Lak10m_FD_114542 | JGI IMG/M metagenome (GOLD analysis project Ga0172367, IMG submission 114542) | Freshwater microbial communities from Kabuno Bay, South-Kivu, Congo - kab_022012_10m | ecosystem: Environmental > Aquatic > Freshwater > Lake | place: Democratic Republic of the Congo: South-Kivu...
CTATATTGACGAAGCGGTCGCTGCTTTCGGAGAAAACGGCGTTGATATTGCGGGTATTGGGGCGGTATCGGATATACCAGGAGTTGTCCTGTAGGCAATCGGAGCGTCGTTTGGAGAGGAGGTACTGGATCCCGTCGGTTCCGGCCATTCGAAAATAGAAGGCAATCGTGAAATCTTCGGTATCGAATTCGTCCTTTACCGGGCCGACGAGTCGGGTAAGGTATAGTCGGTCGCGGATCGACAAGGCATCCTGGAACACCCCACATGCGTATTCAGGTTTATGGTTTAGGAATCCGGTATTCGCTGTATTTCCGGTAGCATCATTTACCGACTGGTCAAAAGGATAGTAGGCGACCAGGCCGATGGTGGTTTGGGCGTTTAGGGAAGCTATGCAGAACAGCGCTACGAGAAGGAGTTGATTTTTCATGCAACAGTAGTGGTTTTCAAAAAAACGATTAGGACGGGGAGTTATTTTTAAAGGGGGTGTACAAGGGGTCCATGGCGTAGTCTTTGAAATCAGGGGTTAAATGTAGGGAGGAAGTATATACCTGGAAAGCGTTTTAGTGGGGTTTATGCGCTGAAATAGGATGAAAGAAGAAATTCTGTAGCCAGCGGAGGATAAAATAAAAAAGTGAGCACCCCTGGTCATTAAAATGGATGCCGACCGATTGAGCCGGGCATGATTGAGCGGTATCGGGAAGTCGAAGGAATAGAGAGTATAAAATAAAGCGGCATAGATTCAGCGAACATCTTTGTCAAAAGGTGGCTATGTGTTCAAAATTCTTAAATTTGGGTCTTCATTGATTAGGTCAAAACTATGGCAAAGAACGATACAAAGGAGATGTCTTTTTTTGAACATCTGGAGGAATTGCGTTGGCATATCATGCGCTCTCTGGTAGTAATAACAGTGGCCGGAATTGTGCTGTTTATCTTTCAGGATTGGTTTTTCAAACAAGTTATCTTCGGTCCGACACAGAAAGACTTTTTCTCCTACCGGGTTATTTGTGAGTTGTCTCAGTATTTTGGGTTTAGTGATAGTATGTGTTTTACGCCACCGGATTTTAAGAAGCAGGCGATTGGTTTTGGGGAGGCGTTTATCACGAGTGTGAGCCTTTCTTTCACCGCGGGTTTTATTTTTTCTTTTCCCTACGTTTTTTGGGAGTTGTGGCGTTTTATCAGCCCGGGTTTGTACGATGGGGAGCGCAATGCGGCTCGTGGGGTCGTATTTATATGCTCCTTGCTTTTTATGCTGGGTGTAGGATTTGGATATTATGTTATTGCTCCGTTTGCCATTAACTTTCTGGTGGGATATACGATTCCGGGGGTAGAGAATACCCCGACACTGGATTCATATATTAGCTACATGACCATGTTTACGTTGCCGATGGGTCTGGTATTTGAGCTGCCGATTGTGGTATTTTTTCTGGCTCGGGTTGGTTTACTGGGGCCGGATACGATGCGGCAATTCAGAAGACACGCGGTGGTGGTAATATTGATTGCGGCGGCTTTTTTGAGTCCGCCGGATGCGGTCTCGCAGATGTTGATTGCTATTCCTTTGTTTGGATTATATGAAATAAGTATTCTAGTTGCCGCACGGGAGGCCCGTCGTCGGGCAAAAAGGGAGGAAGCAGAAGAAAGAGAGGCAGCGGCTGAAAATTAAAATGATGGAAAGAGTTTCAAGTAACCTGACTTTATTCTATAAGGTATTTGTGCCGGTATTCTGGATTGTATTTTTCGGATCATTCAGCGCGGCGGTGTTATTGAGCCCGGAAGATTCAAAAGGAGAGGTCTTGGATTGGAAAATGGGGTTGGGTATCGGCTTTTTTTTCATAAGTGGGGTAGTCTTGCTTTATTTCACGCTCATGCAGTTGAAGCGGGTTGAAATGGGGGAAGGTTTTATTTATGTGACGAATTATTTCCAAAACTATCGCTATCCGTACCACAATGTGGAACGGATAGAAATTAGTACGTTTTTATTTGTCTCGGTAGCCTCTGTTTATTTGAAGGTGCCGGGGCGTTTTGGAAAAAAAATTCTGTTTGCCCCGGCGATGGGAAGGTTGAAAGAGCGGTTGCCCCAGGATTCAGCGTTTCCGGTTATTTGGAACGCAGGCGAATGAATGGGCAGATGATTTCCTCCAGGGAGATGCCGCCGTGCTGAAAGGTATTTTTATAGTAATTGTTGAACTGGTTGTAGTTGTTTGGGTAGAGGAAAAAAGAATCCTCTTTCGCAAAGATATAGCTTGAGCTCACATTGGGGCGGGGAAGTTTCGCCTGCGCAGGGTCGCGCACTTCAAACACATTTTTCCGCTCGTATTGGAGATTTCTGCCGGATTTATAGCGCAGGTTGGTGGTTGTCTCGCGGTCGCCAACTACTCTGGTCGGTGTGTTCACCCGGATAGTACCATGGTCTGTAGTAACAAAAAGCTGGATATCTTTTTCTGCCAGGCGTTTGAGCGCAGACCATAGGGGGGAGTTTTCAAACCAGGAGCGGGTGAGGGAGCGGTATGCTTTTTCATCCCCGGCGAGTTCTTTTAGCACTTCCATTTCCGTACGGGCATGGGATAGCATGTCGATGAAATTGTACACGATAACGGTGAGGTCGTTGTTGAGTAGGTTCAGTGCGTTATCTTGCATTTGACGCGCGTGGTGTACGCTGGTGATTTTAAGGTATTCCCATTTCAACTCCTTGCGGAAGGTTTTCTTGATGAGTTCGCCGAGTAGAGCGTCTTCGTATAGATTTTTGCCTTTCTCCTCGTTGTCGTTGACCCACCAGGTGGGGTGTGCCCGTTCAATTTCCGTCGGCATCATACCGGCGAAGATGGCATTTCGGCTATACTGAGTAGAAGTAGGAAGGATGCTAAAGAAAAAATCTTCTTCTTCCATTCGGAAGGCTTCGCTCAGAATGGGTTCGATAATACGCCACTGGTCATAGCGCAGATTGTCCAGCAGCAGGAAAATGGTTGGTACGCCGGATTCAATTTTTGGAAAGACCTTAGACCGCAGTAGTCGGTTGGACATAACAGGCCCTGATTCATTGTTTTGTACCCATCCCAGATAGTTATTGGAAATAAATTTGCCGAAAGCGGCATTGGCCTCGCGTTTTTGCATGAGCAAAATTTCGCCCATCTCCGTAGAGTCTGAGCGGTCGATTTTTATTTCCCAATTGATTATTTCCCGATAAACCTCTACCCACTCGGTATAATCCAGCCCGCTGTCGATTTTCATAACGATTTGGCGAAACTGTTGCTGGTAGTCGGAAGAAGTTTTATCCCGTACCAGCCGCTTGTTGTCGATGATTTTTTTCAGGGTGAGCAGAATCTGGTTGGGATTGACTGGCTTGATTAGATAATCTGTAATCTGTGAGCCGAGTGCTTCCTCCATCACCGTTTCAGCTTCATTTTTTGTAATCATGACTACCGGAAGGTTGGGGCTCATGGCTTTTAATTGCGCGAGCGTTTCCAGCCCGGTTATACCCGGCATACTTTCATCGAGAAAAACGATATCAATGGCTTTGTTGGTTTCGCATATATCCAGGGCATCATGTCCGTTCGATACTGGAATAACGGTATATCCTTTATTTTCGAGAAAAAGTATTTGGGCCTTTAGGAGTTCGATTTCATCATCTGCCCAGAGGATAGTAATTTGCTCCATAGTGGCGTATTTTGGATTGGTTTTGATGTGTGAATGCTTACCGGTTAAATATCCGGCATTTTTATGGATTCAATCAGCGTTATGTCAATTAAGTACTTTTTTCGGTAGTTTATTGTTTAACTCGAACGACATTATACATTTCTTCCACAGATTTTGTGCAGCAGGGGAGGCTCAAAGATCAGGCCAGCGATAGGTATGGTTTTTAACGCAAGCACCCGTTCAACGGCACAAAACCAATGGTCGCCTGGTATGAACACCTATTAACAGAATCACCATGCATGGCACGCGAAAAAATTTTTAATGACCCGGTCTATGGTTTTGTGGCGGTTCCGTATGGAATCATTTTCGAGTTGATAGAACACCCCTATTTCCAGCGCTTGCGCCGGATCAAGCAGGTGAGCTTGTCGCATTATGTCTATCCGGGCGCTTTACACACCCGGTTTCATCATGCGCTGGGTGCCTATCACCTCATGACGCAGGCTATCGCCGTATTGCGAAGCAAAGGGGCGGACATTACAGAGGAAGAAGCGACGGCCGTGTCGATTGCGATTTTGTTGCATGACATTGGACATGGCCCTTTTTCCCATACGCTGGAGAATACGCTGATTCGGGTTTCGCATGAGCGTATTTCCATGCTCATGATGGAAAAATTGAATACCGTGTTTCATGGACAGCTCGACATGGCCATCCGTATTTTCGACAATACGTATCCAAAAAAGTTTTTGCATCAGCTCGTGTCCGGTCAGTTGGATATGGATCGAATGGATTACCTGAGCCGCGACAGTTATTTCACCGGTGTATATGAAGGTGTGATTGGTTATGACCGCATCATCAAAATGCTGGCGGTACACGACAATGAGCTGGTTGTAGAGGAAAAAGGGATTTACTCGATTGAAAAATTTCTGATTGCCCGTCGGCTGATGTACTGGCAGGTGTATTTGCACAAAACGGTCGTTTCGGCAGAGCAGATGCTCGTACAAACTCTTCGTCGGGCCACCGCAGTGTTGCGTAGTGGGCTCCCCTTATATTGCCCGCCTAACCTCGCCTACTTTATGGCCAACGATGTGACGGCGTCTGATTTTGAAACCGACCGCGATCACCTATTGGACGCTTTTGCGTCGTTAGACGATTACGATGTTTTTTCTGCGGTGAAATCCTGGATGTATTCGGAGGATGCGTGTTTGGCTTTTTTAGCAAAAGGCTTAATCGACCGCAAGCTATTCAGGTTGGAGTGGTCGAACCAGCCTTTTTCTCCGACCCGGATTCAAGACGTGCGAAAAAAGCTAGCGGGCTGGTGGCGAGGACAGGAGGAAGACCTCGACTATCTGCTGATTCATGGCGCTGAGCGAAATAGTGCATATAATACAGTAAATGAAGAGATTAAGATTTTGTATAAAAACGGAGAGGCGGGGCCTATGTCAAAGAGTGAAGATTTCGAGTTACACAGCCGGGTGGTGACGAAGTATTACCTCGCGTATCCAAAGGAAATGGGGGAGCATAGCCAATCGATATAAAAAAGAGACGCCATTCCGGAGTGCTTTTTTATTGGGCAGGTTCGGGATGGCGTCTCTTTGGATGCGCGTGGGAGGAAAGCGTTATCTACACCATGCCAATTTTAGTTCCATCTGGAATATAGGCATGTTTGCGTAGGACGACAATCCCGTCGCGGATGCAATAGGTATCGGATTCGGTATCGCGTAGCAGTGGACTACCCTTGATAACCACATTGTTGCCCACGCGGCAATTCTTATCCACGATAGCATTTTCGATATAGCAATCTTTCCCAATCCCCATGGGTGCCCCATGGCGACGTTGCTGGATATCATCAACGGATTCGTAGAAGTCAGCGCCCATTACAATAGCGCTGTTAATTTCGGTCCCTTCCCCGATGCGGGAACGGATACCGATGACGGCGCGGTCAATTTTCCGGGCATGGATTATACAGCCCTCTGCCACGATAGCCTTATTCAGAAAGGTGCCGTATATTTTGGAAGGAGCCAGCAGGCGCGGACGTGTATATACAGGGTTGTTTCTATCGAAGAGATTGAATTCGGGAAGGGGATCGGTGAGCGCAATATTAGCTTCAAAGAACGAACGGATGGTTCCGATATCTGTCCAATAGCCATCATAGGGAAAGCTGGCAACTTTGTAGTTTTTGGAGATAGCATCCGGGATAATTTCTTTGCCGAAGTCCACGGCATCGATATTGTCGGAAAATAGCTTTTTGATGATTTCTTTTGAGAAAACATAGATTCCCATAGATGCGAGATACACCTTGCCGGACTGGCGGAGTTCATCCGACACGGCAGATTCCCAGGCGGGGAGTACCTCTGCTTTCGGTTTTTCTACAAAATTTTCGATAAACCCATCCTCATCCACTTTTAGAATTCCAAATCCGGGTGCATCGCGGTCAGTGACGGGAATAGTGGCAATCGTGAGGTCTGCCTGCTGGGCAATATGGTACTTGGCGAGGGCTTCGAAGTCCATTTGGTAGAGCTGATCGCCTGATAAAATGAGCAGGTAGTCGTATTCGTGGTTGTTGAGGTGGTGCATAGATTGCCGGACGGCATCGGCAGTCCCCTGAAACCATTGATCGCTCTTGGGCGTCTGTTCGGCAGCCAGAATATCCACAAAGCCATGGCTGAACATGTCGAAGTGGTAGGTGTTTTTGATGTGCTGGTTGAGCGAGGCGGAGTTGAACTGGGTAACTACAAACATGCGTTTCAACCCGGAGTTGAGGCAGTTGGAGATGGGAATGTCGATAAGGCGGTACTTACCAGCGATGGGTACAGCGGGTTTAGAGCGCTGGCTGGTCAGCGGAGCGAGGCGGCTACCGGCGCCACCACCTAGGATGAGAGCGATAATTTTAATCATTGTAAGCAGAAATTAAGTCAGTTCACGATATAGGTTTATGTAGGAATGGGCGGCATGTTGCCAGGAAAAATCGAGTTGCATAATGCGCTGCCTGACCTCCGACAGCTTGATGGGCGCGTGAAAAAGCTGATAAGCCTGCCATACGGCCTGGTGCGCCTGATTTCGTTCGAATGCATCGAATCGAAAACCGCTACCTTCCCAGGGGTTGTCGCGTAAGTCGCTCACGGTGTCTTTCAACCCACCGGTAGTGCGCACGATGGGTATGGTGCCATAGCGCATGGCATACATCTGATTCAGGCCACATGGTTCTACGCGAGAGGGCATGATGAGGAAATCAGAACCGGCGTAAAGCTGATGTGCCAGTCCTTCGTTGTACTCCAAAATCACGGAAACCCGGCCGTCGAACCGATTATTTAGATGGTATAATTGCTCGTGTAGGGCTGGTTCTCCTGTGCCTAGAATGAGGAAATTGACCGCCAAGCCACTTTGGATTACCTGCTCGATTAGGCCGGGAAGTAAATCGGCGCCTTTTTCACGTACGAGCCGTCCGATGAATGTTATGACGGGGTCTTCCGGATGAAAATGGAAGCGCTGGAGCAGCTCTTTTTTGTTGTTCAGTTTGAAGGAGTCGTTATCGGAGTCCAAATGGTGGGGCAGGTAAGAATCTGTTTTGGGATCCCACATCTGTGCATCGATGCCGTTGAGTATTCCGCGGCATTTATTCCATTCATGCTGAAAGAGCCAGTCTAAGCTACTGGATGAATGGGCGAGTTCCTCCATATAGGTTTGAGAAACGGTAGTAACCGACCACGCGCACTTGATGGCTGCTGCCAACGGGTTAATAGCGCCTTCCCACTCCAGCAGCCCACCGGCCTCTGGAGGAAAGTAGGGGAGGATGTCGGATTTTTCCCAGGACAGGCTACCTTGGTATTCCCCATTATGGATAGTAAAAACGGTAGGTATGTGAGCCAGTGATTGGTATTCCGGGCAGTGTGCCATCATAAAAGGGACGAGGCCGGCATGGTGGTCGTGGCAATGGATGAGGTCGGGTTTGTCCTCTACTCGGGAAACCCAGCGCAAAACCGCTTGTTGGAAGAATACAAAGCGTTCGGAATTGTCTGCAAACCATCCGCGGGCATCGCCATAAATACCCTGGCGGTCAAACTGCCCCGGCAGATGCACGAGATAGAGCGGAAATCCCAGCTCGTCGGCGTGTGCTTGTTCGATAGAAAAAGGGTAGTAATAGCCATTGCGCATATAGAACGCATCCGAAAACACGGTATGTGTACTCCGGTTTCTAATCCAAGGCAAGTCGTATTTGGGCATTACGACGGCAGAGGGTACGTTGGATTGGTTGAGGTACTTGGGCAAAGCCCCTACCACGTCGCCCAAGCCCCCTGCTTTTGCCGCTGGATAGCATTCGGCGCTGATATGCAGTACTTTCATTGGCGTTATTAAATTGCTTGTTTGTTAAATTTAGGCTAAAAAAATTAACAACTGTCAATTTGGGAAAAAATAATTTTTGGATTGTCACAAAAACAAAGAGCCGGTCAGGTTAGTGACCGGCTCTGTTTGTTCAGGCTTGTTTTTTTGCTCCGGCTTTGGTCGCTTGTTTTTTGGGGCGACTGTTGCCATACGAGCTACGCCAGATTTTTCCGCGCTTGCTGCGCTTATCTCCTCTGCCCATTTCGTGTAGGTTTTTTAGTGATAAGTGGGACAAATTTAGCGAATCCCAGTTAAAGTAGCTATTCCCGAATCCGGGTTGGATAAAAAAAATGTCTTAGCATGTATCTGCTATTTGGAAATCAGATAGTTAGAGTCGATGACTCCAGAGCCTCGGCGATGGTTCGGTCATTGGCTAAGCGGGGAACTTTATTCTGTCCGCCTAGCTTACCTTGTTTTTTCATAAACTCCCGGAAGGCATCCCGCTGGAGTGGGCGTATGCGAAGGGGCTGGAGGATTTTCCCATCGATGAGGTCCTGGTAATAGATGTTTTGGTGTACCATCTCCTGGTTGAGCCGTTGGCTAAACGCTTCCAAATCCTCTGGGATGGTATCAAATTCGACGAACCATTCGTGGTAAGGGGCACTTCCGTCGGGAGGATTAACCTGGGGTGCCACGGTGTATTCGACGACGCGGATATTGGTTTGTCGGCAGGTGGCGAGCATGGCTTCATCGACTTCTTTGCCGATGACGTGTTCGCCAAATGCAGAAATGAAGTGTTTAATCCGTCCGGTAACGCGTATGCGATAGGGGTTGAGGGATACAAACTCTACGGTATCTCCGATATTATACCCCCACAATCCGGCATTGCTGTTGACGATGAGGGCATAGTTTACACCTAGTTGTACGTCGCGCAGGGATACGCGCGGAGGGTTGGGCTGGAATACCTGGTCGGCCGGCACAAATTCAAAAAAAATCCCGGAGGAGGTATTGAGGAGCAGGCCGGCATGGTGCTGGCTATCCTGAAAAGCAAAAAAGCCTTCGGAGGCCGGAAAGGTCTCTACGCTGTCGATCCGTTTGCCAATCAGCTCTTCGAGTTTGGCGCGGTATGGTTCATAGTTTACGCCGCCATAGACGAAGACAGAGAAGTGGGGAAAAATATCGGCGATACGGGATTTTCCACTTCGTTGAATGAGTCGTTCGAAGTACATCTGCACCCAAGGGGGGATGCCGCTGATGAGGCCCATCTTCTGGTGCAGGGTTTCATCTACGATCCGGTCCAGCTTGGTTTCCCAATCATCGATGCAATTGGTTGCATAGCTTGGCAGTTGGCTAGCTTTCAGCCAAGCAGGAATGAGGTGGTTGGAAATACCGGAGAGTCGGCCGGTAGGTATTCCGGCTACCTCTTCCAGTTCTGGGCTACCGGATAAAAAGATGACTTTCCCGTCGAGCCACCCGCCATTTCCCGTTTGGGCAAAATAGTTGAAGAGGGCGTTGCGCGCCGTTCCGAAGTGGTTGGGTAAACTGTCGGAGGTGATGGGGATATATTTTACTCCGGAGGTCGTGCCGGATGTTTTGGCAAAATAGCGCGGTTTTCCCGGCCATAGGACATTGGGTTCTCCGGATTTTACGCGGTCGAAATAAGGGCGTAGTGCTTCGTAATCCCGAATGGGCACTCGTTGAACAAAATCGGTATAAGAATGGATGGCCTCGAATTGGTGGTCTTTGCCAAAGGCGGTGGGGCCTGCCTTTTTTATAATATTTTGAAAAATCTTTTCCTGTTCTTCCACCGCATGGGCGGACCAGCGATTGATAGCACGGGCTATGTGCTTTGCGAACGGACGTACCAGAAAGGATTTGATACCCATTGGATCAGAATGATTAGTGCGGGGCTAAGGTACGGAATTTAATTCCTCAAATCCTCTATGTGGTAGCCGGGGTATGCGCTTTTGCTGAAGCTGAAGGTTGTGTCGGGAAATGGTTTGTTGGGGGTAAGGCGCACGATGGCAAAGGTATAGCGGGCACCATCTTTGGTGAAGCCCTTAATCTGAACCAGCTCGGAGGTGGTTTTATTCAAGGTGAGGCGTAGTTTACTGTATTCTGAAAAGCGATCCAGTGGCTTGAATTCTATTTCCTGCAACAGCTTACCAGCCTCTGTATATTCGTTGATGAGGGCGTAGGTGAAATTTTGTTTTTCATAAATCCGGAACAGCGACTGGGGGGATAGAATGGCGTCGTCTTCGTCGGCATCCGGTACATCGTTGATTTGCACTTCTTTGTTTTTGGGCAGCACTACCCAAAGGGATTTTCCGTCGGATATAATCGTCTGCCCATTGAAATCGAGGCGATAGCGGGTACCTTTTTGGAGGATTTTTCCTTTTTGCAGTGCTTTGGGCTGTTCGGGCAATTCGACGACCATAGAGAATTCTACTTCCAGACTACTGTATCCCTCGTACTTTTTGCGCATTTTGTCCAGCGCCGCTTTCGCCTTGGGGTCTGAATCTGCTTTCGTGGTGAAATCTCCGTTTTGTGCCAGGGCAGTAATGCCCATAGTGGCTATCAACAGCATGCTTATCCAAATGTGTTTCATTGTTTTTGTGTTGTACTTTCTCCAAACGACTGTTTCTGGTTTTTATTGGCAGTATGTATGCTATTGGCCATCTCGAAAAAAAGTGGGCGCAGTGGCCTACTTTCTTTTTGGTGCGCCCCAAAAAGGAAAAAAGCGCGCCTTCGCCGTCCAAAATATTAGGATACAAATAATGGATTAGAAGCTATCTTTACTTCCTATAAAGAGCAGATTTTTTGTTTTGTGAAAAATTATATTCAAAATGACGGGTTCAAACAAAATTTTCTTTTGGTCAGTGATTAGTGCCTTAGCGGGGCTTTTATTTGGATTTGACACGGTAGTCATCTCGGGTGCGGAGTTATCGCTGCAAAAATTATGGTCGAGCAGTGCTTTTTTTCATGGGGTGGTCGTGATGTCATCCGCACTTTGGGGTACGGTTATTGGTGCGATATTTGGGGGTATTCCGACGGATCGGATAGGTCGGCGGCAGACGCTGATTTGGATTGGGGTGTTGTATTTTGTATCGGCCGTGGGGTCCGCGCTGGCTAATGATCCCTGGACCTTTGCTGTATTCCGTTTTATTGGTGGTTTGGGCGTGGGTGCTTCGACGGTAGCGGCTCCGGCGTTTATCTCCGAGATTGCTCCGGCACTCAAAAGGGGTCGTCTGGTAGCGCTTTATCAGTTCAATATCGTACTGGGTATTTTGCTGGCCTTCGTGTCCAATTTCCTGTTGAGCGGAATAGCACACGATGCCTGGCGCTGGATGATGGGAGCGGAGGCGTTGCCGGCACTGGTTTATACGATACTGGTCTTTTTTGTGCCGGAGAGTCCTCGGTGGCTCATGGTACGTCGGAAAGATAAAGAGGGTGCCGCGCGGATTTTGCGGCAGATACTTCCCGAATCAGAGGTGGCGGTGGAATTGGAGCAAATTGCTGCGCACGAGCACTCAGTGGCGGGGGGAGAGCGTATCTTTGATGCTAAATATCGGTTTCCGCTGCTATTAGCCTTTCTGATTGCATTCTTCAACCAGTTTTCGGGGATAAACGCATTTTTGTATTACGCCCCGAGAATTTTCGAGCTGGCCGGGCTGGAAGCGAGTTCGGCCTTGCTGAGCAGTATTGGTATAGGCATTACGAACCTGGTCTTTACTTTGGTCGGGTTGTCGTTGATTGATAAGTTTGGCCGTCGGCAACTGATGCTTATCGGTTCAGTGGGGTATATTGTTTCGTTGTCACTGGTAGCGCTGGCTTTTTTTCTAAAATGGCAGGGAGTGGCGGTTCCTGTGTTTTTGTTCCTGTTTATTGCCTCGCACGCCATTGGGCAGGGAACGGTCATTTGGGTGTTTATTTCGGAAATTTTTCCCAACCACCTTCGGGCGAGCGGGCAGGCATTTGGGAGTTCGACGCATTGGGTATTAGCGGCGTCTATTCCTGCGCTGGTGCCGGTATTGTTTGAGTCCATCGGAGCTGGAGTGGTATTCGCCTGTTTTGCCTTTATGATGGTGTTGCAGTTGGTGTTCGTAGTGGCGATGATGCCGGAGACGAAAGGGGTACCTTTGGAGGTGTTGGAGGAGAAGCTGATAAAAAGCGCGAAATAGGCGTTTTATCGGTTATTGGCTTCCGCCAAAATCAAAGCGGGCGGCGGTCCGAAAATTATTCCGCCGCTGAAAAATGGGCATTAAAAAAAAAATTCCTTTGGCGGCATTTGCCGCCAAAGGAATGATAGGAATATGGGAAGCCCCTGTGTGCATTCCAGGGGCTGCGTTGCACTTATTGCTCGTCGGAAGAGAATACGGCGGATAGGTATTCCCTGTTCATGCGGGCGATATTTTCTACGGAGATTCCTTTCGGGCACTCTGCTTCGCAGGCAGTCACGTTGGAGCAGTTGCCGAAGCCTTCGATGTCCATTTGCTGCACCATGTTCAGTACTCGTTTTTTAGCTTCTACTTTTCCTTGTGGGAGCAGTGCGAGCTGAGATACCTTTGCGCTGACAAAGAGCATAGCGGATGCGTTAGGGCAGGCAGCGACACAGGCACCGCAACCGATGCAGGCGGCAGCGTCGAACGCAGCGGATGCGTCATCGCGCACTACAGGGATAGCATTGGCATCCTGCGCTTGGCCAGTTCCGACAGATACATAGCCGCCGGCCTGAATAATCCGGTCGAAGGCACCGCGATCGACGACGAGGTCTTTGACGACGGGGAAGGACTGAGCGCGGAAAGGTTCGATGGTTACCGTTTCGCCGTCCTGGAAGAATCGCATGTGTAGTTGGCAAGCGGTTGTACCCTGGAGCTTTCCATGGGGGTGGCCGTTGATTACCATGCTGCATGCACCGCAGATACCTTCCCGACAGTCGTGTTCGAATGCGACGGGTTCCTTGCGTTCGGCGATGAGCTTCTCATTGAGCACATCGAGCATCTCAAGGAAGGACATGTGTTCGCTGACGTTATCCAGTGCGTAGGTAACGAACTGTCCTTTTTTATATTCGCCTCCCTGGCGCCAAACTTTTAGGGAGAGTTTCATATCTGAAAATTTTATCTTAATAAAACGATGGATTACTTATAGCTTCTCGTTTTGAGCTCTACGTTGTCGAAAACGAGGTCTTCGCGGTGCATGACGGGGTCGGAATCCCAGCCGTTGTATTCCCAGGCGGCTACGTAGCGGAAGTGCTCATCGTCCCGAAGTGCTTCGCCTCCTTCGTCCTGATATTCTTCGCGGAAGTGTCCGCCGCAGGATTCGTTGCGTTGTAGGGCATCGAGTACCATCAGTTCACCCAATTCCATGTAGTCGGCCACGCGGAGTGCTTTTTCAAGTTCCGGGTTGTAGTCCTCGGCGTTTCCGGGAATGAAGGCATCTCTATAGAACTCGTCGCGAAGTTCGCGGATCATCTGCCGCGCTTTATTAAGTCCTTCAGCGTTGCGCGACATGCCGCAATAGTCCCACATAATCCGGCCCAGGCGGCGGTGGAAGCTCTCGACCGACTGTTTGCCGCCGAGGTTCATCATCTGGTCGATGCGCTGGCGGGTTTCCTTTTCTGCTTCCAGGAATTCGGTGCTATCCGGGTTGAATTTGGGGGTGCGGATTTCACTCGACAAGAAGCTGCCGATGGTGTAGGGAAGTACGAAATACCCGTCGGCCAGGCCTTGCATGAGTGCGGAGGCACCGAGGCGGTTGGCTCCGTGGTCGGAGAAGTTGCACTCACCGATAGCGAAAAGGCCGGGAACATTTGTTTCCAGGTTGTAATCTACCCACAAGCCACCCATGGTATAATGGACAGCGGGATAGATTTTCATTGGAAGTTTATATGGGTTTTCGCCGGTGATTTTTTCGTACATCTCGAAGAGGTTGCCATATTTTTCAGAGACCACCTCTTCCCCAAGCCGCGTAATAGTGGCTTTATCTGGGTTGTGAATTCCGCTGGTATTCGCTTTGGATTTTCCATAGCGTTCGATGGCGGCTGCGAAATCGAGGTACACTGCGAGGCCGGTAGGAGCTACGCCTAGGCCTTCATCGCAGGCGATTTTTGCAGCGCGGGAAGCTACATCGCGAGGAACCAGGTTTCCAAAGGCAGGATAGCGTCGTTCCAGGAAGTAATCGCGGTCTTCTTCTGTGATATCCAATGCGGTTTTGCGGCCTTCGCGGATAGCTTTAGCGTCTTCCTGCTTTTTGGGTACCCATACCCGCCCGTCGTTGCGTAGGGATTCGGACATCAGGGTGAGCTTCGACTGGTAGTCTCCGCTGACCGGGATACAGGTCGGGTGAATTTGCGTGAAGGAGGGGTTGGCCATGAGGGCACCTTTGCGGGTAGCGCGCCAGGCAGCGGTGACGTTGCAGTTCATGGCATTGGTAGAAAGGTAGAACACGTTGCCATAGCCACCGGTTGCCAACACGACCGCATGGGCGGCGTGGCGTTCCAGTTCGCCGGTAACGAGGTTACGGGCGATGATACCACGTGCTTTCCCATCGACGAGAACGAGGTTGAGCATTTCGTGGCGGTTGTACATTTTTACGGAGCCGAGTGCAATCTGGCGCGACAACGCCTGGTAAGCTCCCAGCAAGAGCTGCTGACCCGTTTGGCCGCGGGCATAGAACGTACGGCTGACCTGTACGCCTCCGAAGGAACGGTTGTCGAGCAATCCGCCGTATTCGCGGGCAAAGGGAACACCTTGCGCTACGGCTTGGTCTATGATACTGCCGCTGACTTCTGCCAGACGGTACACATTGGCTTCGCGGGCGCGGTAATCTCCCCCCTTAATGGTGTCGTAGAAAAGGCGATAGATGCTGTCGCCATCGTTGCGGTAGTTTTTGGCCGCGTTGATACCCCCTTGCGCTGCGATACTATGCGCCCGGCGGGGACTATCATGGTAAGTAAAGCACTTGACATTATACCCGAGTTCTCCCAGGCTGGCTGCGGCGGATGCACCGGCCAGACCAGTACCCACGACGATAATCTCAATGCGCATTTTATTATTGGGAGCTACGAGCGGAACCGTTGAGCGGTAGGTGGTCCACTTATCTTTAAGCGGGCCAGCTGGTATTTTGCCGTTGAGTGACATTTGATGAAGGTTTATTTAGTGGGTAAGAGAAATATGCAGATGCCACCAGCCCTGCGCTTGTCCGAATACGAGCACCGGAATCAACGCAAATCCAAGGGGTATCAAAAGGGAATATGCATTTCCCAGGAAACGAATCAGCGGGGTATATTTTTTGTGATTGATTCCAAGCGTCTGAAAAGCACTCTGAAAACCATGCCGCAGGTGAACGCCAATAACGTACATCGAAATCACATAAACCAACACATATACCGGATTCCGGAAGGCGAGCATGACCGGCGTGTACAAATCTTTCATCTGTACGCCATTGATGGTCACATGATTCACATTGCCGGTTTTCATCTGGAACCAAAACTGCCACATGTGAAGTACCAGGAAGACGAAGATAATCGTTCCCAGCCAGCCCATCCTGGAAGCAGCGGTCGGGTTGGTATTGACAGCCCGCGTTACTTTAACTGCGTAGCCCTGGCCTCCCCGGGCAGCCCGGTTTTGTGCCCAAAGCCGCCAGCCTTGAATCGCGTGGAGCAAAATGGAAAAATAAAGCAGATAGGATACCGATTTAATGAGCGGATTGCTGGTCATGAACTTTGCATAGGAGTTAAAACCAACGCCGCCATCATCGGAGAGCATCTGTAGGTTGCCCAACAAATGCACAATCAGGAAGAGCATCAGAAAGATGCCGGTGAGGCTCATAACAACTTTCTTGCCGAGTGACGACGTGAGAAAGTGGTCGAACCAACGTAGCCCTACTGGTTTTAGGGCGCTTGAAAGCCAACTCATCGTAATAGGTTTTTGCGTTAAAATTTGCAGGATTTTTCTAAAGAATCCGACGCCCTTTATGCAGTTTTGTTCAGAAGTAGGCATCTTCACAAAACTACTGTATAGAAGGCATTCCCCCAACGATAATACCGCCTATGACACGCCGAAAAACTTATTTAGAATAGATATAAATTAAGCAGTTGAATTCAACAAAAAAAACGAGCTAAACAGCGGCTATCAGCCAACGCAAAGACGTCTTTTTGACTGGTTCCCCTTATCAAAAAGACGTCTTTTGCGCGCAATCGCTTGAAATGGATGCCAGGAGCTGCTTATGCTCCGGTAGTTGGAGAAAGCTACTTCGCCGGGTTGTCCACGGAATGAATGAAATCAATCACCCCATTCATAAATGTTTCCTGGTCGTCCCACATAGACAGGTGGCTGCCGTTGGGGCAATACAGGTATTGGCCGTTGGCTACCAGGGTAGCCATTTCTTCCATTTCTTCCGGGTTCATGGTATCATATCGGGCGCCAACGGTGAGGGTGGGCACGGTGAGGGTATGCAGCTTATCCCATACGGACCATCCTTTCAGGATTCCTCCGGGTACAAACTCGCTGGGGCCTTGCATGTACACATATACGGGCTGGTTGACATGCTGGAAGCTACGGAGTACGGGTTCCGGCCAATCCTTGAGCCGGCAAATATGCCGGGTATAGTACTCTTTGAACACCAGGTCTGCGTAGGCCGGGTTAAAATAATCCCCTTTATCCTCGAATGCTTTGAGCGAGTCGAGCAGGGTAGGCCGGAGCTGATTTCTAAGCCGGGCGTTGTAGGCTTCATATTTGTTGAAATCAGCCGTCATGTTGCAGATAATCAGCCCTTTGAGGTTTTTTTGGTATTTGAGGGCGTATTCCATAGCCAGCATCCCACCCCAGGAATTGCCCAGGAGATAGAAGTTATCTTGGTTTAACCCGAGTGCTTTTCGCACCTGTTCCACTTCTTCCACGAATCGGTCAATGGTCCAGAGGGTCGTATCGGTAGGTTGATCGGAGTATTCGGAACCGAGCTGATCGTACTCATAGAATTCGATATTCGCTTTAGGAAAAAAACTCTGAAAGCATTCCATATACTCGTGGGTCATCGCCGGGCCGCCGTGGAGCAGGAGTACTTTCATCCGCGGGTTGTTGCCGTGCCGTTTGGTCCAGACCTTATACCCTTCAGCGAGTGGAATCATCCGGATACCAGCCTGTTGAAAGGTGCCGGGGTCGGTAAATTGTATGTACTCACAAGTATCAGGCGCTTCGGACTGCTGGTTGCAGGAGGCGAGTGCTGCTACAAAGAGCAGCATAAAGACCGTCTGGAAGAGTGCTTTCATGGCATTGGATTTGGCTATTCAGGTATTTTAATCGTGTAGGTTTTTTTGGTGGGGTTAGTGAGTTTGGTACTGATTAACCAGGGGTTGTAGAGCTTGAGCATGCGAAGGGTGGTACCTTGTTCGCGGGCGAATTGAGCCAGGTTGGGGATGGGGTCGGAGACCTGTACGGTTTTGAAGTCGTCCAGTGCTTTGTAGCCCTCCTCATCCCCGATGTAATACCCATAGGTTTCGGCATTTTCGAAAATCTCTTTGTATGCGAGGAGCCGAAATACATAGCGGGAGGTTTCGTCGTTGATTTGCAGGTCGTAGTACTGTTTGACGCCTTGGGCTTCGATTTCTTTGGATATGCGGGTGCCGCCCACATTGTAGGAAGCCGCTGTCAAGGTCCAGTTGCCGAACCGCTTGTAGTGTTCTTTAATATAGGTGGCGGCAGCGGCAGTGGCTTTTTCCGGGTGGTACCGCTCATCCACTTCCTCGTTGACTTCCAGTTTGTAGTATTCGGCGGCGGATTTCATGAATTGCCAGATACCTTTGGCACCAGCAGAGGAAACGACATTGTTGAGGTTGCTCTCGGCGACGGCCATATATTTGAAGTCGGTGGGAATCCCGTTTTCCTTGAATACTTTTTCAAATAACGGGAAATAGCGAGCTGCTTTCTTCAGGCTGAGGAGGGTGGAGGCGTGCTGATAGGTAGTGGTTAGTAGCTCGCGTTCCAGGCGTTCCCGGACGTCAAAATTTTCGGTGGGCACTTTTTCGCCCGCGAAGCTGAACGATTTTTCGAGACTTACTGCCCGGATTACCTGGGGCAGTGGGTCGCTGGAAGGATTAGATTTGGAGCTGCTTGCGGAGTAAGAGGCCAGCAGGGCGATTGTCCCAATCGCGGCTGCGACATAGAGGTATTGCCGAATGAGTTTTTGCATGGTATGGAATTTAATTTGATGTGGTGGAAGGAGTAGTGGGGGGTGCCGATTTTGCTTTTTTAAATACGGGAACGGTGGAACAGGGTTCACCGAACATGATGCTTTGCGCAATAGGGCGAAGGAGCCGGGTAATTTCGAGGTAGGCGCTGGCGGGGACGGGCTTTTCCCCACAGCCCTTTACAACTACCCGCTGACCTTCAAAGGATTGTAGGTCGAGATGGGAGAGGGCGCGGTTCATGGCTTGGCGGATGTAGGTATCCGAGTCGCCCTGAAAGATATCCCGTGCGAAGGGTTGCGCATAGGTAGCTACGAGCATATACGCCCATAGCGGAATAATCGCGTCGGTAGAGCAGTCAACGAGTAGGATTTTATCCTGGTACTGTGCCCAGTCGTGTGCTTTGAGTGCTTCCCTGAAATCTTTTTCCTTAAGGATAAGCTCCATGAAAAGAAAATCCTTGAGATCGAAGGAGGCAAAGGCGCCTTCGGGAAAAAAATCCTCCAGTTTGAGGGTAATCAGGCCGCTTTCTGCGACCCGGTTGACGAGTTCCTTGTCCTGATTCATGTGGTCTTGGTTTCGTTTTCTTCGATGGGATCCTCGATTCCGATATGTTGATCTGGTTCCTTGAATTCTTTGGGTTGTGGCAGGTCTTTCAGACTGCGCAGCCCGAAATAGTGCATGAATTTTTCGCTGGTTCCGTACAGCAACGGCCTCCCGGGGCCTTCGCTGCGCCCGGTAATAGTAACCAGTTCTTTTTCCAATAGTTTCTGTAGCGCATAATCGCAGTTGACGCCGCGTATTTTTTCCAGTTCTGTTTTAGATACCGGTTGCTTGTAGGCTATGATGGAGAGCGTTTCCAGGGCGGCCTGCGACAGGCGGCGCTTGTTCTTTTGCTTTAGGAGCGTACTCACGGTCTGGTGATAGGCCCCTTTCGTCAAAAACTGAAAGCCACCGGCAATTTCAGTGATTTCAAACGAAAAATCCGGGTGTTGGTATTTGTGGTGTAAATATTGAATCGCTTGCTGGAGTTCTTCCGGGTGTACGCTCATCCCAAAAGTCTCTTCCAGGCAAGCTTCTATTTCCGGTAGCGGCAGTGGGCTGTCGGATGCAAATATCAGGCTCTCGATATGTTGGGCTAAATATTCCAAGATTAGGTTTTTTGCGAATTTATGAAAAATAGGAACAGATAATCCATGTCCCGGTTCATTGTAGCCCACCGAACAAAAAAATCCATTTTCCGAAAAATAACCTAACCCCACGCCCCCCTTCCGATTTAGTTCTTTTTTTGTCAAACCCCTGGCGGCTACGCGAAAATGTGTTTTTTTGTGCTTTGAAAAGCAAACATCGTACTTTTCACTGGAAAGCCTGTACTTCGAATGCCAAAATATCCCGTATGTATATCCTACTTGTCAGTCTGATAATCAGCTTATTCGCGGCCATGTTGTTCGTCAATGTGTATTTCCGTATCAAGGTACTCAAGGCTTACAAAGTGCTGGTGCGCAACCAGGTGGAATTTGGAGCGGCTCATATTTTCAATCAACAGCGACGGGAGGCGGACATTCATCCTCGGTACCCGGCCATGCGGCAGGAAATAGAGACGTTCTGCCACCATCTTCGCTATTCGATTCGGATGGCTAGTATATTGATTGTACTCATCACGTTGTTTGGGGCAGTGCTAATGTATTATCGTTAGGTGGAGGCACGAAAAAAATCGGAAGCGATACCTTGCGCCTGGATACGGCTTGGGTATGCCTTGGGTGTCCTGGCGGGTTGTTAGTGCCTGTTGCCCAAATCTTTAGGTTTGGCGAGGTGTGTTGGCTTAATAAACCTGCACTGCCGACCACCTTATAGGAAGCAGATGGTTATAAACGGATAAAATAACAAAGCATGCAACAACGATTGCGCATAGGGGTACTTGGGGCGGGGCATTTAGGAAAAATCCACCTGCGTTGTATTTTATTGGCCGAGGAGGCCTACGAGCTGGTTGGTTTTTATGATCCCAACCCGGAAAGTGCGTGGGAGGCAAGCCGGCAATACCAGGTACCGGCATTCTCGGATATGGATGCCTTGATCGAGGCGGTGGATGTAATCGATATAGTTACACCGACCACCACGCACTATGCGCTGGCTGAAAAGGCAATCCTGGCAGGGAGGCATGTATTTATTGAGAAGCCACTGACTCATACCGTGGAAGAAGCGGAGCGACTGATTCGCCTTAGTCAGGCGCATCGCGTGCAGGTACAGGTGGGGCATGTCGAACGATTCAACCCGGCTTTGCTGGCTATGGAGGGGGTCGTGTTGCAGCCTATGTTTATTGAAGCACATCGCTTGGCTGCATTCAATCCACGGGGAACAGATGTATCTGTCGTATTAGATCTGATGATCCATGATCTGGATATTGTGCTGAGCATGGTGCAGAGCCGGGTGGTGCAGGTGGATGCCAGCGGGGTAGCTGTCGTGAGCGACACGCCCGATATTGCCAATGCCCGGATTGAATTTGCCAATGGCTGTGTGGCTAATCTGACAGCGAGCCGCATTTCGCTCAAGCAGATGCGCAAGGTGCGCTTGTTTCAGCAAGATGCCTATATCAGTCTCGATTTTCTCGAAAAAAAGGCACAGGTAGTTCGATTAATCGACAAGCCGGATCCGGCGCTGGAGGCCGACGTAGCTGGTTTGGAGCTTTCCACCCCGAGAGGGGAAAAGCTGCTGGTACTCGATGCGCCGGAGATTGAACCTGGAAATGCAATCCAGTTGGAGCTGGAGATGTTTGCAGAGAGTATCCGCAACCAAACCCGCCCTCGGGTGGATATTGAAGACGGCTATCAGGCGTTGAAACTGGCGTATCAGATCATCGGGTGTATAGAAAGCAAAAATACCGCGTTTGAGGCTCGAAAATCTGGATTGGTTTGAAAGCGAAACGCATAGTACCGTGGTATGTCGGCCTGTGGTTGGGGTGGGCCTTGTCCGGGTGTATGGCATGGAGCGGGGATGACAACCCGGTGCCGGCCTATCTGGATATAGCTCCCTTTACTTTTCAGGCACCGGCTGCTGGGCAGGGTAGTGCTTCCGCGGCTGTCGGTGAGGTATGGGTGCGGGTAAACGGCGATTTTTTGGGTGTATATTCTCTACCTGCCCGGGTACCTGTATTGGCCTCCGGGCTTTCTTCCATCCAGTTGGATGCGGGTATTTTGGAAAACGGTATTTCAGCTACGCCCGATATATATCCTTTTTACCAGCCAGTCATGCTGGATGCCCATTTGGAACCGGGTAACGTATTTCAGATTTCCCCGCAGAGCAGGTACCGACCGGAAACTCGTTTTCCCCTGGTAGAGGGCTTCGAAGGAAGTGGCCACCTTTTTCAGGTGTTGGTGAGCGGGGACGAGGCCAACCGGATGCAGGTGGATACCCGCAACCCATTTGAGGGGAGGGCTTCCGGACGTATATACCTCGACTCCCTACATCCCGTCGTTGAGCTTGCCAGCACGACGCGCTACAGCGGACTGTTGTCGAAAGGAGCCTTTGTTTATCTGGAGCTAAACTATAAATCGGACGTTCCAGTTGGTTTTGGATTGCTGGCTACACCTCGCAACGGGGGAAGTGCCCGGATTCAGTATGTAGCGGGCTTTAATCCGGGCACTTCCTGGAAAAAAATTTATTTTAACCTTTCTCCAGCTGTTTCAGGCAGCATTTTGGAAGATTACCAGGTCATACTAAAAGCAGCAATAATTAGACAGGCCGATGGTACACTATCCAGAAACAATGCAGAAATTCAGCTGGACAACATCAAGTTGGTCCATTTCTGATGCGTCAAATTTTTATAATCTGCCCGTGAATACCGCGAACAAGCGAAAACGGCACACCTTGGTGTACAAGTTTGCCGATTACCTGGCAGCTATGCTGTCCTGGGCGTTATTCTTTCTGTTTCGTTCCCGCGCAGAAGGAATCGCGAGCTTCCAGTCGGTTTGGGCAGATCAGAATCTATGGTATGGATTGGCACTTATTCCGGTGGGCTGGATCCTATTCTATGAGGTATTTGATCAATATCGGGATATATATAGACTCTCGCGGGCATCTACCTTGGCCAGAACGTTATTCCTCAGCTTTTTTGGGGTGATTATTTTCTTTTTCACCTTGATTCTGGATGATGTAGTAGTCAACTATCATACCTATTACACGTCTTTTGTCAATCTGTTTTTACTGCATTTTTTTCTGACGGCTACTTCCCGTATGCTCCTGCTCACCCAGGCTAGCCGCCGACTGCGTGCCGGAGAAATCAGCTATAATACCCTGATTGTAGGAGGAAACCAGAATGCAGTGGATTTGTACCAGGAGATTTCAAACCAGCCACGCGGTCTGGGATATCGGTTTCTGGGATTCATCGATACCAATGGGAAGAGTACCAATGAGCTGCGGGCATTCCTTCCCTGTCTAGGAAAGGTAGCAGACCTTCCTTCCGTTGTGCGACACTACCAGGCAGAAGAGGTGATTATTGCTGTAGAAACCAGTGAGCATAACCGCCTGCGCGGGATTCTGGATGCCCTTTTCGATTTTGACCGCCAGATTTTTATAAAAATAATTCCCGATATGTACGATATCCTGCTGGGGGCGGTCAAGATGAATCATGTGTATGGGGCTGTACTGATTGAAATTGAGCAGGATTTGATGCCCCGCTGGCAGAAAATGGTGAAGCGCGGCTTTGATGTGGCGGTCTCCGCCTGTATGCTGCTGTTGCTTTCTCCGATTTATGCCTTCACCGCGCTGCGCGTCCGTTTGTCTTCCTCCGGACCAATTTTTTTCAGTCAGGAGCGGATTGGACTAAATGGTATCCCCTTTCAGATTTACAAGTTTCGGTCCATGTACACCAATGCCGAGGAAGCTGGCCCTCAGCTCTCCAGCGATGGGGATGCCCGTTGTACTCCCTGGGGTGCGGTCATGCGCAAATGGCGTCTGGATGAACTGCCCCAGTTCTGGAATGTACTCAAAGGCGATATGTCCATCGTCGGCCCGCGCCCTGAGCGGCAATACTATATCGATAAAATTGTGGAGAGAGCACCACACTACAAACACTTGCTGAAAGTGCGGCCCGGTATTACTTCCTGGGGACAGGTGAAATATGGTTACGCTTCTAATGTGGAGCAAATGATTCAGCGCCTCAAATTCGATATCCTCTACATTGAAAATATGTCGCTTTCCCTCGACCTGAAAATTATGTTTTACACCGTACTGGTGCTCCTACAAGGAAAAGGGAAATAAAGGTGCGCTGCATCCTGGTATGAGAATATCCATGGATTTACCCGTTTAAATCTCCTACGCTGAGGGGTTGCCGCCATTTAGGCAATCCAACGCCCTAGGAATTGCAGGAGTTTTTCTACGGTGTTGGTATAAGGCGGATAAATCATGCTCAGTTCTAAAAAGCGGCGTTTGAGCACCGGCTTCTTGTTGGAAAAAGTCTGAAATCCTTCAAACCCCATATAGCGTCCAATTCCACTATTGTTGACTCCCCCAAATCCAAGCTCCGGGCTGGCAAAGCTGAGCATAAAATCGTTGATAACCGCGCTGCCGGAGCTGGTATTCCGAAGTATTTGTTCTGTAAATTTTTTGTCTTCGCTACAGATGTATAACGTGAGCGGCTTCGGGTTGGAACGAATGTGCGCGATTACTTCATCGGGGTGCTGATAGGTCAGCATCGGGAGGATAGGGCCGAAAATTTCTTCCTGAAGTATGTGCATATCCGCCGTGAGGTCGGTCAGCAAAGTAGGCGGGATAAAGCGGTCTGCCAGATTCCAGTTGCCTCCTACCACCTCTTTGGCTCCTTTATTCAGGGCATCGGTATAAAGCTGGTGTAGGCGATGGGTGTGGGCCGTATTTACAATCCGGCAATAATCCGGGGATGCTTGCAGGTTATCGGTGGGATATAGTTTTTTGAGGGCTTTTTTGTAGGCTTCGATAAATGCGTCTTTGACCGAGGTATGCACCAGCACGTAGTCGGGTGCAATGCAGGTCTGTCCTTTGTTGAGTGATTTTGCCCAGGCCAGACGGTAGGCCTGCTGCGCGATACGAGCCGTTTGGTCTATTACCACCGGCGATTTTCCGCCGAGTTCTAGGGTGACGGAGGCCAGATGTTTGGCAGCGGCCGCCATGACTAATTTCCCTACTTTAGGGCTTCCGGTGAAAAATATATGGTCGAAGGGCAACTCCAGTAGCGCACGAGCCGTTTCGGCATCTCCTTCCATCACGGCGACTTCTTCCGGCGGGAAAAGCTCCGCAATCATTTGGGTGATGAAGGCCGCTGTATGCGGAGCCATTTCAGAAGGCTTCAGTATTACGGTATTCCCGGCTGCAATCGCATCTACCAACGGAGAGATACTAAGGTTAAAGGGGTAGTTCCAGGGAGCCAGAATAAGGCATACTCCTTTGGCTTCGTAATACATCTGGGTACTTACCCCCGTGAGCATCAACGGTGCATCTACTGCCTGAACCTGCATCCAGCGGCGGAGATGGGAACGGGTATGCCGCAAATGCTGGAGCACTACCGAGATTTCAGAAAGCAGCACTTCTGCTCTTGGCTTATTGAAATCTGCTTTCAGGGCTTCGAATAACCCGTTCATTTTGGCAGCATCCAAAAGAAAAGACTCTAACCGACGGAGTTTGGCTTTGCGCTGGCGGCTAGTGGTTTGGTTTAAAATGGGTGCATGGGCACGCTGCATTTGGAATACAGCAGCTGGCTGAAGGGAAGAGGCCGTGGTAGGTGTCATAATTGCCAAATCAATTGAATGCGGTGAAAAATGGAATACCCGAAAAATAAGCTATGGCAAAATGCGGATTTCTCCGCTATTCCGGTACTAAAATAGCTTTATTCTGCAATGGTTCATGGTATTCTGAAAAAGTTACCTGCGAAGCAGGGTTACTTCACCGCTTCTGCGAATGGACGCCTCGCTATCTTCGTCGCGATAGCGCAGCTGGACCGTATAGTAATAAGCTCCCTGTGGCGCTTTTTGTCCGCGTACCCATCCATCCCAACCCTCTTCCGGTGAAGCAGACTGAAAGCAAAGGCTTCCCCATCGGTCGTACACGCGCAAATCAAATTGAAGGACGTGCAGCCCCTCCGGAAATAAGGGCTGAAACGAATCATTTATTCCATTGTCATCCGGCGAAAACGCATCGGGAATATACACCTGAAAGCGAACGCAATGGCGGGTTGCAATGTCAATGGTATCCTGGTAAGTGCAGGTGCCATCGCTGATTTCCAATGAATAGCTTCCGGGTTTCTGCGCATCCACAAACGATTGCCGGCTGCCGTTTTGCCATCGGTAGCGCAACCCGGGAAGCGGAGCCGTCAGGCGAAGCGGCTGGTCACTACAAATGATGGTATCACGCCCAAGGCTGAATACAGGCGCCGGACGGACAGTCAGGAAAAGGGAGTCCCTCCAACGGCACCCCTTTTGATAGGCTTCAGCCCATATCCAACCGCCCTGGGTGAATTGGGTTTGACGGCTACGGTCTCCATTACTCCAATGATACTTTTCGGCTGATAGGGGTATGGCGAGTGGCAACGCTCCCGGTAGGCACAAAATCTGATTTTCACCTAGCTCAAAACGCGGTAGTGCTTGCCTGCTTACCTGTACAGTGTCCCTGGCCAGGCATTGCCCAACCCGCGCTTCCACCCAATATGTGCCTGCTTCCGTCACTTCGAAAAAAACACCGGAAGAACCATCCTGCCAGCGAAACACCGCCGCTGAATCAGGTGTTACGGGGCCTAGGTACAGTCGGCTTTCTTCGCAAAAAAAGGTATCGGTACCTAAGGAAACGGCTACCGGCGCCAGGTAGCGAACCACTACGCTATCGGCCCCGATGCAGCGTCCGTCGCTCACCTGTACGGAATATGTGCCGTGCTGCGCCACCACGAGAAAAGGGAGGGTGCTGCCGTCTTGCCAGCGTAGCTGGGTCGAGGGGGGAGCGTACACGCGCAAGGTGTCGGTCTGCCCTTGGCATACACTGCGGTCTGCTCCCAACTCCGGGGTGGGCGTTTGCTGAAAGGTGAACTGGATACGGTCGCTTGCCATACAGCCTTCGGCCTGAAATGAAACGGCAATTTGCCCACTTTTCACCGCCCTAAACACCGTATCCCGACTTCCGTCCGACCATTGCCACTCCACCTGCGCGGGGATGGGGTGAATCGCCAATTGCAGGGTATCGCCAGTGCATAGTATCGTGTCGGCTGGAAGGACGGGAAGCTCCCCCCGAAAATCGCGTATTTGAATAGTATCTCTTATGGTACACTGGTTTTTGAACTGCACGGATACCCGGTATGTTCCAGGGGTTTTAATATCCCGTATGCTGTCTTCCTTGCCGTCATCCCAGACATACGACGCATCGCTGGAAAAGGTACGAGCGTCGAGTGTCAATGTAGGTTTTTCGGAGCAAAGGAAGCGGTCCGCGCCGAGGATTCCGACAGGCACCTGTCCGGGCAATTCTCCAAAAACCCAACCCAAATTGCTCAGTGCGCGGTTCGTACTGTTTGCTCCGGCATAAAATAAACCGGTGCCGATCGCTTGTTGGTCTTCCATTTCTACAAAATCAGCCTGAATCATGGCTTGGTGGAGTACGACCGATACTGCTTGTCGGGGTTGGGTAGACAGGAGTTGGATTTTTCGGCACGCATTTCCCAGCATATACCAGTGCCGGGTAATACGGTGTTGAAACCGATAATCCAATCGATAGGTATGGCCGGCGGTAAAAGTCAGGGAATCAATTTGCTGTGCTCCGAGGAGGGTGGCATCACCCCGCAGTATCAGATGGGTGATTGCGGTGTTTCCCTCCTGGTGCTCCAGGGTGTAGTGTCCGTTTTCGTTGGCGAGGATGAGCTGGTAAAAAGAGGGCGCCTGGACTTGGTATAAGTGGACGGGATGAGCCATTTCCACCCGAGCATTGCCGGGGAGTAGCTGTACCGGGGTTTCCAGATACCAGGTGCGCAGGCTATCTTTTCCTGTAACAAGTACGTGGCTACTTCCGAGGCGGAACGCTCGTTGCCCGATAGTATATCGTTCGAATGATACCACGTGGCCTATTTCCATAGGATACCCGGCGGTCTCAAAGGTACCTCGGCGAAACTCCAGCTTTTCGAGTCGCAGCGGCTGCCGGGCCTGTAGCAATCCACTGCCCTCGATATGCAGCGAGGACAATGAAATATTGGCAGGTTGGAGCATTCCGGTTTGGGCTCCCCGAAACGTGAGCTGATAGATACTGGATTGTTGGGCGGAAGAATCCGCCTCCAGCGAGCCGAATACTTCCAGCTGATGTAGGTTGATGCCCGGTTTCAGTGTTTTGGAAATATGGAGGCTGAAAACATAGCAGGGTGTTCCGTCGGTAAAGACAAATTGCTCGGGGCGCGTAAAGGAAAGGGAGTCGAAGTACACGGTATCGGTGGGAGACGGGGGGCAGGCACCGCCTGTACCACCGGAACGGAGCGACCAATGCGCCGGGTCCGACCAGCTCCCACTATCATTCACCCAGTAAATAGTGCGGCTCGTGGCCGGATGAATCGTCCATCCGGTATTGTTTCCCAAATCAGTGGACTGGGAGGCGATGAGCGGGGCATCACTCAAGGCATGAATATCCTGTATGAGGGCATGTGCAATGGTACTGGTCTGGTCTGTCTGCAGGAAAGCGGTTTCCCCCGCGCGGCTGCTGCGCAGCTCCATCCAGTGGCTACAGTCGGAGTGCACCTTTAGTTGGGTGGCGTGGAGGGTATCATTGCTTTCAAGGGTGTAGGTATAGCCGGACCAGGCCTCCCAGTAGCGAAATCGCAGTCGTCGGGAGAAGGTAGCTCCTTGATAGGTAAGCAGGGTATCGGCTTGTACAACGGCATTTCCGGCTGTATGGATAAATGTGATTGGCTGATGGAATACGAGCTTGTGGTAGCTTAGGACTTGGGCTCCGTCGGACTGGAAAGTGCCTCGGGCAGTGAAGGTAAGGGTAGATCCCTCGGCGTAAAGAAGGAGGTTGCGAGCCGCTACTTGCCAATTAAGCATCTGATAGTCGGTTGTTTGAAGTAGTAGGCTGGCGTTTTTAATATTCAATACGCGGGGGAATGCGGATAGAGAAACGAAGGCCTGACAGGCAATCTGCTGATTTTCGGCATCCAGGGATCCTTGTTGTAGGTAAAGGGTACGCCGGACGTACAGGCTGTCTGTCAATTTCCATCCTCCATTGCCATTGAAAAAAAGGTTATTTCCAATAGTATGACCGGCAGCATGTAAGGTATTTTGTGTGGAGTCGCTTTCAAAGTACAAGTCGCCATTGAGCTGTAGGCGCATGGTGGGGGTAAGGGTAAGGGAACCGGAAATATGCAGGGCAACAGAGTCTGGGCTTTCAAACTGTGGGTTACCGCCGGCGTTTGTCCAGTTGATGGAACGGCAGTATGCCGCAGAGTCCAGGTAAACTAGTGCGGAAGGTGATGGAAACGAAGCGTGATCAAAAAAGACATCATCGGCGGGCGACGGGATACAGTGGCCTCCGGGACCTCCGCTTTCCAGTGCCCAGTGGGCGGGGTCATTCCAGCGGCCGCTACCGCCTATCCAATAAAGGGATCCGGTATGGCCGGGCAGGATATCCCAGCCTCGATTACCTCCCAGGTCACTGCTTAGGCTAGCTTTAAATACGGCTCCTCCGATAGCTCGAGTATCTTTTAGCTGGACATAGGTAGCGGTGATTTGGTCGCTGGCCGATTCGATAAAAGCAGGAGCCCCTGGAATGTCCGATTGGATGCGAATAGGTTGGGCACAGGTGCCGGTAGCCTCCAGGTGTTTTATTACCACCCGTTGATAGCTGCTCAGGGTGTAGGTTTTGCCTGCTTGCAGGTGCAGGGTATCGGCGTGCAGCGTTCCGGATAGGGTAGTGTGGCCTTGTAGGTCGAGCCGACGGAGCTGCGTACCGGAGGGAAGGGAGTGATCCACTAAGAGCCGGATATGGGAAGCAGGGTTGGAAAACCGGATGGTTCCGAATATAAAAGGGGAATTTCCAAAAAGCCAGACGGCGGGTTCAGGATCTTGGAGGTCGAGGATGGCATCGGGGTTGTTGCACTGCAGGTTGTCGAGCAGGAACTCTGCCGACAGCCATTCCCGCTGCCACCAGTTGTCAGGAAAAAAATGCCGCCCGGTGATGGTGATGGTAGAAGTCGAAAAATTTAAAACCAGGGGAGCGCTGGGTTTGACCGAAAGGGCGCCACATCGGAGGGGTTGTCCGTTGGAGAAGAAGGTTCCACTTCGGAAGCGCAGGAGGCTATCCACGCGCAGCGGATCTTGGAGTATCCAGGAACCGGTTCCCTCAAAATATGTTCGGCGACGGAAAGTATGGCCGGCGGACTCAATGGACTGCCCTTGTTCTTGGGCGGTGAAATAGATATTCCCCTTTAGGTCGAAGGACATTTCCGGAATTAGGACAAGGCTGCCGGAGATAAACAGGTGGCAGGTGTCGGCCCCATAAAAGCGGGGGCTTCCGGTTGCACCCGTCCAGGTCATATCGCTACAGTAAACGGGGGCGTCTATTTGTATGGTTTGTGCAGGGCCATTAAAAGAGCGGGTATCGAAATACACCCGATCGGTAGGTCCAGGTAGGCGGGTATAATCGGGGCGTCCCCCCGATACACTGGCCCAGTGGCTGGTATCCTGCCATCGGCCTCCCCCGCCTATCCAGAAAAAATCAGCTGCCGGTAAGTCCGTTGGTTGAATTATTGCGAGGGCCCACAGCAGTATGTAGAATCCCTGTTTCATAACAGACCATCAATGTTCACCTTCCCAGATAATTTCCTGATCCTGGTCATACCATTCGTGGAGTTTCTCCTGAAAACGCTGGTAAAGGGCATTTCGTTTGACTTTGAGGGTAGGGGTGAGCATACCGTTTTCAATGGTCCATGGTTCGCGGAGTATCACTACGCTTTTCACCCATTCGTATTTGGGCAGGGTATCATTTACCCGTCGCAGGGTGTTCCGAATTTCATCAGCCAACAGCTCCGGATGTGTTTTTTGGCCGGTTTCGGATAGCACGACCAGTGCCAGTGGTTGCGGTATGGCGAGACCGGCTACGCAAATTTGTTCGATGAGGGTGTTTTCTGCGAACGACCCTTCGATCGGAGCGGGTACGATAAACTTACCTTTGGCCGATTTGAACGCATCGGATACCCTGCCGGTGAGCTGGAGGTGTCCGTCGGGACTAAGTGCCCCCTGGTCGCCGGTGTAAATCCATCCGTCCTGTAGCACTTCAGCCGTTTTTTCGGGGGCATTATAATAACCGCGCATATTCCAGGGTGCCCGCATAACGACTTCGCCGGTATCGGGAAGGATTCGTATTTCTACGCCGGGGAGAGGGATGCCAACGGTTCCGGATTTCATTTCTTCCATGGGCATGAGGGTGCATCCGCCGCAGTTTTCGGTCATGGCATACACTTCGAGGATAGGCAATCCTAATTTCCGGAAAAAATTTTTCAATGAATCGGAGGCAGGTGCTGCGCCCGTCAGAAGGATGCGCGCCTGGCTAAGTCCGAGTGTTTTTGCCAGCTTCTTTTTTAGCAAGCCGGCCAATCCGGGTATGCGAAGGATTAGAGCGAGCTTTTGTTCCGGAATCCGCTCCAGGATGCCCATCTGAAATTTAGTCCAGATGCGTGGCACGGCGAGAAAGACGGTGGGTTGGGTTGATTGGAGGTTTTTTGCAAAAGTATCGAGGGATTCCGCGAAGGAGATAGTGCCTCCTGTCCATAGCGAAGCGGCTTCTACGATAATGCGTTCGGCGATATGGTTGAGAGGGAGATAGGAAAAAAATCGGTGGGTGTCGCCTTGGAAGATGCGGAGTCGGTGGTGTTTGTATTCCATTTCCATCAGCGCGGCAGGGGCGTAATAATCGAGCATAACC